>Ga0137409_10000206_pt1 | contig 61047 bp, 43 predicted proteins | sample CZODoug1_16funga_FD_122059 | JGI IMG/M metagenome (GOLD analysis project Ga0137409, IMG submission 122059) | Vadose zone soil fungal communities from Angelo Coast Range Reserve, California, USA - CZODoug1_16fungal (Hybrid Assembly) | ecosystem: Environmental > Terrestrial > Soil > Vadose zone... | reverse complement strand
TCGCGCATCGCGGGCGTCGACGTGAGCGCGGAGCAAGTCGCGCTCGCGCGCCAGGTGGCGCCCGACGTCGCCGAGGCCGACGTGCTCGAGCATTTGGCCGAGTCGCGCGAAGGCCGCTATGCGCTGATCTCCGGCATCGACATCATCGAGCACTTCCACAAACCCGAGGTGCTGCGGTTCCTCGACCTCACGCATCGCGCGCTCGCGCGGGGCGGCCGCCTCGTGCTGCAGACGCCGAACGCCGACAGCCCGTGGGCCGCCGGGTACCGCTACGGCGACTTCACGCACGAGGTGGCGTTCAACGCCGACGTGTTGTCGAGGCTCATGCACCTCGCGGGCTTTCGCGACGTGGAGGCGCGCGAGCTCGGACCGATCCCCTTCGGCCACAGCGCCGCGTCGACCTGCCGCTACGTGCTGTGGGCGGCGATCCGCTGGGGCCTCAAGCTCTCGAGTCTCGCCGAGCTCGGCACGGCGGGCAGCAACGTGCTCACGCGCGCGTTCTTGATCTGCGGCGTCAAGAAGTGATTCCGCGCCCATGAACGTGCTGCTCGTCGCCAACTACGCTCCCGACCGGCAGCACAGCATGCTGCGCTTCTCGGAGATGCTCGAGCGCGGCCTTGCGGAGCGCGGCATGAACGTGCGCGTCGTGCACCCGCCGGCCGTGTTCTCGGGCTGGGTGGGCGCGCGCTCGCGGCTCCACAAGTGGCTCGGCTACGCCGACAAATTCCTCGTGTTTCCGCGCGCCTTGCGCCGGGAAGCGGGCTGGGCCGACGTCGTCCACATCTGCGATCACTCGAACGCGGTCTACGTGGACGAGGTCGGCGCGAAGCCGTCGGTCGTGACTTGCCACGACCTCCTTGCGGTACGCAGCGCGCGCGGCGACTTCCCCGAGAACGCCACGGCCTTCACCGGCCGGATCTATCAGCGCTGGATACTGCGCGGTCTGCAGCGCTCGCCGAACATCGTCTGCGTGTCCGAAGCGACGCGCGCGGACGTGCTCCGCTTCGTGGGCAGCGACCCCGCGCGCGTGCGCGTGGTGCCGAACGGCCTCAACTATCCGTACTCGCGAATGAGCCGCGGCGACGCCGAGCGCGCGCTCGCCGAGCGCGGCGTCGGTAGCGGCGAGCTCCTGCTGCACGTCGGCGGTAACCAGTGGTACAAGAATCGCCTCGGCGTGCTGCGGATCTTCGCGGAGCTCGCGAAGATCCCGCCCACGGCCGGCCTCCGGCTCGTGCTCGCCGGCCACCCGCAGACCGCCGAGATGCGTGCGTACGCGCGCGAAGCCGGCATCGCCGACCGCGTTGTCGAGCTCGTGGACCCCGACAACGAGACGCTGCGGGCGTTGTACTCCACGGCCGCGGGGCTGCTGTTCCCGTCGCTCCACGAAGGCTTCGGCTGGCCGATCGTGGAGGCGCACGCCTGCGGCTGCCCCGTATTCGCCACGGCGCGCGCGCCGCTGACCGAGGTCGGCGGCGACTGCGCGATCTATGTTGACCCCGGCGACCCGCGCGCCGCGGCCGCGCGAATCGCGCGCGCGCTCGCCGCCGGCGAAGGCCGCGGCGCGGCGGCGGTCGCGAATGCGGCGCGCTTCACGACGCGGAAGATGGTCGACGGCTACGTCGCGCTCTACGCGGCGCTCTCGGCCGCCGGCGAGGCTCGCGACGCGGCCGCCGAGGAGGTGAACGCGTGACGCTAAAGTCGATGCTGCTCAGGGTGCTGCCCGCCCCGCTCGTGAGCGCGGTGCGCCGGCGGCGGCGCGAGCGGGCGCAGCGCGTGTTCCGCGGGCTGTCGCCGTCGCAGGTGTTCGACAAGATCTACGCCGACGGGGTCTGGGGCGGCGGCGACTTCAACTCCGGGCGCGGGTCACGCGAAGCCGCGATCGTGGAGCCGTACGTCGCCGCGACGCGGGAATTCCTCCGCTCGTTGCCGGCGCCGCCCGACGCGGTCGATTTGGGTTGCGGCGACTTCTTCGTGGGCTCGCAGCTGCGGGAGCTCTGCGGATCGTACATCGCGTGCGACGTGGTGCCGGCGCTGATCGCGCGCAACCGCGCGCGCTATCCGGGCACGGAGTTCCGCGTGCTCGACCTCACCGCCGACGAGCTGCCCGCCGCCGAGGTCGTCATGATCCGCCAGGTGCTCCAGCATCTGTCGAACGCCGGGATCGCTCGCGTGGTGCCGCAGCTCGAGGGCAAGTACAAGTATCTGATCCTCACCGAGCACCTGCCGGCCGGCGAGAGCTTCGAGCCGAACCTCGACAAGCCGACCGGCGCGGACATTCGGCCGCACGCGAACGGCAGCGGCGTCGTGCTCACGAGTGCGCCGTTCGGCCTGCGCGTCGCGGAGCAACGTCGTCTGTGCGAAGCGCGCGATTCCGACGGCACGCGGATCGTTACGACGCTCTACTGCCTGTTCTCGTGAACCCTCTGGTCGTGACCAAGGCGCGGCCGCGAACCGGCGCGGCGGTCGCGGGCGGCGGCGGCGCGCCGTCGGACGCGGAGCCCTTGCCTCGCAGCTGCTCGTTCGCGGCCGCGATGCAGAATCCCATGAAGAGCCACGCGTAGCCGTTCACCGCGCCCTGCCCCGTGATCTGGCCGAGCAGCAACAGGTAGCTCACGTACGCGTACAAGAGCAGCGGCAGCGCACCCGAGCCGCGCCGCGTGGCTCGGAGCACGAGCACGCCGAGCCACGCCGCTAGCACGATCCTGAGCACTATGTACGCCGACCCGAAGATCGAGCCGAGCTCGAGGATGTGGCGCGCCCAATCGGTCTCCGCGAGCGCGAGCGGGTCCACGCCGTTGATGTCGACGCCGAGCGTGGTGCTCGCGTTGCCGCCGAGGCCCACGCCGTAGCCGAGCACGGGCGTCTCGCCGAACAACCGCATGAAGTCGACGAAGCCGTAGAGCGCACGGCCGTAGACGCCGCCCTGGAAGATCTTGTTCTCCGTCTTCGCGGCCGTCTCCCAGCGCTGCGAGAACGCCTCGAAACCTTCTTGGAAGACGATCGGATAGAGCACCGCGAACGCGGCGGCGAGCGCGATCGGCAACGCCAGCGAGCGAAACTTGAGCGCGGCGCCGCGTCCCACGAGCACGAGCGCCATGCCCGCGACAGCGATCAGCCCGCAATGCAGGACCGTCGTACGGCTGCCGGAGAGCGCGAGCAGCGTGGCCAAGCCGCCGGCCGCGAGCACGAGCACCCAGCGGCCCACCGGCCGATTCCTCGCAGGCAGGAAGATCAGCGCGAAGAACAACGCAACGCCGCTCGCGACGAATTGCACCTGTCCCTGCTGGGAGCTGAACGTGCCCATCGGGCGCGTGTGCTCGGCCGTCTGCACGAGGCCGACGAACTGCAGCGCGCGGTCGGAGCCGGTGCCCACGTTGATCGCGGCGTTCGGCGGCGCGGCGAACTGCGCGGTCACGAGCACGGCCATCGGCACCGACAAGAGTAGCGTCCAGCGGGCGACACGCGCGAGGTCCTTCGCGCGGAACTGCGCGCCGACGAGGAACGCGAGCGGCGCGTAGAGGAAGTAGTTGCGCCATCCATAGGCCGCGAGCACGAGCCTGTTGCTTTGCCCCGAGTGGTCGATCATGAGCTGCAGCGCGCAGATGAGCACGCCGAGGGCGGCCACGACGACGATCGCAGTGAGCCAATAGCTGCGCTTCGGCCAGAGCCCGTGGACCGTGGCGAGAAAGTACGCGTAGAGGACGAACGGATCGCGAACGAAGAAGAGGTAGAGGCTCGCCTGCGGGAACGCCCACTTGCGCAGCGCGCCCTCGAAGATCAGCAGCAGGTAGATCAGGAGCACCACGGCGACGAGCCGCCGGCGCGCGCGCTCCCGCGCCGGCACCGCCGCCGCGCGCGACGAGGCCGCGGGCGCCGCGCGCACGGCCGCGTGGGTGATGGTCGCCTGCATTCGTAGAGCGTTTGTATTACGGGAGCCAGAGAGGCTAAGGGCCGATTGTTGCGGTTCAAAGACAGCCAGCGGTGTAAGGCCGCCGTGTCTGACCCCAGGGTCAGACACCAGGGTCAGACGCGGGCCAGGGTCAGGCACCGGGGTCAGGCACGCGCGTCAGGCACCCGCGTCAGCCATCAGACCGGCGCCGAAACGGTCCTGTCACAAACGGGCGGTAACATTCGCGCAAAATTTCGGATCGGGCCACGTCCCCACGGCCGCCGGCCATGAATGAGCTGCCCCGCACTCTCGTCGTCAACTTCAACGCGCCCGAGCTCAACTATCTCGCGCGCGCGCTGGCGCAGCGCGGCTCGCTCGCGCGCTACGTGCGCCCCTACGTCAACAAAGGCCGTTGGTGGGAGCGGGCGCTGTCTGCGCTGCCGCTGCCCGGCTCGCCCTATGCGAGCACGTTCGGCCGCCGGCGGATCGACGATCAGCGGCTCGCGAAGCTCACGCGCGAGGCCGGCGTGCTCGCCGACCTGGGCGTCGCCGCGCTCGGCCGCCTGCGCCCCGTCCCTCTCGCGCTGCGGCTCGGGGCCAGCCAGCGACTCCAGGAACAGGTGCGCCGCGCGGTCGCGCGCACGGCCGCGCACCTCGAAACCGACGCGGACTGCGCCGTGGCCTACGTCGGCTTCGGCCTGCCGACGTTCGAGGCCGCGAAGGCGCGCGGCGTCGGCAAGACCGTGCTCAACTACTCCACCGCGCACCATCGCGAGCAGCGCGCCGTGCAGCGCGAGGAGCGCCAGCGCGAGCCCGAGCTCAGCGCGACCTGGCCGCCCGTGGACGACTGGCCCGCCGCCTACGAGGCGCAGATCGACCGCGAGATCGAGCTCGCCGACTGCATCCTCGTGGGGTCATCGTACGCGCGCGACTCGTTCGCTCGCGCGGGCGTCGATCCCGACAAGCTCGCCGTCGTGCCGTACGGCGTAGACCTCGCGACGTTCAACGAAGGACCCGCGCGCGCCGCAGCAGTGTCGCAGCGCTTCAAGGCGATCTTCGTCGGCCAGCTGAGCCAGCGCAAAGGGCTTTCGTATCTGCTGCGCGCGTACCGGCGCTTCCGCAAACCCGATACGGAGCTCACGCTGGTCGGCAACGCGCTCGGCACAGACGAGCCGCTCAAGCGGCACGCGGACCTGTTCCGGCACGTGCCGCATCAGACTCGCTCCGCGCTCGCGCAGATGTATCGCAACTCGAGCGTGTTCGTGTTCCCCACGCTGCTCGAAGGCATGGGGCTCGTCGTGCTCGAAGCCATGGCGTGCGGCCTGCCGGTGATCGTCACGGCGAACGGCCCGGGCGACGTGGTGCGCGACGGCGTCGACGGGTTCGTGGTACCCACGCGCGACGAGGACGCGATCAGCGACCGCCTCGAGATCCTCTACCGAGATCGCGAGCTGCGCGCCGAGATGGGCCGCAACGCCGCCGAGCGCGCCAAGCAGTTCGACTGGGACGCGTACACCGACCGCGCGCTGGCCGTATTGACCGACCTCGCCCAGCCGACCGCGACGACCTCGGCGGCCCAGTGAGCCGCGTGGTCTCCCGCCGCTCGCTCCCACCGCTCGCGCTCTGCGCGATCACGGCCGTCGCCCTCGGCGGGCGCGCGCATGCCGAGGACCCCGAGCCGGTCCGCGTTCCAGTGGAGCGCAAGGCCGAGCTGCAGACGCTGCTCGAGTCGCACGGGTCGCTACGACTCGACGCGAACGCCGACTACCGAGGCCCGCTCGGCGTGCTCACGCTGTCGAGCGGCCAGCGCGTCGTCGGCGGCTGGAACACACGCGTGCCGCGCCTCGTGATTCCCGGGGGCGCGTCGCGAATCTTCGTGAGCGGCGTGCGCAGCGACGGCTGGTCGGCGCCTGACGTCGAATTCTCGGGCGGCGCGAGCAACGACGACGTCGCGATCGTCGGCGGCGGCGGCGGGCCGGGCACCGCGATCCGCGTGCGCATTCGCGACGGCGCGCACGTCAACCGGCTCACGCTGTCGGAGTACGGCGGCCTCGACGTGCAGCAAGGCGAGTCGGGCTACGTGCGCGACTCGGTGTTCACGCGCCTGCTCGGCTACTGGCCCGGCCCGCAGATCGCATGGCAAGGCAACGGCCGCGAGCCGAGCCGCGGCAACGCGTTCTTCGGTCTCGCGTCGATCACGCCGGACCAGGGCTCGTGGTGGAAAGACGCCGGCGACCTGTGGCTCGTCGACTGGAACTGCGAATCGTGGAACGCCCGCGATCGAGGCTCGTCGCACTGCTTCACGATCGACGGCGCCACGCGTGTCGTGAGCGTAGGGCTCGCGGGCGGCACGAGCTACCCGCAGCGCGACGGCGCGCTCGCGGTGCTGAGCCGTGTGCCCACCGTCGTGTCGTGGTTTCAGCACGCGAAGGGCGGCTCGCTCGACGGCGCCGACGTGTGGCTCGACCAGGTCGGGACGCTCGTCGCCATGCAAAACCACGCCGACTCGACGCTGCGCGACGACTCGCGTGGCGCCGGCCGCGCGCGCCTGTTCGACGCGGCGAGCCCGGCCCGCGCGCCCGACGCGGCCGCGCCCGCAGCCGCGGCCGCCGAGCAGCGCGCCGTGATCGCCGCCGCGATGCGCGGGCCTCCGCCCGCGGCGTCCGCGAAGCCGCAGCGCCGAGCGCGCGGCGCGCCGCTCGGGCCCGACTGGCGCGCCACGCTCGCCACGCGGCCCGACTCCTCCGCCCGCATCCAGGCCGACATCGACCGTCGCGGCATCGCAACGCTCGCGGCCGGCGCCTACTATCTCGACCGGCCGCTCAAGATCGGCTCGCGCGACCGCGTGGAGGGACTGCTCGGCGAGGGCAGCGACCGCGTGCAGCTCGTCGCGAAGGGCGACTTCCCGATCATCGAGGGCCGCGGCGACTTCGGCCGCGTGAAGCGCCGCGGGTCGGACGACTTCCCGGTCTTGAGCCTCGTGCTCGAAGGGCTCGCGCTCTACGGCGGCAGGCACGGCGTCCACTGGTCGGGCGAGGCCGGCAATCTCGGGCCCGGCGCGACCGTCGCGTGGAGCCAGTTCCGCGATCTTACGTTCGTCGGCCAAACGGCCGCGGCGGTGAACGTGGCCGGCATCAACGGCCTCGACTCGAACCTCTGGTATCGCGTGGACTTCTTCGACGTGCCCGTGGCGTTTCGCGGCGACGGCAAAGGCTTGGGCGCCGGCATGAATTACGCCGACAAGCAGCACTTCCTCGACTGCCAATACCAAAATGTCGCCGACGCCGTGTGGTACTGGACCGCCGATCGGCCGTCGACGAGCGAGGTGTGGAAGGACAACGTGTTCTTCGACGTGGGTGCAATCAGCCGCACGCGCGGCGCGAGCGGGCTCACGTGGGTCAACTCGGTGATCGAGAACGTGCACGGCGACGTCGCCATCGACGTGCTCGACACGGGATCCACCACGACTTACTACTTCACCATGGTCGACAGCGCGTGGCGTGGCCGCGGTCCGACCGTCGTCACCGACACGCAGAGCCTCGGCGTCGGCACGCTGTTCGTGGGCACCGAGTTCGCGCAGGCGGGCGGCAGCATCGTGAGCCGCGCGCCGGGACAATCGCTGTTCGCGTGGGGCAGCCGCATCACGGGCACGGCGGAAGTCGGCGCCGTAGAGAACGGGTTGTTCGTCGACTCGCGGATGGGGCCGTTGTCCGGCCCACTCACGGTGGTCGAGAACGGTCGGGTGGCGGTGTTGGACACCGATGGGCGCGCCGATGAGCGTTAGGCGCCGCATCGTTCAGGGCATCGGCGCCAATGGCTTCGGTCAGGCCGTGACGATACTCATCCAGCTCGCGAGCGTGCCGATCCTGATCAACGCGTGGGGCCTGGACCTCTACGGCGAGTGGGTGATCTTGTCGGCGATTCCGTCGTACCTGACGCTGTCCGACGTCGGCCTCACTACCATCGCCGGCAACCAGCTCGCGCTGCTCGCCGAGACGCGCGACGAGCGGCGCATGAGCGCCATCTACCAGAGCGCATGGGCGCTCGTGACGCTGCTGTCGTGCGCCGTGCTCGTTCCCGTGGTCGCCACGATCTGGCTCACCGAGCCGGCGCGACTGCTCGGGCTCACGCGCATCACCGGCACCACGCTCGACCTCGCGCTGCTGCTCCTGTTCCTGCACGTGGCGATGAGCATCCAAACCGGAATACTCCAGTTGCCGTTCCGGGCAACCAAGGAGAATCCGTTCTCGGTGGCGCTCGTCAACGCGATTCGCCTCCTCGAGTGGTCGGCGGCGACCGCCGTGGTGCTGCTCGGCGGCACGGTGGTCGACATGGCGCTCGCGTTCCTGGCGGTGAGGACGCTCGGCAACGCCGGCATGTGGGCGATCTTGCGGCGGCGCGCGTCCGTTCTACGCCTCGGCATCGCCGACGCACGCCCGCGGATCATGCGCGAGCTCTTGCGGCCGTCGCTCGCGTCGATGGGCTTTCCGCTCGGGCTCGCGTTCACCCTCCAAGGCTTCGTGCTGCTGATCGGAAGCGTGGTCGGCGCCGGCGGCGTGGCGCTGTTCAGCGTGTATCGCACGTTCGCGCGCGTGCCGATCCAGGTCGCGACGAGCGTGAACCAAGCCGTGTGGCCGGAGCTGTCGTACGCGTTCGGCGCCAACGACGCGCCGAAGGCCGCGCAGCTCGTGCGCAAGATGCTGCAATTCGGCGCGATCTCGAGTGCCGGGGCGGTGTTGGTCGCGTTTCTGCTAGGCGAGCGCGTGATCGACTGGTGGGTGTCGAAGGCGCTCGAGCACAGCCCGCGGCTCCTGATCGTGTTGATGCTGACGACGCTCGTGCACGTCTGCTGGCAGCCGCTGTGGGTGGCGCAGATCGCCACCAACCGGCACACGCGGTTCGCGTTCTGGTTCGTGACGATCTCGGCGCTGTCGCTGGTGCCGGGTTGGCTCCTGCTCGAGGACTTCGACTTGAACGGCGCGGGCTACGCGATCCTGCTGTCGGAATGCCTGCTCGCGACGGCGGCCGTGGTCACGTTCAAGCGCTCGTTCCGCGTTGCTTCGCCATGATCGACACGTTGTCGTATCTCGTGCGGCATCGCATTCGAGAGAGGCCGTTCTCCCGCCGCTGGCTCAAACTCTGGGCGAAGCGAGTGGCGAACGTGCCCGGCTTGATCGGCATCCTGTGGCGGACGGCCCGGCTCTCTTGGCGCGGTACGCGCGTCGGCAGCCTGTCCGTCGTCGCCAAACTCGAGGTCAACGGCAAAGCCACGCGCTTGCAGATCGGCCGCGAGTGCGTGCTCGGCAATCGCGTGCATCTCGGGCTGCACGACGAGATCCGCATCGGCGACTACGTGGTCATCAACGACGGCTGCATGCTGCTCACCGCGAGCCACGACGTGGACAGCCCCGATTGGCAGCATGTGCGCGCGCCGATCGTGATCGAGGATCGCGCGTGGATCGCGACGCGGGCGATCATCCTGCCCGGCGTCACGATCGGCTATGCGGCCGTGGTCGGCGCGGGCGCGGTGGTGACCAAGGACGTTCCGGCGTATCACGTGGTCGCGGGTAGTCCCGCGCGTACGGTGCGGCAGCGTGCCGCGGCGGAGTTCCGCTACTCGGCGCCGCGGTTCCTCGCGCCGTTCGAGGCGTGGGTGGGACCGCCGCGATGAGCCGCGGCGGCGCCGCGCGAGGGAGCTCGGCGCGGCGGTTGCGCGCGCGGCGGTTGCGCGCGGTCGCGGCGCTCGTGCTCGTTGCCGCTGCGGTGGCGGCGTGCTCTAGCGATCCTGCCTCGGTGGGCACCGGCGAGCGCGCGGCGGAGTCGCCCGCGGGTCCCGCGTCGCTTCCCGCGCCGCCCGCCGCGACACCGCCAGCGGCAGCGGCACCTCCGCCCGCAGCGACACCGCCGCCCCCGGTAGAGCCTCCACTGCCCGTGGAGCCTCCGCCGCCGGCGCCGCTCCCGACCGCGCCCGAAACACCACCACCCGAAGCGCCGCCGCCCGAAGCGCCGCCGCCCGAAGCGCCGCCGCCCGAAGCGCCGCCTCCGCGCGCGCTCACGCACTGGTTCGCCGGCGGCATTGCCGGCAAGAAGATCTGCTTTATCGGCGACAGCACCACCAAGAACGCGCTCGCGCTGTTCGCCGAGCTAGAGGGTAAGTACTCGGCGAACGGCGAGCCGCTCCACGGCGCCGGGCCGATCCTCAACTTCGGCGAGAACGGCGCCTCGCTCTACGCGTTCATGACGGATCAGGTCGTCCACGGCCTCACCGCGACGATCGCGGAGCAGGCGGACCTCTACGTGTTGAGCTACGGCATCAACGACGTGCGGCTCGGCTACACAACCGAGGACGCGCTCGTGGCCCGCCTCACGTCCACCGTGAACCGCATCAGGGCGGAAGCACCGAACGCCGACCTCGTGCTCCGCACGCCGAACAGCTTGCTAGCCACAGACGTGAACGCCTACGGCTACGTGCAGCCGAACACCAACGCCCAGGCCTATACGACGATGCTGCGCAGCGCCTACCGGCGCCTCGAAGACGCGTGGCCAAACGTCGTGGTGTTCGACGCGCAGGCGCTCGTGTTCGGCACGGAGTCCCTGCCCGCATCCCTCCTGATGAGCGACCAGCTCCACCCGTCGCCCACCGGCAATACGTTCCTGGCGAGCGCGCTCGTGGAGGTCATCGGCGAGCCCCCGAGCCCCTAGGACCGCTACGGGCCCCGGCGCTCCCAGACACGGGCCGCGGCAATAGGAAGTTCATCCTCACTACACATCCACTACACATTCGAAACTTAGACTGACCCCTCGAGCATCGGTCTGTCGTCACTCCCGCGACCGCGCGAAGAAGGAACTCCAGGGCGCGGGAACGCACGACCGACCTTCGGCCAAATCCGCGTCGAGAGCCCAAGCTAGGGAGGAGCAGTCAGCTTGCGCGCATTGCTCTGCAGCCTGAATTACGCGCCCGAGCTCACGGGCATCGGCAAATACACGGGCGAGATGGCCGAGTGGCTCGCCGCCCGAGGCATCGACGTCACCGTCGTAACCGCCCCGCCCTACTATCCCGCGTGGCGCGTCGAGCGCCCGTACTCCGCCCGCCGCTACACGCGCGAGACCGTGCGCGGCGTGGATGTGATCCGCTGCCCGCTCTGGGTTCCGCGCCAGGCGACGGCGCTCAAACGCATCCTGCACCTCGCATCCTTCGCGTTAACCTCGCTGCCGGTGATGCTGTGGCTCGCGATCCGGCTGCGCCCGAAGCTCGTGCTCGTGATCGAGCCGCCGCTGTTCGCGGCGCCGGGCGCACGCCTCGCCGCGCGGCTCGCGGGTGCAAAGGCCTGGCTGCACGTGCAGGACTTCGAGGTCGACGCGGCGTTCGACCTGGGCTTCCTGCGCGCGGGGCTGCTGCGCCGCGCCGTGCTCGCGTTCGAGGGCTGGCTGATGCGCGGCTTCGATCGCGTGTCGACGATCTCCGAGCGCATGGTCGCGCGGCTCTCGGCGAAGAAGGTCGCCGCCGACCGCACGCAGCTCTTTCCGAACTGGGTGGAGCTCGACCGGATTCGGCCGCTGCCGTCGGCGTCGGAGCTGCGCGCTCCGCACTTCGCGGACGACAAGATCATCGTGCTGTACGCGGGCAGCATGGGCAGGAAGCAAGGCCTCGAGACGGTGCTGCAGGCAGCGCGCGTGCTCGAGCCGATGACCGACAAGCTACAGTTCGTGATGTGTGGGGACGGCCCGGGCCGTCAGGAGCTCGAGCGCTCCGCCGCGGGGGCGAAGAACGTCACCTTTTGGCCGCTCGTGCCGGCGGAGCGCTTGAACGAGCTCCTGAACATCGCCGACATCCACATCATGCCGCAGCGCGCCGACGCGCAGGACCTCGTGTTCCCGTCGAAGCTCACGAACATGCTCGCGAGCGGGCGGCCGGTGGTGGCTACCGTGAATCCCGAAACGCAGATCGCCGAGATGCTCGACGGCTGCGGCGTGGTGGTTCCACCGGGCGCGCCGCTCAAGCTCGCGGACGCGCTCCGCTCGCTCGCGGCCGACGCCGCGCTACGCCGCGCGCTCGGAGAGGCGGCGCGCCGCACGGCGGAGCGGTTGTGGGACAAGAACGCGGTGCTCGCGCAGGCGTTTCGCGAGCACGTCGGCGCGCATGTGCAGATGGGCACGCCGCCGCGGACGATCGTTGCGGAAGAGGCGCGGACTACGACCGCGGCGTGAGTCCCGCCCTTCTCGCGTTTTTCCGCGTCAGGCAGAAGCATCGGGCCTCGAAAATCGACACTCCCGAGAAGGACCCTTTTTGGGAAAGCCGACTGCCAGCGACTGTGCAACTCTCGATTTCAACGTCGCGCGAGAGCAGCGTGACCTGCGCCGCTTCCAGCGCCGCGCGCTGCGCGATGACGAGGGCTTTTGGGCTCCCGACATCGTTCGGCAACGGCGCGTGCGGCATGCACGATTTTTATCACACGATCAGTTGCGCGCTTCAGTTCGTAACGGCCGGCGCCAATCGATTCCTTCCAGCAGCATCGACAACTGCGCCGCGGTGAGATGCACGCTGCCGTCCGTCGCTCTCGGCCACACGAAGCGGCCGCGCTCCAGCCGCTTCGCGTACAGACACAGCCCGTCGCCGTCCCACCAGAGGATCTTGACCCGCTCCGACGCAGACATCTTGCCGTCGAAGAACGCGCGTAAGTGGTCAGCGTTCATTCAACTGGTCGGCCTTCCGGCCCCCCGCGAAGTGGTTTCCGTTCAATGAATTGTCCCGCGCGATCGTACGTATCCTTGTATGTGCGGATTGTCTCTCCGCTCACTCCTCGAGCAACCGTTGAAGCCGCTCGAGAAGCCCGAGCTCGCATTCGGCTACCGCTACACGAGCTCAGGCAACAGCCACTCCCACATCATCCACGACTGGGAAGTGCAGGAAGCGCATCGGCAGTACAAGCGCCGCTACGGCGATCAGGCGATCGACAAGCTCGTGGGTGAGTACGGCGGGCACATCCCCACGCGCAACCTGCACTTCATCATGGGCACCATGGCCGCGCATCCCCGCACGTTCATCGTCATCGGGTTGCTGCGCTCAGGCTTCGATCCCGCCGAGCTCGCCAAGCAAAGCGATCTGTTCAGGTAATCTGCGGGGCTGCGCTTCCTCAGATCAATCCGCTGACGGTATGACCTGCCCATCACGATCGACTTTCAACTCCTTCACTCCCGGACTTCGGCCAATAAGGTATCCCTCGTTGCCCTGCGAGTCTCTGATCCTGTAGACGTGGAAGTCCTTTTCGTAGCTGTCGCTCAAAATTTGAACGCGCTGAGGGGGAAGGGTCCTAAGGACTGAGTTCGGCTTTGGCGCTGTGCTCGGATAGCCCATCGGATATGGACGTTCAAGCAAGTCCATCGGCGTCTCCAGTTCGAGCACTCGCTCTTCTCGCGAGCAGGCCACTAGGATGTGCGCTGCAACCAACGCTGCGAGTCTTGTGAGACGTGCCATCTTCATTGCTTGGGATAGAACGTTTGATCGACTATTTGGAAGCTATTCCGAAGCGCCAGATCTAACTGCGGAGGCAAGAAGCTCCGCTGCCCCGCCCACGGAGTGCCACTTCTTCCGAGGCCGTACTCTCGTCCGAGTGCCTCTTGGATTGGCGCGGTGCAGTTGTTGTCGACATAGCTGTATGGTTCGTTGAAGTTTTCGAGCGTTTTTTGAATTCGATTCAAGGATTCGGTGGGGATGTCCAAAACCAAACCGTACCCGCCTCGGAAGTTCCTATTGATTGCCAAGTACTCCTCAAACGGTCGCTTGTCCATTCCCCCCGGTGCCAAAGAGTACGAACGGTCACCGATCCTTACCGACACGTGTCCGAGGCTCGACCGACCCCTGCCTACGGGGTTCCAAATAATTACCTCCAAGGGATCCAAGCCCAGCGGGTCAACAAAGCGAAGAGGATTCCCGGCCGCGTAGAGGTAGGGATTCAGTCCGCCGTCGAGGCCGATCGGATCAGGCTGTGTGTAGCGCCCGAGATGCGGCCAGTAATGGCGATGGTAGTTGTAGTTGAGCCACGCCTCCGAGTCGAAGTACTGCCCCGGGAACCGTAGATTGATCGGCGAGATCGGCCCGCCGCTCGAATTCGCGACGTATCCTTCTCCTTGCGCGAACGCCGTCTCCAGGAACTGCCACACAAGCGTACCGGATGCGGTCGTCGCCGCTTTCGGCGAATCCAAGTGATCGGCGTGCAGGTAGTAGGTTTTGTCGTCCGCGATCGTTCCTCCGGCACTTAGCTTCGTCACGTGCATCGCGACGGGCGTGTCGTCCATCCATACGTAATCGCGCTGCTCGGCGAGCACGTTGTCGTTGAAGACCGTTTCTCCCAGCAGCTTGCCATCGGGCAAATACGCGAACAGCGTTACCTGAGTCACGCCGCCGGGATAGGTCTCTTTACGCGCGCGCTCGCCGAGGTGATTGAAGTCGTAGCGGCCTTTGACGCTCGTTGGAAAACCGGCCGCGTGCACCAAACGCAGCTGACCCAGGCTGTCGAACTGGTAGCCGACCGACAACAGCTCTGTCGCCGTCATGTTGCCGGAGGCATCCGCCGTCACCGCCTTGAACTGCGGCCAAGTCATGTGATCCTGAATCTGAGCTAGGCGATTCGTTCCTTCGGAATACGTATAGCTCTCGTGAAACATGTTGTCTGGCGGATCCGCAACCTGGAGCCCGGACAACAACCCTCGGTCGTAGTAGTAGGACGTCAACTGAGTTCCAACGGTAGCGCCCGTCAGGTGGTTCACGGCGTCGTAGCCGTATGTCCACCCGAAAGCGTAGGGGCCTCGATCCTGGCTGTCGAGGTTCTCGTCGGGCGTCCATACAAGCGACTGTTGAAGCACGGTCGCCGCCGTCAGTGACGTCGATACGCGGTAACGCTGATCGAGCGTGCGCGTGACTTGGCGTCCATTGTGGAAACTCATCGCCGTGTACGGACCGAACGGCGCGTGCTCCACGTTGCCGACGACGTCGACGGGAGTGCCGCGCCGATCCTCGACGTCGGTAACAACCCCGGCCGCGTCGCGAACGGTACGCGTCACCCATCGGTCCGGCTGAGACGGTGTGCCACGGTGGATCTCCTCGATGCGATCCGCCTGGTCGTACACGAATTGCGTGCGCACGGGGGTGCTCAAAGTTGACCCGCTGAGCTGCTCGATGACACGGCGCCCGAAGTCGTCGTACTCGTACGTATAAGCGAGGCTGCCATTCTGGGCGCTCGCCGAGACAATCCGGCCGCGCCGCCCACCGACGTTCAGATCGTCGTATACGAGCGACAGCGTCTCCTGCGTTCCGCCGCCTTGCGGCGCGACCCGGATCGTCGTCAGGCGATTGAGCCCGTCGTAGACGTAGTCAGTCGTCAACCCACGCGCATCGACTGTCGACCCGAGATTGTCGGCCTCGTCATAGGCATGAGTAAGGACACCGCGATCGGCGCTCGTTTCGCGCACGTGACGCCCGAAATCGTCGTACTGATAGGTCGTGACGACGCCAGCCGGATACTGCGGCGTCGCGAGAGCCGTAACGGACGTAACGTCGTCCCGAGCATCATAGACATAGGTCGTTCGCTCGTTCAGAGCGTTGAGATACGAGACAAGCCGCCCGAGCGAGTCGTAGCTTTCGTACGTCGTCACCTTCCCCTCGGGGCTCGTGACGCTCTGCAGCAACCCAACCGCGTCGTAGTCGTAGTTCCACGTGTCCTCACCGCCCGCGGGATTCGGCAACGAAACTGTGTCGAGGTGATTGAAGTCGTCGTAGGAAGACGCTCGAGTCGAGGTCACCACGCCCTGGGGATCGCGAATCGTTTCGCTCGTGCGATTGCCGACGAGATCGTATCCGTACTCGACGCGGTTGTCCGTGTTGTCGCGTACCTCCGTCAGTAGTCTCGCGTCGTTGTACGTGTATTCACGAAACGCGCCGGTCGGGTCAGTCACACGCTGCAGCATTCCGTTCGCGTAGTAGTCGTAAATCGTTGTCCGAACTTCGAAACTGGTTGTCACATCCGCCGTCGCCTCCAGCCTGCCCCTCGGGCCATACAGAAACACGCGCTCGTTTGCGTTGGGTAGGTCCATCTCGGTCACGCGGCCGTGATCGTCGTAGACCTCGAAATTCCAAACGTGACCCGCCGCGTTGGTGATCGTCTTGACCTGACCGCACCCACGACCCGTCGTGCACTCGTAGTAGGTGAGGAGAACATCGTCTGCTACGCCCGGGCGCGGACCGCGAATCGCTATCGGCAAGCCATTGATGCGCGTGAACGATCCGACGGCGCCGTACTCGAACGTCGTCGCGCGGCTGATCGGCTGGCAGGTACCGGACTCACCAGTCCAACCAGTCTCGTTCCGCTCGGTCACGAGTTGAGTTCCGGCGAGATACACCATCGCGACGGATTTCGATCGTTGCGTCCCGTCGGAGCAGGCACTTGGACCTGTGACCAACGTCGTGAGTTGACTCGTGTCGTTTAGATACGCGTAAGTTGTCGTCCGTGGCGCCACATCGACGGCTCCGAATGCTTCTGTCTTCGCCGTCAGATGAAACGTGTTGTACTGATACTTCGTGACGATGCCGCGCTCATCGGTGTCGAACAACAGGCGATGTTGCGCCGAGGTCTCGTTACTCTTTTCGCGCAGCGCACCACCGCGCGTAACAGGACCAATGATTCGACCGTTGCCGATGCCGGCTTGAAATCCGTACACAGTGGCAACGTCGTTCGCATCGACTGTAGTGGTCGATCCGTTCGCGTCGTAGTTGAACGTCCACCGAAAGAACCCACCCGCTCGTTCTGTGCTGAGGGCGCGCCCCTCGCCGTCGTAGGCGAATGACGCATATTCCAAGCCGCGCTCGTCTACCAGCCCCGTGAGGAAGCGCATGTTCCCGGCCGAATCGTCTTCGTACAGGTACTGAACGGTCGCGCCATCCTGATAGGTGGCCGTTTTCAAGAGATCGGCGCTTTCGGAACCGATGGTCTTCGTGACGTACGAAAATTGGATGGACTGACCGCCGCGAAGCAAGAGGCGATTGATGAACGGCTTGTGGTCGCCAGTGGTGTTGTATTCGATCTCGACTGTGTGGCCGAACGGCCCGACGATTCGATAGGGCGGGGTCTTGCTACAACCGCCCAACTGATACTGGACCTGCGTCACGAGTCCCGAAGCACTTACCGTCTGCTCTAGCCGATAACGATCGACGAAACTCCCGCCGACCTGACAGCTGTACCGGTGGTACACCTCGCGATCCCCGTCCGGCAAATAGGCCGTGGCGTCCGAAGGAGCGATTCTGACCTGGAGACCCGAGCCATCGGTAGCCGCATACACACCAGAAGAGACTGAAGCGAGAGCCACGAGCGCGCCATCCGGGCGGAACAGTTGAAAGTCATTGGAGTGCCGTTCGAGCTGCATAGCGTAGCTATGAGTCCAACCCCATGGCAGTGCCGCCTCGGCGACGGGCGAGCCCGAAGCCGCAATGCCAGGTTCCGCGGCCCCCCAGGTTCCGCTGTAGGCGACGCGGGGCGCAACCTTGGATCGCCAGGCTCTGCTGAACCGGATTCCCGGTGCCTCATAGTCATCAAACGTCTGAATCTTTCCGCCAGTAGCCGGACTACAGGGATTGCCGACGCACTCCGGATTTGCAGTGTTGTCGTAGTCGGACAATTCATAGACCGACGCCGTGTAGGAGCTGGTGCAATAGACTTGCTCGTCTCCCGCAAGATCGATCTGCTTTTGATAGCCGGCGGGACATTCGTAGCTGCGGCTAGCGAGCACATAGGCGTGCGTCCAATACCATTCCGAGCAGTAACCCTGCGGATTTGTGTACTTGTATCGTCTCTGAGCCCCTTGGTGGAAAGGCTGAGCGGGCTGATTCAGATTCGGATAGATCCACTCTGCGTCAACGAGCGTGACGGGGCAACTGGACGATGACAGTACGTTCAGTGCCGCTTGTTCGGTCGGATATTGGGTGTGAGGGGCGAAGCAATCAACGATCTGAGTCTCGCCGCCCCTACATGCCTCAAACGTCTGCCAAGGCAGCTCCGCTGCCGGCCGCCTGTCAGGAGTCTTGTAGTGGCGCGTGTAGACCGCACCGTTGAGCGAGTCACCCGAAGGGTCATGAGTGAGAGGAAAGCTCGCTGCGGCGCGCATCGCGGCTTCGGCTGCGGCCAAAGACGCGTACTGAGTGGAGCCCGTCAAGCTCGTTGTGTACATCGACGGCCCGCTCGGAGTCGTCTGCGCGAGGACCGCTGTGCTCGTAGCAACAAGGAGACAAAGAACCAGAGCTACACTCTGGCGAACGGAGGGTTTGGCGTCGCAATTCATACACGCTCTCTCCCTTATCTCTTGCCGGACGACGCGTGTTCAAGCGTGTCAATTTGCGGGCTGATAGCCAGGTAGTCGATCGCCGCCGGTAGGACACGCATCGAAAACGATCCGTCTGGCTCCCCCGTGATCTCGTTGCCCACGACGAGGTTGCGCGCGATCAAGAGCATTACGATCTTGCTCTGATCGCGGGCGATTTGAGCTTTCCGCTCAGGGGTCAGGGTCACGCCCTTCGACAGCGCGACCGCTCGCGTCACGACGTGGACTTCGACGGACCCCTCGGCAATCGCCTTGGCTCGAAGGGCTGGTGCTTCGGCGGACGGCGTTTGCGCTTCTAGGAGCAGCGGCGAAAGCAGTGCGAGTAGCGCGATCGTTGATCTGCCCATGACGAGCCTCGTTTGTTGGAAGGCGAACTGCCTTCGCCAAACCCTAGACGGTGCGAAAGCGCTTTTCTGTCAGCTACCAGACAGTTTTCACGAACGATAACGATCCGGAAACGAACCGGCAAAATCGAGACGTCGCGGGGCGAGCGGAGCGGACTTTAGCGAAGACCCCGCTGCTCGCCCGTCTTGCCAGACTCCTGCCCGAGAAGTGAGTTACGCGGAAGCCACTTTCACGTTTTCGAGTATCGGTCGCGCTGTGGGCGACGCCGCGCACCGGCAACGCAATGAATCACGCGCCGTGCCGGCCGCGTCGCGTGACGCGAACCAGGGCCGCCGCACCGGCGAGCCACGCCAACAGCAACCAGTCCATCCCGCCGCCCCCGCCCCCGCCCGAGCGCTGCGCCTGCGTGATCGTCACCGAGACCGACGCGTCCTTGCTGCCGCCGCCGCCCGTGCAGCTCAACGCGAACGTGGTGTCCGCGTTCAGCGGCCCCACGGATGCCGAACCGGATGTCGCGCGCGTCCCGGTCCAGCCGCCCGACGCCGTGCAGCCCGTCGTATCGGTGGAAGACCACGTGAGCGTCACGCCGCCGCCCGGGGCCACGGTCGTGGGCGAGGCCGCGAGCAGCACCGTCGGCGCCGGCGGAGTCTGGCTCACTTTGAGGCCGAACGTGCCGTAGCCGAACGCGGCCGCCGGCGCCGCGAGCAGGTTCACGAAGTATTTGCCGGGTGTCGCGCTGAACGAGAACGTGCCGGCGCCCAGGATCTCGCCCGCGCGCGTCGCGCCGCGGGTCACCGCGACCTTCATCGTGTCGAACTTGCCGGGGAACGCGAGGTCGGCGAGCGCGACGTCGACGCTCTGCGCCGACGCGACGTCGACCGTCGCGGAGATGAACCCCGTGCCCACGGCCTCGGTCTGCTCGAACACCGTGGCGTCGCCGGTGCCGCCGTGCACGCGCACGCCGAGCAGGCCTTGGCCCGCGACGCCGATCGGATCGGCGACGATCGCCACCGAGTAATGCCCGGGCGTCGCGTCGAACGGCAGGTCGCCGGCCGCGGCCAGCGGCGCGCCCACGATCTGGTTGTCGCGCGTCAACGCGAGCGAGAGCGAGGCGAGCGCGTCGAAGAAGCCGCTCTGGCCGAAATCCGTGAGCGACACGGTGTAGTGGCCGGCGGTCTGGATGTCGAAACCGAGATCGAAGCTGCCGACGTCGGTGGCCGTGGTCGCCAACGCGGGCTGCACGGTTTGAACCAGCTTCGCGCCGCCGCCGTCGGCCACGATCAGCCCCGCGCTGCCGGGGCCGCTCGCCGACGGCGCCGCGTAGAGATAGGCCGTGTACGCGCCCGCCTCCGCCGCCCCGCTCGTGTTGCCGGCGCCCGTGATCGTCTGCCCCACGCCCCGGGCGTCGTGCACGATCGCCGCGCCGGAGGACGCGAGCGGGAACGGGAACTGCAAGTCGGTCAACGTGGCCGTCAACGTGGTCGCAGACGCGACGTTGAACGGAAGACGGTACTTCCATTCGCCGAGCTCGTGGAGCTCGGCGAACTTCTTGGCGCCGGTGGCCGAGTCGCGCAGGTTGACGCCGACGAGCCCGAGCGTCGCGCCCTGCGGCAGCAACGTCGACACGAACACTTGCAGCACGTCGGCAGAGCCCACCGTCGCCTGAATCTCGCCCGATCCCACGATGTCCCAGAACATTCCGTCGCTCTGCCGGATCACGTGCGTCGCGACGTCCGCGGTCTGCGGCAACGCGAAGTCGGTGATCTCGAGCGTATACGCGCCGGCCGTCACCGCGAGATCGTGGCTGAAGACCGGCGGGCTCGACCCCGGCAGCTCGAACGTCACGGGCGCGTCGAGCAGCACCGTGCCCGTCTGAGTCTCGATGCGGACCCCCGCCGCGCCGACATGCGCCGGCGCCGTCGGCTGGCCGATGATGATCACGCGATACGCGCCCGCCGTCGCGTCGAAGTTCTTGGTCGCGACGCCGCTGACCACGTTCGAGGTTAGGTTCGCCGTCGTGACGAGCTGGCTGCCGCGCGCGACGGCGACGTCGAGCCGGCCGAGGCGCTGCGGGCCCGCGGGCGTGCCGAAGTCCGTGAGCGTGAGGCGCAGGTTGGCGTCGGCGGCAACGTCGAGGCTCTTCTCGATCGCGTCGGGCTTCTTGCCGATCGTCAGAGTCGTGTCGAGCAAGACCTGTTGCGCGTGGACCGCAGTTCCCGCGAAGCCGGCGAGCACGATCATGAGCCGCGCTACGTACGTCATGACGATGCTTCCTTGTCCCTCAGCCCGGAGTCCGCGGCAGCGACTCGAGCGTGCGCTTGGCGGCATCCTTGCCTGGGAACGGTTGGTTGCTGTCGACCGCCTTCTCGAGCTCGGCGCGCGCTTCGTCTTTTTGGCCGTTGGCGAGCAACGCCATTGCCAAGTGATAGTGCATGAGCGCGTTGTCGGGAGTTGCTACCGACGCGCGCCGCAAGTAGGTGATCGCCTCGCCGACCTCGCCCTGCCGATAACGCACCCAGCCGTAGGTGTTGAGGTACGCGGGGTTGTCGGAGTCGCGGAAGTTGCGCACGAGCTCCTGCGCCTTCGCGTGGCTCACGTCGTCGTCGCGATAGGTCGAGAGCAGCATCGCGAGGTTGTTCGCGAGCGGCGCCGACTGCGGATTCGCGCGTGTCAGGCTCTCGTAGACTTCGATCGCGCGTTCCGGCTCGCTGTCGCGCTCGTAGAGCGCCGCCAGATCCATGCCGAGCGCCGGGTTCGGGCCCGCGTTCTTGAGCCCATCGGCATACGTGACCTTCGCATCGTCCTTCGAGCCCTTCGCGAGCTGCGCGAGCGCCTTCGTGCGGTACGGGAGCCACCAGCTCGACTGCACGCCGATGGCTTGCTCGGCGAGCGCGAGCGACCCGTCGAGGTCGCGGTCGGCCAAGCGGATCTCGGCGAGCAGATTCATCGCCACCGTGTGATCTGGATACGCCGCGAGCACGCGCTCGAGGCGTTCTTTGGCTTCGGGCCGGCGATTCGACGTCACGAGCACGCGGGTGAGCGCGCCCAACGGCTCGGCGCCGCGCGGAGCCTTCGTGAGCGCCAGCTCGTAGCTCTCGAGCGCGCCCGCGACGTCGCGCACCGACTCGCGCGCGACGCCCTGGAGGTAATACCCGAGCGGGCTCTCGGGCTGGGTGTCGATGACCTTGCGCGCCGTCTCGGCGGCGCCGGCTGCGTCGCCCGCCGCGCCGAGGAGGCGATATTGGAGCTCGAGCGCCGCGAGGTTCTGCGGGTCCGTGGCGAGCACTGCGTCCACGAGCGTGCGGGCTTCGTCGTTCGCGCCGGTCTTCACGAGATAGTCGGCGAGCTCGAGGCGCACCTCCTTGTTCGCCGGGTCCACCTCGACCGCGTGCCGGTAGTTCTCGCGCGCGAGATCGGGCTCGTTGTTCTGCACGTGCGCGGCCGCGAGCGTCCGTAGCACGGGTACCGAGTCGGGTTGATCGCGCAGCACGGCGCGCAAGTCCGTGATCGCGTCGAGCGGCCGCCCCTCTTGCAGCGCGAGCGCGCCGCGGAGCACGAGCGCGTCGTTGTCGCGCGGATTCTTCTCGAGCACGTGCTCGATCAACGGCCGCGCCTCGGCGATCCGATTGGCGCGGATCTCGAGCGTCGCGAGGCGGTTGCGCGCGCCGAGCCCGCTCGGATCGTTGCCGTTCTTCTCGATCACTTCGTTGTAGACGCGCTCCGCGTCCTTCGGCAGGTTGTGCGCTTCGTAGAATTGGCCCGCTGCGATCTTGAGCTGCCCGTCGTCGCGGTTCTGCTCGAGCATCTTCTCGAGCTCGGCCTCGGCCGCGTCGAACGAGCGTTGGGCCGCGAGGTAGTTGAGCAAGGCCATCTTGTGGTCGACGGCCTTCGGGTCGAGCGCGATGACCTCGCGAAGCGTGCCCTCCGCCTTCTCGGCCTGGCCCGTCGACGCGTAGAACCCGACCAGCCGCTGGCGCTGCTGCCACTCCTTCGGCCGGAGCTCGACGATTTTCTTGAGGTTCGCCTCGGCGGCATCCTTGTTGCCGCGATCGAGCTCGAGCTGGGCGAGCACGGTGAGGAGGTCGACGCTCTTCGGCTTCGCCGCCAACGCGTGTTGCAGCAGCTCTGCGGCGCGGTCCGGCTCGCCGCGGCTACGATGATAGATGCCCGCGAGCAGCGCCACCGCGTACTCGTTGTCGGGCTGCGCCTCGACCGCCGCGGTGGCGTCGTCGACCGCGGCCTGCTCGTCGCCCTTCGCGAGCTCGGCGGCCGCGCGTATCACCTTGAGGTCTACGCTGTCCGGGTGAGCCTCGATGCCCTTCGCGACGAGCTCCATGCCCTGGTCCGGAAGACCGGAGAACACATACAGCCGCGCCAGCGCCGCGAGCGCGAGCGCATGAGTGGTGTCGACGTTGAGCGCGGCTTGATAGCCCCCGGCCGCGCCGCGAAGGTCGTCGAGCTTCTCGGTGGCGTACGCCGCGTAGTAGCGCGCGTCGGCGTCGTTCGGCTCGATCTGCAGCGCGTTACTGAACTCGACGCGCGCCTTGCTGAAGTTCTCCTCCGCGAGGTACTGACGGCCGCGCTCGAGCGCCGTGGCGCGGCGGTTCTCGGCGCCGCCGCAGCCGGCGAGGCCCGCGCACGCGAGCGTTGCGATGAGCGCGACGATGATCGGTTTGTTGAGCACGACGCACCTTCTTCGATTAGAGCTATGGCGAAGTGTTTGCAGGACTGTAGGCATGCAGAGTGACAATTGAGTTACACATGCGCACCGCTCAATCCGGGATGTACGGCTCGAGCACGGGCCGCACCTCGCCCAAGAACGCTTGCAGCCGCTCGTCCGCCGCCGCCTCGTTCTCGCCGATGCCGAGCGGCGTGATCAAGCGCACGAGCGCGCCGTCGGTGCGCTGTTTGGTGAGCGCGTCCACGAAGATGTACCACTTGACGAGATACTCGTTCGTGAGCACGCGGTCGCGCTGCTTGAACCAGTAGTAGACGAGCTGGCGCTGCTCGCCGAGCTGAATCACCGCACGATTCACGCGCAGCGGCGCGCTGCCGGCGCGCGCCGCGTCGATCTGGTCGAAGCTCGTGATCCGCCACCCGCCGCCCGGGATGCACGACCGCGGCGAATGAATGGACTCGCCCTGGCGCTGCGAAGCGTAGTACGCGGCGTAGAGGTTCACGAGGGCCGGGCCGCTTCGATAGTCGTTGAGCACGTAGTCGTCGAGCTTCAACGCGTCGAGATACATGTCCTCGATGCGACCCTGCCGCCCTTCCCAGTCGGCGATCCGCTGCGGGAAGCCGGCGAACCAGCTGCGTTCGGGCGTCGCCTCCGCGCGCTCCGGCACGAGGTACGACGCGGCCGCGGCAGCCCCGAGCACGACGCACGCGGCGACCAGGCTCGCGGGCACCTTCGCGCGCCGCGGCGGGTTTTCGGGCAACGCCGCGGACGCGGGCACGTCGAACGCGAGCACGTCGCGCCAGGTCGCTCCCCGCATCGTGAGCTTGACGAGCAGCCAGGTCTCGAGCAGCAGCAGCGCGCCGCTCGCCATGAAGATCACCCAGCCCTGGAGCTCGTGCAGCAACCCTTCCGCGAGGGCCGTGTTGCCGGCGTCCGCGAAGATGCCGATCATCGCGATCCGTACGCTGTTCATGAAGATCGTGAGCGGCACACTCGACGCGAACACGAACAGCCGCTGCCACAGCGGCGCACGGAAGAAGTACGCCACGATGAAGCCGAGCGTCATCAGCGGGAACAGGTAGCGCAGACCGTCGCAGGCCTCGACGACCTGCATCTGGAAGTGGCCGAGGTCGATGACGTTGCCGCTCAAATAGACGCTGATGCCGAACAGCCGCATGAGCCAGACGCCGAGCGCCGACGAGATCAGCTGGAGCTGCGACGACAGGTTGTTGTAGAAGAACGCCGGCAGCGGAATCGCGAGCAGCAGCATCACCATCGGCGCCCAGAGCCGGCGGAACGCGGCGGCGCCGACGATCGCGATCGCGATGCCGTAGAGCATCACGACGAGCGCGTACTGGCTCACCGCTTGAATCGTGCTCAACCGGCCGAGCGCCCAGAGCGCGAGGCCGAATAGGACGACCGCGGGCCCGAGCCAGCCGCCCGCGACGCGCTGGATGCCCGTCGTAGCGCGGCGCTGCCAGATCAGGAACGCGGCGATGAACGGGATGAGTATCCCGTGGCTGTATTCCGGCCTCTCGAGCCACTGCGCGGTGATGAACGTGAAGCCGTCGCGCGCGACGACGATGCAGAACAGCACGGCGGCCGTGAGCCACAGCCACAGAGCGATCGGCGTCACGGGCCGCGCGGCGTCGGTCGTTTCGATCGTCGTTGCCATCGGCAGGCTTGTCAGTATCCGGGCAGGCGCTGGCGCGACTTGTTCATCACCGTGCCGACGAGCCGATCGGGGCCGATGAGCTCGAGGCTGCGCGCGATGTCGTCGCGCCGCGTCCTGCCTTCCTCGACCACGAGCAGCGCGCAGTCGACGAACGGCAAGAAGCCGAGCGCGTCGTCGGTCGCGAGCAGCGGCGGCAAGTCGAAGAGCACGATCCGGTTGCGGTAGCGCGTCTTGAGCTCGCGCACGAATCCCGACAACCCGAGCAGCCGCTCGGACGAGCCGGCGACGGGTCTCCCGCACGGCAGGAAGCAGAATCGCGGCACGCCGGGGTTCACGAGCACGGCCCCGAGCGGTTGCTCGCCGCGTAGGTAATCGCAGACGTCGTGCTCGGGCGTGAAGCCGAAGTAGGCGTGCACCGAGGGCTGATGCCAGTCGAGATCGACGAGAAGCGCGGTGTGACTCTGCGTACTCGCAAAGCCTAGGCCCAAGTTGATCGCCGTGAGTGTCTTCCCCTCTCCGGCCGCCGGGCTCACGACCGCGATCGTCTGCCAGTCCTCGGCCACGAGCCGCTGGAGCATCTGCGTGCGCAGCACCTTGTAGGCGCGGCTCGCCGGGTCTTGGCCGTGCCCCGTGAGCACGCGGCTGCGCTCGAGCGCTGCCGGCGGCACGGGCAGCACGCGCGTCTGGGTGTATCGGATTTCCACGCCGTCGGCGGCGGGGCGCAGCTTCGCGTCGTCGTCGGCAAACCCCACGACCTCGGAGCCGGGCGCGCGCTCGTGACTTGCAAGCTGCAGCGTCTTTACGATTCTTTCCATTTGCGATCCGTCCACGCCGTATCTCTACACTCCGAACCGCCGCAACGCGGCGAACCACAAGACGTCGAGCGGCGCGACGAACAAGTGCGCGAGCACGACTAGGGCCACGAAGGCGACCGTCGTGGCCGCGGCGAGCTGCACGCGTTGCCGGCCCTTCGCACGCCGCTCGTCGGCCGTGAGGATCAGCGGAATGATCCCGAGCGGCGACGCGCCGACGAGGTGCTCGAGCTCCCGCGCGCCGCGCACGCTGCCGTCGAGCGCTTCGCGCAGCGCGATCAAGCCGACGCTCGCGCCAAGCCCCAAAACCACGGAAAGCGCGACGATCAGCCAGCGGTTCGGCGCGACCGGCCGCTCCGGCACGAGCGGCGGCTCGATCAACGTGAAATGCTCGCCCTTCGAGTCCATCTCGAGGTTCTGTGAGACAACGGCCGACATCTGCTTCGCGCTGACCTCCTGGTGTTGGCGCCGCGCGTTGTCCAAGTCCCGGGCGATCGCGTAGAAGTCGCGCTCGACGCCGGGCGTCTCGGCGATTCGCCGCTCGATGTCCGCGAGCTTGGTCTTGAGCGCCCTCTCCTTTTGCTCGAGCGACGCGAGCTCCACTTCGTCGATATCGATCTGCGACTGCACCGACAGGTACGCCGGGTTGTCAGGCGCCCGCGCCTCGGCCGCCGGTGTCGCGGTCGCAGTCGCGGTGCGCAGCCGCTCCTCGGCCGCCTCGATTCGCCGGTCGAGACGCACGACGTCGGGATGCAGCGGCTGATAGCGGTCGAGCAACGCCGTGCGCTCGACGCGAAGATCGGCGAGCTCGCGCTCTATGTCGTCCGCCGCGCGGTCGTCCTCGATGCCGAGCTGCTTGCGCAGGGCCGCAATCGACTTTTCCGTGCGGACGACGTCCGGGTGATCGGCCGTGTAGATGCCGCGGATGCTCGAGAGATACGACTCGAGCCCCCGCAAGCGCTCGGCCGGCGGCAACATCGCCTCGCCGTTCGCCGCGAGCGTGTCCCTATCCGGGTGCAGTTGCGCGAGTTGCGCCCGCAACAGCACGCGGCGCTCCTGGATCGCGCTGCGGTCGCGCCGCACCTGCGCGAGCTCGTCCTCGGTGCGATTCGCGAGCTGGAGGTTGAACTGCGCGAGCTCGGGCAGCTTCTCGACGTTCTTCTCCTTGAACGCCGCGAGACGGCCCTCGAGCGTCTGCATCTCGTCGCTCAAACGCTTCGTCTCCTCCGTGAGGAACGTCGACGCCTCGGCCGCCTGCTCGCGCCGCGTCTCCGAGTTGCCCTGGAGGAACAGGCTCGTGAGCTGGTTCGCGACGCGGGCCGCGAGCACCGGCGAGCGGTTGTCGTACGCCACGGTGAACGCGATCGTGGCCGCCATCGGCTGGCCGCTGCGCGGATCGACGACGTCGGCGCTGATCGTGGCCACTTTGATGTCGCGGCGCATGCGGTCGATGATGACCTCGCGAGGTTTACTGTCGAAATCGTCCGCGTAGAGTCCGTGCTCGCGGATGATCTCGAGCAATTTCACGGTGGTCATCACCCGCTGCTTGATGAGCTGGATACGCTGGTCGGCGAAGCTCGAGATCGTCGAGCGCACGAGATCTTCGGGGATCGCCTGCTGCTCGATCAGCACCGTGGACATCGAGCGATACACCGGGGGCCACAGCAGCGCCACGCCGGCGCCGATCGCGACCACCACGACGAACGCTACGGCGGCGGAGGGCCACCGGCGCCGCAGAGTCGCTACGTAGTCGGCGAGCTTCGGCTGATACTCTTGATCTTGCTCATCCATCATCGTCCCCGATAAACCGCCGCGATCTGGCTCGACGTGCCGCTCGAGCGCGGCCACCACGAGGCCTCCTGCGCGCGCTCGTCGACGGACCAGCTCACCGACCATCTCCGGCCGACGCTCAGGCGCGCGTGGATGCCGGCCTGCCCGTAGTCCCGGGTCGCGAGCTCCTTCGGCAGGAAGGTGTCGGTGTTACGGGCCGCGAGCAGCGACGCCCCGACGGTGAGGCGCTGCGTCACGCGCCGGTCGAAGTCGACCTGCACCGAATCGTCACGCGCGAACCTGCCGCGCCCGTCGGGCCGGAGGTCGCGCGAGCCGCGCGCGTCGAGCGTCCACCGCTCCCAGCGCCGCTCGATCGAGAAGTCGAACGACGGCGCCACGTCGTCCTCGGGCGGATCGCTCGCAAACGGCCCAGGCAGATCCCTGGACACGTCGAAGACGCCGAGGCCGAGGCTCACCGTGAGCTCCGGGGAAAACCCATGCGTCCAAGTGGCGGAGACGGAGGTGCTGCGCTGCTCGACGCCCGTGTCGAGCGTTTGCACCACCGACTGCGACGCACCGAAGCGCCAGCTCGAGCGCGTGCCCGTGGACAGCGTGTAGCCGGCCTGGATGACCGCGTAGTCGTAATCCGAGTAGCCGAAAGCCGTGTCGCCGTAGCGGACTCGAGTGGCATTCGCGCCGACCGTGTAGCTGCCGCGCTCGCCGGCGCGCCGCGTCCAGCCGGCGTTCAGCCCGGACTCGGCGCGGTCGACGTCGGGGATCAGCAGGCCAGTGTCTGCGAAGCCGCTCGTGAGCGTGCTCTCGCGCGTGTACCGCCCGCCGAGCGTCCAAGTTTGGCGCTCGCGCATCCACGCCGCCGACAGCGTCGCGAACGCGTCGTTGCGATTCTCCTCGAGCTCGTCGTCGTAGCGCACGGCGCGGAGTTGCGGTTGGAAATCGAACGCGAAGCTCTCGTCGCGCGCGGTGATGTCGGCGCCCGCCGTCAACGTCGCATTCGAGACCGCTCGCGCGTCGGTCGGCGCGAGGCGGATGTTGTCGTCGTGGCCCGTGGTCATGGTGACGGCCGGGGTGCTCCGCCATTCGACGGCCGCGCCGGGCACGGTCCAAAGCGCGGCGGCCAGCGCGGCGACCGCGCGGCCCGTACGCGCGACTTCGACCGTAGACAGAGTGGGCTCGCTCACGGATCGCTCTACGGCACGACGAGGGTGTCGCCGCTCTGGAGCACGATGTTCTGTTCGAGCCGGCGGCCGCGGGCCACCTCCTCGTACTCGAACTTGAACGTCTGCTGCTCGCCGCTCGGCGTGCGGCGCAGGATCCTGATGTCGTTGACGCCGGCGAACTCCGTGGTTCCGCCCCCGAGCGCCAGCGCCTGCATGACGTCGACCTTGCGCTCGAACTTGTAGACGCCCGGCCGGTTGACCTTGCCCACGACGTAGACTTGGTTGCCGTTGATCTGCATCACGGCGACGGTTACGACCGCGTCGGGAATGAACTTCGCGAGCCGCGTCTCGACTTCCTGTTGCACGTCGACGGTCGTTCGGCCGGCGACCATGAGGTCGCCGATCAGCGAAAACGTGAGCGCGCCGTCGGAGCGGACCAGGGCCTCGCGCCGCAGGTCCGGTTCCTTCCACACCGAGATCTCGACGACGTCGCCCGGCTGGAGCTGGTACGACGGTCCGGCCACGCCGGCATCGACGCTCGCGGGGCGCTCGGCCGCGACGGCCGACGCCGCGATCACGAGAGAGAGGAGGAGCCCGGGCGTCCGGGCGCGGGACAACGCGTTCTTCATTGGTTCTTCTGACCGCCGCTTCGTTTCAGCGAATGAGAACAGATGAAGATGGCGGATGTATTACAGATGTCCGACCCGCGGCCTTAGCCGGGCACGGCGTTAATCTGTTCGTTACACCCGCGCTCCGTCGAGCACGGCGCCAGCGGCGGACCGGATCCGGCGCCGACGCTTGAGCAGCACGCTTCCGCCGAGCGCCGACGCGAGTAGCAGGAACGACGACGGCAGCGCGACCACGACCGTGTCCTCGACCGTGAGGCCGAACAGGTCCGCAAAGCGGGGGCCGCCGAGCTTCGCGTAGACGAGCAGCGAGACCTTACCGGGCCCCTTGAAGAACTGGAGCGTGCCCGCCGTCGGCGACGTCTTGACCGGGCCAGCGGCGGTGAACACGCCGAAGGACAGCGCCTGGGCGGGCGTGTTGAACCACTTCAAGTCCGTGACGGTGACCTTGTACTCGCCCTGTGGCTCGAGGACCGGCAGCTCGAGCGACGTGAGGAACTCCGGGCCGCTCGCGAGCAGCGTGCCCGAATACAGCGTCGTTGCGTGCGCCGCACCCGCGCCGCTCGTGAGCAAGAGCGCGAGCCAGAAGCACTTCCGTAGTTGTGTCGATGCCATTGTCGATCTCCTTCTTGGCTTCCTGCAGGCCCTGTCTTCCGTGCCGGGGGCCTTTCGTCTTCCCTGCGGATCCGCCGCCGTTCGACGGCGTTCCGCTTCCCTGACGACCGTCCGAGTTCGTCGTTGTCAGCCGACCGCGAGGCGCTTGCCGGGCCGGAACACGTATTTGTCGTAGAGGTACTCCCGCAGCACCTCGACGAGGCTGTCCTTCTCCAGCGGCATCGAGGTAGTCGTGCCCTCGAGGAGCTCGCCGAGCTTCACGAACGCGTACGACTCCTGCACGCCCGCCATCGACAGCAGAGTCAAGTCCTCGGCCGCGACCAGCAGCTCGGGATCGCCCACGCCGGCGTTCACGATCTCCGCGAGCCGCGACGCGTCGAGCTCGAAGTAGCGCAGCAGCGTGGGCCCGCCTTCCACGAACACCGGCAACAAGTGCCGGCCTTGGATCGACGCGTCGACGAGCGGCGCGAGCTGCGCGAGCGAGTTCTTCACGGCGTACCGGAAGACGTCCGAATCCCTGACCCCGAGGCGCAATGCGATCGCCTTGATCTTTTGCAAGTCGGTGACGCCCATGCGCACCGAGACCGCGGACTTTCGATTTTTCACCGATCAAACCTCCCACTGGCGATCGACTACATCAGTGCTAAGAACTCTAGTACACGTGTGTTGCATGCGAGTGGACTCTGCATGACATGCACGTGACATAACGGTTGACGACGCATGCGGAAACGCCGACGCCGACGGCGCGCACGTGTTACGAGCGGCGGACAGACGGCACCGGCCGGTGTGACGAAGGGATTCGCAGGGTCGCTGTCCGGGGAACGGACGCGCAAAAAAACGCGCTCAGCGCGCGAGCATCGGGAGCAGCGAGCCAGGAATGGCCGCGCGGCGCGCGGCCGCGATCAGCGAAGCGCCGCTGTCAGCGGCGCGATCGGCGCAGCGGCGGTCAGTGGAGCGGCGCGGTCAGCGGAGCGGCAAGGTCAGCGTCCGCTCGGAGCGCCGGCGTCGGCTGCGGACGCGTTCGCGGCGCCGGCGTCTGCGCCGGCCGCCGCCGCGGCGCTCTTCACCGCGGCCGGCAGCAGCTGATCCTCGAGCCGCCACCGATACTCGTCGACGAGATTCTGGAGCTGCACGCGTTTGTTCTGCGTGAACGGCTCGCCCTCGCGCAGTGAGCTGAAGCAGCCCTTCTGCTCGTAGCGGTCGAGCACCTCGACGCCGGTGTCGAAGAGCTTCTGGTTGTTGGCGGCGCACGTCTTGAGCGTGGAGTCGTGCGTGGCCAGGGTAGCCTTGAGCTGGTTGCGATCGATCTCGACGTCGCGCAGCGTCTCGGCCGTCATCCGGCACTGTGCCACGAGCTCTTCCATCCGCCCGCGCTGCTGCTCGGCGAGCTGCGTACCGCGGGTGTTGGTCGCGGTGGCCTGGCTCAACGAACCCTCCGTCTGGCTCAACCGGCGCTCGAGACCGGTCTTGGCGTCGCGGAGCTTCTTGAGCTCGGCGTTCGCGGCGTCGAGCTGCTTCTTCAAGTCCGCGTTCTGCGTCTGGAGCTGGGTGCGCTCCGTGGTGAGCTGCTGGACCATCGCCTGATAGCGGGCGGAGGCGCCGTCGTCCCGGGACTGTTGCGCGGCCAGCGGACCCGCGGTGGATGCCGCCAGGAAGCAAAGCGCCAGAGTCGCGACTTTCATCTTCAATCTCCTGCTTGCCGAAGCGCGCCCCGTTGGAAACCCCGTCAGAAGCGAGTGTTGAAATCGACCTGCAGCACGTCGATCGACAGCGGCGGCCCGTCGATCTCGTTCGACGAGAGCCACTTGGTCGTGAGCCACGTGTTGCGGGTGACGCCCAAGTCGAAGCCGAGGTAGAAACCCTCGGAGTCGGTGCCGCCGAGCCCGAAGTCGGAGTCGGTGAACGCGTCGAGCACCGCGTCGCGCTCGAGGTAACGGTACGCCGCGAACACGCGCCAATCCGCCGCCTGGCGGATGTCGCGGCCGATGCTCACCTCCACCTGGTGGCCCTTGACCCGCGCGTCGGCGGCGCGCCCGATTCGGGCCTCCACTTCCAGCGGGTCGTAGCCGCGGTTCTCGAGATACTCCGCGGTGAACAGCAGCCGGTTCTTGCCGAACGCGCCGAAGTCGAGCTGCGCGACGACGTCGGCGATCTCGTAGTCGGACGCGAGCGCGAACAGATTGGTGTCCGGGTTCAGGTCGTTGCGGATGTCGAACAGCGTGTTGCCGCGCGCGAGCAGCGCGGGCGCCGTGTAGTCGGTGAGGCGGCTGTCGGGCGCGTTGCGCAGGCCCACGATGTTGCGGAACGCGTAGTACGCGGACGCGAGCCGGAAGTAGCTGCGCTCGGCGATCGGCACGTTGACGCCGATCTGTCCCGCGTAGAGCCACTTGTCGTCGGCCGCGAGCTGCACTTCTTCCAGCGGGAACGCCCCGAGCAGCAGGAACACGCCGGGATCGAACCCGTCGTTGTGCCGCCGGAACACGTCGAACGAGATCCTGCCGGCAAGCCCCTCGAACGACAGGTCCACGTCCCAGAGCGAGCTCGTCGACAGGAACGGATTGGCGAACCGGCCCGCGAGGAAGTCGAACTCGCGGGTCGCGCCCTTGTTTCCCGCGCGCCACTCGATCGACGCGTCCTGCACCGCGAACGTGAGGCGGCGGCCGTAGTTCGCCAGCGTGGCGTTCATCGATATCGGGTCGTCGAGGCTGCCGGTGGCGAACGCGAGCCGCGCCGTGATGTGATCGGCGACGTGCGCGGCGAGGTCGAGACGCAGGCGCGCGCGCAGGCGCGCACGGTCCTCGGTGGTGTTCAGCAGCGCGTCCGGTCCCGCGAGCCCGATGCCGCCGGCGTCGTTGATCGCGTTGAAGTTGAGGTAGGTGTTGACCGCGTTTTGCTCGCCGAAATAGTCGCCTTCGCCGCGCACGCGCAGCACGCCGTTGACGTCGACGTTGCGCACCCATTCCGGCAGCGCGCCCGGCACGCCCCACCCTTCGGTCTTCGCGCGCGCCACGACGTCCTCGACGACGGCGCCCTGCACGTCCTCGCGCACCGCCGCCTCGATCTCGTCCTTCACGACGTCGGGCACGTACGTCACGCGGACGGCGCCCTGCTCCGCGTCCTGTTGCGCCCGCGTCGCGGCCGTCTCTGCCTCCGCCTTCCGTTGAGCGTCGGCGACCATCGCCTGGGCGTCCTGACGCGTGAGGATGCCGCGTTGCACGAGACCTTCGAGCAGGTTGACGACGGTGTTGCGGAGCTCGACGAGGCTCTGCGCGTCGGTCGGCGCCTCCGGCGCCTTGGACGGCGCCTCCTGGGCGTGCGCGGCGCGCAGCACGGCGCACAACGCCAAACCCAACCAACCCGCGAGCGCCCGATGCGTCCTTTTCATTGTTATCCTCCGCAACGCCGCGCGCGGCCGCGTTAGCGAGCTACAGTCGTGAAACGATGCGTATCTTCACCGGCTGAGGCATGTCGTCCGGCGGGGCTTCGCCGACGCGGTCGATGCCCGCGAGCAACTCGCGGAGCTGTTTGTCGAGGTCTTTGTCGCCCGTCGAGCCCGCGAGATCGACGCGGGTGACGGCGCCCTGCCGGTCCAGCCAGAGACGCACGTTCACGGAGTAGGCGCGCGAGCGGATGTCGCGGTGGTCGGACAAGAACGAGATCAAGTCTTCCTTTAGCTGACCGGCGTACCACGCGAACCGGTCGCCGCCGGTCGAGAGCAACGCGCGCCCGCCGTGCTTGGCACCCAGCCCGAACGCGTCGTTGCCGGCCACGCCATCTCCTTCGAGGCTCAAGGCGTCGCCGGGCGGCGGCTCGTCGGACGGCGTCTCCGCGGGCGTGGGGTCCGGCTCGGGCAGCGGCACGTCTTCCTTCACTTCGGGCGGCGGCGGGGGCTCGGCCTCGGGCGGGGGCGGGGGCGGCCGGATCAGCCGCACCTCTTGGATGACCTTGCGCGTCTGCGGCGGCGGCGCGCTGATCATCTGCTTGATGAAATACACGGCCGCGCCGCCCGCGACGGTCGTCACGAACAGTCCGAGGACCATCGGCGCGAAGCGCAGCCATTTCGATTTTGGTTTCGTCATACGGCTCTCGTGCGTCACTTCACTATGGCTTTCGTGACCAGTCCGAGCTGCGAGATCTCGAGCCGGCTCAAGAGGTCGAGCACGTCCACGACGCTCTGGTACTGCACCGTGGAGTCGGCCTTCAAGATCACGGGCAAGTCAGGCGTGATCGCTTTCAGCGTGCGGAGCTGTCCTTCGAGCGCGTCGATCGTCATCGGCACGGTGTCGAGATAGAGCGTGCCGTCCTGGGTGATCGTGATCGCCTTGGTCTTGTTCTCGGCGAGGCTCGGCTGCGAGCTCGCCTTCGGGACGTTGACCTTGATGCCCTGCACGGTCGCCGTCGTCAAAATGATGAACATCACGAGCAGCACGTACGCGAGGTCCAACATCGGCGTGATGTTGATGTCGTCGTACGGCTTGTTCTTCGCCTGAACCTTCATCGCGGCGTCCCGAAAAATAGGGACATGTTGCATTTTCGGCGCCGGTGGACCGTCTCCTGACGCTCGCGTCGAAAATGCAACATGTCCCTATTTTTCATACGTACTGCTCGGCGAGCTTGTTGACGAACTCGTCGGCGAAGACGTGGGTTTCGGCGTCGATCGCGGTGATGCGCGAGCCGAGCCAGTTGTAGGCGAACATCGCGGGGATCGCGACACCGAGACCGGCCACCGTCGCGACCAACGCCGCCGCGATGCCGGGCGCGATTGCGTTGATGTTCACGTCGCCGCTCGCCGCGATTGCGGCGAACGTGATCATCACGCCCACGACCGTGCCGAGCAGCCCCAGGAACGGGCCGCCGCTGATCGAGATCGTGAGCAGCACCATCTTGTTGTTGAGCTTCTGCTGCTCGCGGACGAACGCCGCGTCCACCGTGGCGCGAATCGCGCCGATCGTCTCGGACGAGAAGCCGCGGCGCTGCGCGCCGACCGCGGGCGACTGCAACCGGTGACGGACCTCCATCGCTCCTGCGAGGTAGAGCGGGAACAGCGTCGACGGGCGGTAGGAGTGCCCCGACAGCTCCTCCTTCACGGACTCGTCGTCGTCGAGCTTCGCGTCTTCCTTCTCGCCGCGCGCGAGCGACAGCTGGTCGCCCGCGCCCATCCGGCGATAGGCCGCCAGGAACTTGCGGTTCTCGCGCTCGACGCGCGACAGCAACACCGCCTTGGCCACGATCACGAACATGCTGATCACGAACATCACCATCAGAATCCCGATCACCACCCAGCCGTCGGCCGTGACGTTGCGCAGCGTGGTCTTGAAGTAGCTCTCGCCCTCGCCGTCGCTGGAGTCGCGCCGCGCGTCGGCGCCGAACGGATCCACGAGCTTCGAAGTCATGCCTTGGCTGTCGCTCGCGGCCTTGAGCCAGTCCGCGGAGCGCACGCTGTTCGACACCTCGAGCTCGTCGAGCTCGCCGACGAACGCGTTGGTGCCGGCGGCCGTGCCGCCGATCGCGAGCGGCGCGGCGATCTCTTCGAGCGCGGCGTCCTCGCCCGCGGCCTCGGCGCCGTCGACGAACAAGCTCAAGCGCCCGTCGCCCGCGCGCAGCGCAAGGTGATGCCACTCGCCGAGCGAGATGTCGGGCGCGGCGAGCGCCGGCCGCGCGCCGACGCTGGTCGCGAGCCGCGCGTACGGGCTCGCGCCGTTCAGGCCGAGCACGAGCGCCCGGCCGGACGAGTCCTGCGTCGACACGACGTAGGCGTCCTGCTGCGGCGCGTCGATCTTGACCCACGCGGAGACCGTGATGCCGCGATCGGCGAGCACGCGCATCGTCGGCGATTCCGCGACCGCGATCGAGCCCGTGCCATCGAACGTGGCACCGCCCGCGATGAACGACGCGGTGGCGAGCTTCGCGCCGAACTGCGCGGGCGCGTTGCGGAACGCCGTCGAGTCGCCCGCGATGCCGTTCGCGTCGCTGAAGTGATAGACGAGCACCTGATTGGGGTCGTAGGTCCCGGCCGCGTCCCCGCCGGCGGCGGCACCCGGGTTGCCGTAGTACATGTAGACGAAGTCGCTGCTAGTGCCGCCCGTGAGCCGCGGGATCCGCACCCAGACGAGCGCGAGCTGGTTCATGGGGTCGAAGCGCTCGACGTGGAACTTGAGAGGCGTGACGTCGTCCGACGCGACGAACCGCAAGTCGGCACCGTCGGGCTTCACGTCGGCGAAGTAGCCGAAGTTGCCGGAGTGCAGGCGGATCAGCACCGGCACGTCGGTGGCGCTGCCCGGGATGTTGGCGCCCGTCGGGGACATGTCGAGCTTGATCTCGCGCCGGTACCCCCAGTCCTTGTTCCACCAGGCGGCGGAGGCGGCGCCGGGCAGGAGCACGGCGGCGAGCGCCAGGATCAGGCAGAGTCTGACGTTATTCATATATATAAGGTGTGGACGGCTCCGCCGCAGCCGCCCGGAAACGGCCGCGAACGGCGCTCATGAGTGTCGAGGGGCAAAGTTACAGGGTTATGACAATTGTTGGCCTCAAAAGCCGCTCGCGTTGAGCAGGATCGGCTCCGAGCAGTTGTTCAGCCCGTTCAACGACTTGCTCACGCCTGACACGGGATTGTCACGCAGCGACTCGGCCGTCACGGGCGGTTTCGGCGGCTCGAAGCCCGACGTCATCGGGGCCAGATAGCCACCCTGCCCCCAGGGGTGCACGAAACCGGTGTTGAGCCCGCGCAGCACCCGCGGCAAGCCGATGTTGGTCGCGACGAAGCTCAGCACTCGTCCTTCGTCCGTGGTCGTGAGACTGGGCTCGAACGCCTCGAGCCATTGAATCGACTGCGCGTTCCCGTCTCGTTGTTCTGGGCGCGTCGTTAGTTGTCTTTGTCTTTGTCTTTGTCTTTGTCTTTATCGTCATCGTCTTTGTTCGGCGTGGCGTCGCCGAAGCCGGTGACGAACACGTCGAGGAACGACAGCGCAGCTTCGGAGAGCGGGGTGGCGCTTTCCTGCTGCTCGCGGTTTGCGGCGACCGTGTCCTCGGCCGCGCTCGTGGCGCTGCTCGCGACGGCGCTCACGCCGGACAGCGCCGCCGCGAAGCCGCCCGTGTCGACGGGCACGCCGACGGCTACGCCGCTCACGCTGATGTTGTCGGCGCCGAGCACCGCGGTGGCCGCGATCGTCAAGTTGCCGGCCACGATGCCGGCGTCGCCCGCGTTGACCACGCCGCGCGGCGCGAACAGATCCACGTTGCCCGGCTTGCGGCCCTCCGACGTGGCGAGCGTCTGGATGCCGCTGCCGGTGAGCGCGGCCGGGAACGACAACTGGACGCGGCCGTTCGAGTCGACGTTGATGGTCGGCGGCGGCGCCGAGATCGCGGTCTTCGCGCCGCGGCCGGCGTCGATGTCGCCTTCGGTCGCCCACACGAGAATGTCGCCGCCGTCCGCCGCGAACACTCGCGACTCGTTGACCTCGAAGTCGCGGAACGACAGCGAGCTGATCGAGCCGGAGCTCTGCGCGACCAAGCCGAGCTGCGACGCCGGCTTGTTGATGCCGAATGCCGCCGGCGGCGCCGCGAGACCGACGTTGACCTCTCCGCCCGGCGCGAACAGCGAGATGTCGCCCCCATCCAGCGTATAGGCACGGCTGAAATACAAACGGATATTGCCGACGTAGGGGTTCGCCGCCCCCGCCGCGAGCGCCGCTTTGCCGTCCGCGAGCGGCTCGGTGTCGGGAGGCGGGTTGCTCCCGGGGAACAGCGTCGTAAGCGCGGCGAACGCGCGCGTGAAATCGCTCGTCGGCGACACCGCCGCGTCCCGCCCCCCGGCGCGCAGCTCTTCGAAGAACACGCGCTCGATGAGCTTGCGGCGCAGCGCCGGATCGAGGCCCGGGAATTGCGCGATCGCCGCATCGAAGCCGAGCCCGCTCTGGCCGGTGACCTCGCGGACGAACGCCGTGAGCTCCGACGCGTAGGCGGAATCCGGCTTGAAGTACTCGGTCACAAAGCCGGCATAGTCGGGCCCCTGGCTGCCGACGCCCGCCAGCAGGCTAACGCTGGCGCCCGTCGGGGCCAAGTTCGGGTTGCTGATGTTGCCGCGCGTGGAAATGCCGCTCGAGGTTTGGAGGTCGATGTTGCGGCCGGCTTGGATCTGGAAGTCGCCGGGTCCGTCGATCGTGAGCTCGCGCAAGCTCGGCAGCACCTGCCCGTTGTCGCTGCGGTTCACGGAGTACCGAACGTCGCGCCCCGCGATGAGGCTCGTGACGTCCCTTTCGCTCACATTCTGCGCGATCAAACCGATGTCCAGCAGATCTCGCGCGGCGATGATCCTCGCGGGCTTGGCGAATTTGAGCAGTGTGCCGTCGCCGAGCCCGTGCACCGTCATGGCGATGTCGCCGGTCCGCGCGACCACGCGCGCAGGCGACTCGGCGACGCCGCCGCGGCGCGACGCGTCATGTACGGGCACCACCGCATGCACGAATGGCGACGACGACGACGACACCAGCGCATCAGCCGCCACGCTGATCGCCGTCTGCGGCGTCGCCAGCGTCGGGAGCAGCGCCGGGTCGACGTCCGACAACAGCAGAGACGCCGCGGTCGAGACCAAGACGTCGCGGTCCGCGAACAGATTCACGTTGCCCACCGGCGACGGAAACAGCGAAACGGGCGACGCCAACCGGAGGTCGCGAGCGAACGAAGTGGCAGTCAGGCTCGGCGCGTAAACCATGAGGCCGATGTCGCGCCCCGATAGCTCGCGGACAAAAGAGCCTTCGATCTGCGCGTTCAGCGCAGAGCTGTGGAGCAGCGTAACGTCGCCGGCCACGGACAGCAGCGAAACGGCGCTGCGATCCGTGTATTGCGAATAGAAGCTTTCGTCGCCCAGGATGGGGTTCTGGGTTCGGCCTTGCGGCAACAGGAAAGGGTCCACGGCGCCGTCGACGCCGAGATTGTCCCTGGCCGTGACCGAGAACCGTGCGTCGCCCAGCGCCACGACGGGGTAGATCGGCTCCGTGCCCGACCCGTCCGCAAGCGCCGCCAACTCGACCCCCGCGTCGAGAACACCCGTGCCGCCGCCGACGTAGTACTTCCCGCCTCGAATGGAGCCGGCCGCTTCGACCGTCAGATGGCCACCGCCGATGACTTGCAGAATATCGTTGGTGGCCCGATTGCTGCCCACCTGCTGACCGATCGTCGGGATCGACACCGACAAATTGTCGACATTGCCGCCGGCGCGCACCGTCACGTTGCCGCCCGCGAGCGCGCCGATGTTCTGCTCGAAGCGCTGGAAGTTCACCGTCCACGCGCGCGCGACACCGGCATCCGCGCCCTGGGCCTGACGGCCGACGCGAAACAGCCAGTCGGTGACGAGCTGGCTCGACGTCGCGCCGACGATGTCGCCGCCCGCGGAAATGGCAATGTCGCCGCCCTTCACCGGATAGGTGCGCCCACCGAGCTGACCGGTGCCGTTGAAGCGGATCCCGGTGCCCGCGACGCCCGCCGTATAGAGGACGGACGCCTGATTGCCGAGGCTGAAGTCGCGAGCGGCCGCAACTTCGATCGTTCCGGTGCCCGTGCGGACCATGCGGAACGTGGAGGTCGTGGGGCTGACGATCCCGCTTGCGATGCGCACGCTGCCGCCGGCGCCTGCAAGCTCGTCGAGTCCGAGCACCGCGAGCGGGTCGGCGCTGGAATCATCCGCCCCCGCGACCAGCCGGTAGGACCACGACGCGGTCGGCGTCGCGGGCAAGGCGAAGCCGTTAGCGCCGGTAAGCAGCTGGAAGCCGTCGGACAGCGAGCGGTCGAACGACAAGTCGCCGCTCGATCTCAGCGTCAACACGCCGGGCTCGCCGCCGAAGCGCCACGGGAACAGATTCCAATCGGCGGCCAGAGTCAGATCGCCGGCGGAACGGATCTCGACGCCCGGAACGACGTGGAACGAGGGGTCGTCGGTGCGGCCGAGCAGCGCGGCGAGCGCGGGTCCATTCTGCGTGAACGTGGTCGCGTCGCCGAACAACGGATTCGAAACGTTGGCGAGCAGGTCGGCGGCGAGTAGTTGCCCCGTGTTGTCGTAGGTCGTGAATCCCTCCAGGGCCGTCCGCCCGGAGCCCACGATCCGGCCACCGAGCGACACGAGCGTCTGGACGGGGCCGTCGGCGAGAGCCTGCAGCAGCACGGTCTGCGGTATTCGCAAGTTGACCTTGCCCGCCGCCGGCGCCACGCTCGTGGTGCCCGCGCCGGCGGACACGTTCAATACCGCGCTCGACAAGAGCACCACGCCGCCGATCGACGACGACAACTCGATCGATCCGCCGCGCCCGTCCGGGCCGGTCGCGCTCGCATCAAGGTTGCCGCCGACGGTGATCCCGCCGCGCGCGACGAGCCGGACGGCGCCGCCCGATTCGCCGCGCGCATCGAGGTTCGTGACGCCGACAGCGCCGTTGTCCGCGATCAACGTAACCGCGTGGCCTCGCAACGGCTCTGCCGAGCCGAAGATCAAATTGCCCACGCCGCGCTGTCGCAGGTAGATCTCGTCGGTGAACCCGCCGGACAGCAGCTGTGCCGCCAGGGAGCCGAGCTGATCGACTTGGCCCGCGTCGACGTGAACGCTGCCGTCTCTGGCGCCGTCGGCCCCAGCCGTACCGAAGATCCCGCCGAGGGCGTTGACGTGCCCCGCGTGCGCGATCAGAGCCAAGCGGCCGGCGGCGCCGCCCGGCGCGCCCGAGACGTCGACGCGGCTGCCCGCGTCGAGCATCACGTCGCCGGCGGCGGCGCGCAGCTCGACGTCGCCTCCCGGTATCGTTTGCGCGACCCCGTCGTAGGTCTTCTCGAGACCCGTGACGTCGATGACGCCGCCGGGGCCGATCTGCACGCCCGACGTGGCGCCCTGCCCCAAGGACTCGAGGGTGACACTACCGCCGTGCGCCTCCACCAAGGAGCTCGCTTCGACTCTGGCGCCGCGCAGCACGATGTGCGCGCCGACGCCGATGTGGTCGGACACGTCGCTATCCGCCGCCGGCGTCGCGACGCTCGCGGCCGGCAGCAGCTTGAGCACGTCGGCCGCCGTCACGGTGAGGTTCGCGCCGACGTCCGCGGTAACCCGGCCGGTCACGAAATCGAGCCCGCCCGAGGCCGCGACTCCGGCGGTGCCTTCCGCCGTCAACCGATCGTCGGCCCGCAATATCGTCGAGTCGAAGCCGGAGAAGCCGAAGGTGTTGTCGCCGATCACGATGTCTCGAGCGTGCAGATCGAGCCGCGAGCCGCCCGTGCTCGGAGCCGGCGACAGGGCCAGCGGATTCGAGAGCTTCATCTTGCCGGCCACGGTGATCGTGGCCGCAAGGTCGGGGGCGAGCGCGCTGATCCCGCCCGCTTCGATGCTCAACGCGTTGAGCGCGAAATCGAGATCGCTGCCGACGTCGACCGTCGACCGGCTCGACAACACGAGCTGGTGCAGATGAAGGTCGGCGAGCAGCTCGGGCCGCAATACCAAGCCGGACCCGCTGACCGTTCCGTCCGTGATCACGATACGATCCGCGCCGACGCGCAGCGTGCCCGCCTGCGCCTGAAGCTGCGCATCCGAACGTACGCCGGCGGTCGCGTCGAGCGCGATGGATCCGCCGTTGGCCGCAAGCGTCGTCCCCGATTCCAGCGTCAATTGACCGGTTGCACCTGCCGTGCCGGTGCGAGCGAAAGGAACATCGTCGCCACCCGAGACACGCAGCACCGCACCGTCGCCCACCGTCGAATAGCGGACCGGCGCGCCCGTGAACGACCCCGAGCCGGCCACCGAGGCGCCCGATTCAACGGTGACCTGCTCTTGGCCGCCGACGATGATCTCCGGGGCGTGCAAGCTGCTGCCCCCGCCGATCGTAACGGCACGCGCGACAAGATCGAGCCTGGTGTCCGTCGCAGTAGCAGTCCGGGCGCCGCCGATGAACAGGCTCTCGGCGCCGAGCTGATTGAGGCTCGCGGCGTCGAGCAGCACCTCGCCGGGCTCCACGGCAGTGCCTGCCGCGGCTACGACCAGGCGCTCGCCCGCGATGTCCACGGCCGCACCGCGCCCGCCCGCCACGGATTGCGCGAGCAGCGAGCCATTCAACGCGAGGGTGCTGCCGGCCTGCAGCACGACGGTCCCGGCATCGTTCGCGATACGGAACGGGCTCGGATCGCCGTCGGCCGACGCGCGCGCAAAGAAATCGTTGTCGCGAGTAGTCGTGTAGCTCGCTTGCAGGCGCGCGCGGCTCGCGGGCGCCACGGCGAAGCCGCTGCTGCGCGAATCGGCGAAGCCCGTGCCGGCCACCTCGCGAACGCCGGAGACGATCGTGCTGCCGTCGAGCTGCGCGAAGCTTTCGCCGGGCAGGATGTCCTGATAGCCGGCGACCGGGTGAACCAGGAAGGCCCCCGGAAGAAGCGAGTAACGCGCCGGCAGCAGCACGTAGTCGCCTTCCGGCAACCCGGAGCCGCCGTAGAGGTGGACGTTGTCGCCGACTTGCAGCGGCGACCCGGCGTATTCGCGCTGGTCGTAGGGGGCGAACTGGACATTGAGCGCGGGCGCCACCGCGAAGTCGTTCGGGCTCACTTGCGTCGACAACACGTCCCGCGTGCCGCCGGGGCCGGGCACGAACTCGTAGGACAACAAGTCGCCGCCGCCCGACGTATCCAGCGTGGCGCCCTGTCGAATGTCGACGTTGGCCGCCGCCAGGCCGATGCGCTGTTGCGGCGGGGCGAGCGAGCCGGTCGCGCCGCCGAACACGAGGCTCTGCGTGTCGAACAAGTCGTAGACCCAGTCGAGCCCGCCCTGCGTGCTGCCGAAAGGAATCGTCAACCCGGCGGTGGAAGTCGACACGATGCTGCCCGACTCGAGCGTGAGGTCGTCCGCCTGCAGGTCGATTTCGCCGAGCGGCGCGCGCAGAACGCCCGAATTGACGACCGTGGGCGCGCTCAGCGCGAGCTTGCTGCCGGCGGACAAAACGTCGCCGCGCGCGGCGCCGTTGCCGAGCACCTGGAGGACGCCTTCGGCGTTGTTGCGGATCGCGAAGCCGAAGTCGGAGAGCGTGGTCGCATAGACCTGCGAGGCCCGCAACGTGAGATCCGCGTTGGTCCAGAGCGAGCCTCGGATCGAGCGCTCGGTAACGCCCTGGATGCCCCGCGCGCGCAGATCTGCGGCGCTGTCGAGCGAGACGGAGCCGAAGCCCGCGATCGACGTATTGCCGATGAGCTCGATCAACGACCCGTGCGCGGCGAAGCTCCCGCCGATTTCGACGTTCGGCTCGACGCGCAGCTGCCGGAGGCGGTCGGCGTTGCCAATCGCGACGTAGGGCGCGTCGAGACGCACCGAGCCGCCGCCCGACAGGTACGCGGCGTCCAGCGTGATCCGGCGCAGCAAGACCAGCGAGACATCGCCGTCGAACCGCACCTCGCCGGGCACTTGAACCTGCACCTTGTTCGCGATTGCGTCGAGGGTTCCGGCCGAAAGGTCGAGCGCCGCGAAGCCTCCTTGCCGAACTTGATTGGCGGCGACCACTGCTTGACCCAGCAGGTCCGAAAGGTCGGTACCCGGGGAAACCGCGAGCGCCGCCGCCGTTTGCGTCAACACGACCGCGCGTGGCGCGGTCGAGAAAGCCGAGTCTGGGTCGCCGGGGTCCGATCCCCGCTCGTTCGGGTCGAGCCGCACGCTGAGCGTGCCGCCAAGAGCTTGCCCGCCGCCCGAGGCCGCCGACAGACGTCCACTGAGCAGCATCCCCTCGGCGCTGGTGATCGATACTTCGCCGCCCGCCGAGGCGACCGAGGTGCGCGTGCTGCCGACGACTCGGTCCGCGCCGACGTCGAGGATCGCCGCCGCTCCATCCGCAACGATCCTCGAGCTCGGATGCGCGGCGAAGAATCCGCGGCTCGCGACCACCTCGACGGTGCCGCCCGCAAGAACGTCACCCTGGCGAAACCCGAGGTCGTTCGGGACCAGTCGGGCGACGCCGCTCACATCGAGCGCCCCGTTCGCCCCGAGCCAGACGCCCTGGGAGGGCAGGAACTCCGCCATGCCCGACAGCGATGCGTCGAGCCGTACGTCGATGCTGCCGCCCGGGGCGCGCACGGCGCCGTCGACGACGATCGACGAGTTGGACTGCAGCGAGATTGCGGCCAGCGGGTCGGCGTCGATCGCCGACCGGCTGCCGAGCTCGAGTCCGGGGAGATCGGGGAATGAATCCCTCGTCACGGAGCCGTTGGAGCTCGCGAGCTCCGTCGCAAGCTTGAGGCTCGTCGGCGCCCGCACCTCGTCCGGCAGCAGCACGATCCGGGTGAAGCTCGCGAAGTCGGTGCCCGTGGGATTGCGTCGCGCGGCCCCCACGAGCTCCAAATTCCGCTGCTGCAACCCGACGGCGGTGTCCGGCGCCAACATGAGCGCACCGTTGTTCGTCGTGACCGCGTAGCTCGAGAATCCGCCGTTGCTGAAAAATTGGGGCGAAAGCCACGTGGTCTCGGGATCGCCGCCGCTGCAGTCCGTGGCTGCTATGCAGGCCGCCCCGAGAGTGAGCTGGAGCGAGCCGCCTCTCGACAGCGCATAGGCACGCAGCTCGGCGCCGAGCTGTACGTGCAAGGGTTGGCCGAGCAGCGCGGGCGTGGCGGACAGCCGAATGTTGCCGCCTTGGCCGCCCCCGAGAGTTCCGTTCGGACGCGCCCAAGCGCCGGCGGAGACGTCGAGCAAGGTTTCGGCGGCGAGATCGAGACTCCCTTGCTTCGCCGAGAGGGCGATCGTGCCGCCGTCGATCCAAAGCGCGGGGAACGTCGGAGCGCTCGTCAGCTGCCGCTCGTCGTTGACCCATTGTCCACGCGCGCTCAAGCGAGCGCCCGCGGCGAGCTCCATGCCGCTGTCCGCGATCGCGGTGGTGATCGTGTCCTCGGAGGTGAGACTGATGTTTCCGGCCGGGACTTCGACCGCACCGCCGATCTCGACGCGCCCCGAGATTGCCTCTAGCGTGCCGCCGGCGGGCAGCGCGATCGTCTCGCCGTGCTCGAGCCGCACGGTTCCGTTGGCGAACAGCGACGCGCGCGAGACGCGGTTCTCCCCGAAGAGCTCCGGCCGCAGATTCACGTTCGTCAGCGTGCTCGGCAGCAAATCGGTCAGAGGGTCGAACGCGCCGCCGTCGTCGTTCTCGAGGCCCGGCAGCACGAGCCCGTGGTGGAACGTGACGTCGCCGACAAGGAAATCGGGCCCGCTGGTGGTGGCTTTGCCGGAGGCGCCGATCACCAGTCTCGCGCCCGCCGGAACCTCGTCGTAGCGGCGGTAGAGTCGACCGCTGTCGATCTCGGCCGAGGTCGGATTTCTCTGCAAGCGGCCGACCTGCACGTTGCCAATCAGGTTGCCGTCAACGATGGCGCCCGGCGCGCTGATCGCGATCGTGCCGGCATCCTTTCCTTCGACGTAACCGCGCTCGAACGTCCCCTGGCCGCCACCGAGCCCCGGGAAGCCGTTGAACATCTCGGTCACGCCCCAGCGGCGATGGTCGACTTTGGTGTCGCCGAGAATGCCGATGTACGACCTGTTCGGATCGGCCTCCGAGATGTCGTAGACCTTGCCGTCGGTCCCCATGAGCTGCGTCGTCTTGACGTAGCCGTCTTGGTAAGCGATCTGGCCGCCGGAAACGTCGACGGTCGCGCCCGGAGCGACGATTACGGCGCCCCGCGAGGCGATACTGACGGTTCCGCCGCTCAACGAGCGCTCGGCAACTCCGCGAGCAACGGTCGCGATGTCCCCTGCAACGTTGGCGAGCGGCGTGCCTTCCCAAGACGTGCCGTCGGCGCGTGTTCCCGATTTTCGGAGGTCGACGAACACGGCCTTGCTGCGTAACGCGCCCTCGCGTTGCAACGGGCTGTCGGCCAGCTGATTGCCGCGCAGCTCCGCTCGCACGACGTTTCGCTCGACCGGCAGCTCGACGCTCGCTCCTGCCGCGTCCAGCACCGCGCTGGCGGCGACGAACACGCGGCTACCGTCCGGACTCGCCGCTTGAAACTGCTGAACGGAAATACCCGGATTGCCGCGGGCAACGACGTCGATCTCGCCCCCGCGCGCCGTCAGACGCGCGCCGTCGAGGATCTGGACGTCGCGCGCCTCGAGCTCCAGCCGCGAGACAGGCTGGGCGTTCGCGTCGACGGTCGTATCGTCGGCGTCCGCGAGAACGGCCTCGGTGACGCTGCCGCGGCCGAGCTGCAGGGTCCCGCCGTTCGACGGGGTGAGCTTTACGGTTCCATCGGCCTGCAGTAGCGCGGTGGTTTGGTCGCGTGCCTGCAGCCGAACGCTGCCGTTCTGACGCACGCTGGTCGTGGCGGTAATCCGGCCCAGCTGATTGACCGCGAGACCCGCCAGCGTGACGTTACCGCGCTCCGCGACGATCTGACCCACCGCGGCCGCGACATCGGCGTTGACCGAGCCGTCGCCGTTAGTGACGGTTCCACCGACGCCGACCTCGACGAGGAGCCCACGGAGATTCGAGTCGGCGCTGTTCGCGAGATACACGGAAGTGCCCGCCGCCAGCACCGTTTGTCCGCCGGGCGTCGTGATCGTGCCGTGGTTGACGACCTCCGGTGCGAACATCAGCACCTGACCGCCTTCGATCGTCGCGATCTTCGCGCCCGACTCTACGAGCAAGCTGCCGCTCGGCAACTCGGTGCCGGCGGCGTCCTTGAACGCCGCGAACGCGGGCGCGGAGGCCGTCACGGCCCCGGCGATGCCCTTCTCCACGGCTTGCGGCGTGATGTCGAGCGTCGAGGCGACGAGACCGCCGACGTTCACCTTCGCGCCCTGCCCAAACAGGATGCCGTTCTGATTCAGGAGGAAAACGGTTCCGTTAGCGTTCAGCGACCCGAAGATCATGCTCGGGTCCGCCTGGTAGATTCGATTGAGCGCAACGGACGCGGCGTCCGGCTGCTCGAACGTGACGGTCGCGTCGCTCGAGATATTGAAGCTGCGCCAGTTGAGCGTTGCGCTCGTACTGGTCTGATGAACCGCCAAATTGTTGCCGCTGACTGCAGCGCTGGCGGCGCCCGACGTGACCCAGCTCGCCGGGCCGCTGGCGCCGCAGCTCCCCGCCGAGCAAGGGACCGGCAACTCCGCCGCCTTGAGGGCGAGCGGCACCGCTGCCGATCCGGCGATCGCAAGGGCGCGGGCGATGGCGGCTGCGAGCGCGGCTTTCTTCATGTTCTATGACGCAAAACGGCAGGCGGCACGAATGCACCGCCTGCCGGAGGTTACTACGCGTCGAGTTAGTAAACCTGCTTCGTGTCGGCAGGCGTGGTGTCGACCGCAACCGCGGGACCGCAGTTGTTGGTCGTACCCGTCGTCGCATGGCTCATTTTGCTGATCGGGTTCGTGGCGGCAGTCGCCGATGAAACCGGAGCCGCCGATGCGGCGCCGAGACCCGGCGGCGAGAGGATGCCGCCATCGCCCCAGGGCCGACCAGCGTACGTGCCGTTCAGATCCGCAACCACCGCCGGAAGCGCCAAGTTCGCTTCGATGTAGTTGATGATCGTGCGGCGGAGGTCGCCTGCCGCAATCGCGCCCGGCTTGCCGTCCTTCACCCGGATCAGAGTGTTGTCGGTGAAGAACTCGTAGTCGCCGTTGATCACGTTGGCGACCGTGGGCGTGACGCCTTCGACGGCGATGAACCGGAAGCCGTCATGGGCAGCGCTCAAGTTCGCGGTCGTGACTTCCGTGCTGAGCACGCCGATGCCCCACAGGCGGCCGTCGACGGTGCTGCCGTCGGTGCGACCGTTGTGATCGAAGATGTCGAGGCAGGTCCGGAGGTTACCCGAGCTCACCGCGGCATTCGTGAGCGAGCCGGCCAAGATCGTCGCCGCGCTCGGCGGTTGATTGGTCGTGTCGTTCACGGTGCTGTTGTCATCCGGCAATGCCATGCTCGGCGTACCGGCTTCGCACCGTTGGTGCAGCCAGAAGCTCTCGAACGACGCCTCGGTACCCGACGAGTCGACGCGGCGGCAGACGTACACGTTCTCGAAGCCGGCGGCCGGCCGGAACGACGTGGAGACGAGCGGCGAAGTGGCGATCGCGGCGCCGTTCTTGTCCGTGATCTTCGACCAGTCGATCTGTTGGCTGTACAGCGCTCGAATCTGCCCGCGCGTGAGCGTCGGCACGCAGCTCGGCAGGTCCGGGGCGGCTTGGCACGCCGGGATACCGAGAGAGCCGTCGGCACCGTTGGTGATGCCCTGGGCCTGTTGCAGCGCGCGATAGAGGGCCGTCGTGGCCGGGACGCCGAAGATGATCTGAATGCCGGACTTCACGTTGAGGAATGTCGTGACGTCCGCCTTCGACGGCGGGGGCGCCAGGATCGTCGGCTCGACGTCCGCGATGCCCGCGTTCGGGCTCACGGAGAGCGGCGTCAGACGCAGCGGACAGGTCGCGTGGTCCTGATAGCCATTCAAAGAGGTCGTGGCGGCGACTGCAGTGCTGCCGCACGCCGTGATATCCGCCGCGTTGAGCTGGGAGATGTCGAGCCACCGCAGCGTGTTCGCCTGACCCTTCGCCAGCGCGATCAACGGCAACGCACCGTTCGCCGAGCCGCCTTGCGACTCCTTGTGGAACGCGACGTCTTGCCCGCCGAGCGCATCGGTCGGGAAGCCCGCGACTTGGGTGGACGTGACGTTGCAGAGCACGACGCGCTCGTTGGTCGCGCGATAGACGTCGATCGTGCCGGGCTTGCAGATGCCCTTGACCTTCGCTTCCCAGATGTTTTCCAGGACGTTGTCGGTCGCGGTCGCACCGCCGTAGTAGACCTTGATGGCGCCCGCGTAGTGGGTGTTGTCGACGGCGTTTGCCGCGCCGCCGGCAGCGAGCATCACTGCCGCGGCAACCAGTTTGTACTTCATGTTCATCTCGAAGACTCCTGAAGGATTACTTGTTCGTTCGATTCGGAATCAGGCCGTCAGCGCGGCCTTGCGGCGGCGGCCGATCGTCGCGAGGCCCGCGCAACCGGACATCAGCAGCCACAGGGCCGCGGGCAGCGGCACGGGCGAGCTGGCGGCGATCGAGTAGGACAAATTGCCGCCGGCGGTCAGCAGCCACTGGCCGAAGCCGGTGGTCTCGTTGCCGAACACCGTGACGACGGCCGGGTTGCCCGCCAGCGTGCCGCTCTTGACGACCGAGAAGAAGCCGAGCGCGGTGCCCACCGCACTCGACGCGGAGGCCTGCGACAAGGCGCCGTTGTAGGTGTCGCCCCAGCTCTCTTGACCGGCGAACGCCGCAGTGTTCAACGGAACGGCTTGGGTCGCATCCGACACGCACGGAACCGTGGCGCCGCAGGAGTTATTGACCGAGCCGATGAAGCTATTGGCCGCGCTGATCGCCGCGGTGACGTTGCCGTTGTTCGGGATCGGCGGCGTGCCAAGGCTGCCCCCAAGCGGACCCGTCGTCACAAATCCCGTCCCCGTCGCGGCACCAAAGCCTTTCGTCGCGAACACCGTGTAGACCAGGTTGGCGGTACTGCTGGTCGAGAACGTCGTCCCGAAACCGCTCAGCAGGCCGAAATCATGCGAGGTCAGCGTGCCCGGCTGCGCAGCGGGGTAGTCGACTCCAAGGTAGCTCACCATGGAGATGTCCTTGGTGGTGTCCCAGATCGAAACGATCAGCCCACTTCCGCCATGGACGCTATCGGTCGGCAGCGGAATCGGGCCGGTCTGAGCGAACGCGCTCGACGCAAACAGCGCCACGCTCGCAACGGCGGCGGCGGCGGCACCTCTCAAAACGTTTTTCATAGCGGATCCTCTTTGTTTAATTCCGAACCTGAGTGACCGGGACCAAGATAGATCCCACCGTGTGATGTCCCTATTACGGGTCCCTGAACTCTCTGCTCCCGAGGGGATGCCCGGAAAGGCCGCCTCTCGACCGGGGACATGCTAGAGACGCTGTGTTGAATGTCGCAGTCAGCCAGATGAACTTTTGTTGAAAGGGCCGGGACCGGGCGGAAAACGGCAAGCGCGCCGGGAGGGGATCGGCTCGGCCGCAGGACCTTGGGATCGTTGTGATTACAGCTGCGGCCGCGCGCGGTAGGCCGCCGCGCATCTCGTAAGAGACCCGCGGGACCGGAGCTCAGAAGCCGTACAGCAGCCGGAAGTGCACCCGATCTTCGCCCTCGAGCACGTTTGCCCCGTCGCGCAATACCCGCGCCCAGTCGACTTCGGCCTGGAGACCGCCGAAGCCGGTGAACCGGAGCCCTGCCCCGGCGCTGCTCAAGCGAAAAAGCGAATCTTGGTCGGGCAACGGGTCTTCGACCCGCAACGACGCCGCGTCGTAGAAGCCGAACAGCCGCAAATCCTGGATCCGCCTCCCCTTCACGAGCTGCGGAGTGTAGAGCTCGACGCTCGCGCCCGCGCCGAAGTCTCCGAGGCGCTCCGCCTCGAGATACCCCCGCACGCTCGTCGCGCCTCCCGCGGTGAACTGCTCGTTGCTGATCAGCGGGGAGTTCGCGTATTGCCAAGCGAAGCGCGTGACGAGCCGTGCAGCGCCGAATACCTGCCGCGAATACTCGCCGGAGCCGGTGAGATACCCGTAGTTCGCGCGAGCTTTGAAGCGCTTTTCCTCGAACTCGGCGTCGTCGTTGCCGAACCCTCGCATGCCCCACGAGGCGCCAACCGAGAATTGCGACGTGGACTTGGGGAACGTCCAACCGAACGCATAGTTGGCCGACCAGTTGACGTACTTGATCGCGGTTTGCAGGCCATCGTCCGGGCTCAGCCGGATGTTCTCGTCGAAGTCCTTGAAATCGATGCCGAGCGTGACGTTGTGAAAGTATCTGTCGATGGAGTCCAGGGGCCGGATTCCGCGCACGCCGAAGATGTTGCCCTTGCCGAGCACCGACAACGTGCCGATCGCCGCGACGTCGCTGTTGGAGTCGACGTAGTACATCGCCAGGATCGTCCGCGCACGCTCGAGCCGCGCGATGTACGTTGCCGCCACGACGCTCGCTTCGTCCGGCTCTTGTGGCGCCACCTGATACTGAATCGACGCGGAGTGATTGCGCTGCCAGAGGTTGTCGTAGCCGAGCGTCAAGCTCGAGCGCAGCTCGGTCGTGTCCGCGGTGTAGCGATCGTTCACCTCGAAGCTGCCGTGGAACGGCAAGTCGTCCGTTACCTTGAGCTCCACATCGACGGTGCCCGGATAGCGGCCCGGGCGCAAAACCGGCGTCACCGAGCGGTCCGGGGTCGCGCGATTCAGCGCCGCGAGCTCGCCCTGCACGTCCGGAAAGCGCGGCACCTGGCCCTGTTCCAGCGACGGCAACCGCGCGAGAACTTGGCGATTCGAGAAGTAGCGAGCGCCGGTTACGCGAAGCCGGTCGAGCTTGCCCTCGGTGACGTTGAGACGCACGACGCCCGAGTCGACGGTTTGCTCCGGGATGTCGACGAACACGGTGCTGTAGCCCGCGTTGCGATAGGCCATCTCGAGCGCCTGGCGCGCGTTTTCGACGTCCGCGATCGTCTTTTGCGGGCCAAGATGCTCGTAGAGCGCGCCCTCGACGGCCTTGCGCGCGAGCACGCCGCTGCCGAGCACGCGGTACTCCCAGACGTCGAATTTCTCTTCGGCTTTTTCCTCGCCGAGCGCCAGGGCAGCGCCGGCGCTACTCTCGTCCGCGACATCGGACGGGGCTTGCGCGCGCGCGACGAACCATGCGGACGCGCAGAACACTCCGAGCGTGAGCCGAACGAGACCGATCAAACGCGCTGACTCTCGGATGGAACGAGGCACGAACTTCCCCACGCACTCCGGCTGGCGCTCTTCTGGCATCATTCGGCCTCTCCGCAAGGGCGGCGCGACTGACGGCTCTGTAGCGTTGAACGCGGAGTCTCGTCGGCTTACGTTGCAATCACGAGTCGAACAAATCACGAGGAGGTTACATGAGCGACAGATCACTGCTCATTGCGGCGTTCATCGTCGGCGGCGCGATCGTCGCCGCGTCGTTCTCGACCCGCGCGCGTTACTCGCTCAGCGCAGCGGGCAACAATGTCGCCTGGCGCATGGACACGTGGTCGGGACAGATCGACATTTGTGCGGCGGCGTATCTGCCGACCGGTCCGCTCGTGCGCTGCGGTGCGGTCGTCGTCACGCCGGACCTCGGGCCGCAGGGTGCGCCCGCCACGCCGTCCGCGCCTACTCCGCAGAGTCCGTCCGAGCAGGCGCCTGCGCAACCGTTCGCGCCGCTGCCCGACCGGCCGCGCGATCACGTGAGCTTTCCACGTGACCTCGCACCCGTGCAGCGCGACGACGCGCCGATCTGAAGTCGCTCGCACGAGCGGTCCCGCGGCCGTCGTCATCACCGAAACGACACACGCTTGTCACATCCGTCTGATGAACTCAGATGCTTTCGCTCGCCACCTACTCCGACAACAACGAATGGGTACCCCGCCACGATGAGCGAGATCTTGGTCGTCGAAGACGATGCCGCCGTACGGTCCCTGCTGGTGTTCCTGCTTCGGCGCAGCGGCTACTCGGCAATCGAGGCGGCGTGTGGCGGGGAAGCGCAACAAGCGGTCACCGCCAACGTGCCGAGCTTGGTCTTGCTCGACCGCATGCTGCCCGACATGGACGGGCTCGAAGTCCTGCGAGACTGGCGCCGTCAGCCGCAAACCATGGAGCTGCCCGTCATCATGCTTACGGCGCGCGCCGAAGAAGACGATCGCGTCGACGGCTTGAGCGGCGGCGCAGACGATTACGTAACGAAGCCCTTCTCTCGCGCCGAGCTGCTGCTGCGGATCGAAAAGCTGATCAAGCGCAGCGGCAATGGCAGTGGCCGCCCGCGCGAAGTTTTGCAAATCGACGGTCTCCGCATTGATCGAAGCGGTGCACGGGTCGCGCTCGACAACGAGATCGTACGTCTGGGCACCATCGAGTTCCGGTTGCTCGACTTGCTCGCGAGCAACGCCGATCGGGTCCACACGCGCGGGGAGATCATCGACAAAGTTTGGACGCGCGGCGGTTACGTCGACCCGCGCACCGTGGACGTGCACGTGCGCAGGCTCCGAAAGGTGCTGGAGCGCGCCGGCTACGATCGCTTCATTCAGACGGTTAGAGGCATCGGCTACCGCTTCTCGAGCGAAAGCGCTTGAGCGCGGCGCAAGAGCTCACGTCTTCTTGGAGAGCCCGCTTGAACACACTGGCCCGAACGCTCTTGATCACGTGCCTGGTAGGCGCGACCGCACCGTTGGCGATCGCCGACGGTCAAGCGCCCGTCATCACCAAGGAGGAGCTCGCGGCGCGCTATCCGGGAATCGCCGTCGACGAGATCCATGACTCGCCGATCGCCGGCCTATACGAAATTGCCGTGGGCAATCGGGTCTCTTACGTCACCACAGATGGCCGCTTCGTGATTCACGGCGACATCGTCGACCTCGCGACGCAGGCGAATCTGTCCGAGGCTCGGCGCGCGGAAGGTAGAGCCAGCCTGCTCGCGACCATCGATCCGGCCACGGCGATAGTGTTCTCGCCGCCGAGCGGCGAAGTGAAGTATCGCGTAACCGTGTTCACCGACGTCGACTGCGGATTTTGCCGCGAGTTTCACCGGCACATCGCCGAGGTCAACGCGCTCGGCATCGAGGTCCGCTACGTGTCCTACCCGCGCACCGGCCCGAACACCGAGTCGTGGGCGAAGGCGGAGGGGGTCTGGTGCGCGGCCGACCGCAAGGCGGCACTCACGCGAGCGAAGCTCGGTGCCGAAGTCGCTGCGGTGCCCGGCTGCGCGGCGCCGATCGCAGACGAATATGAGCTCGGGCGACGTGTGGGCCTCACCGGCACGCCGGGCCTCTACTCGGATTCCGGCGTCGAGCTCGGCGGATACCTGCCGCCGGCGCAATTGCTCGCGGCGCTCGAGAAAACACACACCCAATAGCGGGACTCACGCTCGTGCGATCGCAACCAAGACAGAAGGACGCCTGAGCGAGCGCGGGTGAATGAACCGCACCTCGACGACCATGTCGTTGAAGTCGGAATCCGTTTCGCCCGGCCGCAGGTCCTCGAAGCCCAGGAAGTAGTGATCCGCGCCGGCCTTGTACGCGACCATGTGGTCGGTGCCGCCCGAGTTCGCGTAGCCCGCCGAGCCGACGCCGGAGCCGCCGTTGTTCGACGTCCAGAAGTCGCCCGAGGTCTGATCGCGCAGCACGAACGCGAAGTCGGCGCCGGCGGAGAGCGGGACGTTGGTCCAGGTCGCGGCCCAGGTCTGGAAGTCGGACGCGTGCATCGTGCCCGCGAAGTCCGCGGCGTTGTCGACGCGGACCTTGAAGTCGCCCGTATTCTGCATGAGGAACGTGTAGCCGCCGCCGGCGTCGAAGCCGAGCGACAGCGTGTGCGCGGCGTACCGCGCGCGAGCGGCCACCTGGCCGCCGTTGGCGATCGTCGACTCCCAGAGCTTGTCGAGGTCGTCGTCGACGCGGACGATGCTGCCGGCCGCGAGATCCTGGTCGATCTCCATCGCGTGGATGATCGAGATGTCGCCGCCGTACGAGCCTCCGGTGCCGCACGTGAGCCCGTTGCCGTAGAGGCAGCGCTCGTTGCCGAAGTTGCCGCGCGGGTCGACGAACGTCGTGGTCGCGTGCGCGACACCGGCGACGGCGGAAGCCGCGAGGCCGACGGCGAGCACGGAGGCGCGGGTGATCATCCTCGAGGTCTCCGGACTTCCCTTGACCGACATTGAGTCTCGCATGGCGAAATGTTCGCAATGCGTAAGTCTTTTGACAGAAAAAATACGAAACCGCAGCGCGGCTCCTGCGCGGCCATAAAAAGTTCACACCTCCGCGCGGCGCCGTTTGCTACGGTCCGAGCACGAACAAGAACAACCGGCCATGCTCGTTTTCGACACCTATTTGATCCTGCTCGCCTTGAGCGTCGCGACCTTGCTGTACGACCGGGTCGCGAGTGGGCGCCACCGAGCCGGATAGAAAACCCCGCCCAGCCAAGGCGTTACGGGCGTCTGCGCTGCGGCGGGCGTGCCCCTCGACGGCTGCCCGCTCGCTTCGGCGCGCCGGCCTTCGCGCGCGGTCGCCCGCGTAAGTGCTATCTTCGCGGCTTCCGCGACCCGGGGGGATCCATGCCAGTCGACCAGAGCGCTTCGCGCCGTCAGCTCCTGCGTTTCTTGCTCGAGAGCCCCTTGCTCTACGGCGCCGCGGCGGCGCTCGGTAGCCTCGACGTCTTGGCGCAGGAGCGCGCGGCTCAAGACGACGCCGTGCTCTCCGGCGCGCTCAAGTGGACCGAGCTCATCAAGAGCCCGGACGAAGCGCTCAACGTCTGGGACTTCGAGCCCGTGATGCGCAACGCCGTCCCCGTCGGCCACTACGCGTACATGGCGCAGGGCTCGGACGACTTCGGCACGATCGCCGCGAACCGGCGCGGGTTCGACCGCATCCAGCTGCGGCCGCGGCGGCTCGTCGACACTACCAAGGTGGATCTCTCCGTGGAGATCTTCGGGCAGCGGTACGCGTCGCCGATCTTCCTTTGTCCCGTCGGCGCGCTGCAGATGTTCCATCCCGAAGGCGAAGTCGCGGTCGCGCGCGCGGCGAAGGCGAAGAACGCGCTGCAGGCGCTGTCGACGGTCGCGAACTTCTCGGTGGAGGATGTCGCGGCCGCGCGCGGCGCGCCCGGTTGGTTCCAGCTCTACGCCACCGACAACTGGGACGCGACGCTCGGCATGATCAAGCGCGCGGAGCGCGCGGGCTGCACGGCGCTGGCGCTGACCGTGGACATCCCGGCGCGCAACCTCGAACCGTCCGCGCGCTTCGGGAACCGCGCCGCCGATCCGCGCTGCCAAGGCTGTCACGCGGCCGGCGGCTCGCCGTGGCGCCTCAGGCACATGTTCGACGGCGTCGACATGACGAACACGCAGATGGGCAGCGCGTTTCTCACCTGGGACTACGTGAACAAGCTCAAGGGCGCGACGTCGATGAAGGTGCTCGTCAAAGGTGTCGTGACCGCGGACGACGCGAAGCTCGCCGTCGAGCACGGCGCGGACGGCGTCATCGTCTCGAACCACGGCGGGCGCTCGGACGAGTCGCTGCGCGGGACGATCGAGGCGCTGCCGGAAGTCGTCGCCGCGGTGCGCGGCCGCGTGCCCGTGATCGTCGACAGCGGTTTTCGTCGCGGCACCGACGTGTTCAAGGCGCTCGCGCTCGGCGCGGACTTGGTCGGCGTCGGCCGGCCATATCTCTGGGGCCTAGGCGCGTTCGGTCAGCCCGGCGTCGAGAAGGTGCTCGACATCTTGAACCGCGAGCTCCGCATCGTCATGCAGCAGATGGGCGCGACGAGCATCGCCGCCATCTCCCGCGCCTCCCTCTTGGAAAAATAGGGACATGTTGCATTTTCGACGAGCCGCGTCATGCGACGACGGGGTTCGCCGAAAATGCAACATGTCCCTATTTTTCCTGCGCTACCCTTGCACGGTAACGACCACCCGCCGCCGCTGCGCCTCCAGCCGATGCTCCCAGAGATACACGCCCTGCCAAGTCCCAAGCGCGAGCCGACTCCTTCTTATAGGGATCGTGAGGTCGGACTGCGTGAGCACGCTGCGGACGTGCGCCGACATGTCGTCCGGCCCCTCGGCCGTGTGCACGAAGCGCGGGTCGCCGTCGGGCGCGAAGTCGCGCATGAACGTCTCGAGGTCGCGGCGCACGTCGGGATCGGCGTTCTCGCAGATCATCAGCGACGCGCTCGTGTGCGTGACGAACACGTGGCAGAGCCCAGTCGTAACGCCGGCCTCGCGCACGGCGTGGGCCACGCGCTCGGTGAGCTCGTAAGTGCCGCGGCCGCGCGTGTCGAGCTCGATTTCCGTTTGAAACATGCCCTCAGACATCGAAGCATCTCCGAGACGCGGCGCCCATAGGCGTACAATACCCCGCAGATGACGCCCGAGCGATTCGAGAAGCTCCGCCGCACGCTCCTGCGCCGCCAGCCCGACCTCACGGTGCTCGCGGACAGCGTCAACAAGCCGCACAACGTGTCGGCGATCCTGCGCACGGCCGACGCGGTCGGCATCCTCAAAGTCCACGCGATCTCGGCGAGCGGCGCGATGCGCCGGCATCACATGATCTCGGGCGGCGCGAAGCGCTGGGTCGACGTGGTGCTGCATCCGTCGATCGAGGCCGGGATCGCGCGGCTGCGCGCGGACGGCTGGCGGCTCGTCGCGGCAGACGGCAGCGCGCGGGCGCGCGACTTCCGCGATGAGGACTACACGGCGAAGGTTGCGATCATCCTCGGCGCGGAGCTCGTGGGCTTGAGCAGTGCGGCCATCGAGCAGGCCGACGTGCACGTCGCGATCCCGATGCACGGTTTGGGGCAGTCGCTCAACGTGTCGGTCGCCGCCGCGGTGATCCTGTTCGAGGCCGAGCGCCAGCGCATCGCCGCCGGCCTCTACGAGCAGTCGCGTCTGCCGCCCGACGACTTCGAGCGCACGCTGTTCGAGTGGTGCTACCCCGACATCGCCGCCCGCTGCCGCGAGCACGCCCGCCCCTACCCCGCGCTCACCGCCGACGGCACGCTGACCGAGAACCCGCTGCTAGCGATCACCCGCTAGAAAATAGGGACATGTTGGATTTTCCGGCGACCGGCCCTGCCGGCTGCGACGTCGCGTCCGGAAAATCAAACATGTCCCTATTTTCTAGCGCGCGCCGCCGTCGGACTCCGAGAGCTCGGCGTGCGGGAGCTCGGCCTCGGGCGGCGGCTCCGGATAGTGGAAGCGCAGCGTCTTCACCCTGCCGAAGTTCGGAGAGGTGACGATGTAGAGCTCGTCGTAGTCGTCGTCCGCGATCGGCGGCACCCTCTTGCTGCCGTGCAGCTCCGCGATCAGCGGCGCGATCGTGTCGGCATACGACACGACGAGCACGATATCGCCGCTGCGGTCGCGCAGTATTCGGTGGATCAGGCGCTCGATGCGGTGCGGGTCGTCGATGTGCGGCGTGAGCCCGAGCCGCTTCGCGAGCGGCGCGGCGGTCTCCTGCGTGCGCTTGTCCGCCGCGGCGTAGATGTTGTTGACGCCGCCAACGACGTCCGCGCTCTGCAGGAAGTCGGCGAGCAGCTCGGCGCGCTGCCGGCCGCGAGCGTTCAACGGCGGGTCCGGATCCGTCGTGCCCGCGTCGACGTCGGCGTGCCGCACGAAGATGACCGTGGTGGTGGGGCGCTCCTGGAAGAACCACGCGAGCAACAGCGCCGCAACCACGTAGCCGAGCACGAGCATGATCCGCGAGCGCCAGCGGCGCGGCTTGCGCTTGGGTCGACTGGGGGTCTGTTCCATTCGTTGCGGGGCGCGCGCCGGCGGTCAGTGCGACGAGCCGCGGTCGTCGCGATCCCGAGCGTCGCGCGGGTCGCGTGCATCGCGCTCGGCGACCACCGTGTACTCCGCCTCGATCAGCTGCGGCGCCGGCCTGTCGGCCGCATCCCCGTCCGTTGCGTGCGGACCCGCCGCGTCGAACGCGCCGCCACGCCGGAGCTTGCGGCGCAGCCACCAAACGCGGATCGCGAGCACGGCTCCGGCGACGACGCCGAGCGCGAGCAGCACCGTGAGCACCACGGCCCCCATGACCAGCGCGCCCACGAGCAGGGCGGCGCCGACCACCATCCACAACGCCTGAACGAGCGGGTTGCCCGAAGTGCCGAAGCTGTATTGCCGCGCAGCCATCATCGAATCTTAACCTTCGCGCGGCGCGCGGGTCATTCGATCCGGCGATAAAACCCGTCGAACCACACTATCCAGGTCTGCGCGGTGAGGTCGAACTCCTCGAGCCGCTGGCGCACGCGGCCGTCGTCGGCCTTGGTCCAGGTGCCGCGAAAGGCGACCACGTTATGGGTGTCGACGTACTCGATCTGGCCCTCCATGTGCATGCCGGTCTCGGTGGGCTTGCCGGTCATGTCGATCAACGTGCCGCCGGAGCCCGTCCAGATTTGGCGCCATTCGCCGCGGCTCGGTAGGTAGAAGTTCACGCTGGTGCCCGACGAGCCGCCCGCGCCTTCCCAATGCTCTTGGATCGAGCAGCCGCCATCGTGCTTCGTGATCGTGTTCGTGCCGACGATCGTGCCGTCGGGCTGCCGCACTTCCCAGCGGCCGAGCCAGAAGTCGAACGCGCTCGCTTCCGCGATCCCTTCGCACGGATAGACGCGCGCGCGCACGTTGCGATGCACGCGCTCGAAGCGGCTGCTGCCGCGGAACTGGTCGAGCTCGTGCGCTCCTTCGACGAGGCCGAGCGCGCGCAGGCCGTTGTGGTCGGACGCGTCGAGCGCGGCGAGCGCGTCGTCCGACCGGCCGAGCAGCGCCAGGTTGCGCGCGCGCTCGAAGTCGATCATCGCCTCGGGGGCGTTCGCGGTGCGTGCTTGCTCGAGCGTGGCTAGCGCCTCGTCGTGACGCTTGAGCTCACGTTGAGCCTGCGCGATGCGCAGCAGGCTCAGGCGATCCGCGGCGTAGTCGGCGAGGATCGCGCGGTATTCGCGGATCGCGTCTTCCCAGCGGCCTTGCTCGAAGGCGAGCTCGGCGGGGTCGGCGATGGCGGCGGGCGCGTCGTTGGACCCCTCCGGCGCGTCGGCGGCGCGCGCGGTGCCTTGGCCGGCGGCTCGGCCGGCGATCACGGCCAGCGCGAGGAATAGGACAATGGATAGTCGCAATGGCATCGAGCCTCCCTTCAGTAGGTGCATGGTCCTAAGTCTGGGCGGCGGAGGCAAGGCGGCATGCGGCCTACGGCGGTCGGCCGACCGGCTGGCGGGCCGCTGCGGCTTCGCGAAACCGCGCGATTCGGACGTCTGAGCGAGTCGGTTGCGCACCCGTACCGGGGTCGCGAGAATGCGCGGACCGGAGAGGTGGCAGAGCGGTTGAATGCGGCGGTCTTGAAAACCGTTGAACCGAAAGGTTCCGGGGGTTCGAATCCCTCCCTCTCCGCCATATCCCTAGCAACGGCGCGGCTTTGGGGGGCTTGGTATGGGTGCCGGACCAACAAAAAGACTAACAAACGGCCGAGCTAGAATATCGACTACATGAACGCCCGCGAGGAAATAGCCGACGCGCTTTACCTGCTACAAGCTGGCAGCGATCCCGACACCTTTCTGCGCACGCTTCGCACGTATGTGCTGCAGCACATCGAGACGACAGAGCGGGCACTGGAGCTGCTGCGCGGTCTGGCGTCCGTCAATCCGCCTGCGTTCGCCGAAGCGCTAAAGACTCTCACAGCGACGCAAGAGGCACCGATCACGGCGCAGCGGCTAGCCGACGTGCGGCGCGTGTCGGCAGAGATGGCAGCGGGCGCAGCCACGATTAAACGAAGGCTCGCAAGAACCAAAGAACACGCTGCGAGCGCACAGCCTAAGAAGCTATCCAAGCGGGGCGCTCGGAGTCGCGACAGACGCCTATAGACCATTCACGGCGGAGTGGCATTAACTTCGTCCAGCCTTAGTTCTGACCGAACGTTTGAACCGATGGCGGCGGACCAAGCGTTCTCGGCAGCCTCGGCAGTTAGCACTGCCCACCGCGCACAGTCGGCCGAGAGACAGCGCTGCCAAATGAACGAAGAGTCTGGATCGGCCATCGTGCTTGGCTTGAATTTCCCTCGTAGAGTCCTCTGGATCGGTGACAAGTCATTCTGTCCGACGCTTCGACCGTGAGGGTGTGCCACAGGAACGTGGTGAACTAGCTCGTTCCTTAGGTCGATTAGCGCGCTGACTTGCTGTCCAACCCCACTGCCAGGCTCGATTGCGGCCAGACCGGCTCGACTCAAGACGACGTTCATATTCTCGAGTGCGTTCGTCCGTAAGTCCTTCTTGCGGTTAATGGCTGCGAGTTTTCGAATCACATCGTCCGTAATGTTGCTGGGGCGTTCGCGGATCGTCCCTGGAAGCGACAGCGCGTTGTCCAAGAACTCGTTGACCATCCCCTCTAGCGAAGCGACCGCGGCCATAACTGCCCCAATGGTGTAGTGGCGCACCTTCTGATGCGCACGCTGGCGTTCGCCGGTCATACCCTGACCATCCCACGGCCATTGGTTCTCGAGTTCTATGGCGTGTTCGGCGAACGTCGATCGTGTCCCACGGCGTGGTGTACGAGTCGTGAGTCCTGGTTCGGTTGGACTCGTGCTCAGTTGACCACGGCGGAC
>Ga0137409_10000108_pt2 | contig 61117 bp, 53 predicted proteins | sample CZODoug1_16funga_FD_122059 | JGI IMG/M metagenome (GOLD analysis project Ga0137409, IMG submission 122059) | Vadose zone soil fungal communities from Angelo Coast Range Reserve, California, USA - CZODoug1_16fungal (Hybrid Assembly) | ecosystem: Environmental > Terrestrial > Soil > Vadose zone... | reverse complement strand
GTAGTTTAGAGTTCAATCTTCAGATTGCTGTTTCGCAACCGCGCAAGCTAAAGCTTGAACTCTGAACTGCTTGAACTCTAAACCACCGGCGCACCTCCCTCCCGCAGATTTGATCTCAGCTCACGTCGTCGAAACAGCAAAAACATCGCCACCATCACGACCAACATTACGATGCCACCCACCCGCATCAACCTCATCACTGCCGCGCCATACTTTCCCGTCGCCGGATCGTAGTGATAGCAGTAGAGCAGCAACTGATCGACCGGCGATCCGATCTTATTATCGGCGGCTTCAATCAAACCGAGACGCAGATCGCGCGGCGCGTATTCAATCCCGTAGAAATAGCGCGCCAGTTTACCCTGCGGCGTAGTCACGTAAATCGCGCTGGCGTGCGCAAACTGGTTTGTCGCCTCGTCCCAGTGATAACGAAAACCGGCGGCATCCGTCAGGAGCTTGATGTTCGTTTCGTCGCCGGTCAGAAAATGCCAGCCCGCCGCTGCGCCCGCGCGCCGCGCCTCAGGCAGGTAGTTCACATAAGTATTTTTCTTCGCCGCAGCGAGCGCGGCAGTTTCACGTGGATCGAAACTGACGGTCACCACTTCAAACTCCTGGCCGGGTTGAAACGCCATCACTTTGAAAGCGGTCACCATGCCGTTGAGCACCTGGTTACAAAGCATCGGGCATTGATAATAGACCAGCGACAGCACCACCGGTTTTTTGCCGAAGTAGTTACCGAGCTTGACGCTCGCGCCATTCTCGTCTTTGAAGACGAGGTCGAGCGGCAGTTGTTCGTTGAGCTTCTGATCTATACCGACGTCGTTAAGAGCTTTCGGCAAACCACTCGGCGCCCTCGCCTCATATGGTCGCGAGCTGTAGAGCGGCGAATTGCCCTGCGGAACGAGTTGGCAGTGGGCAGCGGGCAGTGGGCAGTAAGCAAAAAGCAGTAGGCAGAATACAGAAAACAGTAGACAGAAAACATGGCGGAGCCGGGAGTCCTTTCGAACTCTCTTTCTGCCCACTGCCCACTGCCCACTGCCCACTATTTTCACTGTTTCCCCTTCTCCGTCGTTCGTCCCGAGCTGGCCGCGGTTGGCGGATCGATGCCGTAGTCTTCGGCGCGCGAGCCCGGTCCGGCTTCCGAAATCGTTTTAACTCTCGATGGCAAGCCAACCACTTTCTCCATAGCCTGGTCGATTGGCACGCACAGTGTTAAGTGGGTAATCTCCAACGCTCCGTCCTGACATTTCAGGTCGCGTTCCCACTGCTCGCGCAGCAGGCGGTATTCAGCTTGCGGCTCTTTCTTTTCGAGGTCTACCCACTGACCATTTTCGAGTTTCACGCCGAAACCTTTGGCCGCCTGCAAGCGCGGCTCTGGCGGCAGCCGCTCCTGCGGCGACATCGCCATTGGCCCCGGCGGTGGTTCCTTCGTTTCCTCCTGGCGGTCGAGTAATCGGAACAGCCCCCACATCAGCACGAACACCACGACTCCCATCACGGTCAGCGCCAGCACAAACTTCAAGACGCCGGAAACGCTGACGTCGCTTGCTTCATGCGTCACGTCAGGGTTCTTGATGTGCGAGACGTCGGGCGTCTCCGTGACGTGTCGCGGATCGTGGCCGTTGCCGTTGTGTTTAGTCGTTGCCATTATCAACCCTGACCGATGTGGTCGTGCGCGTGGACCTGCTCAAGCACCGTTTCGTAAAGCGGATCGTTTATTGGTATCAACGGCCGCGTAGTTAAGGCTCGGGCAAAAGAGCCCAACCACAAGCCCCCAATTGCGATGGGCGCCACCAGATCCATCCAGCTCACTTGAAAACGCTCGTGCGTAAAGTTTGGCGCGATCATCCAGAAGAGATCGACCAGACGCATCACCAGAATCAATATTGCCACAATGACCAACTTGCCGGCGTGGCGTTTGAAGGAGCGCGACAATAAAAATAGAAACGGAAAAGCAAAATGGAGAACGATCACTGCCAGCGCCACAGCGCCCCAGGCGCCATGGATGCGCGGCAGATACCAGCGAATCTCCTCGGGCAAATTACCCGACCAGATGATTAGAAACTGCGAAAAAGCAAAATAGGACCAGAGCATCACCAGGGCCAACAGCAGTTTGCCGAGATCGTGAAAGTGTAACTGACCGACGACCTTGTTCATCGGCTCGTGTTTAGCCAGGGCCGCCATCACCGCGACCACGAAAGCCAGCGCGCTCAACGACCACGCGCCGACAAAAATGAAGCCGTAGATCGTTGACGACCATTCCGGATCGAGCGACATAAACCAGTCGATTGAGGCGAACGTTACCGTGAAAACAAGCAGCACCATTCCCGGTCCGGCAAGCATTCGCATGCGTTTGGTCCACTGGCGATCCGCGGTCTTGTCCTGCAGCAGTGACCAGCGATTCAAAAAGAAAGCGAGCGTCAGCCAGATAGCAAAATAGATCGCGGCGCGCACGGTGAAGAACGTCAGATTCAAATACTTCGCCTTCTGCGTGAGCGCTTCGTTCTTTGCCATTTCTTCCGCGTGTGTCCAGGGATAGATCCAATGCGCGCCGAGGACGATCGGCACAAATAAGATCAGTATCAATGGCAACGTCCGCGTCGCCGCTTCCAACACGCGCCGAATTACGAAACCCCAACCGCCGCCGGTCAGGTGTTGCAACATCAGGAGCGCGAGCGCGCCGATGGAGATACCCGCCCAGAAACTGAAACCAAACAAATAGGAATGGAAAGACTGCGCGCGGTCCAGAAAGAAACCGACGAGCAGTAGAACTGAGAACACCACGCCAACCAGCAACGCGAGTCGCTGGAAGCGGTCAACACTCGGAGGCGCGTTGTAAGGGCCGATTGTCACCGATGACCTCCGCTTTGAATTGACGGACTCGGAGCTGAAGCCGGAGCGGCCGGCGTCTGCTGAGTCTGTCGCGCCTGCTGGCTCAGCTGCAACGCGCGAATGTAAGCGACGATGGCCCAACGATCCTGCGGCGGAATCTGCGGCGCATAACTCGGCATCGCGCCCCAGCCGTTGGTGATTGCATCAAAGAAATGGCCCACCGGCGCCTGTCGTAACCGGTCATCATTAAAGGACGCCGCCCGGCGAAAGCCTCGTCTGACAATCATGCCGTCGCCGTTGCCGGTCAGGCCGTGGCACACGGTACAGAAAATTTCGTAACGCTCCTGGCCGCGAGTAACCGTGTCCTTTGTCACTGGGATGGGAAAAATCTCAACGTCGTCAGGAAACGCCGCCGCTCCCTGTGCCGCCGCGCCGGCTCCAGCAGTTGTTGCGGCAGGTTGCGGGCCGGCTGGAGTTTGCGCCGGGGTAGCTGCGTTGGCGCCGGCCTTCCCCGGCTTCTTGCCGGTAAAGAATTCCGTATCGTCCTTCAGAAAGCCGCGGGCCACCGTGCCTTCAATCGGCGGCCGCGAAGACAAGCCGTCGCGAAAGAAAGTGGTCGAGCGATAGGGCTTCATCTTTGGCTGGTCTTGCATGTCGCGACGACAGGCGGGAGCAAACAGCAGACAGCAAACAGCAAACAGCAGGAAGGCGGAAGACGAATGTGGGCCAAGAGTGCTCCACCCCGAACAGCGGCGCCCTCCGGCTGTTTGCTGTTTGCTGTTTGCTGTTTGCTCTTCAGACTTCCACATCGCTAACGTCCATCGCACCCAGTGTCTTCATAAACTGAGTCGTTTCGTCGTGTTTGAATCTTGGATCGTTGGCCTCGATCACTAGAAAAAACTTATCGCGCGTTGCCAGCGCAAAATTCGGCGCGTTGAATACGGGATGGTAAGGCTGCGGCAGTTTATTCAGCGCCAACATGCCCAGCACGGCCGCAAACGAAGCCACCAAAACCGTGCACTCAAACGTGATCGGAATGAAGGCCGGCCAACTATTGAAAGGCTTGCCGCCAACGTTCAGCGGATAATCGACAACTTCCATCCAGTACTGCATGAAAAAACCGCCCAGCCCACCGAGTATGCCGCCGAGCAAAACAATCAGCGGCAGACTCGTGCGCGTGAACCCGATGGCTTCCGAAAGTTCTTCAATCGGATAAGGCGAATAGCCATTGATGCGCCGATACCCGGCCTGGTAAGTTCGTCGCGCGGCCGCAACCAGGTCCCGCGGATTATCAAACTCGGCCATGATGCCGTAGAGCGCCGCGGCGCCACGCCGTCGGCCATGCGCGGATCCGGAGGCCGCATGATGGAAAGGCTCCGGGTCCTCTAAATCATGTTCCCACGGCTCTTCTTTTGGATCGTCTTCAGCCATGCTCAATTCAGTGACCAGTGACCAGTGATCAGTGGCCAGTGGCCAGTGGTCAGCAAAATTCAATTTCTCCCGATGCCAAATCCAACCTTCGCTAGCAATACTACTGATCACTGATCACTGGCCACTGACCACTGACCACTACTCCTCAACCTCCGCCTCCGGCAAAATCGTGCGCATCTCGAAGATCGAAATCATCGGCAGGAAGCGAATGAACAGAAACAGCAGCGTAAAGAAAAACCCAATCGTGCCGATGAACATCGTCCAGTCCCACATCGACGGTTGATACATGCCCCACGACGAAGGCAAAAAGTCGCGATGCAGGCTGGTCACCACGATCACAAATCTTTCCAGCCACATGCCGATGCTGACCACGATCGAGATCAGCCACAGCACCAGCAGGTTTGATCGGATCTTCTTGATCCAGAGAAACTGCGGCGTGATGATGTTGCAGAGAATCAGCGCCCAATAGTAGTAAGCGTATGGCCCGTGCATGCGGTTCCAAATCATGTAGCGCTCGTAACGGTTGCCGCTGTACCAGCCAAAGAACGCCTCCATCACGTAGCCATAGCCGACGATCAAACCGGTCGCGAGCATTACCTTCGCCATGTTGTGCATGTGGCGCATGGTGATAAAACTTTCCAGGCCGTAAACTTTTCGCAAAGGGATCGTCAGCAACAGCACCATCGCGAAGCCCGCATAGATCGCTCCGGCAACGAAGTAAGGCGGAAAGATTGTCGCGTGCCAGCCCGGAATTATTCCGACCGCGAAATCGAAGCTGACGATCGTGTGCACGGAAAGCACCAGCGGCGTGGCCAGTCCCGCCAGCAGCAGGTACGCCATTTCGTAACGATGCCAGTGACGCGCTGAGCCGCGCCAACCCATCGCCAGCATGCCGTAAACGATCTGAAACGGCTTGCTGCGCGCGCGATCGCGCAGCGTGGCGAAGTCGGGAATGAGACCGACAAACCAGAACATCGCGGAGACGGTGGCGTAAGTGGAAACAGCAAAAACGTCCCACATCAGCGGGCTGCGAAACTGCGGCCAGATGCCCATCGTGTTGGGATAGGGAAAGAGCCAGTAAGCCAGCCAGGGACGGCCCAGGTGCATGACCGGATACATGCCGGCCTGGGCCACGGCAAATAATGTCATCGCTTCGGCGAAGCGGTTGATCGACGTGCGCCATTGCTGACGCAGCAAAAGCAGAATCGCCGAGATTAGCGTGCCCGCGTGGCCGATGCCGATCCACCAGACGAAATTCAGAATGTCCATTCCCCAGGCGACAGGAATGTTGACACCCCAAAGCCCGATGCCGACAAAGAGGAGCTTCGTAATCGTCAGCAGCATTAGCTGGAAAAGCACGAACGAGATCGCAAAACCGATGAACCACCAGATCGGCGTCTTGCGCTTCAAGACGATCGAGCTGATCTTGTCGGTCACGGAAGCAAACGTCAGCCCCGGTGCGATGACCGGCGCCGTCGTGTGTATCGGACCTTCGTTGTTTGGTTCGTCCCGCATCTTGAGGCTGTTTCTGCCTTCTAACGTCCGTTTAGAGGCGGGCATTGCCCGCCGTCTCAACTCCCGAAACTTGCACCGGCGGGCAACGCCCGCCTCTAAACGCATCAAAGACGCAAGCTAAAGCTTGTACTCTAAACTTCCTTAATCTCCGGGTTCGGGTTTCTTAGCGCCGACAAATAGGTCGTGCGTGGCTTCGTGTTTAGTTCCCCAAGCAACGAATAGTTGCGTTGCTCCGCCTTCAACTTTGAAACGCGACTGTTGGGATCGTTGACGTCTCCAAAAACGATTGCCTCTGTCGGGCACACGGCCTGACAAGCGGTCACGATTTCTCCGTCCCGCACTTTTCTTCCTTCAAGCTCCGACTGAATCTTCGCGCCCTGAATGCGCTGCACGCAGTAAGTGCATTTTTCCATCACACCGCGGCTGCGCACCGTCACCTCGGGGTTGCGCATCAACTGGTAAGTCGGCGTCTCCCAATCCTGATACAAAAAGAAATTGAAACGGCGCACCTTGTACGGACAGTTGTTCGAACAATACTTGGTTCCCACGCAGCGGTTGTAGACCATGTCGTTGAGACCTTCAGCGCTGTGCACCGTGGCATGGACCGGACACACCGGCTCGCACGGCGCATTCTCGCAATGCATGCAGGGCACGGGCATGAAGTTTGTCGCTTCCGGATTGCTGGCGTCTTCGCCTTTGAAGTAAGTGTCAACGCGAATCCAATGCATCTCACGACTGCGAACTACCTGCTCTTTGCCGACGATCGGAATGTTGTTTTCTGACTGGCAGGCGATCGTGCAGGCGTTGCAGCCGACGCAGTTGTTCAAATCAATAGCCATGCCCCAGGCGTAGTTCAAACCGTTGCCCTGATTCTTGTAATCGAAAAGTTCAGGATGGTAGAGCGTGTCACCGGGTGGAGGATCCTTCGTCTCGCCCGCGGGCGTGCCCTTCAAATACTCATCAAGCGTTTGTGAACGCAGGATGTCGCGGTCCTCTTTGCTGAAGTTGCGATCCTCCAACATGAAATGAAGCTGGGTAACGGCGAGCAGATGCTGAGCGCTCGCCTTTTCAACTTGCACGCCGCTCGCGGACCAGGGCGAATCCGAGGTGCGAATTTCATAAGCATTGAAGCCGTGTTCGTTGCCAACGCGGCCGGCGTGGGTGCGGCCGTAGCCAAGATGAATCGTAATCACGCCGTCTGGTTGGCCCGGCGTGATCCAGGTCGGCACCGGATCGCTAAACGTTCGTCCTTGATAACTGATCTTCAGTGTGTCGACGTAAATGTCGCCGCCCTTTTTGCCGATTGTTTTTTCCAGACCGAGTTGCTTCGCAGTGTTTGGACTAATCAGCGCGGCATTGTCCCAGGTAAGTTTCGACAAAGGCTTCGGCAGTTCCTGCAACCAGCCGTTGTTGGCAAAGCGGCCGTCGTAGATTGTTGGGTCAGTGCGGAAAACAATTTCAAACCCGCCGGACGAAGGCTGGCCGCTCGTTACTGGGACCGTGGTTACTGGGACCGCGGGCGTCCCGCCCGCATTCGGTGCCAGGGCATCCGCTTTCGCCGAAACGGTCTTCACCGGCAACGCCGTGTTGGGCACAAACCCATCGTGAACACACTTGCGCCACCACGTTTCAAAGTCGCTTGACGGAGTCGCAACGGCAGACTGCTGGTTTACGTTTGCACTCTGCCTACTGCCTTCCGTCTCCTGCCTACTGCTTTCCGCTGCCGGCTGTTTGCTGTTTACTGTTTGCTGTTTACCATTCCAGTATTCACGAATGATGTCGTAGGGCTTCCGGTCATACTGCGGGGTGAACACTGCCAGCAGCTCGTGCGCGCTCTTGGTTTGATAGAGTGGCTCGATCAGCGGCTGCACGATTGTCACCGTGCCGTCGTAGGCACGCGTGTCGCTCCAGGCTTCAAGATAGTGCGACTCGGGAATATGCCAATGACAATAATCGGAAGTTTCATCCTTGTACTGACTGAGATGAACACGCAGCTTCGGCTTGAATATCCTGTCTTTGTCGAGCTTGAGATCGGCCGGGGTGTTGTAAACCGGATTGCCACCAACAATCACCAGCAAGTCCACGCGGCCGCTGTCGATGTCGCTAAGCAGTTCCTGAAGCGACTGCCGTTGATCGACTGAACTGGCCTCGACAGGATCGGTGTAGAAAACGGTCTTGCCAACATTGCCGAGCGCATTATTCATCTCGTGAGCCAGCGCGTGCACTGCGGCCGGCGCTTCCCTGCCGGCGATGACGATACTCGCGTCTTTGTGCTGCTGAAGATCGCGAGCGATGGCCTGGACATCAGGCCAAAATAGCGTGCCGGATTGATTGCTAAACTCTTTGACCTCCAGATGAGTTTCAACTCGCGTTTGCCTGTCGGCAGGCGAACCGCTCTCCTTTAAGTTACTCAGGAAACTGCGGGCATAGATTTCCAGCTGGCTGGGACGGATCGACCACTGATGATCCGCGCTCGCGCCTGTGGTCGTCGGCGTTGTCTCGATCACGTATAGCCGGCTCATGTCTTTCTTGTCTTCGGCGATTCTGCGTCGCGCTGCAAAGTCGCGCGCGTACTTCAGCGTTCCCGGATGCGCCGCAAGGAAATCAGCGTCGAGCGAAAGGATGCGATCAGCTTTGCTGAAGTCGTAGATCGTGTTGACCGGTTGACCGAAAGCCATCATGGCGCCGGCGCGCGCGTTGTCGTTGTTCACCGGCTCATACTGATGCCACTTCGCTTGCGGAAACTCAGTCAGAATGGATTTCAACTGCGCGGCAAGCGTTGGCGACGTCACGGTCTCTGTCAGAAAGCGAATTCCCGCGCCCTGCTTTGGGCGCTGTTCATCGAGCGCGGTGCGCATCTCGCCGACGAAGGTGGCCCAGGTGCGCGACTCTTCGCGGTAGAGCGGAATTTGTGAGCGGTCGGGATCGTAGAGACCTAAAACTGACGCCTGCGAAAAAATGTCCGTGGCGCTGGAGCCGCGATCGTTTGGATCGCCGTTCCGGCTGTTCGGATGATCGGGATTTCCCTCGAGCTTTGTGGGCCTGCCGTCGTTGCTTCGAGCCAGCAGCGGCGTCGCGATGCCGCCAAGCGACGAGGCCGTCGCGAAGAACAATGCTTTCCCGGGAACGCCGTCCTCGGGTTGCTTGACGTTCGGAACAATTTTTTCCGGCGGCTGAAACACGCAACCACTCAAGCCGGCTAGCGCCAGCGAAGCCCCCATCAACTTCAGAAACGTGCGACGCTCTACCGGATCGTTCCACTCTTCCGCGTGCTGCGGAAATTCGCGTTCGACAAACTCGCGAAACTCGGGCGCGTCGGCCAATTCCTCGAGACTGCGCCAATACGTCTTCCCGGGAGCGCGGACATCCTGTCCGCCGTTTTCCTGCACGGCCAGAATGCGTTCCCGCATCAGCTTGAAATTAATGTGTCGATCTTCACTCATCTTCTAATTCAATCTGTTCGCGCTTCGCGCTCATTGCAGGCAAGGTCCCTGCGGTCCCAGGTCTCCCTGATCAGCGGTGACAGGTCGAACAGCTCGTCAACACCTTCGGAGGTTGAATGTGATACTTCGCTACCAGCAGCCTGCCATCGTCGATCTCTTTCGCAGTCTTGTTTTCCGGCGGCCATTCCATATTGAATATCTCATCCTTCGGCCGCACGAATTTTTCCGGGTTGCGATGACAACCAAGACACCACTCCATTTGCAGCGTCGAGGCTTGATAGGCAATCGGCATCTGATCGACGCGCCCGTGACAGGTCGAGCAGCCCACACCTTTGTTCACATGAATGCTGTGATTGAAGTAAGCGTAATCGGGAAGGTCGTGCACCCTAATCCATTCGATTGGTTTGCCGCTGCGAAAGCTGTCGCGCACCGGCTCGAGATAAGAGCTGTCCGCCCAAATCTGCTTATGACAATTCATGCAGGTGTTCGTTGATGGCATCCCGGCCGACGCCGCAATCTCGACTGACGTGTGACAGTAGCGGCAATCAATGCCGTCGTCCCCCGCGTGATGCTTATGACTAAACTGGACGGGTTGTTGTCGTTCGACCCACTGCCCGGTGTTCCAGGATGAGCGATTCAATTCCGCAGTCACCCAAAGTAAGGCCACCAGAATGAAAACCGCGCCGTAGATTGTCGCCTTTGCGAGTGCGTTTGTGCTGTGATGAAAAATCTGGGGCATCGCCGCGGCTCTGCTAATCCCTCTTTCGAGAATTCAACAACTCAAGCACTGGGGAATTTGACGCAGTTCGACCGAGAACAGCAACTGCGTCTCAAAACGACAGACTACAACCATCCGTGTAGACAGCGCGGTTCCACAAACCGCGGGGCCCAAAACTATTTCTTAACGGAGTGTTCGTGTACTTTATCAGATGGACAAATTTTTTCAAATTCGCAACTGAGATCTTAAATCTGAGATCTGAAATTTGAAATCGGAGGGAATTTGAGATTTGAAACTTTGAGTCAGATGATTGAGGCGTCGCGCGCCAGCATGGCAGCCCCGATGGTGGCGGCGTCTGCGCCCAAAACAGCGACGACGATCTGAGTAGCTTCAAAACAAGGTTGGAATGCGCGTCTCTTTGCTTCCTGGATAATTGGGTTCAGGATCAAGTCGCCTGCCTGCATCACTCCGCCACCCAGCACGATGCGCTCGATGTTCAGGAGGTTGATGATGCTGGCCACACCCGTGCCGATATATTTTCCGGTGCGTTCAATCATCATCAGCGAAAAATCGTCACCCGCTTTAGCTTCGCGCGCCATATCGTCGGCGGTGAACTCTTTGTTCATGGCCAACTTCGAAAGTGAGAAAGTGTCTCGATTGAGTCGTTCATTCGCGCGCCGCACAATGTTTGGCGCCGAGGCCACTGTTTCCAAACAGCCGGTGTTGCCACACTGGCATTCCGAGCCTTCGGTGTCGATCGTGATATGCCCGACTTCTCCAGCGAAGCCGGAGGCGCCGGTCCAGAGTTTGCCGTCGAGAATGATCGCACCGCCGATGCCTTCGCCGATGGTAATGTAGAAAAGATCGCGGCTGCCACGGCCGGCGCCAATCTTAAACTCCCCATAAGCCGCTGCGTTGGCGTCGTTCTCGAGTTCAAATCGCAAACCGGTGGCGTCCATTAGTTCGGCATGAAGATTTTCGCGAACTATCCCGGGAAGATCTCTCGAAGCGACCACGCGATCAGTTTGCCTGTTGACCAAACCCGGTATCGCGATCCCGACAGCCTCGATGTTGTTCGTGCCCTGGCGTAGCTCGCTGACCAGTTGCGTAACTTGTCCAACCAGCCCGTCAGTCTGCAACTGCGCTTCGCGGCGTTCTCCGACGACGCCTTCGTTGTCTACCGTCGCCGCGCGGAGTTTTGAACCGGAAAGCTCTATTCCAATCAAACTCGATTCCGATTTTGGGGGCATCGCGGTTAAGAAACCTTCCTGTGACTGGTTCACTGCGGGAAACAAACGGAAGCATAATCGAGCGTACTGGGGCTGTCAAACCTGACTTTCTGCGTGTAGAATTGCCAAACTCAAATAGCGGTCTTTAGTTTTTGGTCTTTAGTTTTTGGTCTTTGGTTTTGCCGGCAACGCGAGGCAGTCAAAAGGAGCCGGGCAGTAGCCCGATCGTTAGGAAGGGCGCGGTTTTGGACCGCAAAGAAGGCAAGCAAGACCCAAGACCAAAGTCCAAAGACCAACTCCATGCAGATTCGCTCTATACTCCTGCCGACCGATTTCAGCGAATGCGGCAACTACGCGCTCTCCTATGCCGCCTCGCTGGCGCGGACGTTTGGCGCCTCGATACTTTGCCTTCACGTTATCGAGCCGATGGTGCCGACCGTGGGCTATTCGGGTATGACGGAGCCTTTGCCACTCGCCGATATTTCCGATCAGCTCGAGGACTCAGCAGAACGCGAACTACCAAAAATCGCGGAGTGTGAAGAGTGTGCCGGGTTGGAGATCGAAGAGTTAATCGTTCATGGCGAAGCGGCTGCCGAGATTGTGCGCGTCGCCAAGGATCGCAAGGCCGATTTGATTGTAGTTTCATCACATGGACGAACGGGCCTGGGACGAATTCTTTTTGGTTCCACGGCGGAAGCGGTTGTGCGTCATGCTTCGTGCCCGGTCCTCGTGGTGAAACCGTCGCAGGAAGTACAGTGAGCAGTGGGCAGTAGGCAGTGAGCAGTAACGGATTGGGAATTGAATTGACTGCTCACTTCCCACTGCTCACTGCTCACTGCTCACTGCTCACTGCTTACTTTTAATCATGCATCTCGATTTCCTTTACGACTTCATCAGTCGCTATGGTCTCTACGCGGTCTTCGGCCTCGTAATGATTGAGGGCGACCTCACGCTGCTGCTGGCCGGCGTCCTCGCCCATGAAGCCTTCTTCGGCGATCACAGTTTTGCCTGGGTGGTTCTTGCCGGCACGCTCGGCGGCAGCGTCAGCGACAACATCGCCTACCTCACCGGTCGCGAGTTTCGTAAGGGCGTTCGCGATCTTCGTTTCTATCGCGCCGCCAAGCCACGCATGGAACGATTGACTAATAACTTTGGCGGACTCTCCATCTTTCTTTCGAAATACATTTACGGGCTGCGCTGGGCCTCGTGCATATTTCATGGCGTCGGGCGCATGCCTTACTTGCGCTTTATGCTACTGTCGTTGGCAAGCTGTTTTGCGTGGGTGTCGCTGCTCAGCGGCGCCGGTTATTTTTTCAGCGGCGCGGTGATCGGAATCATCGGCGACTTTCAGCGGCTCGGCAAAGTGTTGCTGGTTATTGTGGTGGTGGGCATCACCGGGTTTTATCTCGCGGAACGTTTTTGGTTATCCAAAAAAGTTGAAGAGGCTGACCCGGAACGTTTGCAGGAGCTGGAGCAGGTGGCACAGGAGAAGTTGCAGGAATTGAAGCAGGAGTTTCAGGAACACATTCCGTTTAAGCAGTCGCGTCACGAAGAGCAGAAAAAACGAACTGAAACAAAAAGCGGCAAGGCTGAGCGAGACTGAAGATTTTCCATTTGTCATTTTTAGATTTCTCATTTTTCATTGAAACTTTTGATTGTTCCTAAGGGTGGTAGAAACGCAACGCGCAGTAAATTCCCAACGGCCATCTGCAATGACAAATGAGAAATGTCAAAGGATATTTGGAAAATTTCGTTCAATTCACCATGCGAATTCACTAAGCTGAAAGGACCACAGATAAACTGAGTGTTAATTGAATCGTCTGCACCTACCCGCGTCGATCTTGCCGGCGGCACGATCGACATCTGGCCACTCTATTTATTCCACCCCGGCGCCGCGACTGTAAATTTCGCGACCTCGCTGCGCGCTCATTGCCGAATCAAAACGCGCGATGACGGTCGCATTGTGCTCGAGTCGCGCGATCGCAAGGTAGCTTTTGAAACCGAGCTCGCCGCTGTTGAAGATCTCGTGCGCGAAGAACGACTCGAGTTGATCTCCAAGCTGGTCCACTTCTTCAAACCCACCACCGGTTTTCATTTGACGGCCAATAGCGAAGCCCCGGCAGGCGCGGGCCTGGGCGGCTCGTCGGCGCTCGCGATAGCGTGTATTGGAGCACTTAACAGACTGGTGGGAAATCGTTATGACCAACGAAAGTTCATCGAGATCGCGGCGAATATCGAGACCACCGTGATTCGCGTGCCGGCGGGTTTTCAGGATTATTATTCGGCGCAGTATGGCGCTACGTCCTGCATCCATTTTCGCGCCGACGGTATCGAGCGGGAAGCGCTGAAGATTGACGAAACGAAACTCGAAAATCGTATTGCCATCTGCTATACCGGCGAGCCGCGCCTTTCGGGAACAAATAACTGGGAAGTTTTCAAACGTCACATTGACGGCGACCCGGAACTCTTCGAACTCTTCGATGGCATTCGCGATTCCGCGTTGCGCATGCGCGCGGCGCTGCTGGCTGACGATTGGAACGCGGTGCGCGAGACGATGCGCGCCGCTTATCCCAATCGAAAACGACTGGCGCCCGGCGTGACGACTCCGCAAATGGAGCGGCTGGTTGAAGCAGCGCTGGCTAACGGCGCGGAAGCAGCGAAAGTTTGCGGCGCCGGCGGCGGCGGTTGCATTGCGTTTCTTTGTGGCGAAGGACGAAAGTCCGATGTCGAGCGGGCGCTCAATGGCGAGGAAGGCGCGGAGATTATTGACTGGAAGTTTTCCCGCGAGGGGCTGGTGGTTAAAGAGTCGTAGACTTCCTTGAAGAAGCCCGACCGTCAGGAAGGGCTTTTCTTTTCTTACCTTCTCTTCTAAAAGAATAAACCGAGCCCTCCCTGACGGTCGGGCTTCCGCCTAAAGCATCCACTGGCGCCGGTTGTCATAGTAAGCCGGCGAACGATCCGGATAGCGCCTCTTATATTTCAGATAGCGCGCGTGGAGTCGTTCGTACCGTTTATCTGACGAGCGAATTCCCTGGTGGGGCAGCTCGCGAAGATGGTCCTCGATCTTCGACATATTTCGCGACGAGAAGCGCCAGTCGTAATTCCCGAGATCGTAGAGACTGGTCAGGCCGTAACCTTTGATACGACCCGTCAAATCCACGTAAGGATCGAAGTAACTCCACGTCAAATCCCGCAGCGAGCGAAACATTGCCTTGCGGCCGTGCAAGCCAATATCCCGCGAACGGCCAATCGAGCCCCACAAACCGTCCTGCTTGAAAACGAAGATCACGTGATCGAGCAGGTCCTGCGACTCGATATCCAGCAGCAGCGGCGGGTAGCCGTGTTGTTCAAGGATGACGGCGGCGCCGACGGCAGCTTCCAGGCAGTGGGCTTCATTTTGTTTTACGACTTCGCGAAAGGAGCGAAGTGTGCCGCCGCCCAGCTCCCAGTTGTAGGGCATGGAACTGAAAAAGCGTTGCACCTGGGCCGGCTTACGGAGCGACTGGATTAATCGCCACTCTTTCGCGGTAAAGGATTCTCTGCCAGGCACCAGCCTCATCGCGCAAGAGCTTTAGCAGATGAATTGTGGAAAGGCAAAGATCAGGACCGCAAAAACCGCCAAGATACCGAGATCGCCAAGAGAATTGAACTAATCTCGGTGCGTTCTCTGTGTTCGAAGGTTACACAGAGAAACCGAAATTAGGACAATACCGTTCGCTGGGGTGCTTTGCGCCTTGACGGCTAGTCACTTAGAATGACTAATCGAATTAGTTGAGCGCAAACAACTTGGATTTGCGAGCATTAACATCACACAGGTTGCAAAGGGACAGCGATTAAGAGTCTTGCATCAGATGGAACCAGATCTTTCAATCCGTCAGATGAGCCGCGGTGAAAAGGAAACCGAAACTGAGGCCACTCGTCTGATCGAACACATCGAAGAGGCGCTTGCCGCGGTTGCAATTCGTTCCAGTGCCGAAGTCGATACGCTCGAGGCCGTCGCCGATCGCATTGAGCGCGCCGCCCGCGACCTCTCCACAGCGCTCAGAGAATTGGCCCACGAACGCCAGCTGTCTCAGGATGCGGTTGAGTAGGCCCGCGCGCGCCGGCTTAGTCACTCGCCGGCAGGTTTGAGGATCCGGGCTACTGGGTTCAAGTTTTCAAATTAACTTTTGGAGATTCTTATGACTTCATTTCGCGCCGGCCGTGCCACTGAAAACCTGGGTCGCAAACAAACCGACTACGAACTCGATAACTACGGCATTCGCGATCCGGCACGCGTTTACTGGAACCTCAACGCGCCTGAGCTTTACGAAGAGGTGGCTCGCCGCAACGAAGGGTTCTTTTCAGATCATGGCGCACTCATCGTCGACACCGGCGAGCACACCGGACGCGCGGCTAAAGACAAAGCAATCGTGCGCGAGCCGGACAGCGCCAGGAAGGTTTTCTGGGGCGACGTCAATAAGGATTTTTCGCAGGAAAAGTTTAATTCCGTCAAAGAACGAATGATGGCCCACGCCGCCGGCCGCGATCTTTTCGTTCAGGACACCTTCGCCGGCGCCGATCCCGCCTATCGTCTGCCGGTGCGCGTTATCAGCGAACTAGCCTGGCATTCGCTGTTTGCCCGCACGATGTTCATTAACGACCCGACCGCGACCGCGCCGCATCGTCCGGAATTCACCATCATCAACTTCCCCAGTTTCCAGGCTGACCCGCAGCGTGACGGCACACGCTCGCCCACGTTTATCCTGATGGATTTTAGCCAGCGGCTGGTGCTTATAGGTGGCACATCCTACGCGGGTGAAACCAAGAAGAGCGTTTTTACAATTCTGAATTATCTGTTGCCGCAGCGCGGTGTGATGAGCATGCACTGTTCGGCAAACGTCGGCGCGAATGGGGACGTGGCCATTTTTTTCGGCCTTTCCGGAACGGGAAAGACAACGCTTTCAGCAGACCCGGAAAGGCAACTAATCGGCGATGACGAACATGGCTGGTCCGACGCCGGCGTCTTTAATTTTGAAGGCGGCTGCTACGCCAAGGTAATCAAGTTGTCGGCGGAAGCCGAGCCGGACATCTATCGCACGACGCGCATGTTTGGAACGATACTCGAGAACGTCGTGTTTGATCCAAACCTGCGTCAAATTGATCTTGACGATGCCACGAAGACGGAAAACACTCGCGCGTCGTATCCCTTAACCAGCATCTCCAACATCGTGCCCTCCGGTTATGCCGGACATCCGCAAAACATAATCATGCTGACGGCCGACGCGTTTGGCGTGTTGCCGCCAGTTTCCAAACTCTCGCCCGAGCAGGCGATGTATCACTTCTTATCCGGCTACACGGCTAAAGTGGCGGGCACGGAAAAAGGAATCAAGGAACCGGAGGCGGCATTCTCTACCTGCTTCGGCGCGCCGTTCATGGTGTTGCATCCCGGTGTCTACGCCGATTTGCTTGGAAAGAAAATTGCTGAGCACAACGCCGCGGTTTGGTTGGTCAACACCGGTTGGAGCGGCGGCGCGTATGGCGTGGGCCAGCGCATGAAGATTAGTCACACCAGGGCAATGATTCGCGCGATTCTCAACGGCACGCTCGCCAACGTGGAAACAAAACCCGATCCGATCTTCGGCGTGAACGTCCCCGTCTCTTGTCCCGATGTGCCGCCGGAAGTTCTCCAGCCGCGCAACACCTGGCGCGACAAAGATGCTTACGACGCGCAAGCCCGCGATCTGGCGCGGCGCTTCAATGAGAACTTCAAGAAGTATGAAAGTGGAGTAGCGGAGGCAGTGCGGGCCGTGGCGCCGCGAGCTGATTGATAAACTGCAAAACGCTCGATTAGCAAAGGGGGCCTTCGCGGGCGCCCCTTTTCTATTTTAGGCTTTGCGGCGACGAACTTGCCCCAGGCGAAGATCCGGAGACTTTCAAACCGCGGAACGCCTTCGCGCCCTCTCGAAATGCTGGCGACGCATTTCCGCAAGCTCACGTTCAGCGCGGCGTTTCTTCTCTTCCCGTTCGGGTTTGATTCCCCACTGGTATGCCACGACTAACGAAATTGTAATTAGAGTTGAGCCAAAAAGGCTCGCAAATAAATCCATAAAGCTCACTGTCGAAACAAAATTTTCAGCTCGCGCGAGGACAGGGGCGGTAGTTTTCAGATGATCCGAAACAAGTATACCTTCCCCCCAGGCTCGAGACGAACGAGCATGATGGTCGGAAATTGTTGCAAGTTTATGGCGGGACGCTGGCAAATCCTTTAGTGGCAAGCGCGAAGTCCCGATCGTCACGGCCATCATCCCGGCGGCCAGTTCATTGGACGGCCCCCAAGCACGTGTACGTGAAGGTGAAATATCGACTGGCCGGCGCCGGCGCCGTTATTGATCACGGTCCGATAGCCGCCCTCGCCCAGGCCGTCGGCATTCGCCACGCGCGCAGCCACGCGAAGCAAGTGGCCCAACAGCGGCTCGTCTTTCTGCGAAGCGTCGTCGAGCGATTCGATGTGTTCGCGCGGAATCACAAGCAGGTGAGTCGGCGCCTGGGGGTTTAGGTCACGAATAACTACCGCGCGATCGTCCTGGTGCACGAAGTCGGCCGGAATCTCATTGGCCACTATGCGGCAAAACAAGCAACTTTGTTCTGACATCTTGTTTGTAGTCTACCTTGTTCACTCGACGTTGTTATCGTAACGCAAACTGTTCCGAGCGGAAGCCCGACCATCAGGGAGGGTTGATGATGCGGAGTAAACTCGACCAGAGCCCTCCCTCATGGTCAGGCTTCCGCCTGGTCGCACAGTTTGCGTTACACCTCCGCCGCCACGCCGGATTGGGAAGCTTGCGAGAGCGGCGCCGTCACCGATTCTCTAATCCGCTCGATATCTGCGCCCACCGCGCGCAGCTTCGCTTCTATTTTTTCGTAGCCGCGGTCGATGTGATAGACACGGTCGACGATCGTTTCTCCCTCAGCCACCAGGCCCGCAAGCACGAGTGAAGCCGAAGCGCGCAAGTCAGACGCGATTAGCGGCGCGCCGGTTAATGGCGTTGGTCCATTGACGGTCGCGCTGTGGCCGTCGATGAAAATGCGCGCGCCCATGCGCTGCAATTCCGACGCGTGCATGAAGCGGTTTTCGAAAACTGTTTCTTCGATAACTGCGCGGCCCTCGGCCTGCGTCATCAGGGCCATGTATTGGGCCTGCATGTCAGTAGGAAACTTTGGGTGGGGCTGAGTGGTTACATCTTTCGCCGTTAGCGTTTCTGGAGCGGTAACGCGGAGCGTGCTCTGATTGATCTCTTCGACAAGCACGCCAACCTCGCGAAACTTTTCAATCACGGCAGCAAGATGCAGCGGTCGGCAGTCTTTGATTTCGAGATCGCCTCGCGTGATTGCTGCCGCGGCGATGAACGTGCCGGTTTCGATGCGATCGGGAATGATAGTGTGCTCGGCGTTGCCCAATGCCTCGACTCCTTCAATCTCGATCGTGTTGGTCCCGGCGCCGCGCACGCGCGCTCCCATCTTGTTTAGCAGTTCCGCGAGGTCGCTGATTTCCGGTTCACAGGCGGCGTTGTGCAGGATGGTTAAGCCGCGCGCCAGCGTTGCAGCCATCATCACGTTTTCCGTTCCAGTTACCGTGATCTTATCAAAATGGATTTCGCCGCCGACTAAGCGCCCTCCCTTGGGCGCCCGCGCGATCACGTTTCCACCTTCGAGCCGGACTTCGGCGCCCAGCTTCTCGAAAGCCACGAGATGCAAATCTATCGGCCGCGTGCCAATCGCGCAGCCGCCCGGCAGCGAAACTTTGGCCTTACCAAATCGCGCCAGCAATGGCCCTAAAGCCAGCACGGAGGCGCGCATGGTTCTTACCAGTTCATAAGGCGCTTCAAAAAGTTCGATGTGACTCGCAGATATTTTGTGAGTACGCAACTCGGGCGTGAGCACGGTGGCGCCGAGATCTTCGAGCAAGCGACGCTGCGTAATGATGTCGCGGACGTAAGGCAGATTGTGCAGCGTGATTGTTTCCGGACTCAGCAACGCCGCGGCCATGCAGGGCAGGGCTGAATTTTTGGCGCCACTAATCGAGACGCGGCCATTGAGCGCCCGGCCGCCGGTGATGCGAAATTTATCCACGACGAACAGATTAGATTAAAACGCTGAAAGGTTAAAGTTTCTCCAGCGCTACGATTCGTGGAATGCCTTGCAAGTCGGGGTGAATGTCCAGAAGTTTCCATCTCTGTCGGTCGATCAGTTCCTCTACCGCCGCGCCTTGATCAAATCCGATCTCAAACACAAAGTTTCCGCCGGGTTTCAGAAACGGTTCGGCTTCGCGCAGCAGACGACGAATAATTGATAAACCATTGGGACCGGCCGCCAGCGCCACCCTCGGTTCGAAATCGCGCACTTCTCGCTGCAAACCGCGGAGCGCGTGCTCCGCGACATACGGTGGATTGGAGACAATCAAATCGAATGCTGACTGCCGCGGGTCCTCTGGATTCAACTCCGCGAAACAATCTGAAACAATAAAATCGATTTGCTCATTCACTGAATGGCGCGCGGCATTTCGTTTCGCAACCACAACCGCCGCCGGCGAGATATCAATTGCCACTGCGAGCGCACCAGGAATTTCGCGCAGCTCGTGAAGCAACGTGATGGCCAGGCAACCAGAGCCCGTGCCGACATCGCAAATGAAAGGTGTGGCAACGCTGCCCGCGCTCAACTTCAGCGCTGTCTCAACAAGCAATTCTGTCTCCGGTCTGGGAATCAAAACATCGCTCGTTACTTCAAAGTCGAGACCAAAAAATTCCTGATGGCCGGTGATGTATTGCAGCGGCTCGCCATGAGCGCGCCGTTCGACGTAATCACGAAATCGCTCGGTTTGTTCCTCGCTTACTTGGTCCTCCGCGTGACTCAGGATGAACGACCGGTCGCGCCCGAGCACATGCGCCGCGAGCGACCCGGCTTCGCGACGCGCTTCTGGCACGCCCGCTTGCCGCAGCTTGTGCGCTCCCTGCAAGATCATCTCTGCGATTGAATTCGTCATTCGTTTGTAACGCAAACTGTTAGTTTGCGCGTTGCTATCTCAGTTCGTCGTCGCAATCGCTGCAAACAACAGTTTGCTTTACGCCGCCTCGACATTTGCTACCTACGTTTTATAATACGCCGCACCAGTTCGGAACAAAGAAATTGGGTAACCAGCGAGAGTCCTGTGGGGATTTCGGGAACGAGGATCTCATTGTGAGTTTCTTGTTAGTACAACGGTACGAGTCTCGTTCCTCCCGTATACGACAGGACCTCCAGGCCATTCGGCTTCGGAGGTTCTGGCGTAAAAAGGGGTCGAAGTTTAACAACGTTTCCTGAGGAGCAACGTGGGAGCACTTTCAAAAGCCATTTTATTATTCGCGATGAATTGGCTCGATGCGCAGTTGACTATTCTTTGGGTGCGTTTGAATGTGGCCACTGAGGGCAACGGCGTAATGGCGAGCCTCCTCAATCACAGCGAGACCTCGTTTCTTTCCGTCAAACTCCTCATCGGCGCGCTGTCAGCCTATATCCTCTATCGCTTTGCGGAAATTCCTGTTGCCCGGCGCGGTATGAAGATCGTCCTGGGAGTTTATCTCGCCTTGATGGTGGTGCATGTGGCGACCGGCTTTTCGGCCCTGGGATGGCATGCCCCGACTACCGTGCTCACCTATTTCATCAGCCTGCCCAAAGCTTTTTTTGCTTCGTTTTCCTGATCCAGCCCCACAAAAAAGACTGGCCGCGGATTAACGCGGATGACGCGAATCTGCAAGACGGTTTCTGCTATTATTCTCGGGTCTGATCGCGTTTATCCGCGTAAACCCGCGGCTAATTTCAATCTGTAGCGCCCGCTCCCGCGCAACTACCGCGACGAGCCGGGCATCCTAGATCGCGCAATGCTAATTCGTTTTATCAACCAAACAACAAGCGAGAAATAAGCCATGTTTAGAATTTCAGCACGTCAAATACTTGCCGTTGCTTTGCTTTCGGCACTCTTTGCCGCCGGTACGATTGCGGTTATAGATCGCATTGCAAATCGGGTTCAGCCGTCGAGTTCTGCGTTCAGCGAAACGACGGTCAAGGGCGTGACCGATCCCGCCACCGCTACCGACGAGCAAAACAACATCGAGATCTATCGCACGCTTTCACCCGGCGTCGTTAACGTCCATTCCACTTCCTACGCCCGCGACTTCTTCGGCTTCGTCGAGCCGCAGGAAGGTTCCGGCTCCGGATCGATCATCGATCAGGACGGCAACATACTAACCAACTACCACGTCATCGAGGGCGCGCAGAAACTTGCCGTCAGTTTCGGCGGGCAAAAAAACTACGCGGCGAAACTCGTCGGAGGCGATCCCGACACTGACCTCGCCGTAATCAAATTGCTGGAACGGCCGAAGGAGCCTTTGACAATCATTTCGCTGGGCGACTCAGACAAGCTCGAGGTCGGGCAAAAAGTTTTGGCGATTGGCAATCCCTTTGGTTTGGATCGGACACTTACCACGGGCGTCATCAGCGGCTTGCAACGACCGATACGCGCGCGCAATGGACGGCCCATCGAGGGTGCGATTCAAACCGACGCATCTATCAACCCGGGAAACTCCGGCGGTCCATTGCTCGACTCACACGGCCGCATGATCGGAATCAATTCCCAAATACTTTCGCCATCCGGCGCTTCGGCAGGCGTGGGTTTTGCGGTTCCGGTCAACATTGCGAAGCGCGTCGTGCCGCAGTTGGTGAGTTCCGGCGAAGTGCGCCGGCCCAAACTGGGAATCACTACGCGTGACGTCGAACTGCTCAAGACTCAGATTGAGCTGCCGGTTTCGGAGGGCGTCGTGATTTGGCAAGTTGCTCCAGGCGAAGCCGCCGCCAACGCGGGCCTGCGTGGACTAACTCAAACCGAAAATGGCGACGTTGAAATTGGCGACATCATCGTTGGCATCGATGGCGAAAAGGTGAAAAACGCTGACGACCTTTATCATATTCTTGACAAGCATCAAGTCGGCGACACGATTCAAATGCAAATCTTTCGCGACGGTCGCCGGATAAGTGTGCCGGTGCGGCTGGCGGCTCCGGCCGCGAACCGCGGAATCTTTCGACGATAGAAGGATATTGTAGGGGCAGCCCTCGTGGCTGCCCGGTCTGCTCAAACCACGGACACGGGCAGGGACAAGCCCTGCCCCTACATGTTCTCTCGTGAATCAAACAAACCACTTCTTCAACCTCGGTTACGGTTGGCTCTGCAAACATTGCAGTGCAGCCGATAGCGAAGCGAAGCACCAACCACCCGGAACGCGCGACGGTTTTTTCAGCCACGTTGATTCGGAAAAGAAGGAAACCAAACCGTCCGGGTTGGCACTGGCCAGTTGGACTGATTCTTCCCGCCACGCCCTGACTTGCCCGCGCTGCGGAATTGAAGAGACGATTACAAACGCGTAATTTGAAATCTGAGATCTGAGATTTGAGATTATTTGAGATCTCAGATCTCAGATCTCAAAACCTGCTTTTGGTAGTCTTTAATACTCCGCCTGATGACGTCCAGCGCCTCCGCACGATCATAGACATCCATAATCTCCACCCGCCGGGGCGCATCACCCGGAAACTGCTTGTAACTCAAAAAATAATGTTTGAGACGATCGACGAGAGCCTTCGGACACTCGTCAATGTTTGTGATGTGGCCGTAAGCAAGGTCAGCTTCGAGTACGGCAATGATCTTGTCGTCGGCCTGTTCGCCGTCAATCATTCTGAGACCGCCGATTGGGTTGGCCTGAAGGAAAAAATTGCCCTGCGCGAATGTTTTCTCGGTGAGCACGCAGATGTCCATCGGATCGCCATCGCCCTTGATGTCACACGCGCCGGTGCGTTCGGCACAAAGCTTAGCCACCTCTTCACCGCAAAAAGTTTGTGGAATGAACCCATAAAGCGAAGGGCACATCGATGAAAACCGTTGTGGCCGGTCAACGTGCAGATGGCCTGACTGTTTGTCCAATTCATACTTGACCGCATCCGTGGGAACAATTTCTATGAAAGCGTTCACCGTCCGCGGAGCTTCCTTTCCGGGAGTCAGGCCGTGCCAGGGATGCGCCTGAAACATGAGCAATTTGTTGAAGGCAGCGTCTTCATTGGACATGCGGGTGGACCTTCCTACTTCTGGGCTGGGGCGGTGAAGGACTGGCGAAACGCCTGGGTGTGGAGGCAATCTCGTAGGGGCAGAGCTCGTCCCTGCCCGCGTCCCGTGACTCGATCGGGTTCGGGCAGGGACGAGCCCTCTGCCCCTACAATTCCTGCCCCCCACAATTCAAGAACAAAACTCGGAAACGATCTTGGTGAACGCCTGCGGATACTCTTCGTGCGGCAGGTGGCCGCACTCGCGAAAGACTATCAGGCGCGCACGCGGAATTTCCTGTTGCAGTCGCTCGCCGTCGCTGAGCGGCACTTCCCGATCGGAGTCACCCCAAAGCAAAAGCGTGGGCGCGGTCAGCAGGTGCGCATCACGCGAAACGCGTTCAGCATCCCAGCGGCGCACGGTGCGAATGATGGCCCGATGCGCGCCTCTCGTGCGCAGCGGCAAATGGCGCGCGTCAACTCTTCTCTCGTCGAGCACCCACGAATGCCGATCATAAACGCGCTTCATACGCAGCCGCAGCAGGCGGCGCGAACCGACCAGCAGCGGCGAAAGAATGTCGCCGATAATCGGCGAACCAAAAAGGCGCATCAACAGGAACCGGGTCGGCCGGTTGTTGGTGACCGTGCCGACGAGGACCAACTTCTCAACCAACGCCGGATGATCGAGCGCAATCGTGGCAGCGATCGCGCCGCCATACGAACTGCCAACCAACACCGCGCGAGCGATTCCCAGTTGCTCCATCAAACTAACAACCATCTCTGCCTGGCGTGGGATTGTGTAATCGAGGTGGCGAGGTTTATCCGAGTAGCCGTAACCGAGAAGATCCGGCGAGATCACTCTGAAGCCCGCTTCCGCGAGTTCAAGAAACACCTTGCTCCAAACGAGGTTTGACGCCGCGAAGCCATGAATCAGAATCATTGCCGGCCCGTCGGTCCGCCCGGCCTCCTGATAGTGCACGCGCACGCCGTCAACGTTCGTGAAGCGCGAGTGCTCCGCATGAAAAATTAGTTCGCGGTTCTGCTCCCACTCCACATCTTTGGGACGCAACCACAGCTTCGCCGCCACTAATGCACCCAACGCAGACGTCGATGCTGCTCCGATCCAGTAACGTTTTTTCATGACCTTTATGTCTCATCCCGAGCGATGACTACCCTCGGATGTAACGATCCTTCCGCGGTCTTGAACGCAGCAACTGCAATCAAGTTACCGTGCTCATCGCGCATCCTTACCTGCTCGCCGTCGTTCCAAGCTGCTTTAGAAACTTTAACCGGCAACCCATTTTGCACCCGGCGAACGTCGTCCGCGCTCAACTCGACAAAAGGCAGCCGCGCGAGCGCCTCATCCGGTTTGTGCAAAATTTTTCCCAGCGACTCTTCGGCAAAATGCACCTTCAACTGCTCCAGCGTCTGCGCCTCATCAACATGGAAATCGCCCACGCGCGTGCGGCGCAACTCCGCCAGATGCGCGCCGACACCCAGCCGCTTGCCAAAATCTTCCGCGAGCGTCCTGACGTAAGTGCCCGCAGAACACGCCACGCGCACTTCAAAATCGAAAGTGCCGTCGCGGTTGTCTTTCAACAACTCGGCCGTTGACGTGCTTGCCAGATTGATCGCCTCAAACTCATAGATGCAAACCCTGACCGGCTTTCTTTCCACTTCCTCACCGCGCCGGGCCAGTTCGTAAAGCTTGCGGCCGCCCTGCTTCTTGGCCGAATACATCGGCGGCACCTGATCGATCTCACCACGCAAACTCTCAAGCGCGGCTTCAATCTCTTCTTTGCTCCACCGTTGGCTCGAAGCGCTAGTTGCTTTGCCGGCCGGCGCGAGATCTTCTTCATTATCGCGAACAGGTTTTCCCGTGATGTCTCCAGTGTCTGTGGCGTAGCCCAGCCGGATCACCGCCTCATACTCTTTTTCCATTCCACTGAGAAACTGCGCCAGACGCGTCGCGCGGCCCACGAGCGTCACCAGCACGCCGGTCGCAAAAGGATCCAGAGTGCCGGTGTGTCCCACACGTCGCTGCTGAAGAATGTGCCGCACTTGGGCCACGACGTCATGGGAAGTCAGCCCCGGCGGCTTGTTGATACTCAAAACTCCATCCATGCGTACATTCTAGATTCTTAATTAGGTATTGGCGATGCAGCAGCGAAGAGCGGGGTAAACCCACCTTCCCAACCTGCGAAATGTTTTGGGTGTTCGGCTGCCGGCCCGCTTGAGAGGCCTTCAATCCTGTGCAACGGAAAAACTTCGAAGTCTCAAGGGTTGGGAAGGTGGGTTCACCCCCGCTCTTTGTGACCGACGACCATGTGATTAAATACTCCCATGCAGAGACGACGTTCGAGATCGAAACCGGAGGATGCGAGCAAGGTCCCTGCGACTCCCGAACAGATGCGCGCCCGTGCCTTTCAGCGCGCGGCGAAGTTGCTCGCTGCCAAACCACGCTCGGTTGCCGAGTTGCGCGAACAATTGTTGGCGCGCTGTTCCAGCAAAGCTATCGTCGAAACTGTCATCACTCGCCTGCGCGAGTATGGCTATCTCGACGACGAGCGCTACGCTGTGGGTTACGCGTCGGCGAAAGTGAGGCAACAACCAATCGGCCGGCGGCGACTCGAACAGAGTCTGCGATTGAAGAAAGTGGATCGCGCTGTTGCTGACGAGGCGCTCGATCAGGTTTTTGCGGAAACTTCTGAAGAGCAATTGATCGATCAGGCGATTGAGAAACGCGTTCGGCTGCGCGGCCGGCCAAAAAATCGCGCCGAAGCCAAAAGTCTATTTGACTACCTGCTGCGCCAGGGTTTTCCGTTTGAGCTGGTCAGCGATAAGGTGCGGGCAGCTTCGCGTGCGGACCTGGAAGACGTTGAATGACCTGAATTTGAGTACTGGTACAGTCTTCACCTAATGGCATCAACTCGATGTGCTGACCGAGTCGTTACAGAACCGTGAGCGGTAGCGACCGGATGCTACACTCAGCCGAGAGTTTGTCCAGAAAGACCTTACGGTTGAATGCTTATATCCGGTCGCTACCGCTCACGGTTCTGTAACGTTCAGACAATTTCAGATGGCCTCAGACTGCGTGCTAAACTTCAAGCTAGTAGGTCGTCCGTTGTGAGTTGTCCGTAATTCCCGGCCCCAGAAGAACGCGGCCACCATCAATTGTGACTACTGTCTACTGTTTACTGTCTACTGTTTACTGTCTACTGTTTGCTATCGTCATGACTGGAAACGAACTTCGCGAAACTTTTCTGCGCTACTTCGAGCAGCGCGGGCACACGCGCGTGCGCTCGTCGCCCTTGTTGCCGGCTAATGATCCGACGTTGCTCTTCACCAACGCCGGCATGAACCAGTTTAAGGACGTGTTCCTCGGCGTGGAGAAGCGCGAATACGTGCGCGCCTGCTCCGCGCAAAAATGCGTGCGCGCAGGCGGCAAGCACAACGATCTCGACGAGGTCGGGAAGACCGCGCGGCATCAAACGTTTTTCGAGATGCTCGGCAATTTTTCGTTTGGCGATTATTTCAAACGCGAAGCGATCCGGTATGCGTGGGATTTCCTCACCGGGCCGCGCGAAGAAGGCAAGCTGGGTCTTGACCCTGAGCGGCTCTGGTTCACGGTTTTCGGCGGCGACGACGAGGTGCCCGCTGACGAAGAAGCTGCGGCGTTATGGATCGAGGTGGGGGCCCGGCCTGAACGCGTGCTGCGTTTTGGCCGCGACGACAACTTCTGGCAGATGGCGGAGACTGGTCCATGCGGTCCGAATTCGGAAATCAACTACTACCTCGGCGAGCATCCGGAGGATCCGGAATTCAATCGCGCCGATCTGGTTAACGGTCCCGGCGATACCACGATGGAGATCTGGAATCTGGTCTTCATGCAATACAACCGGATCGAAGTCGAAAGGGGCAGTAGCCCGACCGTAAGGGAGGGCTCAGTTCGTTACAAACTCGAGCCGCTGCCGAAGCCTTCAGTTGATACCGGCCTGGGGCTGGAGCGCACCGCGGTAATCCTGCAAGGAAAGTTTTCAAATTACGACACGGATCTGATTCGCCCGATCGTTGATTTCACTGCGCAGCTCGCGGGACGCGATTACGAACCGGAAACGCAGGAAGGTTTTGCGATGCGCGTCATCGCCGACCATGCACGCGCGACCGCTTTCCTGATAGCCGACGGCATTCTGCCCGGCAACGAAGGTCGCAACTACGTCTTGCGCAAAATCATGCGGCGCGCGATTTATCAGGGCCGCCACACGCTCAGCTTCCAGGAAGCGTTTTTTCATAAGGTGACGAACTTCGTCGTCGATCTGATGCACGAGCCTTATCCTGAGCTTGAGACGCAACGAGAATTCATCGAGAAGATGGTGAAGCTGGAAGAGGAACGGTTTGGCGCGACCCTCACGGTTGGCTTGAACAAACTCGATGAACTTTGTGCGAACGCAGGCAAGAATCAATTTCCGGAATGGAAAGAGGTCGCTAAGCTTTACGACACATTCGGCACACCACGCGATCTGATACGGGTGGTCTTTGCGGAGCGCGGATTAATTACCTTTGACGAAGAAACTTTCAATAAGAGATTCGATTTGGCGTTACAGGAACTTCAGCAATCCGGGGCTGGTGGGAAACCTGAAGGAAAGGCTAAAGGGAATCCTAAGTACGCATGGAGCATAAAAGAGGGGCTGTTCAAAGGATATGAGACGACGCGAGTTGAAGATGCGAAGGTGTTGTATCTAGTCAAGAATAATAATCAAGTCCAGAGTTTGGACGAAGGAGAAGAAGGAGAGGTCATACTTGACCAGACTCCGTTCTATGCTGAGGGCGGTGGACAGGTTGGGGATGTTGGCAGATTCATTCGTCCGCTCGCTAACGCTGATGGCAGGAACTTGGCGGCGTCCGTTGTGGATACTTACTCACCGGTACAGGGACTAAATATTCACAAGGTCAAGATAGAAAAGGGCGCGCTGAAGGTTGGTGACACCGTCACGGCTGAAGTTGACGTTGAGAAGCGCGATGCCACGCGGCGCAATCACACGGCAACACACCTGATGCATGCGGCGCTGCGTGAAGTTTTGGGCAGCCATGTCAAACAGGCCGGCTCCGTGGTGGCGCCGAATTATCTGCGGTTTGACTTCACGCACTACCAGCCATTGACGCCCCCCGAGATCGAAGAGATCGAGCGGCTGGTCAACTATCACATCCTGCGCAACGAGCCGGTGCAAACGGATGAGATGGCGGTTGAGGACGCGATGCGTTCGGGCGCGATGGCGCTGTTTGGTGAAAAGTATGGCGAGAAAGTTCGTGTGCTATCGATCAAGGGCACAGGCGGCGGTGAAGACATTTTTTCCAGGGAGCTTTGCGGCGGCACGCACGTGCGCGCCACCGGCGACATCGGCCTCTTCAAGATTACCAGCGACGAGTCGATCGCTTCAGGCGTAAGAAGAATTCGCGCCATCACCGGCTTCGATGCTTACGAGCGCTTTCGCGAGGACGAGCTGTTAATCGAGCAGGCAGCGAGTGGCTTGAAAACTTCGCGCGCGGAGTTGCCGGCGGTAATTGGTAAGTTGCAGGACGAACTCAAAAAAGCGCGTCGCGAAGCTGACGAGCTGCGCATGAAGATCGCCACCGGCGCGATTGGCGGTTCGTCTGCAAACGGCGGCGACAATGATGGCGCGCGCGAAGTGGCCGGCGTGCGGGTGTTGGCGCGTGAAGCCAGCGGGCTCGACTCTGCCGGCATGCGACAGCTTTCCGACACGTTGCTCGCTCGGATCAAGTCGGGCGTGGTTGTGCTCGGACGCAGCAGCGATGGCAAGGTCTCGCTGATCGTTCGCACGTCTGAAGATCTGACGAGCAGAGTGCCTGCCGGCAAAGTTATCAAGGAGTTGGCGCCGATTGTCGGCGGCCGCGGCGGCGGGAAAGCCGACATGGCCGAAGGCGGCGGCGCGCAACCGGAAAAACTCGCTGAAGCGCTCGAGGCAAGCTACGCGATTGTAGAAAGACTCCTGAGTTAGACGGACAAGACTTAGCAAAAGCGCGAGCGCTCGTTTGGGCCGAGGCCGCGCCTGCGCTTTTGAGCCCGCTCATACTGGGACCGCGGGCGTCTCGCCCGCCTCAACCAGCGCGTTCACTCACGCCGAGGTTGAGTCTGGCGGCTTTGACGATGTGGCATTCAACGAAAGCGGGCGAGACGCCCGCGGTCCCAGTATGAGCGGGTGGCTTGTCTCGCGACAAGCCTTCCCCCGCAGAACTTCAAATCGTCTTAACGCAGAGCTTCAGCTGTCGTTACATCGCCTTCTGCTTATCCGTTAAGACGATACCCATTTTTTCCAGCGTCACTTTGTTCAGCGTCCCGGTAACCTTGAGACCCTCGGCCGCCTGATACTTCTTCAGGCCGGCGCGTGTATCGTCATCGAGTTTCCCGGTTTGCTCGCCCGCATAGAAGCCGCGGTCCTTGAGAATCTTTTGCGCTTGCTTGATCTGATCCTTGTTGGCTCTAAAGATTGGTTTCCGCTTTGGCTTCGCGGCAGCGTTTGAATTGTTGGTGGTCGTCGAGTTGTTTGCGTTTTGAGCTAGCGCCACTGAAGCGACGAACAGCAGCGACAAGACTATCGATAGTGTTTTTTTCATTGGTTCCTTCTTTTCAAGAGAGACGCAAATGCGCGCGGCATTAACTGAATTGATGGGAAAGCGCGCGTATCATACAGCCTCGCATTAATAATTCAATCGCTGGTCGCACAACCCCCGATCCGGATAATTGCAAGCGATCTTGCAAGGCTACTTAGCCGCGGAATTAAACGCTGGCAAGAGTCCGATAAACTTTAGTTTGTCGTAGCGCAACGACAAGCTGAAGCTCATCGGACATCAAAACGCCGACTGTTTGCGAGGACGTTTACCGTCGTGGGCAACACCCTAGCTGGCCGTCGGGCTACTGCCATTCAGTCAGAAACACCAGCATTTACGCCCAAAAAATCGCAGTGTTGGCAATCGTTTAACTGCCGTGCTATTATCGTGGGCGGTCTCGTGCAGTAGAGCAAGAGAGACCGCACCCGTAATCACTTCACGTCTTAGTTATATCTTCGGCACACAGGTTCCAGCCCCGCAGTTCAAATTAATCGAAACTCCTCAGAATAGAATCGCATGAAAAAATTTTCCCTGGCTGTTGCTCTTCTTGTCATCTGCTGCGGATCAGTTTTCGCGCAAAGTGCAGCGACTGAGTCGAATGCTTCCAGCGCATCCGGTTATCGTGTGGACAACTTTGATCTCGGCAATGGTGTACGCATCGAGTTGCCGCCTGCAGTGCCCGCCAGGAAACTCCGCCGAGGACGTTTGCTGAGAGCGACGAATCTGAATTACTCATCAACGAGCGCGCCCTTAACTCAACCCACCAGCATGAACTGGTCAGGCACGTTGAGCGGCTTCACCACCGGCGACGCGACTGTCGACAGTTACATACTCGACTCCGGCCGGCGCAACTCGGTCGATCCATTGCTGCTCTACGCCATCATGCATCAGGAATCGACATTCAAGCCGCGCGCCATGTCAAACAAGGGCGCGCGCGGTCTTATGCAATTGATGCCCGGCACCGCCCAGCGGTTTGGAGTCACCAGCATTTGGGATCCGAAACAGAACATTGAAGGCGGCACACGCTACATGCGTTTCCTGCTCGACTTGTTTGATGGAGATGTCAGACTTGCATTGGCCGGCTACAACGCGGGCGAGGGTGCGGTGACGAAGTACGGCTACAACATTCCGCCTTACAGCGAGACGCAGGAATATGTACGCAGAATAAGCCGGCGCTACGACTTGATTCGCGACCCTCTGGCCTACCGCAATGCCAACAGCTTGACGCGCGAACAACTCGCCGCCAATCAACGCAAAGAATCGGCGCCGCTGACAATTTATGAACGCAGCGTGTTTGCAGTAAGATTGCCTGATGGTCGTTTGCAACTAGTCACGCAGTAATTTGATCTACCTAGGTTGGAACGAAACAAGCGAGGCGGAATATTTCGCCTCGCTTTTAGTTTTCGATCACTGGTTTGAAGGTAGGGGTGGACCTGTGTGTCCGCGCCAGGGCGCACCCAGGTGCGCCCCTACATCAGCTGACGGGTTGGGTGATCAGCGCCGGCAGCGGGGTGACAACTCGAGCCGCCGGCACACAAAGCACCGGGCACGGTGCATTTCTCACCACGCGTTCGATCTCTGATCCGAGCACTGGCGTGCCGCCAAAAAGCGAGGCATGAACGTTTGTGCCAATAACGATCAGGTCCGCGTCCTTCTCCGCGGCCAGGCGAACGATTTCTGCATAGGGCCGGCCCTCGGCAATGTGTGCGATCGCGCGGGCATCATCGCCCCCACTTAGATGGGCCATACGCTCTTGAACGTAATTGCGTAGGCGAGACAGCGCTTGCCGACCGCCTTCAGGAAACATTACCGAGATTTGCTCCAGGTAGTCTCCGATTACATAGACTGCGTGAAGCTCTGCCCCGGTTTGATTCGCGAGCTGCGTCGCCACTTGCGTCGCCGCCGTCGAAGAAGGTTGGAAGTTTGTAGACAGAAGCACTCGATTCAAGCGCACTTCGCTGCGGTCACCTTTGTGTTCCACGAAATCATGCTGCGGTGGACGAATTGTCAGCACGGGGCAAGGCGCCTCGGCGATGATCTCCTCCGCGGTTGAACCCCAAAGCGCGCGCGACAGTCCCTTGCGGCCGTGAGTCACGACCGTTACCAAGTCGATGTCGTAGTCGCGCACGGCCTTCGCGATCTCCGGCGCGGGCTCACCTTCAACAATCACCGGTTCGACTTCGAGGCCATTGAACAACGGGTCAGCCAACAGATTCAGGACCTCGGCCCTTACTTGCAGCAACCATTTGTTGTCCTGCTCTTCGAAAATGCGCTCCGGCAGCGTTAGCAGGTTGGCGGGAACCTTCGCGCTCTGCACGCTGAAGAGAACAACGCGGCCGCGCCCGTTGCGGGCGAAAGCCGCCGCATACTTCAACGCCGCGCGGGCGTGGGGCGTGAAATCAGTCGGGAAGAGAATGTTTCTAAACGGATACATGGCCAAATTTGAATTGTGAATTTCGGATTTGGGAAAGAGTCTAACAAGAAAAAAGTTGACGGGAAAGACAGTGGCCTGAGATCTGAGATTTGAGATCTCAGATCTCAGATCCCGAATCCCTTTCCCCCTTGGCCTCCCGATGGTTTTTCCTCTGGATTTTCCGCGGCATTCCATGCCAAACTCCGCACGCATTCCTTCAGCCCGGGGCAACAGCAAGCGCAAGTTCTCTCAACCCAGTTTCGGAGGCGACATCTTGCTCAGAGGAATCTTTCGCACCAAGAACCTGAATGACATTCTGGCGGCAGCACAGGAAGAAGGTCACAAACTAAGACGGACGCTGGGGCCGATCAACATCACGCTGCTGGGCATCGGCGCCATTATCGGCGCGGGAATCTTTGCCACCGTGGGTACGGCCGCAGCGGGCGACACGGCGCGCCCCGGAGCTGGTCCCTCGCTGATGCTTTCGTTTGTAATCACGGCAATCGTCTGCGCCTTTACCGCGCTCTGCTATGCCGAGATGGCCTCGATGGTCCCAATCTCCGGTTCGGCCTACACTTACTCTTACGCGACTTTGGGAGAACTGGTCGCCTGGATTATCGGCTGGGATTTAATCCTCGAATACGCCATCGGCAACGTGGCGGTGGCGATTAGCTGGGCCAACTATTTCCGCTCGTTCATGCATGACGCTTTTGGCGTCGATATTCCACAGTGGCTTTCAACTGACTTTCGCACTGCAAGAAAAATTCCCGGACTAATCGAGAGCGCGCCACACGTCTTTGGCTTTCCCATCGTATTCAACCTGCTGGCGCTTGGGATCGTCGCTTTGATCACCGTCGTGCTGGTCTGGGGTATCAAGGAGTCGGCAGAATTTAATGCCGTCATGGTGGGCATCAAAATTATCGTGCTGCTGTTCTTCATCGGCATCGCGTTTTATTTTGTGTCACCTTCGCAAATGGAGGCGAACTGGCATCCTTTTCAACCTAACGGATGGTCAGGCACATTGGCGGGCGCAGCGGTCGTCTTTTTTGCTTACATCGGGTTCGACGCAGTCTCAACGGTAGCGGAAGAAACAAAGAATCCGGCCAGAGATCTGCCTATCGGCATAATCGCATCACTGGTTATCTGCACAATTTTTTACGTGGTGGTGGCCGCGGTGTTTACCGGACTGATTCCCTATCAGGAACTGGTGCGCCGCTTGTCCACCGAGCAAGCCGAGCCGCTGACCATGGCTCTGAACCACGTTGCGCCGAACGCGAGATGGGCCAGTGCCGTTGTCTCCTTCGGTTCGGTGGTTGCGCATACGGCGGTCCTGCTCGTATTTCAACTCGGCCAACCGCGCATCTTCTTTTCCATGGCCCGCGACGGATTGATGCCGCCGGTTTTTGCAAAGGTCCATCCCAAGTTCAAGACGCCACACGTTACGACGATTCTAACCGGCGTTGTCGTCGGTCTCTTTGCGGCGGTGATGAGCATTGATGAGATGGTCGATCTGACCAACATCGGGACGCTCTTCGCATTTGTCCTCGTCTGCGTCGGCATCATTATCCTGCGTTACAAGGACCCGGACCGGCACCGGCCGTTTAGAGTTCCCCTTGGTCCCTGGTTGTTACCGTCGCTCGGTGCGATTTCGTGTTTGTTCCTGATGTATTACCTGCCGCCTACCTCCTGGTGGCGCTTCGTCGCCTGGTTAATGTTGGGACTTGCGGTTTACCTCTCTTACGGCTACGCGCGAAGTGAACTGGGAGCGAAGTTTGGCCGCGTGCGATCGACGCCCGGTTGGCTCTCGCTCATGGCACTGGGATCGTTTCTGATTGCCATAGGGTTGCTGACAATTCCGCATGGTTCCAACTTCAGCGAACTCTACGAAAAGATGATGAGCGGCATGGCGGAAGGCAAGCGTACGATCATTTCATTTACTTGCATCGCAACTGGATTGATTGCCGGCATCATTGGATTAATGGTTGGCGCTACGCGGGGAGAAACAGGCAAGCCACAAAACTAATAATAGCCTTGCTCGGTCTTGAGTCGTGTTGGTGTAGGAATCTTTGTCGGCTTCGCGTAAAATTGAGTCATGGCAACAGAGTTAAAGCAACTATTTCGCGAGGCGCTTGAACTTCCAGACAACGATCGCGCGACGCTCGCTGGTCTGCTAATTGAGAGCCTTGAAGGTCCCGAAGATTCCGACGTTGATCGGGCGTGGGCCGCCGAAACTGAACGACGGTGGAAAGAGATCGAATCCGGTTCAGTTAAGACCATCCCCTGGGAGGAAGTCAAAGCCAAGCTTTTATGATAAGGAGAATTCGATGAGCACCGTAAATGTTAAAGAAGAGGCCAAGCGACTAATTGAAAAGCTCCCAGAAAATGTGACATGGGATGATTTGATGCATGAAATCTACGTGCGTCAGTCAATTGAAGCGGGCCTGGCTGATAGTGAGGCCGGCAGAGTCATTGACGTGACTGAAGTCAGAGCTAAATTCGGATTAGAGTCGTGAGGGTTCTATGGACGAAGTTTGCCGAAGCGCAACTTGATGCTATCCACGATTATGTGGCGCAGACCTCACCAGAATACGCGCGCCGGATTGTCGACAAATTAACAAGACGCTCGATTCAAATTGCTTCTTTTCCTTTCTCTGGACGCATGGTTCCAGAATATGAACTCAATGAAGTCCGTGAACTAATCGAAGGTCCATACCGAGTGATCTACTTAGTAAAAGCCGAGAAACATGAAATTGAGGTATTGGCTGTAATTCACAGTGCTCGTGAAAGATTGAAGCCTTTGAACTAGTCCACGACATAATCATGAACGCCCTTCCGATTATCATCGGCTCGCTCTGCGTAATGGCGATCGCCTATCGCTACTATTCTGCCTTCATCGCAGCCAAAGTACTCACCCTGGACGACTCCCGCCCGGTCCCGTCGCAAACGATGTATGACGGGCACAACTATTACCCGACAAATAAGTGGGTGCTCTTCGGTCATCACTTCGCGGCCATCTCCGGCGCGGGTCCGCTGATCGGTCCGGTGCTGGCGGCGCAGTTTGGTTTTCTGCCGGGACTGTTATGGCTGGTGATTGGTGTTTGCCTCGGCGGCGCCGTGCACGATTTCATGATCCTGGCCGGCAGCATTCGCCGCAAAGGAAAATCGCTGGCGGAAATGGCGCGCACCGAAATCAGTCCGCTCTCAGGTTTTGTAGCCGGCGTGGCAATTCTTTTCATCGTGGTCATCGCGCTCGCGGGCCTGGGGCTGGTGGTCGTGAACGCGCTCGCGGAATCGCCCTGGGGCACGTTCACAGTTGGCTTCACAATTCCACTCGCGCTCTTCATGGGTCTTTACATGTATCGCTTCCGCAAAGGCAAAATTGTTGAGGCGAGTGTGATCGGAGTCGTGGGGTTGCTGGCTGCGGTTTATCTCGGCGGACGAATTGCTGATTCACCATGGGCCCAGACGTTCACGTTTTCGCGAAACACGGTCGTCATACTCATGGCTGCTTACGGCTTCATCGCATCAGTGCTGCCGGTTTGGATGCTGCTCTGCCCGCGCGATTATCTATCGTCGTATTTGAAGATTGGAACGATCGCTTTTCTGATCATCGGTGTGATTCTGGTGCATCCGAATCTGAACATGCCGGCGCTTACGCCCTTCACCGCGGGTGGTGGGCCAGTGATTCCCGGCAAGCTTTATCCGTTTGTGTTCATAACGATCGCGTGCGGGGCGATTTCCGGCTTTCACGCGCTGATTTCTTCAGGCACCACGCCGAAGATGATTGCCAAAGAAAGTGACGCGCGCATGATCGGCTACGGCTCGATGTTGATGGAAGGCGTGGTCGGCGTGGTGGCGCTCATTGCCGCGACCTCTCTTTTTCCCGGCGACTACTTTGCCATCAACACTGCGCAAAAGACTGACACCCAAAAAGCTGCTTACGTGCGCATGGTTGATGAACACACCGCGCAAGGTTTCAACCTGCAACCGCAGGAAATCGATAGACTCGAACAAGAATCAGGCGAGCGGAACCTGCGCGGGCGAACTGGAGGAGCCGTCACGTTAGCGCTCGGCATTGCCAAAATCTTTGACGGCATTCCCGGCCTGCGCGGCCTCATGAAATACTGGTATCACTTCGCGATCATGTTTGAAGCATTGTTCATTCTCACTACGATCGACACCGGCACGCGCGTGGCGCGCTTCCTTGTTGGCGAGTTTGGCGGGCGCTTCCACCGCAAACTCGAGGAGCCAAACTGGCTGCCGGGTTCAGTTGTTACCTCAGCGCTTGTCGTGGCGGCGTGGGCGGCGTTTATCTGGTCGGGATCGATCTCCACGATCTGGCCCATGTTTGGCATTGCCAACCAACTGCTCGCGGCCGTGGCGCTCTGCGTTGCCACCACCATCATCATCAACTCCGGCCGCGCGAAATATGCCTGGGTAACACTGCTGCCACTGAGCTTTGTCGCCACCACCACACTGGTGGCCGGTTGGGAATCGATCACCGACATCTTCTGGCCGCTCTCACAAAAACCTGAAACCGCGATGCTGGGTTACATCAACACTTTTCTCACCGCCACGATCATGGTTGCTGCTGTAATTATTCTTGCCGATTCGATTCGCCGCTGGTTTGGACTGGGCAAGCGACCGGAAAGCATCGTGACGCTCGCTGAAGCTGAATTACCGTTGTGAGTCTCACCTGGGGTTTCGTCGAAAGACTACCTGTTCCCCTCACCCTTTGAAAGAGCCCTCAAACAACGACTTTGGTAGTGGGATAAGTCTTTGTCGCTGGGTCTGATACAAAGGCTCTTGCTTTTTTGCTACCATGCGGAGCGTGCTCCTCAAAACCAGCGTCAATAGAGTGGAAGTTGAGATCGACCTTCCGGGCGTATCCGAGGAAGCCTATCAAGCGACCGCAGCCGTCTTAGATAAGCACCTCGCCAGTCCAACCACCAAGAACCGAGACGCAATCAGCGAGGGGTTTCTATACGCTCTTATCCAATGTCCAACTGCAAATGCCAGCGACCTGTGGCATCATGTTGTCTATCGTCAGTACTGTGCCATTCTGCCGCGATACCGCCCGCAAGATCCGAAACAGAGCTGGGTCCGAGCAGGCGGCGATGCCTTGGAAATGACTTTGGAGCAATGGTATTCACCGATCCTGGCTCCTCACGGGATAAAAATTAAGATGCTGATTGGAGCAGCCGAAAGAAAGATGGCTCTGGCTGAAATGGGAATCCAGGCAACGGTAGGTGCCGCAAAGCTAGACATGACACTTCATCTGGACAACAAAAGGAATAGAGTGATTTTTGGCGGAGTACATGTAAAGGCAAGCTTAGCCGAGAGAGTGTCTGATGATATTCCAGCAAGTCGAGCAATGATGGCAGCGGGGTATTATTCTCCACTCTGGACCTTGGACGTGAAGTCGTTCCCGCCACCGACCGGCGATCTCATCAATCGAGGGGAATTCGGTAGCCTTGCGATTCCGTCTGAGAAGCGAAGATACATCGAAGAACATGGCGAATTTGATGCGTGCTATACAGCAAACAGCCGGTCTATACCTAGTCTCGCAGCAACGCCTTCAGGTAAGCGAATCTACGTCATCCGTTTAAGTGATCAGCCGGATCAATTTGCGCAAGACGTGATAGCGAGGGCTGCTATCGTAAGGCAACGCCTATTATAGTGGCAGCGTGGGCTCATAATCATTCTCTATATAGCTGTTCGCCAACTTACAGTTCTGAGGATCGATGTCAAACCCAAGATATTGGTGCCCAAGCATTCTTGCCGCTCTGCCAGTCGTCCCGCTTCCCATAAACGGATCGAAGATTATTCCTTGGCCCTTCACATCTGCGGCTTGAATGCACTGCTTAGGTAGGTCTAAGGGAAACGTCGAGCAGTGCCGTGTGAGATTAGGAGTCTGCAAAAGTTTCCATACTGAGCCAACAGGAGGTTTTACTCGGAAGGAATGTCGTTCATCTTTTGCGAATATGTAGATTCCTTCGTGACGCCGGTGCGGTCGTCGGCAAATCCCTTCTGGTAATGGACGAGACTTCTCCCAAATCACTTCCCCTCGAAACAAAAATCCGAGATCGGTGAGAGCAAACACGATCCTATATGGAATCGCCAAGAGATTTCCGTAGCGTAGCCAGCCCACATCCTTTTGCACGAATGCTCGGCGACGGCCTCGGTTCTTTGTATAAGCTGAGTTGCTCGGATCAAGTCCATTCCCCTCTTTCCCTAAAGAACTGTAACCATAGTCATCCTCACGCCAGTTAATAGGCGTGTTGTAAGAATCTCCGATGTTCAACCATAAAGTACCTGATGGTTTCAGACAACGCATCGTCTCCGCCAAGACGGCGGTAAGGTTCTTAATGTAATCGCGCGGATCAGGTTCGGAGCCGAGCCCATCCGATCCGCGCTGGCCCCAATACGGAGGTGACGTTATCGCCACATCGAGACTGTCAGAGGAAATGCCTTGGAGACCAATTAGTGCGTCAGTATTGTGCACCATGTTAAGTGCCCAATGACCAAAACTAAGTTCGACCGCCTGTTGCATTTTTAGGATCATAAATGATGGTCTTCAATCTTCGCAATCTGGCTTCGCTCCTGCGGTGAGCAAAGTCTCAACTCCCACATTCAGCACTCGCTAGATTAATTCAGCTTATAATTCGAACGGACTGAGAGTACAAGGGAAACCAAGCTGCGTGAGATACGGATGCGATGTAAGAAATTTTGTATCAGGAACAAGCCATGTGCCTTAAACCACGGTCCTTCGACGAATCAGCAACGCAGCAGACTGCCCATACTACCGAACTTGTTCCCCGTTGGACAGCCCGCCTGAAAATCGGCAATAATACGCGGTTCTTAAGAGACTATCCGTCGACACCGTGCACGCTCTGGAAGCAGTTCAGGTGTCGAATTGTGGATATGGGCAGCTCGGCGGGCATCAATCTCGCCGCTATTTAAACGACCGAAAGGAATCACACAATCGTGGAACTATCGCTGATCTCAATCATCAGCCTGCTAACAGTTTGCTTGGCAGCATTGCTTATCAAAAAGAAAACTAACAACGACAACATGTCTACTAAACGTTGGTCTCTCAGTTCGCGCGTCTCCCGTATCCGTCGCCATGCGCTCACCTTTGCTGCCGCGCTGGCGGGCCTAGCATTTTCTGCTTCGCCGGTGTTTGCCCAATCGGAGGGCGGCGAAGCGAATCTGCGATTGCCTGATCTTTCTGACGTGACTTTCTTCGGCGGCATCGATGGCCACAGATTATTGATGGGCGGGCTGGTCGTGTGCCTGCTCGGGCTCGGCTTCGGGCTCGCCATGTACATGAACTTGAAAAAGCTGCCGGTGCATCGCGCCATGCGCGAAATCTCGGAGCTGATTTATGAGACCTGCAAGACCTACCTGATCACGCAAGGCAAGTTCATTCTCATCCTCGAAATCTTTATCGGCATCATCATCATTCTATATTTCGGCGTGTTGTCGGGAATGGAGCCGATGCGCGTCACGATCATTCTCGCGTTCAGTCTTATTGGTATCGGCGGCAGTTACGGCGTCGCCTGGTTTGGCATTCGCGTGAACACGTTTGCCAACTCGCGCACCGCCTTTGCCAGTCTTGAAGGCCGGCCGTTTCCCTTGTACGCCATTCCACTTAAAGCCGGCATGAGCATCGGCATGATGCTTATAAGCGTCGAGCTTTTGATCATGCTGTGCATCCTGCTTTTCATTCCCGGCGATTATGCCGGTCCTTGCTTCATCGGCTTCGCTATCGGCGAATCGCTCGGCGCGGCCGCGCTGCGCATCGCCGGCGGTATCTTCACGAAGATTGCCGACATTGGCTCTGACCTGATGAAGATCGTCTTCAAGATCAAGGAAGACGACGCGCGCAACCCGGGCGTGATCGCGGACTGCACCGGCGACAACGCTGGCGACTCGGTTGGACCCAGCGCCGACGGTTTCGAAACCTATGGCGTCACGGGCGTGGCATTGATCACTTTCATTCTCCTGGCCGTGCCCGATTCGCGGGTCAAGGTGCAGTTGCTGGTTTGGATATTCGTCATGCGCATCATGATGATTATCGCCAGTGCTATTTCTTACTTCGTCAACGACGCGATCGCCAAAGCGCGCTATTCCAAGGCGGACACGATGAACTTCGAGGCGCCGCTGACCTCGCTGGTCTGGATCACTTCGATCGTTTCAGTCGTTATCACGTTCATTGTTTCCTACTTCACGATTCCCACGCTCGGCGGGGACGCAACCCAGTGGTACAAACTCGCCACGATCATTTCCTGCGGCACGCTGGCCGGCGCGATCATTCCCGAACTGGTCAAGGTATTTACGTCAACTGAATCGCTACACGTCAGCGAAGTAGTCACCTCTTCTCGCGAAGGCGGCGCCTCGCTGAACATTCTTTCGGGTTTGGTCGCGGGAAATTTTTCAGCCTACTGGCTCGGCATCAGCATCGTCGGACTGATGTCGATCGGTTACTTCTTCAGCACGATGGGACTCGACTCGTTGATGATCTCGACGTCGCTGGTGCAGGTGGCGCCGGTCTTTGCCTTCGGGCTGGTGGCCTTTGGATTTCTCGGGATGGGACCAGTCACCATCGCCGTCGATTCTTACGGCCCGGTGACTGACAACGCGCAATCCGTTTACGAGTTGTCGTTAATCGAGCAGGTGCCGGACGTCGAGGCTGAGATTCAGAGAGACTTTAATATGACCACGAACTTCGCGCGCGCGAAGCACTTGCTGGAAGAGAACGACGGCGCCGGCAATACGTTCAAGGCCACCGCCAAGCCCGTGCTGATCGGCACCGCCGTGGTGGGCGCCACGACCATGATCTTTTCGATCATCATGGTGCTGACCGATCAACTTCGAGACTCAGTGGCGCTTAACAGTTTGTCATTGCTGCATGCGCCGTTTGTTTTGGGACTAATCACCGGCGGCGCGGTGATCTATTGGTTTACCGGCGCTTCGATCCAGGCGGTCACGACGGGCGCCTATCGCGCGGTCGAGTTCATCAAGGCCAACATCCGGCTCGAAGGTGTCGAGAAAGCGTCGGTGGAAGACAGCAAGAAGGTGGTGCACATCTGCACGCAGTATGCGCAGAAGGGCATGTTCAATATCTTCCTGACGGTGTTCTTTTCCACGCTCGCTTTCGCCTTCGTTGAGCCGTTCTTCTTCATCGGCTACCTGATCTCAATCGCGGTGTTTGGTCTGTATCAGGCGATTTTCATGGCCAACGCCGGCGGCGCCTGGGACAATGCGAAGAAGGTGGTTGAAGTCGATTTGAAAATGAAAGGCACGCCGCTGCACGATGCTACTGTTGTCGGCGACACGGTGGGCGATCCATTCAAGGACACTTCATCGGTGGCCTTGAATCCGGTGATCAAGTTTACGACGCTGTTCGGTTTGCTGGCTGTTGAGCTGGCGGTAAGCTTAACTCATCGCAACAACGGCGACACGACGTTGACTCGAATACTGGCGCTCGCGTTCTTCCTGGTTTCAGTTTTCTTTGTCTGGCGCTCGTTCCACGGCATGCGCATTGGCACACTCGCGGCCCAGCCAACCGGCGTTGTGGCGGAAGAAGACTTGAAAGTCTAAACCTGAAACTCTAAACTCGGACCATGAATTCCAACGCCAATACTTATCCGCAGTCTTACGCGCCGCCCGATACGCTGCTAAGCGCGGCGCTGGCGCCGCTTGACTGGACGCGATCTATTTCGCTGATGGTGGCGTTTAGTTTGCTGACCGCGCTCGCGGCCCAGATCGTTATTCCTGTTGGCCCAATACCGATTACCGGCCAGACGTTCGCCGTCTTGCTAACCGGCGCGTTGCTGGGTTCACGTCTCGGCGCGATGGCGATGATCGTTTACTTGCTTGAAGGGGCGAGTGGACTGCCTTTCTTTTACGGCGGTCACGGCGGACTGGCCCATCTCTTTGGGCCAACCGGCGGCTATCTCGTCGCTTTTCCCGCGGCCGCATTCATCACCGGCGCCTTTGCGGAAAACGGTTGGGACAAGCGCTTCGCGACCGCGATCGTGGCCATGGCGGTCGGCTCAGCTTTGATTCTATTAGCCGGCTGGGCCTGGTTTGCGACAGTAACGCACACGCCACTGCTCGCGGCATTTAAATTAAGTGTGGCGCCGCATGTCGTCGGCGACGTCGTGAAGATTCTGCTCGCCGCAGCCGCGCTTCCTGCAGGTTGGTCGCTTCTGAAACGCAAGGCTTCAAGCAAACGTAATGCTTCCGGTTGATGCCTGTTGACGCGTTGAGGGCGTTTGATGTGCTGAAGGTCTATGACCGTCTATGACCTTCCGGCTCAATAGTAATTGTCTTTGGGCGGTGCCCATTGTAGTGCGCAAGACTCTCAACCTGCGCGAAGAGGATGCGATGAAACTCACTTCATTAACACTGCTGCTGTTGCTGTTCACTTTATCGCTCTCAACAGCACCAACCTTTGCCCAATCGAGTGGCTTCCATGTCACCCAGATCGAACCCTACGACAAGGCTGTCCCCGGACAGATTATGGAGTTATTGGTCGAAGGTCTCGAGGGTGGCGCATCGCCGCTGATACTTCCGGTCGAAGATTTCAAACTGACTGTTTTGCAGGATGGAGTCTCGCAAAAAGCGAAGATACGCACGGTGACCGCAATCTTGAGATCTGATCCACGTCCCGCGGATGACGCAAGGGCCCAGGCTATTCCCGGTGGACTAAAGATGCGGTCCTTTCAAAGCGTCAACTTTGTCGTGCCTCGGGGTCTGCATCCGGGTGAAGCAGAACTCACGCTTTTTTATCGTGGTCAACGTGCCAATGCGATCGGTCTAACGATCGTTGAGAAACCACTCCCTCCGCGAGTCGGTTCTGTGCCCGTCATGACCATCAGCACGAGCACACTTCCGCCACCGACTGTTGCCAGTATTCAAGCTAACGACCTGGGTTGGCGATTGGAACGGGGAACAACAGCTCGCCTTACTGTTACTCCGCTCACTGATCCTGACGATCCGAATTCCGCTGTGGTGGTCCGTTTCAAGCAGGGCGAGGTTTATTACGACGCACAAACGCGCGTAACAAATCAGCCGTTCCGCGTTGAAAACCGCAATCGCGGCGTTGGGTTCTTTCCGGCGCGGGACTTCTTAGAAGTAGATGTGCCGGCTGCCTTGACGATGGGTCCAGTGGAAGTTGAAGTTCGCTTGCGCGCAAACGGACAGGTCAGTGAAGCAACTAAGCTCAATGCTACGATCACTGACTCGGCGCGGTCGGCAGAAGCGCCCACAGAAAACGCCCCTCGCCTGCTGATGGTCGCTCCAACTCGCGTCGGAGCGGGACAATCCATGATTCTTTCGCTGGATTATCGACGCACACTTGATCCAGATCCGGCAAAGACTGTTATCGTGATCGAACAAGTCACCGCGCGCTACATCGTCCCGGTTGAGAAAAGCTCTCTCAAATTTGGGCCACGCGAGACTGATGCCCCGGTGTTGTTCTTTGTTAGAACTACGAAGGAGATTATCGGCAAGGCCCAGATTCGCATTTTCAATCAACTGCGAGGCCAGCAAACTGGCCTGAGTGAGCCGGTTGCAATTGAAATTCTCGATGAGCCGTTGCCGCCGGACCTGCTCGGCGTAAGTGAATCGACCGCGGCTGACCTTGCGCCTTTGCGTCAAAGGTATGAGATTCAGACTCGCGACGGGGGAGCGTTTCCTGAGTTTGATCCGCAGCGCAAGTACGTCACCATCCGCGTTAAGGGAATCGATTACAACCCAAACTTCGTTCGGATAACCTTTGAGCAGGCGGGGCGTAGCTTCATGCTAAGACCGGTGGATTTCTCGTCATATTTGGACGATACACTTATCGTTGTTCAGCCAAAGCAACTAAAGGCCGGCCCGGTGAAGATCACTATTGAAAATCGGGGAGCCGATTCGTTTAGCGTTCCCGTCAGCAAGACATTCGAAATATGTTGCATACACTGACGGTGCGTTCGCGCGCGCGTGAAGAGTTAGTGGAGTTTACGCAGGCGGTGCAGGAAAAACTGACAGCCTCCGGAGAACGGGAAGGCGTGGTCGTGTTATATGTACAACACACGACGGCCGGACTGACAGTAAATGAAAATGCTGACCCGGACGTGCCGCGAGATATGCTTCACCTCTTCCGCACACTGATCCCGCAACACGGCATGGGCTTCCGGCACGGCGAAGAGAATTCCGACGCCCACATCAAAGCGTCGCTGGTTGGTTCTTCCGTAACCATTCCGTTCGCGAAAGGTAAACTGCTGCTCGGACGCTGGCAGGGGATTTTTCTTTGCGAGTTTGACGGTGGACGCGAGCGGCAAGTAATCATGATGGTCCGCTGACACTACCTTCCTTTACGCCTCCTTGAAAAACCAGCGGGCAGTAGCTACTCTCGCGCGCATGTCCAAACACGACCCACCCTGGATACTTGGCATCAGCGCTTCTCACAATGGCGGCGCCTGTTTGTTGAAAGGCGACGAAATCGTTGTCGCCATTCAGGAGGAGCGCCTTTCGCGCATCAAACGCGATCGCGTTTACGCCGCCGAAACAACAGCATGCCTCGCTTACTGCCTGGACTACGCTCGTATACAACCGGAAGATCTGACCCTGGTGGTCCTTTCAGTCGCCGGCTCTGCCTCTGATGAGCGTAATGACATTCTGCGTAATCCGCTTTTGCAACCCGAACTCAATGGAGTTGCGACGTGTGGAATCCCGCACCATCTGGCCCACGCGGTCAGCGCCTTTGCTACTTCCGGCTTCAAAGAATCCGCGGTGCTCGTTGTTGATGGTAGGGGATCGCCGTTTGAAGATTTACTTCCCGAAGAGCAAAGAGTCGCGCGGGGCGGGCTTTCAGACGACGCTGAAATTATTTCCCTTTACGCGGCGGCGGGCCGATCGCTCGTGCCAGTCGAGAAGCATCTCGTAGCCAGGGGAAACTGGCTGGATATGCGACCGGCGGGCATGCCCTTCTTTGCCAGTCTTGGCGGGATCTTTTCCTCGGTAGCCCAACAAGTATTTGGCGACGCGGCCGAAGCGGGGAAGGTGATGGGACTGGCGCCTTATGGTAAGTGTAAGATTCCGACGGACTCTTTTTTCTCTATCTGCGATAACGAGTTTCACTTCAAGGCTGACGTTCCGAAAATGTTCGGCGACGATGCCCGCTGGCCGTCAAACAAAGATAAATACAAAAATCTTGCGTGCTCTGCACAAGTCGCGCTGGAGATCGCGCTTATCTACCTGGCGCAGCGCCTTCGCAGCCTTTGTGACAGCAAGAATCTTTGTTACGCGGGAGGGGTCGCTTTGAACAGCATCGCGAATGAACGAATCATTCGCGAGTCAGATTTCCAAAAAGTATTCATCACTCCAGCCGCGGAAGACAGCGGGGCGGCGATTGGCGCCGCCTACTACGGGCTCTGGCAACTCACCGGACAGAATACTTGTCGACCCATGGACCATGACGCTTGTGGGCGCCTTTACACGCCTGGCGCAATTGCAGCTACTATCGAAACAGCACCTGGTGTGCACTTCATAAAATCAAAAGATGTTCTTGCCGATGCGGTCGAACTCCTACAAGAAGGGAAAATGCTCGGCTGGTTTGACGGTCGGTCGGAGATGGGTCCCCGGGCACTGGGCCAACGAAGCATCGTTTGCGATCCCCGGCGAGACGACGCCAAAGAAATATTGAATAGCCGAATCAAGAAGCGCGAGGGCTTTCGTCCGTTTGCACCTGTAGTACTCCTGGAGGAAGTGCAGAATTGGTTTGAAGTCGATCATCAGAATCCGGCGAGCCCCTTCATGCTGCGGATTTGCAAGTTCAGGGAGGAGAAAAAAGCGCAGGTGCCCGCGGTAGTCCATGTGGATAACAGCGGTCGCCTGCAAACGATAACGCCACAGGCGAACGGTAGATTCTACGAGTTAGTCAAAAGGTTTTATGAGCAGACGGGCGTGCCGATGCTGCTCAACACGTCATTCAACGTGAGGGGCGAGCCGATAGTGGAGACTCCCGAGGATGCAATTCGTTGTCTGCTAAACAGTGGTCTTGATGCGTGCGTCTTTGAGGATCGAATTGCCTTCAAATACGTGAGTTGGTGATGCTTTCAACCGCTAGATCCATTTGATTGGAACGGGCCCTAAAACCCAGGAAACAACTACGTACTTCTCTCCCTCGATCACGGGCTCGCCGCAGTGAAAATATTTTGAAGGGAACACGATTGCCTTTCCAGTCTCCGGTACAGCGGAGTGGTCAAGATAAGGAAACTGCGTGTGCCCGCCCGAGAAGTTGTCATTGAGGTAGCAGATGACAGTGAAATACCTGTTTTCGAAATCCGCGCCCGCGTCCTGATGCGTTTCATACTGACCGCCTGGCGTGTAGCGAACTAGTTGTGTCCCCGCATATTCAGTGAGATCTACGGACCAAAAGTCTTTGATGAGAGGTTTGATAGTTGTTCTCATCTTCTTTTCAAAACTCGCCATCACCTCCGAGAAACAACCCAGGTACAAAATACTTGCTGAGCGAACATCCGGCTGCGAGACGGAATCGTAAACGCCCTCGCCGGCCTGCACGCGAACGGTGGCCTGTTCCCAACCGTCGTGGGTTCTCATGTGGTCCAGGATAGCTTCGCAGGCTGGCGGCTCGTAGAGTGACAACTTAAGTACGCCTGCCGCTTCTTCTTTGAATTTCACCATCGATCGTTAGGCAGTCTTCAGATGGTGCCCACCACATGGTAAGACACAGTGATTCCGGAGCCTTCGATTACAAGAATCACATTTACCGCCAGGCCCGGATCGGATTCCAAAGAATCGCTGAGTCGCCGTTCTTACGAGGCGGCGCCAGGTTCAGCCTGCAGAGCGCTTTTTCGTCCGCCCAGAGGATTGTTTCTTCGTCCGCCCGGAGGGCTTTTTCTTAGGTCCGGACGGCGGAACGTTCTTTGGTCCACCCGGGGGAATGCCGGGCCCAGACGGAGGCACGCTCGGCGAATCCGGATAGTCCTTACCAGCCGTCATCCAACCATTGGTGTGAAGTTCATCAGAAACTGCAAAAACCAAAGACGCGAGCAGCTCGTCAGTTATTGGTTCGTTGTATTCCCGAAATACCTGCGACAGAGCGGCCAGAGATTCCAGTCGCAGACGATTGTTCATTTGAAATTTCAGGCGGAGGCTGGCGACCTCACGAAAAGTTTCTTGCGCATCCATGGGCTTTCATTTCCTTTCTTTACCAGTAACAGAATTAAGGCGCGGCAAAACCTTTGTGCGAGGAACGAAGGTGCGCAGTCTAACGCGGAGTTTTCAGCATTACAATAGCCAGCGTTGGGTCAGCCCCCGGCTCGCGCCACTTTTATTTCAGCCCTTCCACAAGAAAAAGGCTCGAAAGCGTTCGGTTGACGCCATAGACATAGGCGCGCGCATCGGGCGTCATGAAAATCCGAATGGGTCCGAGTATCCCGCCCGGATCCGAAGGCAACAACTCTTTGACCAGGTCTTTGCGGCCCGTCCGAAGGTCCAGGCGATAGACTTTCGTCGGAAGTTCATTGGGGCGAGCTACATAAAGCGAATCTTCGGTGGCTCCCCAGCGTATCACTTCATCATCGTTGCCCAGTCCGGCTATTTCCTTTGGTTCGCCTCCGGCAAGTGGGTAGAGCCGCTGCTTTGCATTCTCATCCGCCGCCACCAGAAACTTACTGTCAGGTGAAATCAAGGTGCCGGTAATACCCTCGGGAGTTACTGGCTGCGGCTTACCACCGGAGATGTCCTGTCTGTATGTCCGCATCGGGCGGCCCTGCTCCCGTCCGTTGAAGAGCAACTGTTTACCATCCGGAAACCAGCTTGCGCCCAGGCCATAAATATCGATTCCGCCGCGTTCGATTCGTTTCAGCTCACCGGCGCCGGTGGGCAACAGAACAATTTGTGGCGGAGTTGAGAGGATGGCCAGCACCCACTTGCTATCCGGTGACAAAGCCCAGGCGGCGCCGTCGCCAAGCTTCACGGGCGGGGACGAACCATCGGTCTTGCGAAGATAGACAGAATAGTTTGTGCCGCTGCCGGCGCCGAAATGGGAAAACGTAAACATCTGTCCGTCTGTCGAAATATCTCTTACACGGACATTGTCGAGCCATGAGAGATCGCGCTCCTTCGTTTCACCCGCCGGCAGCCCAATCACGTCGCTGGAAAACTGCACAATACTCAACAAGAGTCTGCCATCGCGAGAGATATCGTTCAGCACTGAATCATTAGGCAACCGCTGGACAACGCGATCCTGGCCCGATAGAGGAACCATGTGAAGAGCAAATGGTTCTCCTTCCTTTGCCGCCGTAAACCAAACCTCATCACCCTTGGGAGACCAGGCTAGACCCTCCGCGCCTGACCACTCCTCCGTAAGCGACCTCTTATTTCCGGACAAGTCGATCACGTTTACCCAGCCGCGATCGTCCCATTGCAATTGATGATCGAGGAAGGCGATCATGTCACCCTTTGGGGAAACACGTACATGGCTAATCCAGCCGGCCGTTTCATACAAGACTTTACCGATAGGAAATTCAAGGCGGTTGCGGCCCTCGAGGTAACGAACGATAGCAAGATTTTGTCCATCTGGACTCCAATCTGCCGCCTGCACATCCTCAAGCACTTCGCGCGGCGTGCCGCCTGTCAGCGGCATGCGGGCCAGCGTTCCGCGAGCGGTGAAGTGGCCCAAATAGTTCCGGTTCAGCAGGACCGCCATCTCGCCCTGTGAAGAGATGCCAAGAATTTCTGCGTTTGGGAGACCTAAAGCGCGTGATTCCAAACTATCCTTCTGCGTTGCATATAGATCACTGGAGCTACCATTCCAAGCCGCGCTGTAAACGATCGAACTTCCGTCCGGTGCGAAACGTGCTGACCATATTGTGCCACGCCGAAAGGTTAGCTGGTGATACGACGGCAGTTTCGCCGGACCGCTCCCTCGACCCAGAAGGAAAGCGCCGGCCAGCGCGGCGAGGACCAGGGCGATTGCTGAAACGACCCCAATCCGTTTGCGTCTCTGGCCCCTTACTGCGGGAGAAGTTGTTAAGGTCGATCCGGAGATAGTAGATCCCGATGCGAGGGCCTCGAGATCAAACACCAGATCTTTCGCTGATTGGAAACGATCATCAGCGCGCTTCTCAAGACAATGGCGCGCGGTGCGCTCAAACGCGGTTGGAATATGGCGATTCGTTCCTGTCAGTTCCGGAGGCTCCTGGCTGAGGATGGCGCTCATCGTTTCGATCGGTGAGTCTCCGTGAAACGCCCGTTTGCCCGACAGCATTTCATAGAACACTGCGCCGAACGAAAAAATATCCGCGCGATGATCCGCAACTTCCCCGCGTACCTGCTCGGGCGCCATATAGCCTGCGGTACCCAGCAGAATGCCTGGATGAGTGTCCATGCGCATTGTTTCCGACTCCGGCTCGGATCCAAATTCACCGAGCGGATTCGTGAGTTTGGCAATACCAAAGTCGAGTATCTTGACGTGTCCGTCTTTCGTTATGAACAGGTTCTCAGGTTTTATATCGCGATGGATGATTCCTTTGGCGTGTGCAGCCGAGAGTCCGCGCGCAATCTGCACCGCATAGTCGACGCTTTTGCGCAGGGGCAGTGGGTTGCTTTTCAGACGTTCGCGCAGAGTCTCGCCGTCCAGTAACTCTGAAACTACATAGGGCGCATCGTTGTGCGTACCCACGTCATGAATGGCAAGGATGTTTGGATGATTTAGCGCGCCGGCGGCCTTCGCTTCCACCTCAAATCGTTTCAGCCGGTCTGAAGCGCGCACGACGTCGGGCGGCAGGATCTTAATGGCTACCTCGCGCGCCAGTGCCGTGTCGGTGGCTCGATAGACCTGACCCATGCCTCCCTCGCCAATGAGCGACTGGATCTCATATCTGCCGAGACGTGTGCCGGGCTGAATGATCACGGTGGTTTGATGTGTGCCGTTGTGTTCGGATTAGCGGCGGTTGCAGATCGAGGGCATTCTAGATAACTTCGGGCCAACTTGCCAGAGTGTTATGACAACGCCGACATGACAAACTCCGAACCGCCGAGGTCTGCGCTGCGCTCCGGCATCCGGCTGCTTTCGCCCGAACCCTCCGGGTTGCTAGACGAGCGTTGGAAGAATGTGTGGTGCGACTATTCCTCGCTGAGGCCCTTCATAATCTCGGCAAACTTTTCCACGTCGGCGCGCGTGCGCTCCAGCGCGCGGCGGCTATCGAGGTAGGCTGTCCAAACCGGCGTCTGCGTGAGCGCTTTGGTGGTATCCTGGTCGAGCGTCTGGGCCATGAGCGCGATTAGATCGCTGACGACACGAGTGTGCTCGAGAAGCGATTCGATAATTGTGTAAGCGAGGCGTGCTTGTTCCGGATCGAGATCGCGCGCCTTATCGTTGTCGGACATCTGTTCGGCCATTCCAGGTTTTACGAAAATCTGTTAGGCGCGGATTAACGCGGATCATACGAATCTGAAAGAAATCTTCTGAAACTAGTTCCTATTTTTGTCTGATCCGCGCTCATCCGCGTTAATCCGCGGCCAATTAATAAGGTCCGCGCACAAACGGCAGCTCAGTAACTTGCGCGGGAAGCTGCTCATCGCCAGCCACGATTTTCACGCTGGTGGCCGGCGCGAGGTAGTCGTACTTCAAATAACCCAGCGCGATTGTCCGGCCCAGGTGCGGTGAATACGCGACCGAAGTTACGCGTCCAATGTCTTTGTCGTCCACCGACTTAATAATCGCATTTCCCTCAACTTTCACGGCCTGCTCGAAAGCGAGACCCGAAAGCTTTTTGGCCACGTGCCCGCGATACTTGATGCGCGCAATGATCTCCTGTCCGACGTAACAACCCTTTGTATAACTAACCGCGTCGTCGAGCGCTGTCTCGGTTACCACGTTGCTGTCATCCATGTCCACGCCGTAACGTGGCAGGCCTGCCTCGATGCGCAGTAACTCAAGCGCATCGAAGCCAACTGGCCGCGCGCCCGCGCTTTGCAAAGCGTCCCACAAACTACCGGCGTCATCTGAATTCACGATTAGATCAAATCCGTCAGCCGACGTGTGGCTTGCGCGAACTATTGTCATGTCGCTTTGCTGCCAGCGCGCTGGTGTTGCTCGATGCAGCGCTATTCCCGCCGCTGCTTCGCCCAAAACAGATCGAACTACGTCAATCGCTTTTTTCCCCTGAACTGCCAGCAGCGCAGTTTGGCTGGTTACATCCGTGACGCGAAAGTCGCCGGCCAGTGTGAAGCGTTCTATAGTTTTCAGTACGCGGTCGTGCGTGGCCGGTTCAGTGTCAATCAAAAATGTAGGACAGACATTCTTGTCTGTCCCTTCATCTTGCAGACGAACAACGCGAACGCTGGCAATCAGCCGGCCCTGAACATTCGGCAACGCCGCCGGCATCCAACTATTCACGGCGAGCGCTTTCATGTCGTTCGTGATCAAGCCATTGAGAAACGGCACCGCCTCGGTCCCGCTCACCAGAATGCGGCCTCCATTTGAAAGATCGGTAACTCCAGAACCGCCTTCACGCACCGCCGCATATTCAAACAACACGTCGCCGTAGTTTGCCGGCACGGACCAACCGTCGCGCTCGATCATCGACGCACCGAGACGCTGGTGGATCGCGTCGAGCGGCGACTTACTCAAAGCTTTTGTTTCGACTGCTTCAGTCATGGAATCGTATTCGCGGCTTTGCCGTCCGATGTGCGGAATGGCTATGCCTTTCCGTTAACGACCTATTATCGATCTGGAGGCTTCGCCTCTCTTTCGGGGCATAGCCCCAACAACCTGGGTAGATTCGGCCGGAAAGGCAAAGCCTTTCCACACATCAAGCGGCAAAGCCGCGAAGCTCCTCGCCGGCGAGTTTAATGGCATCTGCGACAACTTTGTAATCGCGCAACTGTTCAGTCTCGCGCCGGTGCGAAGCCAACACCTGTGGGCTGGGATGATAAATCGGAACCAGCACACGCCCGTCCCACGAATGTAATTGCGCCACAGATTCCTTGAGAGTCAGCTCGTGAGAACTAATCGCTTTGAGTGCCTCAAGAGCCACAGAACCAAGCGTTATCACAACCGCGGGGTCAACCAGCTCAATGGTGCGGCGCAGAAAGTTGGAACAATTTGTCAGCTCAGTCTTGCTGGGTTTGCGGTTGGCTCCTGAGTCGCTGCGCGGATTACAAAGCGCGGCACTCGTGATGAAAATATCTTCGCGACTCAAACCAATCGAAGCGAGAAAGCGATCAAAGTTTTTGCCAGACTGATCGCCGGAGAAAGGCACCCGCGTCCGGTCCGCGCCCTTGCGCCCGGGTGCTTCGCCGATAAACATGATCCGCGCGGCGATCGAGCCGTTTAGTTCACTTAAGACTGCCGTCCTTTCACACATTGCCGGACAACGCGTGCAGCCGGCGGCTTCGGCAGTTAAAGCCGCAAACCTTGCACCTTTCGATTCGTTGTCAGTCACGTGATGTCGACTCGTGCTAAGCATTGACTTGTTTACCGATAGCCGATAAGAATACGCCGCTCGTACAACCCATCTAGTAGACCCAGACTACAGGAGGACCCTTCTATGTATCGCATGTTGTTCCTGGTCGCGTTTGTTTTGGCGCTGGCCGTTCCTACGGCTCTCGCACAGGATGCCGCAAAAGTCGATTCGCAACACTATAAAGTCGAATCTGAAAACTCGCGCGTGCGGGTGTTGCGTGTAAAGTACGGTCCGCATGAAAAGTCAGTGATGCACAGCCACCCAGACGCCGTAGCTATATTTCAGTCAGACGGCCGCGTTAAGTTTACCTACCCTGGAGGCAAAACCGAAGTGAGGGAAATGAAGGCGGGCCAGACACTTTTCACACCAGCCGTCAGGCACCTTCCGGAAAATCTTTCGGACAGCGATATGGAGGTCATCCTGGTCGAACTGAAAACCCCGAAACGCAGGCCTGCTCCCAAAAAACCGGCGACTTCTAACACGAACACCAACGGACATTGAGCGGCAAAGGGGCGCGGCCTCCGGCGCCCCTTAGCACTTGTCTGTAAGTCCTTGTTTACGAAGCGAGCCTTGCGAACGTTTAGAGGCGGGCGTTGCCCGCCGGTCGCGAAAAAGAAGCTTGTATTCAACGACCGGCGGGCAACGCCCGCCTCTAAACGAATGTTTACGGGTGACGTATGCTTACGGTCGCAGACTAATCCGATAGGTTTTGATCTTGGAGTTGAGTGTGGTGGCGTTCATTCCCAGCAGGCGCGCGGCTCGCGATTGATGGCCGCCGGTTTGCTCGAGTGCGCGGCGAATGAGATCGATTTCAAAGCGACGCACTTGGTCGTAAAAGTTTATGCCGCGGCCCAGGTCCTGCACCGCTCCGACACTGGCGCCTTCTTCAGAAACTACCGCGACTGACTGCGGGTCGCTGATTTCCGGGCGCAGACACTCGCGCGAAACTTCATCACTCGGCGCAATCACTACCGCGCGTTCGATCGCGTTTTCGAGTTCACGAACGTTACCCGGCCAGGAGTAAGCTTCAAGCAAAGCCAGCACTTCCGGAGCGATTTGCTCCGACACTCTGCGACCGTTCTCTTCGTTATATTTCTGGATGAAGTGCTGCGCCAGCGGCAGGATGTCCTCGCGGCGATCGCGCAAGGGCGGCAGCTCGATCGGTACCACCGCCAGCCGGTAATACAGATCTTCGCGAAACGTTCCCTGCTTGACGGCTTCCTTCAACTCGATGTTAGTTGCCGCGATGATGCGCACGTCAACCCGCCGCGGCGTGGTGTCGCCGAGCGGCGTAAACTCGCGCTCCTGGATCACGCGCAGCAGGCGCACCTGCGTTTCCGGTGGGATGTCGCCGATCTCGTCAAGAAAGATCGAGCCGCCGTCGGCAACTTCGAACAATCCTTTTTTTGCGGCGACCGCGCCGGTGAAAGCGCCGCGCGTGTGGCCGAAGAGTTCTGACTCGAGGAGTTCCGAAGGAATGTTGGAACTGTTTACGGTAACGAAAGGCTTTCCAGCGCGCGGGCTCGCCTCGTGAATTGCCTTTGCGATTAACTCTTTTCCGGTGCCACTTTCGCCGGTGATTAAAACAGTAGATCGAGCCGGCGCTACTTGTTCGACCAGGCGAAAGACTTCCTGCATCACATCGGAGTGTCCGACCATCGCGCCGCGATCGACCGCGCGACTCATAGCGCGCCGCAGTGTGCGCCGCTCTTCTTCGTTGCGACGGCGCTTGATCCCCGCCGCCACCCTGGCGGTGATTTCTTCGTTTTGGAAAGGCTTGCGAATGCAGCCAAACGCGCCATGCTCCCAGGCGGCGATGGCCGTGTCGAAGGTGGCGTAGGCCGTGATCATTACGATGACGGCGTCGGAATCCATCTTCAAAAACTCTTCCAGCGCGCGCAAGCCGCCGATGCCCGGCATGGAGACGTCGAGCAGCACGACATCGTAAGCGCGACGACCATAAGATTCGAGGCCCTCCTCGCCAGTTTTGGCCAAGTCAACACGATAACCCTCCGAAGAGAGAAGCGTCTCCAACACTTCGCGCATGATCTCTTCGTCGTCAACGATCAGTACTGAACCTTTTTTAGCCACGCGTCTTTCCGTCTTCGCTGCCGGGGATGCTAGAGCCATTGTTTCTGAAGCGAATCAGTTTAGGGGAGATCAGGGCAAAAAAAAAGGCAAGAGCCCGCGCGAGTAGTGTTCCGTTAGCGTGTTGCTGAGGCTATGAGGTCAGTACCACCTCGCGGCAGCGGGTGGGTTGTCGCTGGCGCAGCGTGAGGCCAGAGGATACTTGGTTTTACCCGGCGATCTTGTTCGGGAGCGGACCCACCCGCTATCGCGAGGTGGTATTGACCTCATGACTTCGAACCGTCCTTTTTTGGCGGCAACAATCGGCTGTGTTCCATAACCGCTTCGCGGTAAACTAATCGCGAACTTGGTCGAGGCAAACTTATGATTGACAGTGATGATGATGACGATCAGTTTGAAGACGCTGATAGTCTATTAGCAGAAGGAGTTGAGCATCTATTGCAGTTGAAAGATGCGATCCGCCGCTTGTACGGCTGCGAGTCTGAATACGCTGGGCGCGAGGAAGTCATGGAAACTTTTCAAGATGAAGATGAATTGGTTTGGAATGGCTATGTTGAGATTTTTAACCTTAGCGGGCATCCGCAAGCGACCAAATGTTATGCGTGGTCGGACTTCACCGGGGAGGACGACGAAGGCGAGCGGTTCATAACAGTCTTGAAATTGCCGCCCATCGATTCTCCGGAAGCTGCGGTGAGAGCGGTAATCATGGCAGAGATCAAGAGCGCCACGGAAGAATTCAAAAAAGACCTGGGATCCTAGACTCGGTACTTTAGCTCCGAAGGAGCCGAGTGTTTATAGACACGGCAACCAAAACAAACGTACCCCAGCTCCGGAGGAGCGAAACATGTAGAGTTCCCTTGACCGTGTACAACATGCCGCCCCTCCGGAGCTCGAAAGAGATTTTTGGTAACGTGCGATCTATAAACACTTCGTCCCTCTGGGACTGGGCACACCACTACCTTACTGCCGCCAGGCAGTTTCCTTCATGCGGAAAAACGAACAAGCCTAGCGACTAATCAAGCTAATAATCGTCAGGATTATCGTTGCAGTGATGCCCGGCGTTTGCGCGACTCCGCTGGATGTGGGTGCGGGCGTGGTCGCGTTAACAGAAGCTACATCTCCGGCCAGGGTCGTACCCGAAAGCACGCACGTGAGCGCGATTGCCAATGCAAAACGTCTCATTTTGTTTGTTCTCCTTAATGGGTTTAAATCATGCAAGCCAACTTGCAAGGAGGACAGAATAGAGCATCAGCCAGACTTCTTGCAGGGCGCGGGCGCTGTCGCTAATATCCTGCGCGGAGAAGCAGGGCTTCTTACACTCACGCAAAGGAGCTTATTCCAGTGAAGATAAGCTTACCGAAACTCAACACCGCCCACCTTTCCGCAAACGATGAAGCTTCATACAGGTGTGAAGCCGCGCTGGAGCAAAAGGACAAGGAATATTACGAGGGCGCGCAAGAGATAATGCGCCGCTACTGGCGAGGCATTGGAGAACGGCCCGAAACCAAAGGGCTTTATCCTTCGGTTGAGGCTGAAGTTTTACTCTGTGTCGGCGTTTTGACTGGATGGATCGGCAGCAAGAAACAGATCAAGAATGCCCAGGAAACAGCTAAGAATTTGATCTCTGAAAGCATTACTTATTTTGAGTCCCAAGGCGATCGGCAGAAGGTCGCCGCCGCGCGGGTTGAGTTGGCTTTCTGCTATTGGCGTGACGGCGAATTAAGCGAAGCGCGGACCATGCTAACCGAGGCTTTGCAGAAACTGACCACGGAAGGGAACACCAGGGCCCGCGCACTCTTGAAGTTAACAGTTCTGGAGCGTTCAGCCGCACGATACCGCGAAGCAAAAAAGATTCTCACCGGCAATTCGGCATTGTTCCAGCGAGTCCCGAATCACACCCTCAGAGGCGGTTACCATAGCGAGCTTGCGATCATCCTCCGCAATCTCGCCAGGTTGGAAAAAAGAGATGAGTACCTCACGCAAGCAGTGAGTGAATTCCAGCAGGCCGACCAGGAATTTAAGGTGGCGAGAAATCCTGTCTTTCGCGCGGATGTGAAAAACAATGTGGCTCTAATCCTGTTCAACCTGTCTCGGTTCAAAGAAGCACACCAATATTTGGAGGAAGCACGGCGGTTGTCGGTTAGGTTCAGGGACAAGGCTCGCACGGCGCAATACGATGAATCGGCGGCGCAGGTGTTCCTTGCGGAAGGCAAGCTCGAAGAAGCCGAAGCCGCAGCGCGCCGGGCGGCAGCGGCGCTTGAGCGAAGCGGACATCAGTGCATGATGGCCGAAGCTCTGATAACCCAGGGAATCGCCCTGGCGCGATCAGGCCGGACAGAACACGCTCAGTTTGTCTTTCGAAAGGCTATTGCAGTTGCGCTGCGAGTAGGCGCGCTGAACGCAGCCGGACTTGCGGCGCTCACATTGATTGAAGAAGTAGATCAACTGTCCCCAGTGACGCTGCCAGCGGCCTACCAGCAGGCGCGTGAATGGCTCGCAGACGCCGAGGGTCAAGACGTGCTGCGGCGAATGAATGACGTGGCTGGAAAAGTTGGTTCAAGTATGCGAAGCGATCTAAGCGCGGAAGAAGCTACGGAGATTCTTTTGAGCGGACCCGGCGCTCTACCGGACAGGATGCTGAAACACGAAAACACTCTAATCAAACAAGCCTTGATGCAAGCGAATGGCTCTGTCACTCAGGCCGCATCCTTGCTGGGTGTGTCTTATCAGGCGCTTTGCTACATGATCGAATCGAGGCATAAAGACCTGCTCGAAGCTCGCTCGCCAATTCGCCGCCGCAAGAGTTCGGAGAAATAACGTCGAAGCCAAGCGCCGATTAGATTTAAAATTTTTTAGGGTAACCACGTAGTAATGCAGTTTCAGCACGATCATGCAGTTTGATTACCGCAAAGAACCGGACAGAACTAAGCCGAAAAAGCAATGGATCAAGCGGCCAAAAATTCAAGTGGGCTTGCATAACGGTAGTAAGCACGTCCAACTGATTTGCTTGGTGGACTCTGGCGCTGACGACTGTATGTTCAATTCGTCAATAGCCGACATATTAGGTATTGATCTGAAAGCGGGAACCCGCAAACGCTTTGGCGGAATTGCCAAGGGCATCGCAATTGATTCCTATCTTCATCCGGTCGAAATACAGATAGAAGGGTTTGCAGAACGAATTCCCCTCATAGCTGCGTTTTGCGAATCGGCAGCGGTGGACGGAATTCTAGGCCAGTCAGGATTCTTTGAGAACTACAAGGTTGAGTTTGAGGGATACAAAGGGAAACTTGAAATTACCTCCCGCCCTACGCCTTAAGAAGCGGAATGTAACCAACATCGAATGAGGGTACTCTATAGAGAATAGGCTCACTGACTCCCTTGTCTTTCGCATTGCGCATAGCGATAGCAGCATCTTCTCCGCTAGCCACAATTATCTCACTGTCGCCAGTCTTAACGAGCGCCACCCACATATTCTGGTATTTCTCCAGCTCCTTCAAAAACATTGTCTCGGCCTCGTTTACTTCTGTCATAGCGCCCTCCGTGGGTGGGAAAGTGTAGGAAGGGTAACCCCGTATGTTGCTAAGCGTCAACGCTGCCCCTTTCGCCAGCCTTTTTCTTGGCGATCGCTCTACGTTTTAGCGCGGACCTCAGTCGGCGACGGTCTGCAAGCGAGCGCGGGCATTAACTGTCGGCAGCGTAATGCGAAATATGGTTCCCTGCCCGGGTGTGCTTTCCACGCTAATGTGGCCGGAGTGTTCCTGAACAATGCCATACGAAACGGCGAGACCGAGGCCGGTGCCGCGGCCAACGCCTTTAGTCGTATAGAACGGGTCGTAAATCTTAGCGACATTTTCCGGCGCGATGCCAATCCCGCTGTCTGACACTTCAATAGTCAGCGAATGGTCTTCCGCGGGCAGCGTAGAGATCTTGATCGAGCCGCCGGCAGGAATAGCGTCGCGTGCGTTCAGCAAGAGATTGGTAAACACTTGCTGCAGCTTGCCGCTGTTGCCAAACACCGGAGGCGAATCAGGATCGTAGCCGCGCACGATTTCGATTTGGTTGCCGCGCAACTGCGGCTCGAGCAGTTGCAGGGTGTCGTCGAGCACCCGACTAATGTCCAGTTCCGTAAACTCGGTTGCGTCTCCGGTGCGCGAAAAGTTCAGCAGGTTGTTGACAATATTTGTGGCGCGCTCGGCCTGGCGGCGTACCTTCAGCAGCAGCGCATGCTTGGGATCGGTTACGGCGAGCATGCCGAGCAGCATCTGGGTATATGACGAGACACCGGTAAGCGGCGTGTTCACTTCGTGGGCCACGCCCGCAGCCAACAAGCCAATCGAAGAAAGTTTCTCGCGTTGCTGCAACTGCTCTTCAAGGCGCACGCGGGAAGTTACATCCTCGAGCACGACCAGCGCGCCGGTCTGTTCCTGCGAGTCCTGCAAAGGCGCGATGGCGATATTCAGAACGAGGCGCCGGCCGGCAAAGGTGGCCGTGTGGATCTTGTAGATGTTGCGAATTTCCTTGAGCCGCCAACGATCGTTGCCAAGCACCTGGCGCAAGGTGTCAGTAAAGTCCTCCGAAAAAAGATCCTCGACTCGTTTTCCGATTGCCTGAGCACGACTGAGATCAAGAATTTCCTCGAGTGCGGAATTCAGCCGCGTGACACAGCCTTCGAGATCGACGGCCAACAGTCCGACGTTGATCGACTCGATGATCGACTCGTTAAACTCCTTCAGCAGTTTCAATTCGCCGGCGCGTTCCTGCTGCTCCTGATACAACAAGCTGTTTTCGATGGCGACGGCGACATAGCCGGAGACTGTCAGCAGGATGTCCACGTCTTCCGAGGAGAGCAGCGCGCCATCCGCCGAGCGTCCGAGCCCGATGACGGCGACCATGCGGCCGCGCACCACGCAGGGAACATAATAATGAAGCGCGCGCCGCACGAAGCCGGTTGTTTCCGGAATCAGGTCCATATCGTCGGTGCGCACCACGCCGGTTTCCGCAGAGCGGATGCGGATCATCTCGCGAAAGTCAGGCGGCACCACCATCTCCGCGGAGAGTCCCGTCGCGCGAGCCACGCGATAACCCGCGGGCGCGTTTTTGTCTTCAATAAAAATGGCGATGCGGCCCACGTTCATGACCTGTTGGAGGCGACTGACGAGCGAGTCGAGCAACGGCTCCAGCGCGGTGGTGGCTGAAAGTGTGCGGCCGAAATCCAGCAGGCTGTTGCGCATGTCATAGCGCTCGCCATAGAAGAGGCGGTCGATCTGTTCCTGCAAAAAGCTTTTCACCGGCGCCGCGATCATGACGATCGCCGCCATGGCGCCAATCGCGATCACTACTCGCAAAGTGATCTCGCCGGAAGTGGGCCCCTGATCGCCGCCCAGCGCGTAAAGCCCGGCGAGGTAGACCACGGCGCCGACCATCAAAGCGATTGCCAGCGTGGTGAGCACGTAAACGAACACGCGGCGCACCACCAGCTCGACGTCCATCAGACGGTAGCGAAGCACTGAATAACCGAACGCCAGCGGGATCAGAATCAACGGCAGGACCGCCGCATCCGTCAACCAGGGATCAGCTTCCGCGCCCAGCAAAAATCCAATGGCGTAAAGCAGGGTGAAGGGCGCGACGGCAAGCGCCGTCCCCCAAATCACCCACTTCATCTGCTGTCGCACCACCGCGCTCTTGGCCCTGATCCAGGTCCTAATCAGAAAATAGAGACTGGCGACCAGCCCCGCGACAAAGTGGAAAACGCTCAGCTTGTAGAAAAGACCGACAAACGATTCAGAAACGCTGGGTAAATGCCGCAGCGGCGGTACCAGCGGCGTCAACACGCCGCGCAGGAAAACAAAACTGGCAAGCGATAGCAACACGAGCGCAGGCAGGTAAAGCAATGCGGCGCGCCAACGTCTCTCCTGAAAGAGTTGCTGTCGCTGCGGGTAGACAAGACAGAAGTGCAGAAAGAGCGGCGGAAAGAGGATTAAGGCCACACTTCTGAGAAACGCGATCGCCAAGTCTAAGTCTCTATAAGTGCCTACCGGAGTGTAGAAACAAAAAACGAAAGCAGCCAAACAGAAAGCGGCGAAATGTAAAGCAAACGGTGCCCGGCCCCCTTGCTTGAAAAGGACGAAGAAGCCCACGAAAAGGAAAACCAGGCCGATGAGATTGATGTAAACAGCTCGCGGCGTCCATTTGTAGATGGCGTTGGCGGCCATGTCGCTGAAGAGGAGATA
>Ga0137409_10000204_pt1 | contig 61149 bp, 53 predicted proteins | sample CZODoug1_16funga_FD_122059 | JGI IMG/M metagenome (GOLD analysis project Ga0137409, IMG submission 122059) | Vadose zone soil fungal communities from Angelo Coast Range Reserve, California, USA - CZODoug1_16fungal (Hybrid Assembly) | ecosystem: Environmental > Terrestrial > Soil > Vadose zone... | reverse complement strand
TCGAGATCGTTGGTGCGCAGCATCAGGATCGCGTCGTCGAGCTCGCGCGCCATCGCGAGCGGCCACCACTTGTCGCCCGCCGCCTGGATCGCTTCGGGAGTCGAGGGGACGTCCTGCCGCGGCGCGAAGACGGTGATGATCGCGGTGCGCTGCTTGCGGTCGATCTTTACGTCGACGTTGTCGTAGTGATAGCCGCTAGCGTCGATGGTGCGCTTGAGCGGCCCGAGCGTCACGCCCTTGCCGGCTCCGCGCGTGCTCTGGGCGGAGAGCGCCGCCGCTCGCGCCGCGACCGCCTCCTTGAAGGCCTGGGGCTTGGCGGTATGGTCGACGAGCTTCCATTGCTTCGCCCGGTCGGCGCGCACGCCTTCGCTGGTGGTGCAGAACACGTCGGCGAGGTCGCGCCTCACCCTTCGCTTGTCGGTGACGCGGGTGAGGCCACCGGTTCCCGGCAGCACGCCGAGCAGCGGCAGCTCGGGCAGGCTCACGGTGGAGGAGCGATCGTCGATCATCAGGATCTCGTCGCAGGCGAGCGCAAGCTCGTAGCCGCCCCCGGCGACCGTGCCGTTCACCGCGGCCAGCGTCTTGATGCCCTCGTGTCGGCTCGAGTCCTCGATGCCGCTGCGGGTCTCGTTGGTGAACTTGCAGAAGTTGACTTTCCAGGCGTGTGTCGACGAGCCCAGCATGTAGATGTTCGCGCCCGAGCAGAACATGCGCTCGCGCGCGCTGGTGATCACCAGGCACTTCACCTCGAGATGCTCGAAGCGCACGCGGTTGAGCGCGTCGGCGAGTTCGATGTCCACGCCCAGGTCGTAGGAGTTGAGCTTCAGCTTGTAGCCGGGCTTGATGCCCTTGTCCTCGTTCACGTCCATGGAGAGCGTCGCGACCGGGCCGTCGAAGGCGAGCTTCCAGTGCTGATAGCGCTCGGGGTGGGTATCGTAGTTGATGAGGGCAGGGGAAGCCTGGGGCTCGGGTACGGCGCTCATGGTGGGCTCTCGCTAGGTGGTGCCTGCGTGGCTCAGGCGGTGACCGATTTTCGCAGTTCGGCCAGGCTTCTCTCGACGGGCTTCCCGGCGGTGTCCACGACGACGTCAGCCTGCCCGTAGAGCATGGCGCGGCCCTCGAGGATGCGCCGCAGGTCTTCCATCGCCTGGTCGTTTCCCGCCATGGGGCGGGTGTCGCCCTGGGCGACGACGCGCGCCATGTGCTCCTCGGGCGAGGCTTTCAGCCACACGGTGAAGCAGCTGGAAAGGAGCAGCTCGTAGGTTCCGGGCTCGGAGACGATGCTGCCTCCCGTTGCGATCACGACGCGCCCGTTCTTCTCGAGGATCCTCTCCAGGCAGCGGCGCTCGTAGCGGCGGTAGCCGGCCTGCCCGTAGAGCAGGAAGATCTCCGAGAGGCTCGTGCCCGCCTCGCGCTCGATCTCGCGGTCGAGCTCGATGAAAGGCACGCCCAACGTCTTGGCGAGCTTCGCGCCCAGCGTGGACTTGCCTGCACCGCGCAGCCCGATCAGCGCGATACGTTTCATGCGCTCGTCGCGGGCGTTGCCGTAGTCGCGCACCAGCCGGGAGCGCACCGCCGCGAGCGTCTGCCGCGGAAGGCGCTTCAGGAACTGCGTCGTGAGAGCCAGCTCGGCGCTCTCCTCCGAATCGTCGGCAAGCAACTCGGTGAGCGCTAGGTCGAGCGCGCCCGCGATCTGTCGCAGCAGCAGGATGGAGACGTTGCCCTGCCCGGACTCGAGCTGCGCCAGATAGCGTTCGGATACGCCCGAGTCGGTGGCGAGCTGCTTGCGCGAGTGTCCTCTCTTCGCTCGGGCTTCGCGCACGCGATCCCCAAGAACCACGAGGTAGTCGCGCTCTACAGACGAGTTAGTTTCCTTCGCTTGAACAGAGCGTTGTGAATGTTTCTTAACGTCAATACTAGGAATGGACACTGGTGCAGTATAATGCTTGCGATGCAAGCGGCATGCAGTATAATGCAACGCACACCAGAACACAAGCAGTATCCATGACGCTCGAGTTGACGATTCTCGTGGGGACGATGACTGGCACGGCGCAGCTCGTCGCGCAGGAACTCGAGCTGACGCTCGACGACGGAGACACGCGCGTGCAGACAAGGGCGATGGACGGCCTAGACGCGAGCGTGTTCGCGGGAGGAGGCCTGTTCCTGATCTGCTCTTCCACCTACGGTCAGGGCGACGTGCCCGACAACGCGAAGCACCTCTACGCCTCGCTCCAGAACGAGCGTCCCGACCTCTCCGGCGTGCAATACGGCGTCATCGCGCTCGGCGACCGCACCTACGCGGAGACCTTCTGCAACGGCGGCAGGCGCTTCGACGCGATCCTCGCCGAGCTGGGCGCGCGGCGCATCGGCGACGTCATGCAGCACGATGCGAGCGCCGGGACCCTGCCCGAGGAGCTGGCGGTAGCCTGGGCCGCCGTCTGGATCCAGCGTTGCCGCAAGGACGCCAAGCTGGCGGCCTGAGCCGAGCAGGGGAGGGACACCTTGGCGTCGCTCAGCAGCGCTGATCATTCGTCGACCCCGCCCGCGGTCTTCATCCCCCGCGACTACAACGCCGCGCACGATCTGATCGAGCGCAACCTCAGGGGCGGGCGCGCCGGCAAGGTCGCATTTGTCGACGACGCCGGCCGATACACCTTCGGCGAGCTTGCCGCGCGCGTCAATCGGTTCGGCTCCGGGCTTCAGGCCCTGGGTCTGGGCATGGAAGACCGGGTGCTGCTCGCGCTCGCCGACACCATCGACTTCCCGACCGCGTTCCTGGGCGCGATCAAGGCGGGCATCGTTCCGGTCTCGGTGAACACCTTGCTCACCCCGAGCGACTATGCGCACATGCTCACCGACAGCCGCGCGCGCGCTCTGGTCGTCTCCGAGCATCTCTTTCCGCAATTCGCTTCGCTCGTCGCGAAGATGCCGTTTCTCAGGCACGTGATCGTTTCCGGCCGCGGAGCAGGCCCGGGCACCAGCGTCGATGCGGTGCTCGCCCGCGGCACTCCCCATCTGGATCCCGCTCCCACCACGGCGGACGACGCCTGCTGCTGGTTTTACTCCTCCGGCTCGACGGGCGTCCCCAAGGGCGCCGTGCACGTCCACTCGAGCATGGCGATCACGGCCGAGCTGTACGGCAAGGCCGTGCTCGGGGTCACGGAGCGCGACGTGCTGTTTTCCGCAGCGAAGCTCTGCTTCGCCTACGGCCTGGGCAACGCGCTAACTTTTACACTCGCGGCGGGCGCCACCGGCGTGCTCATGCCCGAGCGCGCGACCCCGGCGGCGGTGTTCAGGCGGCTGGTCGACAGCAAGCCGACGATTTTCTACGGGGTGCCGACGCTCTACGCGTCGATGCTCGCCAGCCCCGAGTTTCCGCGGAAGGCGGATCTCGCGCTGCGCGCCTGCGTGTCCGCCGGGGAGGCGCTGCCGGCGGACCTGGGCAAGCGGTGGAAGGAGAGGACCGGGGTCGACATCCTCGAGGGAATCGGGTCGACCGAGATGATGCATATGTACATCAGCGCGCGCCACGGCGATGTGCGCTATGGAGCGACGGGCAAGCCGGTCCCGGGCTACGAGCTGCGTCTGGTCGACGACGACGGCGCAACGGTCAAGCCGGGCGAGCTAGGCGAGCTCCAGGTGCGCGGCCCGACGAGCGCGGCCTTCTACTGGAACAGCCGGGAAAAGAGCCGCTCGGCATTCGTCGGGCCCTGGTTCAGGAGTGGCGACAAGTTCAGGCAGGACGAGGACGGGTACTTCGTCTACGCGGGGCGCGGTGACGACATGCTCAAGGTCTCGGGCCTGTTCGTTTCTCCCGCGGAGGTCGAGGCGGCCCTGGCCAGCCACGACGCGGTGCTCGAGGCGGCGGTGGTCGGGCGCGCGGACGACAACCAGCTGATCAAGCCGAAGGCCTTCGTGGTGCTGAAGGAGAGCTCGAGCGCCTGCGACGAGCTGAAGCTCGCGCTGCAGCGGCACATCAAGGACCGGCTGGCGCCGTATAAGTACCCCCGCTGGATCGAATTCATTCCGGAGCTGCCCAAGACTGCCACCGGGAAGATCCAGCGGTTCAAGCTGCGGGGCTGACTTTCGCGCTTGTCCCGCGCTGCGCTTTCGCCTAGAATTAGAACAATGGTTCAAATTTTGAATCTGAGTTCGAACGAGGCGCCTTCGGAGCGCGTGCAGCGCAAGAACGAGGCGCGGCGCCTTTCCATCCTGCGCGCCGCAGCCCGCGTTTTCCGCCGCCTGGGCGTCTCCGCCACCGGTATGCGCGAGATCGCCGACGAGGCCGACCTCTCCCCGGGCAACCTCTACTATTACTTCAGCGGCAAGGACGAGATCCTGCTTTTCTGCCAGGAGCGCACGCTGGAGCGCCTCGCGGCGAGCGTGAAGGCGGCGCGCTCCATCCCGGGCTCCTGGGCCGGCCGGCTGCGCATGGTGCTCTCCGGGCACGTGCACTGCATGCTGGACGAGCTGGAAGGGGCGACAGCCCACCTCGAGGTCGAGGCCTTGCCCGAGGTCATGCGCGCAGGGGTCGTCCAGAAGCGCGACGCCTACGAGCGGGCGGTGCGCGCGCTGGTGGCCGAAGGGATCAGGGCGGGCGAATTCGCGCCCGCCGACCCCGCGCTCGTGACGCGCGCGATGCTGGGCGCGGTGAACTGGACCGCGCGCTGGTACCGCCACGACGGCGCGCAGTCGGTCGCCGAGATTGCCGATTCGCTCGCGGACTATCTGGCGCGCGGGCTGCTTCCCACGCCGGCTGCGAAAAGGCCACGATGAGCACTCCAGCGCCCAAGAACGTCCACCTGATGCTGCGCGTCAACGGCGAATCGCAGGAAGTCTCCTTCGCCCCCTACAAGACCTTGCTCGAGGTGCTTCGCGAGGATATGAATCTCACCGGCACCAAGCATGGCTGCGAGCTCGGGGAATGCGGCGCCTGCGCGGTGCTGGTCGACGGCGTGCCGGTGCTGTCCTGCCTCGCGCTGGCGCTCGATTGCGAAGGCCGCGCGATCGAGACCGTCGAAGGACTGGCGGATGGCTCGCAGCTCCATCCGCTGCAGGCCGCGTTCGCCGACCTCGGCGGGGCGCAGTGCGGCTATTGCACGCCCGGCATACTGATGACCGCGAAAGCCTTGCTCGAAAAAGACCCGAGCCCAAGCCGCGAAAAGATCAAGGAGGCGATCTCCGGGAATCTTTGCCGCTGCACGGGGTACCAGCAAATCTACGAATCGATCGAGGAAGGGGCGCGCAGAATGCGCGAAGAGCGATGAGCGCAAAAAAACGCTTCGACGTGATCGGCAAGGCGCGCCGCCGTGTGGACGGCCGCGCCAAGGTGACGGGCCTCACGCGCTTCGCCGACGATGTGGTGCTGCCGCGCATGGTGCATTGCAAGCTGCTGCGCTCGCCGCTGCCGCATGCGAACATCGAATCGATCGATGTTTCGCGCGCTCAGGCGCATCCGGGCGTGCACCTCGTGCTCACCGGAAAGGATTTTCCCGTCACCTTCGGCATCCTCCCCGTGACGCAGGACGAGTACCCGCTCGCGCCCGAGCGCGTGCGCTACGTCGGCGACCCGGTCGCCGCGGTGATCGCCAAGGACGAGCAGACCGCGGTCGAGGCGCTCGACCTGATCGAGGTCAGGTACAGGGCGCTGAAGACGATCTCCGATCCCGAGGAAGCGCTCGCGACGGACGAGCCGCGCATCCAGAGCTACGGCGAGCAGGGCAACATCCACCGTCTGCAGGCCTACGAATTCGGTGATGTCGAGGAGGCGCTGGCGAAAGCCGACCACGTCTTCGAGGACGTGTTCTTCTATCAGGGCAACACCCACCTGGCGATCGAGCAGCACGCATCGGTCGCGGCCGTGGACGGCGAGGGCAAACTCACGCTGTGGTCCTCGACGCAAGTGCCGCACTACATCCACCGCGCGCTCGCCAACGCGCTGCAGATTCCCCCCGCACACGTGCGCGTGATCGCCTGCCCGAACGGCGGCGGCTTCGGCGGCAAGTGCGACCTGCACAACCACGAGATCGTCGTGTCCAAGGCCGCGATCCTCCTCGGCCGGCCGGTGAAGATCTGCCTCAATCGCGAGGAGGTCTTCTACATGCACCGCGGTCGCCACCCGGTCACGATGCGCATGCGCACCGGCGTGACGAAGGACGGCAGGATCACCGGCATGCACACGCAGACGCTGCTCGACGGCGGCGCGTACGGCGGCTACGGCACGGCGAGCACCTTTTACACGGGCGTGCTGCAGACTGTCACCTACGAGATGCCGCGGTACAAGTTCGATGCGGCGCGCGTGTTCACCAACAAACCGCCGTGCGGCCCCAAGCGCGGCCATGGCACGCCGCAGCCGCGCTTCGGCCAGGAGGTGCAGCTCGACAAGATTGCCGAGAAGCTCGGGATCGATCCGGCCGAGCTGCGCCTTCGCATCGTCGCGAAGCCGAACTCGCTCACCGCCAACTGGCTCAAGATCGGGTCGATCGGCCTGGCCGAATGCGTCCGCAAAGTCGTGGCGGCTTCCGACTGGAAGAACCGCCACCGCAAGCTTCCCGAAGGACGCGGCGTCGGCATCGCTTGCGGCGCGTATCTCTGCGGCGCGGGGCTGCCGATCTACTGGAACAAAATGCCGCAGTCCGGCGTGCAACTGCTGCTCGACCGCAGCGGTCAGGTCACCGTGTTCTGCGGGGCGACAGAGATCGGGCAGGGGTCCGACGACGTGCTCGCCGCCATCGTCGCGGAGGTGCTCGGCGTCGACGCCTTCGACGTGCGCGTGGTCACGGGCGATACCGGCATTACGCCGGTCGACCTGGGTTCCTACTCGAGCCGCGTCACGGTGATGATGGGCAACGCCGCGATACAGGCGGCCGAGCGCCTGCGCGAGCTGCTCGCTCGCGCGGCCGCGGAGCACATGGACACGCTGCCCGAGAATGTCGGCTTTGCGCACGGACGCGTATTCCGCGCCGACGATCCGGGCAAGCTCATGAGCTTTCGCGAGGCGATCGTCCTCGCCGAGGAAAAGTTCGGCACGCTCGGCTCGGTGGGCTCGTACACGCCGCCGCGCGCGCCCGGACGCTACAAGGGCGCGGGCGTGGGTCCGTCGCCGGCGTATTCGTACACGGCCTGCGTGGTCGAGGCCGAGGTCGACAAGGCGACCGGCTGGATCAGCGTGCCGAAAGTGTGGATCGCGCACGACATCGGTCGCGCCCTCAACCCGGTGCTCGCGCGCGGCCAGGTCGAGGGCAGCGTGTACATGGCGCTCGGCGAAGCCTTGATGGAGGAGCAGGTGTTCAGGCGGCTACCGCCCAAGCTGTCGAACGCGCTGGTGCACAAGATCCCCTCGCTCCTGGAGTACAAGAGCCTCACCTCGCTCGACATGCCCGAGGTCTTCACCGAGCTGGTCGAGGACCCCGATCCGAACTGCCCGTTCGGCGCCAAGGAAGCGGGGCAGGGGCCGCTGCTCCCGGTGATGCCCGCCGTGGCGAACGCAATCTACGACGCGGTCGGCGTGCGCATCGACGAGCTGCCGATCACGCCCGACAAGGTGCTCGCGGCGCTCGAGAAGAAGGCGAATGGCGAAGCCCCGCGCTTCGGGCCCGACCACTTCCCCGACGTTCCGTATCCCGAGCCGGTACAGGTGCTTCCCCCTTGGGAAGGCGGCGACGGCAACGCGCGGAACGTGCCGCGCAAATCCGCTCCGAAGGAGAGGGTCGCGTCATGATGCGCCTGCCCTGGTTCAGCTTCCGCGCGCCCGCGAGCCTCGGCGAGGCGGCGAGCATCCTCGCCGCGGAAGGACCGCAGGCGATGCTCATCGCGGGGGGCACGGATCTGCTCCCGAACATGAAGCGGCGTCACCAGACGCCCGGAACGCTCGTTTCGCTCGGCCGTATCGAGGCGCTCAAGAAAGTCGCTAACGGATCGGGCACGACGCTGGGCGCGGGCCTGACCTTGAACGAGATCGTGGCGAATCCCGCGGTGCGCGACAAATACGCCGGTCTGTGGCAGGCCGCGGCGCAGGTCGCCACGGTGCACCTGCGCAACATGGGAACGCTGGGCGGGAACCTGTGCCTGGACACGCGCTGCAACTACTACAACCAGAACTACGAGTGGCGCAAGGCGATCGATTTCTGCATGAAAAAGGACGGCGAGATCTGCTGGGTCGCGACCGCGAGCAAGCGCTGCGTCGCGACGTCCTCGACCGACTGCGCGCCGGCCCTGATCTCGCTGGGCGCGAGCGTGCGCCTCGTTTCCGCGCAGGGCGAGCGCGAGGTGGCGCTTCCCGACCTGTACAGGAACGACGGCATCGACTACCTCGCGCGGCGTCCTGACGAGATCCTCACGGAGGTGAAGCTGCCAGCGCCCGAAGGATGGAGGAGCAGCTACTGGAAGCTGCGCCGCCGCGGCGCGTTCGACTTTCCGGTGCTGGGCGTCGCCGCGGCGGTCAGGACCGCGCGCGACGGCACAGTCGAGGAAGCGCGCATCGCGCTCGGCGCCGTGTCCTCGCGTCCGCTCCTCACGAGGGCGGGCGAGCTGCTCGTCGGCAGGAAGCTCAGCGACGACGCCATCGCCGAAGCCGGCGTCAAGGTCGCGTCGGCGGCGAAGCCGATGGACAACACCGACCTGGACCTCTACTGGAGAAAGGGCGTGGTGCCGGAATTCGTCGGCTACGCGCTGCGCGAGATACGCGGCGACGACATGAGCTCGGTGCGCTTGCGCATCGCCCGGCACGCGCTCTAGGACGGCTGCAACCCGAGCAGCTTCTGGATCACCGGCCGGGAGCCTTCGAGCGCCACGCGCTGCATGTAGAAGGCGAGGCTGCGCGCGCCGCCCAACTCTTCCCCGCCGCCGGCACGTCCCGGGCCGCCGTGCGCCAGCTGAGGCAGCACCGTCCCCGGCCCGGGCGACATCTCGATCTTCGGATGGCCGAGGAAGATCCGCCCGTTGTAGGGCGCGATGCCGGACACCGCCTCCTCGAGGAAAGCCGCGTCCTCCGAGTACACCGAGGACACCAGGCAACCGTTGCCGCGCACCACGATCGCCGCAGCGTCGGCGGCCTTTCCCGAATACGGCAGGAGCGAAGCGACCGGGCCGAACACCTCGCGCGCGTGCACCGAGGCCGCGAGCGCGTCCTTGCCGAACTCCATCAGCACCGGGGAAATGAAAAAGCCCTTGCCAGCAATTGCGGCCGCGCCGCCGAAGGCGGGCTTTCCCTCGGCGGCGAGCTTTCCCACGCCTTCGCGAACGTCGGCGAGCTGCGCGCCGCTCGCGAGGGGGCCCATGCGCGTCTCCTCCAGCGCCGGGTCGCCCACCCGGACCGCTTTCAGGCCCTCGGCGAGATCGTCACGCACGGTGGCGGCGTGAGCCTCGGGGACGAGCACGCGGCGGATCGCGGTGCACTTCTGCCCGGCCTTCTGCGTCATGTCGCGCAGCACGTCCTTGAGGAAGGTTTCGTACATGTCGCCGCCGGGCTCGGCGTCGGGCCCGAGCACCGCGGCGTTCAGGCTGTCCGCCTCGACGTTGACGCGCACGGACTCCCGGACGATGTTCGGGAGCGCGCGGATGCGTTCTCCGGTGTCGCCGGATCCCGTGAACGCGAGCACATCCTGGCTGCCGAGCAGCGCGGCCAGGTGGCGCGGCGCGCCTACGAGAACCGAAAGCGCGCCGTCGGGCAGGACCTTCTTCTCGACGAGGATCTCCATCGCGCGGTAGGCGACGAGCGCCGAGCTGGTCGCCGGCTTGCACAGCACGGGCATGCCCGCGAGCAGCGCCGAGGCCGCTTTTTCCGCCATGCCCCAGGCGGGGAAGTTGAACGCGTTGATATGCACCGCTACGCCGTGGCGCGGCACGCACACGTGCTGGCCGTGGAACCTCGGCGAGCGCCCGAGCTGCACCCCTTCGCCATCGACAATAAACTTCGCCGCGCCCAGCTTCTCGCCCAGCTCGGAGTAGGTCTGGAGCGTGAAGATCGCGCCGTCGATGTCGAACTTGGCGTCCGAGCGTGTGTTGCCGCCGTTGGCGACGGCGAGGTCGAGCAGCTCGTCGCGGTGCGCCTGGATCGCCTTGGCCATTTCCTTGAGAAGAGCGCCGCGCTGGGCAAAGCTCAGCGCGCGCAGCGCCGGGCCGCCTTTGCCGCGCGCGTATCCGAGCGCAGCCGCGAGGTCGAGGCCGTCGCTCGATACCCGGGCGAGCGGCTCCTCGGTCGCGGGGTTGACGAGCGTTTGTGGCGAGCCTGTTCCTTCGATCCAGCGGCCGTTCAGGTAGCTGCGCAGGGTTTTCATGGTGGACTCCGGCTTTTTTTGCTGCCCACTAGCATAGCCGAAGCGAGCGGTTTTCCGGGCATGCACTAAAATGCATCGCATGTTCCCGATCACGACCGGCAGGCCCGCGACCATGGCTCCGAGCGGCATGGTCGCCTCGCCGCACGCGCTTGCCTCAGCGGCGGGCGTGGACGCGCTGCGCGCCGGCGGCTCGGCGGTCGACGCGGCGATCGCGACGGGCGCGACGCTGTCGGTTCTCTACCCGCACATGACGAGCGTCGGCGGCGACGCGTTCTGGCTGGTGTACGACGCCCGCGCGCGGCGCGTGCGCTACCTCAACGGAGGAGGATGCGCGGCGCGAGGGGCAGGTATCGACTGGTTCCGCGAGCGCGCCATCAAGGAAATCCCGCTGCGCGGCTTTCTGCCCGCGACGCTCACGACGCCCGGGGCGGTCGCCAGCTGGTGCGCTGCGCACGAGGAGTATGGCAGGCTGTCCCTGTCGCGTAACCTCGGAGCCGCGATCGGCTACGCGCGCGAGGGATTCCCGGTGACCGGGCGCCTCGCGCGCGCGATCGAGCTGCACGCTTCCGACGGATCGCTCAATGCCGGAGCCCTGGCCGTCTTCGCCCCCGGAGGCGCGGCGCCGCGCGCCGGCGGCAGGCTCGTCAACCGCGGGCTCGCCCTGGTGCTCGAGCGTATCGCGCAGGGCGGGCGCGAGGGCTTCTACGGCGGCGAGACCGCACGCGCGCTCGCGGCGTTCTCCCGCGCCGGAGGCGGATTCTTCGATGAGGCCGATCTGCGCGCGCAGCAGGCGTTCTGGGGTGAGCCGCTGTGCGGAACTTACCGCGGTCTCCGGATCTTCGAGACCCCGCCGCCCACCCAGGGCTTCACCGTGCTCCAGATGCTCAACCTGGTGGAGAGCGCGGACATCGCCGGGATGGATCCGCTGGGACCCGAGCTCGCGCACCTCCTCGTCCAGGCGAAGCAGATCGCGTATCACGACCGCGACCGCATGCTCGCCGACCCGGAGTTCCAGCCGGTGCCCGTAGGCACGCTGGTCTCGAAAGCGTACGCGGAGGAGCGCCGCCGCCTGATGCGCGCCGACCGCGCCCTGCCCTGGGACCTGATTCCGTCCTACGGCACGCTCGCGGGCGACACGGTCTTCGTGAGCGCCGTCGACGCCGAGGGCAACGCCGCCGCGCTGATCCAGAGCCTCTACTTCACCTTCGGTTCGGGCGTGGTCGCGGGGGACACCGGGATCGTGATGCAGAACCGCTCGGCGTATTTTTCGCTGGATCCCGAGCACCCCAACCGCCTCGAGCCCGGCAAGCGTCCGCTGCATACGCTGATCGCCTCGATGGCGCTCGCGGACGACCGCCTGCGGCATGTGCTCGGCTGCATGGGCGCGGACGGCCAGCCGCAGATCCATCTGCAAGGCTATGTCGGCCTCGTCGATTTCGGACTCGACATCCAGCAGGTGCTCGAAATGCCGCGCTGGCTGTCGGGGCGCTTCAACATCGGCGACCCGCGCGACCTCCTCAACATGGAGGGGCGGTTCCCGGACGCCACCGTAGCCGAGCTCGAGCGCCGCGGGCACGCGGTCAACCGCTGGCCGGACTGGTGCGAGCTCGCTGGGCATGCGCACGGCATCACCATCGATCCGCTGTCGGGCGTTCGCATCGGCGGAGCCGATCCAAGGAGCGACGGCGCGGCTGTGGGCTGCTAGATCCGTTCGGTTCTTGACGCTCTGCGCGGGGGAGCGAACAATGCAGGGCAAGAGCGCGTACAGAGGAGGAGCGCCGTGCCGTCCCGGAGCACCGCAGACCACTCGGTCAGCCCGCCGAGCGTCAAGATTCCCCGCGACTACAACGCCGCCTACGACCTGATCGAGCGCAACCTCGCCGCGGGCCGCGCCGCTCGCATCGCCTACATCGACGACGCCGGGCAGACCACCTTCGGACAGCTCGCCGAGCGGATCAACCGCTTCGGCTCCGGCCTTCGCGCGATGGGCCTCGAGATGGAGCACCGGGTGCTCCTCGCCCTGACCGACACCATCGATTTCCCCACCGCCTTCCTGGGCGCGATCAAGGCCGGCATCGTGCCTATCGCCGTCAACACGCTGCTCACGCCGAAGGACTACGAGTACATGCTCTCCGACAGCCGCGCCAAGGCGCTGATCGTGTCGGAGACGCTGTTGCCGCAGTTCGCAGGCGTGATCGGCAAGCTGCCTTTCCTGAAGCACGTGATCGTCTCGGGAGCCGCGGCAGGTCACACGGCGTTCAAGGACGTGCTCGCCAAAGGCTCCCCCGACCTCGCGCCTGCGCCGACCACCTCGGACGACGCCTGCTTCTGGCTGTATTCCTCCGGATCCACCGGGATGCCCAAGGGCACGGTACACGTGCACGCGAGCATGATCCTGACTGCGGAGCTGTACGCTCGCGGTGTGCTCGGCTACCGGGAGAGCGACGTAGTGTTCTCGGCCGCGAAGCTGTTTTTCGCGTATGGCCTGGGCAACGCCCTGACCTTCACCCTCGCCGTCGGCGCGACGGCGGTCCTGATGGCCGAGCGGCCTACACCCGCGGCCGTGTTCAAGCGACTGAAGGAAAGGAAGCCCACGATCTTCTTCGGGGTGCCCACGCTGTACGCCGCCATGCTCGCCAGCCCGGAGTTCCCCGGCAGGGACGCGTTGGCGCTGCGCCAGTGCATCTCGGCGGGCGAGGCGCTGCCGCCGCAGATCGCAAAGACGTGGAAGGAAAAAACCGGCATCGAGGTACTGGACGGCATCGGCTCGACCGAGATGCTGCATATCTTCCTTTCCAACCGGCCAAGCGATTTTCGCTATGGCACCACGGGCAAGCCGGTCCCGGGCTATGAGCTGAGGCTGGTAGACGAGCGGGGCGAGCCGGTGAAGCCCGGAGAGATGGGGGAGCTCCAGATCAGCGGGCCGACGAGCGCGGCCTACTACTGGAACAACCGCGAAAAGAGCCTCGGCACCTTCCACGGCGGCTGGACCCGCAGCGGCGACAAGTACACCCAGGACAGGGACGGCTACTACGTATACGGCGGACGCTCCGACGACATGCTCAAGGTCTCCGGGATCTACGTTTCCCCGGCCGAGGTCGAAGCGGCGCTGGTCGGCCACGACGCGGTTCTCGAGGCGGCGGTGGTCGGCGCGGAGGACGAGAACCAGCTGGTCAAGCCGAAGGCGTTCGTCGTGCTCAAGCCGGGCAAGCCCGCGGACGAGGCGATGAAGACAGCGCTGCAGCAGCACGTGAAGGACAAGCTCGCGCCATACAAGTATCCGCGCTGGATCGAGTTTCTCCCGGAACTGCCGAAAACCGCGACCGGGAAAATACAGAGGTTCAAGCTGCGCGCCTGAGTGCGCGCGAGCCGCCACCGGGGACAGGCCGTGCTCGAGACAGCATGGGGCACGCCGCCGGCGATGTGCTGCTGAAGCAGTTCGCCGAGCGCCTGCGCCGGGTGGTGCGCACCACCGACACCGTGGCGCGGCTTGCCGGAGACGAGTTCGTGATCCTTCTGGAGGATTTGCAGGGGCCCGAGGACGCCGATACGATCGCCAACACCATCATCTCGGCGACGCGTGAGGAATTCATCATCGAGTCCAAGGTGCTGCGGGTGACGACCTGCATCGGCATCTCCTTTGCGGGAGGCGAGACCTCCGGCGGGGACCTGCTGCGGCGCGCCGACGCCGCGCTGTACCAGGCCAAGCGTGCCGGCCGCGATCGATATCAGCTGGCGCAGGCCGACGAGCCCGAAGCGGGCCCGCGGGGCGGCCAGGCGCAGGCGCGCTCTTGATCGAGCACATCCGCGCCTGGGTGGAGGGGGCGAAACGCGTCGTCGTCCTGACCGGCGCGGGAATTTCCACCGAGTCCGGTATACCGGACTTTCGCGGTCCGCAGGGCGTGTGGACGAAGGATCCGCAGGCAGAGAAGCTCTCCGACATCCGCTACTACGTCGCCGATCCCGAGATCCGCCGCAAGTCCTGGCAGTCGCGCCTCGCACACCCCGCCTGGACAGCGCGCCCCAACGCGGGTCACGCGGCGATTGCCGACCTCGAGCGCCGCGGTAAGCTGCACGCCCTCATCACCCAGAACATCGACGGCCTGCACCAGAAGGCGGGCAACTCGGCGGGGCGCGTGATCGAGGTGCACGGCACCGTACACGCGGTGGTGTGCCTCTCGTGCGGATGGAAGGGCCCGATGCAGTCCGCGCTCGAGCGGGTCCGCAAGGGCGAAGCCGACCCGCCGTGCGCCCGGTGCGGCGGCATCCTGAAGAGCGACACCATCTCGTTCGGGCAGGCGCTCGTGCCGGAAGTGATCGATCGCGCAATGAGCGCCGCCGCGGAGGCCGATCTGTTCGTCTCGGTAGGCACCAGCCTGCAGGTCTATCCGATCGCAGGAGCCGTTCCCGTGGCGAAGCGCGCCGGGGCGCGCGTGGTCATCCTCAACGCCCAGCCGACGCCCTTCGACGGCATCGCGGACGCAGTGCTGCGCGGCTCGATAGGAGACATTCTGCCGGCGATGTTCCGGGGAACGGTCACCACCCCTTGACGCGGCAGTCCTTCAGGCGCCAAATGCGCAGCCGAAGGCTACACAGGAGGAAGGATGGAGGCAGTCTCCGAGGAGGCACCGCACCAGAAGCGGAGATTCTGGGATCGGTTGCTGCCGCTACCGCACTGGCTCGGCGCGGACGCGGCGCGCGGCATAGAAGTGGGGCAGGCCAAAACGCGCCTGATGTGCACGCTTGTCGGGCTGTGCGGCTTCGGAGCGATCGGATCCTTCGCCAGCCTTCCCACCGGAATCGTCGCCACTGCGGTCCTGTTCCTCGCGTACGCAGTCGCTTACCTCGTACTGATTAACAGGCGCCCGGTTCCGACCCACGCGAGGCGCGGCGTTGCCGTAGTTGTGGACAGCCTGGCCAACGTCTACATCACCTCCTTCGGAGGCGCTTTCGCCGCGTACGCGGGGTTCTTGTTTCTGGTGACGATAGGCTGGGGGCTGCGTTTCGGACGCCATTACCTGTTTCTCGCGACGGCCATCACCATCCTCGGCATGGCGTGCAACCTTGTATTGAGCCCGTACTGGCAGGAGCACCTGCTTTTCGGCGGCACCCTCATCTTCGGGTTGATCGCCAACTCGGCCAACGCGGCCATCCTTCAAGGAAGGATCGTAGAGGGAAACCGCCAGCTCGCCGAGAAGGTCGAGGAGGTATCGCGCCTCGCATGGCAGGATCAGCTGACCAGGCTTCCCAACCGGCCGTATTTCCGGGATCGCCTGGGACAGATGCTCGCAGCGGCGGCCAGGAGCAAGCGCCAGGTCGCGCTGCTGCTGTTCGACATCGATGGCTTCAAGGCGGTCAACGATACCCTGGGCCACGAGGCGGGGGATCGCATGCTGCTGGAGATCGCCGAGCGGGTGGGCCGTCGCGTTCGGCAGGCGGACACCTTCGCGCGGGTGGGAGGCGACGAATTCGTGATTCTCCTGGACATCGGACAGGACCGGTCCGACGCCGTTCCGGTCGCGGAGACGGTAGTGGTGGCGATCGCGGAAATCGACCTGTTCGTCGCGCACGGCTTGCGCGTAGGCGCGAGCGTCGGCATCGCGTGCAGCGGAAGCATGGCCGGAAAAGATCGCGTCGCGGACGAGCTCCTGATGGGGGCCGATCGCGCGATGTACGAGGCAAAGCGCGCCGGGAAGGGGCGCTACAAGTTCGCGGGGGAGCACCCTTGAATTCACCGGCGATCGTCCCGCCGGCGCCGATCGGCTTCATCGGGCTGGGAAGGATGGGGTACCCGATGGTCCGCCAGCTTTCCCGCGCCGGGTACCGCATCCTCGCCCACGATCTCGATGCACACGCGCTCAGGCGCGCGTGCGAGTCCACAGGCGCCGAAGCGCCGGGATCGCTCAAAGCGATCGCCGGCCGCTGCGAGGCGGTAATCACGATGTTGCCCGATGGCAACGCCGTGCGGGCGGTGACCTTGGGGCCCGACGGATTGCTCGCCGGACTCTCGTCCGGAGACGTGCTCATCGACATGAGCTCGTCCTCACCGGTCGGCACGCGCGACCTCGGCGCTCAGCTGGCCGCGCGCGGCGTGGAAATGATCGACGCGCCCGTATCGGGCGGAGTGAGGAAGGCCGAGGACGCGACGCTCGCGATCATGGCGGGCGGTGAGGCGGGCAGTATCGAGCGATGCAGGCCGGTGCTCGAGGCGATGGGCAGGCAAATCTTCCTCACGGGCCCGCTCGGCTCGGGACACGCGATGAAGGCGCTCAACAACTACGTATCGGCGGCCGGGCTCGCGGCGGCGGTGGAGGCCGTGCTCGCCGCCGCTCGCTTCGGCCTGGACCCCGGGAAGGTCGTGGACGTGCTCAATGCGTCGACGGGGATGAACAATTCGACCCTCAACAAGTTCCACCGGTTCATCCTGTCGCGCAGCTTCGACTCGGGCTTCTCGCTCGATCTCATGGTGAAGGATCTGAAGACTGCGCTCGAGGTCGCGCAGTCGAGCGGCACGCCCGCGCCTTTGGCCGAGGCTTGCGTCGAGGCCTGGAGCGAGGCGCAGGCGACGCTCGGTCCCGGTCTGGACCACACCGCCGTCGTGCGCTACTGGGAAAATCTCGCGGGGACGGAGCTCCGAAAGAAGTAGTAAGCTAGCGCCCGACTCTGCGAGCCGACATGGCGAATTCCGACCCCAAGTCACCTGAGCTGAAGCTCGATCCGGACAAGCTCTACCTGGAGGAGGTCCTGACCGATCGCCGCATCGGCACGCTGCGCAGGCTCACGCCTGTGACCCGGGACGGCGCGCCAGACGGCTCGCGGCCCGTCGCCTATGTGGGCGAGACGCAGATCCTGACCCCGGCCGGATCGATTCCCATCGCCTTCGAGATCGAGGCGGAGTCGCTGGCGGAGGCCGCGGAGAAGTTCGCCGCGTTCGCCAAGGAGGCGATCGATCGCACGGTACGCGAGCTCCAGGAGCTGCGCCGCCAGGCGAGCTCCTCGATCGTCGTGCCCCAGGGACCGATGGGTGGCGGAGGCGGGAAGATCCAGCTTCCCTGAGGCTTGCCCGGACTCCTTATTGGATCAGGCCGGATTTCGCGGCGATCTCGGAGACGCGGCGGTGCTCCTCGCGGATCTCGTCGAGGAGCTTTTCCGGCGGGGAATAGTCCATCACCATTCCGAGGGGCTTGAGCTTCGCGGCGATGGCCGGAGACTTGATGGCGCGCTCTAGCGCGGGTACCAGCGCCCGCCTCACCTCGAGCGAGACGCCGGCGGGCGCGAAGAACGCCACCCAGATCCCGAAGAGACCCTCAGGGTAGCCCAGCTCAGCGAGGGTCGGAATGTCGGGAAAATCGGTGTATGTGCTCGAGATGACGAGGCCGCGCAGCGCGCCGCTCCTCAAGTGCCCGGTCATGGTGCCCAGGGCGAGCACCACGCCCTCGACGTGCCCGCCGAGCAGGGCCGTGACGCCCGGCGAGGCCCCGGTGAAGGGCACGGGAACGAGGCCCGCGCCGGTAAGCGAGTTGATCGTGTGGATGCAGAATTCGCCCACCGATCCGGCTCCCGCGGTGCCGATGCGCACGCTCCCCGGATTTTTCTTCGCGTACTCCGCCAGCTCGCCCAGCGTCTTGTAGGGCGCGTCGCCGCGCACCGCCAGAATGCTCGGCGAGCGCATCGCCAGGCCCAGGGGCGTGAGATCGGTGAGGGGGTTGTAGCTCGCGGTCTTGGGGTCGAGGATCGAACGGAACACGAGCGCCGCGTTGTTCGTGAGGATAATGGTGTTGCCGTCCGGCTTGGCTTTCACGACCGTCTCGGTGCCGACCGCACCCCCGGCGCCGGGGCGGTTCACCGGCACGATGGACGCCTTGAGCTCGCGCGAGAGCTCATCCGCGATCGCGCGCGCGGAGGTGTCGGTTGCGTCGCCCGGCGCGAGGGGAATGACCAGCGTGATCGCGCCCTTGGGGTAGTCCTGCGCTTGAAGGGGTATCGCTGCGGCGAGCAGCGACACCGCGCAGAAGCGGTATAGGCGCTTCATGCTCATCTCTCTCCTCGTTTGCCTCGCGGGCGCGGGGAGATTCTATCGCATCAAAACGTCGTTTGGGTCTGCACCAGGAATTGCACGCGCCTGATGTTCGGATCGTAGGTCAGGGGGAAGGCGAGATCGAGGTGCAGCACGTTGCCGAAGGCCGTGCGCGCGTTCAGGATCCGCAGTCCCACGCCGACATCGCTGATCCATCCGGTGTGCTCGGTGTTGCTGTTGGGGCCGCCACCGGCCCTGCCCAGGTCGTAGAACACCGCCCCGCCCACTCGGAACAGGCGCACGGGATACCAGTCGGTGTACACGCGGTATTCCGCGTTGAACACCGCGCGGTAGTCGCCGCTTTGGTAGTTGCGCGGGTAGCCGCGCAAGCCGGTGTCGCCACCCAGCGTGAGCTGGGTGGTCGACGTCGCGTCCTTCAGGATGTCCCCGGCGAGCGAGAAGAACACCAGCGTGCGGCTGTCCGGGTGACTGTAGAACTTGACCGACGAGCTGGTCGCCTGCTTGTCGAGCGGCCCGTAGCCGGTCTGGCCGAGGCTCGAGACCGAGCCGAGGAGGATTCCCCCGGAGGGCAGCCGGTAGCCGTCGCTCACGCTGGCGCTGTAGGTCCAGAGCTGCTGAGTCGAGCCCAGCGCCGTCGACGAGCGGCCCAGCTGCACGCTCGACTGCAGCCCTATCACGAAATATTCGGGACGCTCGATCAGGTCCAGGTTCTTGTACCTCTCGTAGGCGTCCTGCACGACCTCGTAACGAAGGAAGGGCGTGACCAGCGTCTGGTCGGAAGGCAACTGCGCAGGGGCGGGGAGGCCGGCTTCCTCCGAGTAGGCATCCTTCTGATAGCTGATGCCGAGCGAGTAGCGCTGCACCCACCTGCCGACAAGCCCCTCGGACAGTCCGCCGAAGGCGTCGGCTGAGTCCTTCCGGTGCCGGAATTGCGCCGTGGTCGAGCCGTTCTCGAACAGCTTGTTGAGCCGATTGTCCTTCGAGGCCGTGATTCCCGCGGCCCAGCGCGTGTCCAGGGCGTAGAACGGCCGGTTCACCGAGGCGATCGTGTTCTGGCCGTCGCTCAGCTGGCTGTAAGCGTAGTTGACGGTCGTCCAGCCGTCGAATGCGTGGGGATCCAGCACCTGGTACACGACGCCGGTGCGGTCGGCGTCGGAGAAGCGGTTCACCCCGAGCAGGATTCCCGTTCCGAAAGCGTTGGTTTCGGTCAGCCCGAAGTTCGTCCGGTTGGCGCCTCCGCTCCGGCTCGCGCTGAAGCCGGGCTGCAGCGACCAGGTGTCGCGCGTTCTCACCTCGATATCGACGACTCCGTCGTGGTAGGCCACCGGGACGATGCTGACGTCGTAGAAGATCCGGTACGAGCGCAGCAGGCGCTCGGTCTCCTCGATGGCGTGCACAGAGATGCGCTCGCCTTTCTTGAAGAGGAGCTTTTCCTTGACGATGCCAGGGCGGGTCTGAAAGTGGATCGCGTTGGCCGCGCGGTAGAAGACGTTGTTCTCGCGCTCGTTGTCCAGGTCGAAGATGTTGCGCGTGACGATCCGGATTTCACCGACCACTGCGCCTGCCGCCTCGAGCTCGGGGAACGAGGGGAGCTTCTCGGTGGCGGGCGCCGTGGCCTCGCCAGCCGGGGATTCGCCCGCCGGTTGACCTTCCTGCGCCGAAGCGGGCGCGAGCGCGCACGTCGCAAGCGCGAGGCAGACGAATGACCGTCCAAAGCCGAAGTGGAGCGTATGCCCCCCGGTCCGACCCGCGGAATTCAGTAAGGTGAATCGGTCGGGCACTAGCGATTGTGCTGACCGGGAAACGACACCGTCAAATCACCTTACTACGCTGTCAGAATCCCCTTTAGAGCACCTCGTAGCCGAGCTGCTTGCACTGCGCGTGCGCGTAGCGCAGACCCGCGGCGCGCTCGATACCGCCGCCGTCCACCGCCACGATCTTTTCCGCGCGGATGTAGATGACCAGGGGATAGAAGCCGATGTAGGCGCCCCGCGGATCGCGCTCGTTGACCAGCACGCAGACCGCCCAGCCGTGCTGGCGCTCGCGCGACAGCGTGTCCCTTTGGTACAGCGGCGACGGACCGGCCTTGAACTCGACCACCGCGAAAGTGGGATCGTTCAGGCGCGAGTCGAGGTACCTGCGGACGATCTGCTGGTAGTTTTCGGGACGCGGACCGTAGTCGAGCACCGCGATCTGCTCGCTCGTGAGAGGCGGGGACTGGCACCCCGCGAGGAGCGCGATCAGCGCGGCGGCGGCGCGGCCGCTCAAGGCGTCACGAAAGGCGCGCCGAGCTCGTTGCATCCCGTTCGCGCGTAGCGCCATCCGATGACGTTGTCGCCCGCCCCGCCGTTCACCGCGACGATCTTGGCATCGCGGATGAAGAACACGATGGGGTAGGGTCCCTCGTATGCTCCTCTGGAGTTCCTCTCGTTGACCCACACGCACACGCCCCAGCCGTACTGAATCGGCCGCAGCGCCGTGTCCTGCTGGAACAGCTCGCGCGGACCGGCCTTGAACTCGATGATCGAGGTGGCGGGGTCGGAGAGTTTGGGCGAGAGATAGTCGCGGATGAGTTTCTCGTAGTCCGTCGGGCGAGGTCCGTAGTCGTACTTGATCATTTCCTCCTGCGTCGGAGGGCTCTTGCACCCGCCGGCAAAGGCCGCCGCGGCGCCGATGCACACGATCGCGGCCATGTTCCATGCGCGCTGCATGAACCCTCCTCGCGTCGCTGCGCCCCTACTTGGGCTGCGCGACCGTCCTCAGGTAGGGCTTGAGCGTCTTGAAGCCCTGCGGGTACTTCTTCTTCGCGTCTTCGTCGGAGACCGAAGTGGGAATGATCACGTCCTGGCCTGGCTTCCAGTTCACCGGCGTGGCGACCGAGTGCTTAGCGTTCAGCTGGAGGGAATCGAGCAGCCGCAGCACCTCGTCGAAGTTGCGCCCCGCGCTCATCGGATAGATCAGCATCGCCTTGACCTTCTTGTCGGGCCCGACGATAAATACCGCGCGCACGGTCGCGTTGTCGGCGGCGGTGCGCTTGCCCCCCGTCGCGTTGGGATGGATCATGTCGTAGAGCTTCGCGACGTTGAGGTCGGCGTCGCCGATCATCGGATAGTTGACCGCGGTGCCCTGGGTCTCCTTGATGTCGTTGACCCAGCGCTGGTGATCGCTCACCGGATCGATCGAAAGGCCGATGACCTTGGTGTTGCGCTTGTCGAACTCGGGCTTGAGCTTGGCCATGTAGCCGAGTTCCGTCGTGCACACCGGCGTGAAGTCCTTGGGATGGGAGAACAGGATCGCCCACTTGTCGCCGATCCATTCATGGAACCGGATCTTTCCCTCCGTGGTATCCGCCGTGAAGTCCGGCGCCTCGTCTCCAATGCGAACTGCCATTTTTGCCTCCGTCGTGGTCGGGCCGGCGCGCGTCGTTTGCCGCGGCGCGTCGACCCGGAGTTGAGAATGCCCGTTGAAAACAGCGGTACGAAAAAATTATACTCCGTGTTTCCCGTGTGTAACATTTCCTCCTTCCGGTACCCGGGCCATGCCTAGCATGGCGGGCACGACGCGGCAGCAGAGCGGGGAGCTCAGATGGCTACCAACGAGATCGAGAAGCCCGAACGCACGCCCACGGTGATCCTTTTCGCCGAGATGCGCGGCTTCACGGGCGTATCGGACATGCTGGATCCTGCCGTCGTCATCGCGCGGGTCGGCGAGTTCGTCTCGCTGGTCTGGAACGCGGTGGAGACCAATGAGGGGGCGGTCGCGGACATCCTCAGCGACACCCTGATGGCTACCTTCACCGGTCAGGACGACGCCCAGCACGCGATACAGGCGGCTCGTGAAATCCAGGCGAGTTTCGCGAGGCTCGCGGAGGTGTGGCATCGCGATTTCGGCATCCGTGCGGCGGTCGCGATGGGGCTGCATTGCGGCGACGCCGTGGTGGGGTTCGCGGAGAAGAGCCCCACCCCCGACCAGCTGTTCGTGTTCGGCGATTGCGTGAGCATCGCCAACCGGCTGCTTCACCGCGCTCGTGCGGGGGAATTCGTGCTCTCGGAAACGCTCAGGGACCTCGCGGCGGAGATGGGCGTCACCCTCGACGCCGAGCCGCTGCCTGCTCTGGAAATTCCGCGTCGCGACCCGATCAAGCTGTACGGAGTCGTGCTGGACACGCGCCTGGACTTCACTCGCTAGCGCCGCTTCACGCGGCGCGGCGCGGGCTCTTGGGACGCAGCGTGGAGACGGTGGCCGGTCCGCGCGAGAACACCCTGACTTGGTTGCGCCCGCGATCCTTCGCCTCGTAGAGGGCCCGGTCGGCAGCGCGGAGCAGAGCTTCGGGCTCGGCGATGCTGTCCGGGAAGACGGCGACGCCGACCGAGGCGGTGACCCCCATCACGCGGCTGCCTTCTTCGCACACCGCTTTGCAGATCGCCTCGGCCCGCGCCTGCGCGCTCTGGACGGTCGCGTTGGGCAGCACCAGCGTGAACTCCTCGCCACCGAACCGGCAGGCGATGTCGCTGCCGCGGATGTAGCGCTTGAGCAGCGCCGCGACTCTGACGAGCACTTCGTCCCCGGCGCTGTGACCCGCGGTGTCGTTCACCCGCTTGAAGTGATCGAGGTCGATCATGAGCACGGCGAGGCGGGCGGCTTCGCGATGGGCGCGTACCAGCTCGCGCGAAAGATAGTCGTGCAGGAAGCGCCGGTTGTACAGGTTGGTAAGCGGGTCCCGGATCGCTTCCTCCTTGAGGGTTTTCAGGGCTTGCGCAAGCGCCTCGATGGCGCGGCTGCGCTCGCCGACCACGGCGTTGAGGACTAGGCCCGTAATGACCACCGTGCCGGTGAACGCGAGCAGCAAGAGCGGCGTAGCGCCGGGAAGCGCGAGCGCAAACGGCCCGCGGCCCTCGACCGTATGCCATGCGGCGACCGCGCAGATCATGGCGTTCACCGTGGCGACCTCGCGCTGCTCGAAGCGCAACGCTGCCCAGATCACGAAAGGCAGGATCACGAAGGTCAGCGGCAGCGAAGGCAGGGTAGCCGGCAGGCTGTCGCTGAATACCGCCTGCGTCGCCGCGAGCGTAGGTAGCGCGAGGCACAGCATTTCCAGGGTCTTGCGGTGCGGCTTGGCTGCGACGCGCCGCGACCAGTTGAGCATCAACGGAACGACGATGAGGATGCCCATCGAATCCGCCTGCCACTGCGTCCACCACGTCGCGGCGAGCCCGCGTGGCGACGGGGAATCGGCCCAGCCGAGCACCGCGGCAACGGCCGTCGCGCCGATCGCGGAGCTCAGCGCGGCGATGGCGACGAACTCGACCACGTCCTCACCGCGCTCGAAGCTGCGCGGCAGACCGATACAGCGTTGCACCAGGAGCGCTGCGACGACGGCTTCGAGCGTACCGCCGACACCGAGCACCACGGCGTCGAAAAGCGATCCTGGCATGCTCATTCCGGCGACCACCGCCCCGAGCCAGACCCCGGGCCACAAGCGCCAGCCGAGCATCAGCAGCGCGGCGAGCGCGACGCCTGCGGCCGGAGACACGAGGACGGCGTGCCCGGCCGACACCGGAAGCTCGGCTGCGGCAAAATAGGCGGCGCCCACGACAAGCACCTGCCCCAGGTAGGAGAAGGAGCCCGCAGGACTGGCCGGCCTTTCGCGTACGACTGCGTCCACTTTTGGCCTTTCGGTCTCCTGAAAAATCAGAAGATTACGATCGATTATTAGTGTGAGATATTAGGCTTGCTGAATACCTTGGACAAGACTCGGAGGCCCCGGTTCGTGAATTATGACGCGGTCATAGTGCAGCGCAGCGGCGCCTGTGAAATATGACACAGGCATAGCATGCGCATAGCCGTGGTCGGGGCCGGTGCAGCCGGCCTCCTGTTCTCCCTCCTCGTGAAACGCCGCTTCCCCGCCTGGGAGGTGGACGCCTTCGAGCAGAACCCGGAAGGGGCGACCTACGGCTTCGGCGTTGTCTTTTCCGACGGCGCGCTGGCCTTCCTCGAACGCGACGAGCCCGCTCTCTCGGGCGTTCTCGAGGCCGCCATGGAGCGCTGGCCGATGCAGCGAATCGCGCACCGCGGCGAGCGCGTCGACGTGGACGGCAACGGTTTTTCGGCGATCGGGCGGCTCGCCATGCAGGAAATGCTGCAGGCGCTGTGCAGACGCGCGGGCGTGGCCATCCGCTACGGGCGCGCGATCGGCTCGCTCGACGAGCTCGCGGGGGCCGACCTCGTTGTGGGCGCCGACGGGTCGAATTCCCTGGTGCGCACCGCGCTCGAGGCGCAGTTCATTCCCAGCGTCGAGATGCTCAGCAACCGCTTCGCCTGGTACGGCACGGCGCAGCCCTTCGACTGCCTCACGCTGACGTTTCGCACCAGCGCGCACGGAGCCTTCGTGGCGCACCATTACCGCCATTCGCCGTCGCTGAGCACCTTCGTGGTCGAATGCGGCGAGGCGGCCTGGAGGGAAGCGGGGCTGGACCGCATGGGCGACGCCGAATCGCGGGCCTACTGCGAGCGCGTGTTCGCCGCCGACCTGGGCGGTCACAGCCTCGTCTCGAACAAATCCCTGTGGCGGCAGTTCCCCCTGGTCCGCAACGAGTGCTGGGTCGCGCGGCGGGGGCCCTCCGGCTACGCGGTTCTTCTCGGGGACGCGCTGCGCACCGTGCATTTCTCGATCGGCTCGGGAACCAGACTGGCGTTCGAGGATGCCATCGCCCTGGAGCGGGCCTTCGCCGAGTGCGGCGACGACCTGCGAGGTGCCCTCGAGCTCTTCGAGCGCGAGCGCAGGCCGATCGTGGAGAAGATCCTCGCAGCCGCCAACGCGAGCTCGTACTGGTACGAGAAATTCCCGGAGAAGATGAAGCTCGACCCCTGGCACCTCGCCTATGACTACATGACGCGCAGCGGGCGCATGACCGAGGAGCGGCTGCGCAGCCTCGCTCCGAAGTTCATGGCGCGCGTCGACGCCGCGCGGGGCGGACGCCCGTGAGCCGCGTGCTAAACTCGCCGCTGGACGGAATAGCGAGAAGGATGGATTTGGCCGCGAAGGACGAGGCGAGCAGCGCCGTCAGCGAGCTGCAAAGGCGCCTGCGGGACGGAAGCTTCGTGGTCACTGCGGAGGTTTCCCCTCCGGTCTCGACCGACCCAACGGAATTCGTCGAGCGAGCGCTCGATCTGCGCGGACTGGTCACCGCGATCAACGTCACCGACGGCGCGGGATCCAGGGCCCACATGTCCAGCCTCGCCGCTTCGCACTTCCTGGTGCGCAACGGCCTCGAGCCCATCCTCCAGATCACCTGCCGCGATCGCAACCGCATCGCCCTGCAGGCCGAGCTGCTCGGCGCGGCGGCGCTCGGCATCCGCAACATCCTCGCGCTTCGCGGCGACGATCCCAAGCTCGGCGACCAGCCCGAGGCCAAGGCGGTGTTCGATCTCGATACCACGGGCCTGCTCGCAACCGCCCAGCGCATGCGCGTCGAGGGTCTGCTTCCCACGGGCGTGCCGATCAATGGCCCGGTGGAGTTCGTGCTGGGCGCCGCCGAGCTGCCCGTCGACCCGCCGGTGGACTGGAAGCCCACCGGGCTGCTTTCGAAAATGGCCGCGGGCGCCGAGTTCATCCAGACCCAGTTCTGCATGGACGCGGGCGCCGTGCGGCGCTACGCCGCGCGGCTGCGCGATCTGGGCGTCGCGCAGAAACTGCCCATACTCATCGGGGTCGCGCCCATCCCCTCGGCGCGCTCGGCGCGCTGGATGAAGGAGAAGCTCTACGGCGCCATGATCCCCGACGGGATCGTCGAGCGGCTGGAGCGCGCCGCCGACCCGAAGGCCGAGGGGAAGAAAATCTGCGTCGAGCTATTGCAGCAGCTGGTCGAGATTCCCGGTGTGGGCGGCGCCCACGTCATGGCGCCCACTTTCCACTCGGCGATCGGCCCGTCCATCCAGGACTCGGGCGTTGCGGGAAAGAAGCGCGCGCGGCAGGGCTAGCGCCGCTTCCGCGTCGGCGGCGGTCGCAATGCCGGTGGGCAGGGGCCCAAATCGTCACCGTTCCCGATTCGATTCATAATTACGCAAGCCGCAAAAGAGGAGACCGTCAATGAGCGTCCGCAGCCTGCAGCACATCGCGCTCGCCGTGCCCGACCCCACGGTCGGCAAGAAGTTCTATACGGACTTCGGGATGGAGGGGAAGGAACACGACAGGCGCATCGTCATGCGCTGCCACGGCCGCGACCAGGATCAGGTCGTGCTCGTCGAGGGCAAGAAAAGGCACATGCACCATGTCGCGTTCGGCACGCGGACCGAGGACCTGGCAGGTCTGAAGAAGCGCCTGGAGCAGAACGGCACGAAGCTCCTCGATGCGCCGAAGGAAACGCCCTACGACGGGATCTGGTTCCGCGATCCGGACGGCCTGCTGGTGAACGTGCGCGTCGCCGAGCCGGCGAAATGGCGCGCGGCTCCGGACTGGAAGATCAACAGTCCGGGGAACCTCAACCGCGCCGGCGTCCCAGGTCACCCGAAACGCGACGTCCAGATCCGGCCGACGCGACTCGGCCACACCCTGCGCTTCACGCCGCAAATCGACAAGATGGTCGATTTCTATACGCGCGTGGTGGGGCTGCAGCTCTCCGACCGCGCGCAGGACATCGTCGCCTTCATGCGCGGCCAGGGCGGCAGCGACCACCACATCTTCGGTTACATCACGTCGGACCGCCCGGGGTTTCACCACGCGAGCTTCGAGGTGTGCAACGTCGACGAGATCGGCATGGGCGCGTGCAAGCTGCTCGACAAGGGCTACAAGGACGGCTGGGGGTTCGGCCGGCACGTCATCGGTTCGAACTTCTTCCACTACATCCGCGATCCCTGGGACAGCATGGCGGAGTACTTCTGCGATATCGACTACATCCCTGCGGACGCCAAGTGGACGCCGACGAACTACCCGGTGGAGGACTCACTCTACGTCTGGGGCCCGAAGCCGCCCGAGGCTTTCGGGATGAACTTCGAGAAGGCCTGAGCTAGGCGGCCAGCGAGATCACCGAGTCTTCGTAGCTCCCGGCACCCATGTCGCCCTCGGCGAAGATGCCGCGCTCGGCGATCCACTTGAAGGATTCCTCGAACACCTGCTTGGTGTAGGGCTCGAACACGATGCGCTCGCCCGGGCCCCAGCGGCGGGTGTCCATCTGCTCGACGAAGCGCACGGGGAACTCGTTCTTGTAGTAATGCGTGTACAGTTCCGGCCGCAGGTCGATGTCGCGCTGCGCGCGGCGCAGGGCGCGGAAGTACTTGCGCAGGGCCTCCTTGTCGGGGTCGCCCGAGATCGAGGTCGCCATCATGAAGGTCGTGTCGATCACCTTGCGGAAGCCGAGCTGCTCGAGAAAGTAGTACGGCCCGCTGAACAGCGACGCCGCCGGCACCTTGCGGTCGATCAGCTTCTCGAGGCGCGAGAACAGCAGCCCGTCCGCGAACGAGAGCTCAATGTCGTCGAGGGCGAGGTATTGCTCCAGGCCCTGGATCGTCGAGTAGTGGCTTCCCGACTGGTAGCCGACCGAGATCGGCACGCCCTTCAGCTGGCTCGGATGCGTAATGCCGGACTCCGGCGACACGAACACGCCGCAGGGCGCGACCGAATACGCGTCGGCGTAGAGCTTGCCGTGGCCCGTCGAGGCGGCGACGTTGACCGTCCAGTGGCAGGCGCCGCTCACATCGCAGGCGCGACCCTGCTCGATGCTCTGGAACGCACCGCTCCTGTTGGGCGTCGCGTGCTTCTTCGCCGCGTCTCCCGGCCCGTAGTTGTCGCGGAACTCGTAGTCCAGCCCCTCGTCCTCGAAGTAACCCTTCTCCTCGGCGACCCATTCCTGCAGCCTGAAGTGAGGGGAGATCACGAATTTCGACATCGGCGGCTCCTGAGGCTGAAATCGGTGCTGAAAATCTACTCCTGCGGGCACGGGATTGCAAAGCGTGGGACCGGGCCCATCGTCGTTCGGGCCCCTGTAAGATACGGGTCGTAAGGAAGACTGCAGGGCATCATGGACTTTCTGGTCAGTGGCGCGGCGCGCCGCATCGAACTCACCCAGCTCGTGATCGCCGGCTGGACCGGGCGCGACCGGGATTCGGTCGAGAAGCACATCGCCGAGCTGGAGGCGATCGGCGTGAAGCGCCCGCGCAGCGTGCCCGTTTTCTACCGGGTCGCAGCGAGCCTGCTCACCACCGCGCGCGAGGTGGACGTCGTCGGCGAGCATTCCAGCGGGGAGGTGGAGTTCGTGCTGGTGGCCGCGCCCGACGGCCTGTACGTGGGCGTGGGCTCCGACCACACCGACAGGAAGGTCGAGGCGTACGGCATCACCGTGTCCAAGCAGATGTGCCCCAAGCCCGTGGGGCGCGAGCTCTGGCCGTTCGCGGAACTCGACGCGCGCTGGGACCGGCTGCTGTTGCGCTCGCACGTCACCCGCGCCGGCAAGCGCAGGCTCTACCAGGAAGGCGAGGCAAGCCATATGCTCGCCCCGCGCGATCTGCTCGAGCGCTTCTCCGGGGCCGCGCTTCTCGCTCCGGGGACCGCGATGTTCTGCGGGACGCTCGCCGTGCGCGGCGAAATCGGCGGGGGCGAGCGCTTCGAGGTCGAGCTGCACGATCCGGTGACGAGCCGCAGCCTCAGGCACGAATACGCGGTGCGCGAGCTCGCGATCGCCGACTGAAACGCGAAAGGCCCGTCATGGCAATCCGCAAGGAGCACACCGAGTTCCACAAGATCGATCTCGAGCGCGGGTGGGTGACCCTGCCGGGCTACCCGGCGGGGATCCGCCAGCAGGTCCTCGCAGGTTTTCTGGACGAGAAGAACCGGCGCGGCTTCCGTACGCGCCACCTGCGCTTCGAGCCCGGCGTGTACACGCCCGAGCCCTTCATCCACGAGTACTGGGAAGAGGTGTACGTGGTCACGGGCGATCTGTTCGTCGGCAGCGACAGAAACGGCAAAGGCGGCACGCGCTTCGGCCCGAACACCTACGCCTGCCGCCCGCCCGGCACCCTGCACGGGCTGTTCAGGTCGGAAGGCGGCTGCCTGCTGCTGGAGATGCACTACTACGACGCGGACCTGAAAGCGTAGCAGGCCCGAAGCGATGCCCGCCACGCTCGCCGTTCCCGTCGCCGCGCTCGCCCGGTCCCTCGCCGAGCGCAAGAGCAGCAGCCGCTCGCTCGTGGAGGAGGCGCTCGCGCGCATCGCCGACGCGAGCGGCGAAGGCGGGCGCGCTTTCACCAAGGTGCACGCTCAGAGCGCGCTGGCCGCAGCCGACGCCTCCGACCGCGCGCGCAAGCGCGGAGCGGCGCCTTCTCTGCTGGCCGGCCTGCCGGTCTCGATCAAGGACCTGTTCGACATCGCGGGCGATGCCACCACGGCCGGCTCCACCATCCTGCGCGACCGGCCGCCGGCGATCGCGGACGCTACCGCGGTGGCGCGGCTGCGCGCGGCGGGCGCAGTCGTGATCGGCCGCAGCAACATGACCGAGTTCGCCTTCTCGGCGATCGGGATCAACCCCCACTACGGCACGCCAGCCAACCCCTGGGACCGCGCCTCGCGCAGGATCCCGGGGGGATCTTCGTCGGGCGCAGCGGTGTCGGTCTCGGACGGCATGGCCGCGTTCGCCCTCGGCACCGACACCGGCGGTTCGGTGCGCATTCCCGCCGCCCTGTGCGGCATCGCCGGCTTCAAGCCGACCAGCGCGCGTGTGCCGCGGGAAGGCGCGTTCCCGCTCTCGCGCACCCTGGATTCGGTCGGCCCGCTCGCTCCGACGGTTGCGTGCTGCGCCGCCGTGTTCCAGGTCCTCGCGGGCGACGCGGCCCGCGCGCTCGCCGCGGCCGACATCTCGCGCATGCGCTTCGCGGTTCCCAGGAACCACATGCTCGAGGACCTCGACGTCGAGGTCGCCGAGGCGTTCCAGTCGGCCCTGCAGCGCCTGTCTCGCCGCGGCGCGAAGGTCGTGGACATCGAGGTGCCCGAGTTCAGCGAGGCCGCGAAGGCGAGCGCGGGCGGCGGCATATCTCCGCCGGAGGCCTACGCGGTGCACAGGAAGTGGGTCGACCGCGATCAGGACATCGACCCGCGCGTGCTCGAGCGTATCCTGCGGGGTGGCTCGATGAGCGCGGCCGACTACATCGACCTGCTCGAGACCCGCGCCCAGCTCATGAAGCGGTTCGTCCGGGCAAGGTACGAGGTGGACGCGATGATCATGCCCACCGTGCCGCGCATCGCCCCCAGGATCGACGCGCTCGAGCGCAGCGCCGATGCCTTCCGGCTCTCCAACGGCAACATGCTGCGCAACACCAGCATCATCAATTTCCTTGACGGCTGCGCGCTCACGCTCCCGATCCATCCGCCCAAGGGGGCCCCGGTCGGCATGATGGTGGTCGGGTTCGCCGGAGAGGACGAGCGCGTGCTCTCCGCCGGGCTGGCGATCGAGGCGGCGCTGGCGTATCAAGGACCGGTGCTCGTCGATAATCGATGAAATATATTGCAGCGGCGTCGCCTGGACACTCTCGGGACAGCCTTGCTAGACTGGCCCGGATCAAAAGCGGAGGAGGGCGGCCATGAAGAACAAAATCCTGCGTGCGCTGTGTGCAGGCATCGCGTCGGCGATGCTCGCGGCGGCACCGGCGGTGGCGCAGCAGAAGGTCAAGATCGGATTCATTACCACACTGTCGGGCCCGCAGGGCGTCATCGGCGAGTACATGAAGAATTCCGTGGAGCTCGCGCTCGACCACCTCGGACGCAAGATGGCCGGGCTCGACGTCGAGGTGACTTACGGCGACGACCAGGTCAAGCCCGACGTCGGCAAGCAGGTCGCCGAGGAGATGCTGAAGAGGCAGCAGGTCGACTTCGTCGCCGGCATCATCTGGTCGAACGTCATGCTCGCCGTCGCGCCCACGGTTACCGATGCGGGCAAGATCATGGTCGGTACCAACGCCGGCCCGCACGAGCTCGCCGGCAAGCAGTGCAGCGAGCTTTTCTTCACCACCTCCTGGCAGAACGACGACACGCCCGAGGCGATGGGCAAGGTGATGCAGGACCAGGCCATCGGCGACGTCTACCTGATGGCGCCGAACTACGCCGCGGGCAAGGACATGCTGAACGGCTTCAAGCGCTCGTACAAGGGGCGCATCGTCGACGAGGTGTATACGCGCCTGGGACAGACCGACTACCAGGCCGAGCTCTCGCAGCTGCGCTCGAAGAACCCCAAGGCGGTGTTCGTGTTCTACCCCGGCGGCATGGGGATCTCGTTCCTCAGGCAGTATTCGGAGGCGGGCCTGCGCGGGCAGTTCCCGCTGTACTCGGTGTATACCGTCGACGAGATCTCGATCACGGCGCTGAAGCACGCCGCTCTCGGCCAGTACGAGACGCGCTACTGGAGCCCCGACCTGAAGAACCCTGCGAACCAGAAGTACGTCTCGGACTACCGCAAGAAGTTCGGCAAGATGCCGGTGTTCTACGGCGCGCAAAGCTACGACGGCATCCTGCTCATCGATTCCGCGGTGCGCGCGGTCAAGGGGAACCTCTCGAACAAGAAGGGCCTGGTTGCGGCGATGAAGAAGGCGGACTTCGCCTCGACGCGCGGCAAGTTCAGCTACAACACGAACCATTTCCCGATCCAGAACTTCTACCTCCTGAAGACGGTCACCGGTCCGGCCGGCCAGGACCCGGTGATGGAAATCCAGAAAACGGTGTTCACCAACCACAAGGATTCCTACTACAAGGAATGCGGGATGAAGTAGGGGCGGGCCTGGACCGCATCGCAACCCCGGGGCGCGGAGCGATCCGCGCCCCTTTTTTATTGTTCCCCTCGTGAATCTGTTCCTGATAGCCGAGCAGACGCTGAACGGGCTGCAGCTCGGCGTGATGCTGTTCCTCATGGCGGCGGGGCTCACGCTCGTCTTCGGGATCATGAACCTCGTCAATTTCGCGCACGGCTCGTTCTACATGGTGGGGGCGTACCTCGCCACCTACTTCGCCCAGGCCACGGGATCGTGGCTGCTCGGCGTCGCACTCGGGCTCGCAGGGACGCTCGTCGTCGGTGTGGTGGTGGAGATGGTGGTGGTGCGCAAGCTGTACGAGCGCGACCATCTCGACCAGGTGCTCGCCACCTTCGGGCTGATCCTCTTCTTCAACGAGCTCGCCGCCATGCTCTGGGGACGAGCCGCGCTGTATACGAACATCCCCGAATATCTGTCCGGGCACGTCGAGCTGCTGCCCGGCCTGCGCTACCCGCTGTACCGCCTGGTCATCATCGCGGTCGGGCTAGGGGTCGCGGCCTTGCTGTGGTTCGTGGTCGCGCGCACGCGCCTGGGAATGCTGATCCGCGCGGGTGCGTCCAACCGCGCCATGGTCGCCGCGCTGGGGGTCAACATCCGGGTGCTGTATACGCTGGTGTTCGGCTTCGGCGCCGCGCTCGCCGGACTCGCAGGGCTTATGGCGGGTCCGATCTACGTGGTGCAGCCGGGGATGGGCGAACTGATCCTGATCGAGGTCTTCGTCGTCATGGTCATCGGCGGCATCGGCTCGATCCGCGGCGCGCTCGCCGCAGCCCTGATCGTCGGCATGGTCGACACGCTGGGGCGCGCCTTCCTCAAGCCGACGCTCGCCACGGTGATCTCGCCCACCGCCGCCGACGCCGCCGGTCCCGCGCTCGCCTCGATGCTGATCTACCTGCTGATGGCGGCCGTGCTTGCGCTCAAGCCCCAGGGCCTTTTTCCGGCGCGCCTGTGAGCCCCCGCAGCCGCATCGTCGCCCTCGCCCTGGGTGTCGCGCTCCTCGCGGCGGTGCCGCCGCTCGCTGCGGCGTTCAACCAGCCCTTCTACCTCGACCTCGTGCGCCGCATCATGATCTTCGCGATCGCGGCCGCGAGCCTCAACCTGATCCTCGGCTACGGCGGCATGATCTCCTTCGGGCACGCCGCGTACCTCGGGGTCGGCGGCTACGCGGTCGGGGTGCTGGCGCACTACGGTATCCACGACGGGTTCCTGCAGTGGGGCCTCGCGATCGGGGCGTCGGCGCTGGTGGCGCTGGTGATCGGCGCGGTATCGATCCGCACCAGCGGCGTCTACTTCATCATGATCACGCTCGCCTTCACGCAGATGCTCTACTACCTCGGCATCTCGATCGAGGAATTCGGCGGCGACGACGGCATGCGCCTCACGTCCAGGAGCCGCTTCCCGGGGCTCGACCTGGCCGACGCCAATGCCTTCTACTACCTGGTGCTCGCGATCCTCGTGCTGGTGCTGTTCCTCATCCACCGAATCGTGAACTCGCGCTTCGGCATGGTGATCCGCGCGGCGAGGTCGAACGAGGCGCGCACCCGCGCGATCGGCTTCTCTCCCTATCCGTACCGCCTCGCGGCGTTCGTGATCGCGGGCGCGGTGTGCGGCCTCGCCGGCGCGCTGCTGGTGAACCACACCGCCTACCTGACGCCCGATTTCATGAACTGGACGCGCTCGGGCGAGCTGATGTTCATGGTGATCCTCGGCGGCGTGGGGAGCGTCGTCGGCCCGGTGCTGGGCGCCTTTGCGCTGCTCGTCCTCGAGGACCTGCTCTCGGGGTGGACGGCGCACTGGCAGATCATCCTCGGGCCGCTGCTGGTGCTCTCGGTGCTCTTCTTCCGGCGCGGCCTCGCCGGCCTCGCGTTCAGCAAGAATGAATAGCCTCCTCGAAATCCGCGGCCTGACGAAGAGCTTCGGCGCGTTGCGCGCGAGCGACGGCATCGACCTCGACGTGCGAGAGGGCGAGACGCACGCGATCATCGGGCCGAACGGGGCGGGCAAGACCACGCTCATCGGCCAGCTCGCGGGCGGCCTCCGCCCGGACGCCGGCCGGGTGCGCTTCGACGGCGTGGACGTCACCGCTCTCGCCGCCCCGCAGCGCGCGCGCATGGGCCTGGCGCGCTCGTTCCAGATCACCAGCATCTACCCCGAGTTCAGCGCGCTGGAGAACGTGATGCTCGCGGTGCAGGCGCGCTCGGGCTCGAGCTTCCGCTTCTGGACCGCTGCGCGTCGGGAGGAGGCGCTGCGCTCGCCCGCGCTGCAGGCGCTGGACGAGGTCGGCCTGGCCGCGCGCGCGGAGGTCCAGGCGGCGAACCTCGCGCACGGTGAGCAGCGCGCGCTCGAGATCGCGATGGCGCTCGCGACGCGGCCGCGCCTGCTCCTCCTGGATGAGCCGGTCGCGGGCATGGGTGCGGAGGAGACGCAGCGCATGATCGCGTTCCTGTCCACGCTCAAGGGAGGCAAGACCATCATCCTGGTGGAGCACGACATGGACGCGGTGTTCTCGCTCGCCGACCGCGTGTCGGTGCTCGTGTACGGCCGCATCATCGCCACCGGCAGCCCGCGGGAGATCCGCGCCAACCCCGAGGTGCGGCGCGCCTACCTGGGCGAGGAAGCTCCGGCATGAACCTCCAGGTCGAAGGCCTCGCGACCGCCTACGGGCGCAGCCAGGTGCTGTTCGGGGTGTCGCTCGAGGTGCGCGCGGGCGAGGTGGTGACGCTGCTCGGCCGCAACGGCATGGGCAAGACCACGACGGTGCGGTCGATCATGGGCATGGTGCGCGCGCACGCCGGAACGATACGCTTCGGCGACAAGGCTCTCCACGGCCTTCCCTCGTACCGCGTCGCCCAGTCCGGGATCGGGCTCGTTCCCGAGGGCAGGCAGGTGTTTCCGAATCTCACGGTGCGCGAGAACCTCGTCGCGACTGCGGCGAGGCGTTCCGGCGCCGTGCCCTGGACGCTTTCGAGCGTGTACGCGCTCTTCCCGCAGCTCGCCGAGCGCACGCGCCACCTGGGCAGCCAGCTCTCAGGCGGCGAGCAGCAGATGCTCGCCATCGGGCGCGCGCTGATGACCAACCCGCGCCTCTTGATCCTCGACGAGGCGACCGAGGGCCTCGCGCCGCTGGTGTGCGTCGAGATCTACCGCGCGATAGGAAACCTCAAGGCCTCGGGCCTCGCCATCCTCATCATCGACAAGGACCTCAAGGCGCTCACGCGCATCGCCGACCGGCACTACGTCATCGAGAAGGGGCGGGTGGTGTGGACGGGCGCATCGTCCGAGCTCGCGGGGAACCGCGACATGCAGCACCGCTACCTGGGCGTGTAGGCCCGAAGGGTTGCGTTGACGCGCCCGCCCAAGTAATCTCGGCCGCGTGCTGTCGGTCAGAAATCTCTCGAAATCCTTCTCGGGCCCGCGCGCCAAGGCCATCCTGCGCGACATCAGCTTCGAGCTCGAGGCGGGCGACTACGTCGCGGTCATGGGCGAATCGGGGATCGGGAAATCGACGCTGCTCAACCTGCTCGCTGGACTGGACCGTCCCGACTCGGGGCAGGTGCTCATCGACGGAGTCGAGCTCTCCGCGCTCGAGGACGACGAAGCGACGAAGATGCGCCGCGAGAACATGGGATTCGTGTTCCAGGCCTTCCACGTCCTGCCGTACCTGACCGTCGCGCAGAACGTCGCCCTGCCGCTGGTGCTGAACAAGATCGGCAACAAGATGATGGACAAGCGCGTCGCGTCCATGCTCAAAGCGGTCAAGCTCGGCGACCGCGGCGAAAGCCTGCCGCGCGAACTGTCGGGTGGCGAGCTTCAGCGCGTCGCCATCGCGCGGGCGCTGGTGCACAAACCGCGCCTGGTGTTCGCCGACGAGCCGACGGGGAACCTCGATCCGGAGAGCGCGAAGGAAGTGCTCGAGCTCCTGCGCGCGTGCGTGAAAGAGGAGGGCGCGGCGGGGATACTCGTCACCCACTCCCAAGCGGCCGCGAAGACGGCGGATAGGACTTATGTGCTGACGGAAGCCGGGTTGCAAGCCTCAGGGCGTGCCAGCGCGAGCGGGCAGACGGAGCGGCGAACGGGCACGAGGGATCGGCGGCGGTCCCAACGTTCGTAATCAAGGCGGTGGCACCGGCCCTCGCTCGAGGGGCGCTTTCCGGCCCATCCCGGCGGGCAGACCCGGGTTGCCTCCGCCCGCCGCCTGCGCTCGACAGTTCTCGTAGTTCTTCAGGTCGTCGAACCAAGCACTCGCGATCGGCTTTCTGTCGATCAGGACCATCACCTTCGAAACCGTCGGCCAATCCTGCGCCTGACAGGCGAACTTCGCGTAGTTGTTCGTGTTCCAGGGATCCGGATAGTCCCGTATCAGGCGCTCGAACCCCGAGCGCATGCGCGGCCAATCGATCTCGCCCCGCACGAACGCGAGGGTCGTATTGGGTCCCCAGTTGAGGCGCGCGTAAAGCGATTCGCCCAGCCGATCGCGCGTGCGCCCGACGGCGCGCTCGGTGAAGCTCCTCAGCTCCTCCCGCGAGCCGTACCATTGCGGCGAATAGTAGGTGGCGCCTTCGAAATGGATCTGAAGGTACAGGGGATGCTCGCGCGCCGCGGCCTCGTACAAGGCGTCGTAGCGCGCTTTCGGCCAGCCCTCGAGACGGGCGACGGCTAGCATCGCCGTGAACCAGCCCGAGTCGTGCTTTGCCGCGGCGTCGAGTCCCTCGAGGTCCTTATGGGCTTTGCCGAGGCGCTCGCTGAACAGCGCGCCACCTTCGGCGCTGACCGCGCTGGAAGGTCCGCTCCCCCGCGCGTACCACCCGTACTGGATGGGGAAGCTCGCCAGCGCGACCTTCGCCGTCACCGAATCGGGATAGCGCTTGCGCCAGTCGGCGAGCTTCTGCCCACGCACCTTCCACAGATCGTCGGTAAGACGATTCGCGCATCCGCCCATGACGCACCCCGCCGTTCCGCCGTAGAGCGCCGCGAGGAGCGGCTGGCCGTCGCTGATCGTCGCCGCGCCCTTGCGTGCATTGCCCGAGGCGCGCTCCAGCTCGGCGTACGAGCCTTTCATGAGGAGCGCGAGGTACTCGTCCGAGGCGCGCTGGAAGGGACGCTGGGAATCGAACTGCGCCAGGGCGAGTCCACTCGCGAAAAGGGAGACGCCCGCGGCGAGCGCGGCGCACCTTGCGAACGAGAATCTCATTTCGGAAATCTCCATGCCCGCGCCTCCGCTCCGGTGGTGCGCTCTATCGTCACCCACTCCCACTCCGTCACCGCCTTGATCTCTTGGCGCCGCTCCTCGCCGGGCACGTGAAGTTCGGCGGGTTTCGCCGACGTCACTCGGTACCAGAAGTGCCCGTCCTCGACCTTCCACTCACCGGAGAACGAATAGTTCTGCGAACCGCTCTTGTCGCGGTGCACGCCCACGACCTGGAACGTGCGATCGGCCTTGAGCTCGATCGACTCCTCCTCGCGGTCGCAGTTGCAGCCGGCGCTCCGCACCTGGCTCCACTTTCCGAGCAGGTCTTTGGCGAGCTCCGCGTCGCGCGAGGGAGCGTGGGCGCAGGCGGTGAGGGCAAGGGTGAGCAGGACTGCGCTACCGCGCCTGGATGGCATAGTTACCACTGTCGTACCCGTAGAATCAGCGATTATCCTCGGCGTGTTCAGATGATCGGTGTCAGATGACGTCTATTCCGACTTACTTCCAGCCGCCACCTTTCAAGAGCAGGTAAGTGGGTCGTGGTTGAGTCTGGGCTTCCAGAACCTCAAGGACAAGGTGATATGTGACTCCTCGTCTCGGGAGAAAAAAGGAACCCCAACCCTCGTCTGTTCGGACATCGTCGAAAACGGGACTCGTTGTGCCGTCCTTGTTTGAAATCCAATGCTGTTTCCCTTTTCGATAGAGAAACGACTCCACACTCCCCAGCACAGAGGACCATGTCCAAGAGTCTAGGGCGCTATCTTCACTAATCACCACATCGTGATTCGACGTCTCCAAGAGCAGACGAAGACGCCCCAAGTGTGGGGGTCGACTTCCACCTCGGTCAGGTTCCACCTCGATGATCTTTAGCCCGGCGACGAAATAGGTGTCCGGGAGATTGTTCATCGTATAGGTGTATTTTCCAGTTCGACTCAAGTCAACGGGCCCGAGGTCGAGTACGTAGCGATCCTTTTGGGCGAACGGGCCCCGATCGACCAATCTTCCGTCCCCCTGAAAGTCGCCTACTACGCAAGCGGAGCAAAAGGTTGTCACGACAACGGACGCCAGAACCCGGTGTCTACGACCTCCGTTGATCAAAAAATGACCCAACCGCGAGAAGAAATGCCGCATTCGTAGGTCCATGGGAAACCTAATCACCACTGAGGAAACGGATCGGGCGGATTTAGTCCGATCCCAGGAGCGTCATGAACACCAGAAGGTACACCACCCTTGCAACATTGTCGTGCGAGTGCTCCGGCGAATGTATTGCTGTTCGTCGCACTTGGACTGTACCCGCCTATCGGATAGTTCTTGTACGCATCCAGCAGACACTTGTTCTGGTCTACTCCACAGTCTGCCGGGCAATCAGAGCATTTCTTGTCCTTGATCGGTGTCTTTCGACCCTTGCCTGTGTCCCTGCCGTCGTCGCGCCCCGGCAATCCGAGAAAGCCACCGCCCTGCCATCCTCCAAACAGGCTGTAGGTAGTGCCGTCGTCGGCCTCGACAAAACAATGCCGAAACTTTAGGGCACCGCCAAAGAAGGGGTTATCTAGGAGGCGGCAGCAAACCTTGGCCAGCCCGAAAGGGTCTACGTATCTCAATGGGTCGTCAGAAACGTACGCATACGTGTTAATGCCGCCGTCCAACCCGATCGGGTCGCTCTCGACATATCGACCGACGCTCGAGTCGTAGTCGCGTCGCCAGTTATACGCGAGATTCGTCTCCCGGTCGAAATACTGCCCCGGGAACCTCAGGTCGAACACAAACGGCACGCCGTCACCATCGGGATCGTCGTTCGGCATCGAGTTGCCGAACGGTTCGGTGTTGTCCCATTTCCAGACTGTGAGGCCGGCTTGGTCGGCAATCATCCTCGGTGTGTTCAGATGATCCGGGAAGATGTATCCCAGCTGCTCGCTCGCCCCGGTGGTGGCGCTCGCCACGTTGGAGTACGCGCCCAGGTTCCCAGCCGCGTCGAAGCCTCTCACTCGGTAGCTGTAGCTCGCCGACGATAGGACTCCGAGGTCGCTGTAGGCCGTGGTCGCGCTCGCCGTGATCTCCGCGAAGTTGCTGCACCCCGCGCCCAGGCAGCGCTCGATCCGGTATCCCGTGACGCCGACGTCGTCGGTCGGCGCCGACCAAGCGAGGTTGATCTTCGTCGTGGCCTCGACCGTCGCGGTCAGGCCTCCCGGCGCGGCCGGAGGCGTGGTGTCCGGCGGCGTGGAGGTGCTCGCCACGTTCGAATAGGGCCCCAGATATCCGGCTGCGTCGTTCGCCCGTACCCGGTAGCTGTAGCTCGTGGCCGGGGTGCGCCCCGTGTCGTTGTACGACACCGTCGCCGGCGCCGCGATTTCCGCGAAGTTGCCGCAGCCGGCGCCCTGGCAGCGCTCGACCTTGTAGCCCGTCACGGTGCTGTCGGCTGGCGCCGACCAGGCGAGGTTGAGCTGCGTGGTCGCTCCCACCGTCGCGCTAAGTGTTCCGGTAGCCGGCGGCGCGGCCTTCCAGGCTTCCACCTCCATGACGCGCGAGTTGCCGGCGAGCGCATTGTTCACCAGCAGCCGAATGCGATCGGTGCTGATCGGATCGAAGATGAAGCGCCGCCACACGAGGTTGTTGCCCGTCACGTTACCGCCGGGTACGTCCACCCAGACGCTGCCGTTCCAGTACTGCACCTCGAACGCCGTAATGCCGTTCAGCGTGAAAGTCATCCCCGGAGTCGGGCTCAGCGGGGCAGCTGGGTTGTCCTGGAGGGTGTACACGTCGATCTCGGCGAGACTCTTCACGCCGTTGAAATTGATCTGCAGCCAATCGGGGAAGGCGTTTGTCGTCGCGTCGCTCCAGCCGCCGCCAGCGCCCCAGCCGTTCGCGCGGTCGCCGTTGATGGCGCCCGAGGCGGGCTGCGTGCTGGCCCAGACACTGGAAGCCGTCGCGACCCCGCCGTTGGCCTGGAGGGCGACATTGGTCGAACGGGAATCCTGGAGCACGGCAACGACCGATGTGCCGGAATTGCTCACGACCGACGGACTCGCCGCGTCGTAGGCCTTCGCCGTGTAGCTGTAGTTGCCCGGCGCCGGGACCGTGTCGGTCGCGGTGTACGTGCCCGAGCTCGCCGTGCCGGAGCTTGGCGTGGTCGCCGTCGCGATCAGCGTTCCGTTCCGGTAGAACTCCACCTTGCCGATCGTGCCGGTCGCATTGCTCGCATTCGCGGATAGATTCACCGTTGCTGGAGCCGGGACGATGAGATTGTTCGCCGGCGCGGTCAGGTTCACGAAGGTCCCCGCGCTCCAGGCCTCCACCTCCATGATGCGCGAATAGCCGAGCAGCGCGTTGTTCACCAGCACGCGGATCCGGTCGGTGCTGATCGGCGCGAAGGTGAAGCGGCGCCACACCTGGTTGTTGCCCGTCACGTTGCCCCCGGGCACGTCGACCCAGGCGCTGCCGTTCCAGGATTGCACCTGGAACGCGGTGATGCCCTGCGTCGAGAAGGTCATCGTCGGGGTCGGGTCCGATGGCGCCCCGGGGTTGTCCTGGAGCGTGAACACATCGATCTCGCCGATGCTCTGCACGCTGTTGAAGTTCACCTGCAGCCAGTCGGGGAAGGCGCTCTGGCTGCTGTCCCCCCAGCCGCCGCCGCTGCCCCAGCCGCTCTTGCGGTCCCCGTTGATGGTCCCAGCGGGACCGTAGCCAGTGGCATAGGTGCTGGAGGCTGTCGCCACCGCGCCGTTGGCTTGCGCCGCGACATTGACCGATCCTGCACCTGGTGGAACACCCACCACCGACGCATTGGAGGTGTTCACGACCGCCGGATTGGCCGCATCGTAGACCTTGGCGGTGTAGCTGTAGTTGCCGGGCGCCGAGAGCGTGTCGGTCGCGGCGTACGTGCCCGAGGTCGTGTTGCCCGAGCCGGGGGCGGTCACCGTGGCGACGAGCGTCGTGTCGCGGTAGAACTCCACCTTGCCGATCGCGCCCGCCGCGTCGTACGCCTGGGCAGACAGGCTGACCGTCGCGGGCGCCGGCAGGATCGCGTTGTTCGCAGGCGCGGTCAGGTTCGCGAACGTCCCCGCGCTCCAGGCTTCCACTTCCATGATGCGCGAGCTACCGGCAAGCGCGTTGTTCACCAGCACGCGGATGCGGTCGGTGCTGATGGGCGCGAAGAGGAAACGCCGCCAGACGAGATTGTTCCCCGTCACGTTGCCCCCGGGCACATCCACCCAGGCGCTACCGTTCCAGTACTGCACCTCGAACGCCGTGATGCCCCACAGCGTAAAAGTCATCCCCGGAGTCGGGTCCAGCAGGGCGCCCGGGTTGTCCTGGACCGTGAACACGTCGATCTCGGCGACGCTCTGTACGCCTCTGAAATTGATCTGCAGCCAGTCCGGATAAGCGCTGCCCGTGCCATCTCCCCAGCCGCCGCCACTGCCCCAGCCGCTCTTGCGGTCCCCGTTGTTGGCTCCCGTGGGGCCGAAGCCGTTGGCGTAAGTGCTGGAGGCCGTCGCCACGCCGCCGTTGGTCTGCGCGGCGACGTTCACCGATCCCGCGCCCTGCGAGACGCTCACCACCGCCGCAGTAGTGGTGGTGGTGGCGACGGAGTCGTACGCCTTTGCGGTGTAGCTGTAGGTACCCGGCGCGACCGCGGTATCGGTCGCCGTATAGGTTCCGGAGCTCGGCGTGCCCGAGCTGGGCGCCGTCGCCGTCGCGACCAGTGTCGTGTCCCGGTAGAACTCCACTTTGACGATTCCGCCGGTCGCGTTGGTCGTGGTCGCGGACAGATTCACTGTCGCCGGCGCCTGCACCGTCGCGTTGTTCGCCGGCGCGGTCAGGCTTGCCATGGTCCCTGCGCTCCAGGCCTCGACCTCCATGATGCGCGAGTAGCCTGCGAGAGCATTGTTCACCAGCACCCGGACGCGGTCGGTACTGATGGGGGCGAAGCTGAACTTGCGCCACACCAGGTTGTTCCCGGTGACGTTGCCCCCTGGAACATCGACCCAGGCGCCGCCGTCCCAGTACTGCACCTCGAACGCCGTGATGCCAAACGTCGAGAAGGTCATCGTCGGGGTCGGATCGACAGGCGCCCCGTAGTTGTCCTGGATGGTGAAGACATCGATCTCGGTGATGCTTCGCACGGCGCTGAAGGTGATCTGGAGCCAGTCGGGGAAGACCCCGCCGGTGCCATCTCCCCAGCCGCCTCCGCTGGACCAGTTGAGGCCCTTCCGGTCGCCATTGTTGGCGCCCGCGGGAGGATGGGTGGCGTCGTAGGTGCTGGAGGCCGTCGCCACCCCGCCGTTGGCCTGCGCGGCGACGTTGATCGAAGTCTGCGCGAAGCTCGCGCACGTCCACAGCGAGAGCCCGATCAGGCAGGCGAGCAGCCGGAGGATGCGGTTCATGGTGCCGCGCGCGAGGGGGCTCATCGCGTCACCGCCACGGGAATGTCGCCGAGGTACATGTAGTCCCTCGTGATCTGCCCTTGCGCCGTGGCCTCGCTGATGAGCCGGCCGCGGTCGTCGTAAAGGAAGACCCGATCGCCGCTCGAGCTCGTCTTGCGTATTCGTTGCCCGAGCGCGTTCAGTTGATAGCTCGTCGTCCCGAGCGGGCCCGTGGATTGCACCATCCGCCCGCGGGCGTCATAGGCGTATTGGTTGTTGCCGTCGCCCGTGCTCGATCCGTTGGCGTCGAAGGCGAAGTTGCGTGCCGCGCCCGCCTGCGGGCTGATGCTGGAGAGCCGGTTGCTCGCGGTGTCGTAGACGTAGTTGTCTGTGGCCGAGCCCACGGTCCTCGACGTGCGGTTGCCCACTGGGTCGTACGCGTACGCGTATGGAACGTTGGGCAGCGCCGCATTGGTCAGGCGGTCGAGGTTGTCGTAGGCGTAGGTGTTGGTGTTCGCGGCGTTGGCCGAGTCGCTGATGAAGGCGATGCGACTCGCCGCGTCGTAGCCGATCGCGAAGGACTGGCCGCCGAGGTTGTAGCTCGCGATCCGGCCGTCGAGGTCGAAGTCGCGCGTGTAGGTCTGGCCGCTGCCCAGCGCGTAGCTCTTCACGCCTCCGAAGGGCTGGTACACGATGTTGGTGGCGACGATCTGCGGCGCGCCGCCCAAGGGCGTGCTGATCACCTGGCTCACACGGCCGAGCGCATCGAAGGTGTAGGAGAGGGTCCTCCCGCTCGGATACGTCATGCCGCTCTGACGCCCGGCGGCGTCGAAGCTGAAGCCGAGCGTGTATTGAATGCCGTTGATGGTGTGCGTCTGGGAGACGATCCTGCCGTGTGCGTCGTAGCCATACGCGATCACGCTCGTCACCTGGTTCTGGGGATCGGTCTCAGTGATCGTGCTCAGCCGGCCGAAGCCGTTCGTCCCCTGGTCGTAGGCGTAGGCTTGCTTCGAGCCGTCGGCGAAGGTGACGGAGGCGACGCGGTTCAGGGCGTCGTAGGCGTAGGTGGTCGTTTGGCCCTTGGCGTCGGTTTGGGTGAGCAGGTTCCCCGCGGCGTTGTAGGTGCTGGAGGTGGTGCCGGTGTCGGGCGAGACCTGGGAGTTGAGATTCGAGAGGCCGTCGTAGTTGTAGGTCGTGGCGAGGTTGCGCGGGTCGGTCACGCTCACCAGGGTGTCGATGCCGTTGTAGGCGTACTGCGTCTGCCCGAGGCTCGGGTCGGTGATCCTGATCAGGCGATTGAGCGCGTCGTACTGGTTGGACGTGGCGCGGTTCAGGGCATCGGTGACCGAGGTGACGTTGCCTTGGGTGTCGTAGGCGTACTGCGTGGTCTGGCTCTGGGCGCCCAGTTCCTGGGCCAGCCGGTTCAGGCTGTCGAAGACCCGGCTGCGCGTCTGGGCGAGCGTGTTGGTCGGATCGAACACCTGCTCCTGCGTACGGTTGCCCATCGCGTCGAGCGTGTAGGCGATACGATTGCCGAGGCTGTCGGACATCCCGGTGAGCCGGTGTGCTGCGTCGTAGCTGTAGGCGAGGAAGCTCCCGTCGGGCAGAGTGACCTTCGTCGTCTGGCCGGCGCTGTCGTAGATATAGCTCGTCACCTCGCCGCCCACGTTCCGAGAGACCAGGCGCTGGCGCGCGTCGTAAGCGAGGTTGGTGGCGAGGCCGTTCGCATCGACGATCGTCAGGGGCTGTCCGTGCGCGTTGTAGGCGTTGTACAGGGTCGTGTGGCCCAGAGCGTTGGTGACGCTGGCCACGTTGCCGCGTTTGGCCGGGTCGGGATCATCGTCTGCGTAGTAGGCGGTGGTCGCGACGTCGGCGACGTCCGTGCGCGGCCCGTTCAGGGTGAGCACATGACCGTGCGCGTCGTAGGTGAAGGTCGAGGTGCGCGGCTGACCCTCAAGCGTGGCGCCGAAGCCCTGGCTACCGCTGGCGTCTGTGGTCGACTGAACGGTCTTGGAGCACAGCACCGCGATGGGCTGGCCGCCGGCCGAGCCGTCGGCAACGACCGCGGTCGACGGAGCGCAATTCGCGTTGTTGCCGTTGTACGCGTTGGTGGTGATCCTGCGGGGCTCGGCGATGCGCGCCGGAACGCCCCAGCGCGGGTCCCATTCGGTCGTGATCTTGCGGCTGCCGGCGGGCAGGGTGGCGCCCGCCCCCAGGACGGAAGCGCAGCCTACGGCGGAGGCGAGCCCCTCGACGCGCACGGTCTCCAGATTGCGCGCGCTGTCGTACGCGTAGCAGGTCTGGTTGTTGTTGAAGTCGGTCCTCGAGAGGAGATTGCCGGCGCCGTCGTAGCTCTGGCTCTTGACGCCTACGCCGAAGCCCGAGCCTCCGGCCTGCGAGTTGCCGGTCATGCGCGTGATGCCGTTCACGACCTGGAAGGCATAGCTGCGCGACGTGCCGAGCGGGTCGATGATGCTCGTGCTGCCCGCGTTGTATGTGAGCTGGTAGCGCTCGGCGCCGGCGTGCTCGGTCGAGACCGCGCGGCCGCTCGCGTCGTACGTGAACCGGGCGTACAGGTCGCCGTTTTCGTCGATGACGCTCGTAAGGGCGTTGAGGAGCGAGGTGCCGTTCGTGTTGGCGGGCTCGTTGTACAGGTAGCTGCGCACGCGCCCGTCGGCATGGGTAACCGAAGCGAGGTTCGAGGCGGAATCGTAGGTATATCGGGTCCGTCCGCCGCCGGGATCGGTCATGACGACGATCCTCTCCTGGGCGTCGTAGCCGAGCGAGAGTGTGTTGCCTTGCGGGTCGGAGACGCGGATGAGCTTATTCAGAGGAAGCGGAACCGGGGGCGAGAGGGAATTGCCCGCGGCATCGAGGGTGACGCCTCCGTTCGGCCCTGTGGTTCCGTCGCTGTAGCTCAGCGTAAGCACCTGCCCGGAGGCGAGCGATATGGTTCTCAGCCTGCCGTCCACGCCGTAGAACTCGGTGCGATAGGGCGTCTTGTAGTAGTACCCGGTCCCGGCGACGGTGACCAGCGTCCCCGATGCACTGTGGTAGTTGAACGTCTCCTTGCCCGTCGAATCGAAATACTGCACTTCGCCATCCGGCAGCGAGATCGCTGTGCTGACGAAGGTCGATGGCGGATCGAGGACCACGATGCGCTTGTCGAAACCCGTGCGCCACGCCGCGCCGAGGCGCCCCTCGGTATGCACGCCGGGCGTGCGCGAGAACGGCTCGTAGAACTGGAAGGAATGGTAGTGGCGGGTAAGCTCCAGTCCGAGCGGATGGCGGTAGTCGCTCTCGCTCTCCACCTTGACGCCCGTGCCCGGGGTCACGGGATTGCCGACCTTGTCGCGGCAGCAGGTGTCGAGCGGGCGCGCGCACATCGTCTGCCCCGTCGCGGGGTATGTGGTGGCGACGTAGCCCACCGGACAATTGAGCGCGCGGCCCTTGATCAACGAAACGGTTCCCCCGAAGCTTGTGCAGGTGAATGCAAGCCGTCGAAACGTGGTGGTCAGGATCCCGAACCCGCCTCCGTAGGCGTCGCCCCCGTTCCAGCAGAAGTTGGATGTGAAGGTCGCATGCCAGCCGGTGTCATTGGCAAGGCCACAGCCGCCCCAATGGATGTTCGCGAATGCGGTCGAGATCTGGACGACGTTCTCCTCGGTCAAGGGCGTCGCGCCGGGACATCCGCCGTTGGGGTTGGTGCCGCCGCTGGCGAAGCACCAGTGGGCGTCGGAAATCAAGCTGGCGCCTTCCTCGGAGCAGGCGCCAACGCCCCAGGGCCCAGGCGTCGGGGCTGCGCAAAATTCCCAGCCGCCGAACTCGACGCAGGAGGCGTACGCCGTGGTCGCGATGAGCGCCGCGAGGATAGCGGCCGCCGTACGCAGGACCAGGGATCTGAGCGTTGGGAAAATCGGGAAAATCAAGCGCGGCGGGCGCGCGCGCTTGTCGTCATCTCGGCAGTCGTTCACCCCGGCGAAGACGGTTGTCCCGGAGAGAGCCAGAAAGAGGCCGACGAAGACGAGCACGGGCCGCATGCGCAGGCTCCCGCCAATCGAGAGGCGAGCGTTCATCGTGTTTCTCCCATCCCGGCGGATCTCGCCGAGCTGTGCGACCGGTTGTTCTTGCTCTTGAGTTTTCTTGTAGCGCCGCGCGTGCGCGCGTAGCGGTGATGCGACAACGAGTGCGAGACTACACGAAGAGTTTTTTCGTTTGCAATCGGAAACCGGGCTCCTTACATCAAGTGTAGGGTTTCCCCGACACGGTCATATAAGCGCGGGCTTATTCGGGCGGGCGCTAAGTTAGGAACCGTGCACAAGCCACGCGCCTCCTTGCCCGCACGCAAGAATCTTGGCAATACGAGTGAAGCGCGAGAGAACGATATAATCGCCGCGCGCCATCCATGAGAAAGCGATCTCTCCCATGAGCAAGCGAACCGCCGCAGCGGTCGCAATCGCCGCAGTCCTGTCTGCCTGCGCGACCACGCAATCCGATGACGTGAAAATCTACGGCCCGGCGGAACTCAAACAAGGCGACTACGAAATGGTAGGGCGCGTCTGGGTGGGTACGTGGCGAACGGCGTTCTGGGTGCCGACGTACTCGTTACGCGACGACGGAATCGCTGCGCTGAGAGACAAAGCCGCGTCCATGGACGCGAACGGGCTCACCAACGTGGATTGCTACGGAGACAGCGGGTTGTTCGGCGGGTCGGTCGCGTTGACCTGCTACGGCAAAGCAATAAAAGTCTCGCAGACCCGCCGCTAGCTCTCTTCCTACGCCGCCGACAGCAGGTCCCCGGCGCTCGACTCGAGCGCGAGCAGGGCGCGCTTGCGCTCCAGGCCGCCCGCGTAGCCTGTGAGGCTGCCGTTCGAGCCGACGATGCGGTGACAGGGAACGATGATGCCGATCGGGTTGCGCCCGGTGGCTGCGCCCGCGGCGCGCGCGCTGCCGAGGCAGCCGGCGCGGCGCGCGAGCTCGCCGTAGGTGATGGTCTCGCCGAAGCCGACGGTCGAGATCGCCTTCCATACCGACTTCTGAAACGGCGTGCCATCGGGCGCGAGCCCGGTGTCGAAGCGCTTGCGCTCGCCGCCGAAGTATTCGGCCAGCTCGAGCTTCGCCTGGACGAGCGCCGCATGCCGGGCGTCGCGCTGCCATTCCGCTTCGACCTGCGGCAGGTATTTCTGGCCGTCGAAGTAGACGCCGCACAGGCCTTCGTCCCGCGCGACGAGCAGCATCCGCCCGTGGGGGCTGTCATAGAAATCGTAGTGCTTCATGGTTGCTCCTTCGTGAGTGATTGCCACAGATGCATCACGGCGTACGCCCGCCAGGGTCGCCATGCTTCCCCCGCGGCGAGGACGCGACGCGCGCCGGTTTCCCCGAGCGCCTTCATCACGCCCAGGTCGGTGTGCGGAAAGGCGTCCGGCCAGGAGAGCGCGCGCATCGCGATGTACTGCGCGGTCCAGTCCCCGATGCCGGGCAGCGCGCGCAGCGCATCGAGCGTCGCCTCGACGTCGGCATTCGGCGCGAGCACGAGGCGGCCGCCGTCCACCGCGCGCGCAAGCGCGACGACGGTGCGCGCGCGCGCCCCGGGCATGCCGAGACGCGCGATGCGCGAAGGCGGCAGGTCGGCCACGCGCGCGGCGGTGGGAAACAGCGTCGTGAGCGAAGCGAACGGGGTCGCGATCGCGTCGCCGAACGCTGCGGCGAAGCGGCCTGCGACCGTGGTCGCCGCGGCTACCGTCACCTGCTGCCCGAGGATCGCTCGCACCGCCATTTCGAAGCCGTCGAACGCGCCGGGCACCCGCAGGCCGGGGTGGCGCCTCGCGAGCGCGCCGAGCGCCTGCGCCACCTCGGCGGGATTGCACGCGAGGTCCATGAGCGCCTTGACGCGCGCGAGCGCGGGCGGCAGCGCCTTGACGAGCGACGCCGACACCGCGACGCGCAGCGTGGGCTTTTTCGGCGAGATCCCGACCGCGATCCAGCCGGCGTGCTCCTTGCCATCGCTTGCGATGCGCACCGTGCGGCGGTAGCTACCGCCCTCCAGAGCCTCGACGCCGGCGATCGCGCGCGCGCCGAGGAATGCGCTCACCGCGGGCCAGTCGAACGGCGGGCGGAAGCTGAGCTCGAATTGCAGCGCATCGCCCGCGGCCGCTGCGCCGTGCCTTTGCACGCGTAGCTGGCCGGGCTTCAGGCGGTAGCGCTGTCGGAACAGCGCGTTGAAGCGCCTTACGCTGCCGAAGCCGCTCGCGAAAGCCACGTCGGTGACCGGCAGCGCGGTATCGGTCAGCAGGCGCTTCGCGAGCAGCAGGCGCTGCGTCTGCGCGAACTCCACCGGCGAGACGCCGAACTCCGCGCCGAAAGCGCGCCGCAGGTGCCGGTCGGTGATGCCCAGGCGCGAGGCGATGGAGTCCAGCCCGTCCTGCTCCAGCGTCCGGTCTTCCAGCATCGTCGCGGCGGCCTGCGCAAGCCGCGTCGTCGCGTCCACGCTCGCGTTGCCGGGCGCGAGCTCGGGCCGGCAGCGGAGGCACGGCCGGTAGCCGCTCGACTCGGCGGCCGCGGCGCTCGGGAAAAAGCGGCAGTTCTCGCGCTTCGGCGGCTTCACCGTGCAGATCGGCCGGCAATAGATGCGCGTCGAGGAGACGGCGACGAAAAACCGGCCGTCGAAGCGCGCGTCGCGCGCCCTGAGCGCGCGGTAGCAGATATCGGAGTCGAGCGTCATGCGCGCATTATGGGCGCGGGAAAAGGCCCCTGTCTCGCCGTTTTCGGACATCGGAGCAACATTACAAGGGAGCGCGCGGCCGGATCGTCGCCGAAATCCTCTATTTCGGGCCGGACCGGAAAGTCATCAGGGCCTCGGCGCACTACGCCGGTTAAGCCGAGCCCCACCGTTCGCGCACGGAGACCGCCGCGAGACGGCTGCGCTTCTCCGCGCGAGTGCTAGAATTCCCGCATGAGCTCCGTCCTTTCCAAGGAAAAGAACGTCCTGGGCGGACCGCTCCTCGCGTGCAGCTACTCGCCGCTCACCGGCTTCTTCCGCGACGGTTGCTGCGCGACCTACGGGGCGGAGGGCGTCGCGCACCTGGTGTGCGTCAGGGTCACCGCGGAGTTCCTGGAATTCAGCCGCTCGCGCGGCAACGACCTCTCTACCCCGCGCCCGGAGATGCGCTTCAAGGGGCTCGAGCCCGGCGACCGCTGGTGCCTGCACGTGCTGCGCTGGGTCGAGGCCTACAAGACGGGCAATGCGCCTCAGGTGGTGCTCGAGTCCACCCACGAGAACGTGCTCAAGTACGTTCCCATCGACGCTTTGAAGGGCCGCGCGCTCGACGTGCACTAGCCCCGCGCCCGCGGGGAAACAATTTGCAACGATTCTCCCGGTTCCGGCAATAATTGGGAAACGACTTCGCGCGACCATTGGGCGTAGCAACCCCTTTTAGGAGAAGAGACATGAAAGGAAATCATCGGATGGTCCCCGGGCTCGCGCTCGTCGCGGCGGGCATTCTCGGAGCCGGGGTGGCCGTGGCGCAGATGCCGGACGCCCAGAGCGGAGCGCACCCGGAAGGCATGCACGGCTTTCAGCGGCTGCACCAGCAGCTCAACCTCAATCCGCAGCAGGAAGAGCTCTGGCAGAAGGCTCAGGGCCTGCAGCGCGACGCGTTCAAGGCGCTGCAGGCGAAAGGCGCCGAGAACCGCGCCAAGCTGCGCACGGAGATCGACAAGGCAGGCGTCGACCTGAAGGGGTTCGCGCAACTGCGCGACCGGTTGCGCGAGCAGATGCGCACCGATATGCAAACCTCGCACCAGCAGGTGCGCGCTGCCTGGTTCGGCCTGTACGACTCGCTCGACGCGAACCAGCGCGAGCAGGTGCGCGTGGCGATCCGCGACGGCATGGATCACATGGGACACCGCGGAATGCACCGCGGCGGCCCCCACGGGGACATGCAGGGCTAGGGCTGCGGGCTCACTTCGAAGAGCTGCGGGGTGGACGCGTCGATGCCGGCGCGTATCCACCTCGTCTGCGGCGAGCCGAACACGATCACCCGCGTGAAGTTCTCGATGGGCTTGCCGCTCGCCGGGTCCTGGAGCGGCTTGTCCAGCTTGTAGAGGTGGGTGTCGCCGTTCACGAACAGGACCGGCCTGCCGAACGCGAGCGCGAGGTCGCGCAGCGCGTCGCGGAACGCCACGAAGCCGTCGCCTGCCTTGCGCCTGATCCTGAGCTCGAAATCGGGGTCGGCCTGCGCGAAGATCACCATTCCCGCGAGGTCGCGCTCGCGCGCAAGGCGCAGGCTGTCCTGCATCCAGGCGAAGACCGCCGTCATGCGCGCGCGGTGCTCGGCGTCCATCGCGGCGGTCCGGCCGAGGTTGTTGTTGCTGCCCTGGACGTTCAAGCCCACGAACAGCACGTTGCCCGCGATCCAGCGCAGGTGCTCGCGGTATTCGGCGTAGCGGCCGGATTGCCGCTCGAGCCTGATTTTGCGCTCACCGAGGCTCGTGTCGCCGGATTCGAACAGCTCGCGAAACCTGGCGAGCCTCTCCATGGGATCCATCCCGCTCCGGTGGCAATCCACCCACTCGTTGTCGCCTGGAATGATGACGAAGGGGTGCCTCGAGCGCTCGAACTGGCGTTTTCGCGCTTGCAGCCACTCGTCGCCGCAGGGACCGAGCCCCGAGGTGATGTCGCCGACGTGGATCACGAAAGCCAGCTCCTCGCGGTTCATCTCGTCGATCACGCGGTCGAGAATGGCGGCCTCGGATTCGTTGTACGGCGTATCGCCGATCAGCGCGAAGGCCAGCGGCGGGCGGAACGCGGAGGGGAGGGCCGGCGGAATGTGCGCCGTGCACCCGGCGAGCAGGAGCGAGAGAACCGAGGCTAGACGAGCCAGGAAAGAATGACCGGCAGCAGGTCCTTGCACCAGGAGAGGTTAGCAGAGTTCGCGTTTCCGGCCGCCCCGGCGTAGGCCGGAGAGTTCGAATACGCTCCGATGATCGCGCCGAGAACCCTGGCGCGCTCCTCGGCCGTGCAGTTCATGAACCGCTGTCGCCAGCGCGACGACGTGGCGGCGCTCACCGCGCAGGCGGCCGCGCTCCCGCGAATGCTCCGTCCCTCGAACATCGTGCCCACGTAAGTCAGCCAGCGTTCCTTGTTGCGCAAGCGCATGAACGGGGTGTTGGTGAGGATGTTGAAGGTGCGCTTGCAGGCCAGACAGCGGTAGCGCGGAAGGCCGTGCGCCGCGCCCCAGCCCACGATCTGCGCCGATGAGCAGTGCACGCAGCAAAGGGGGCGTCCTGAAGGGCTGCCTAATGCGGCTCGACGAGAGGCCATATGCTTGTCAATCCTGAGGCGCTCGTCGAGCACGACGTGAATCTCGCTCCCGGATTCTTCTCGGTTCGCGCCTCTGCAAACCGTCACGCCGGTAGTCTCTGGGCGAGCATCATCGACTCGACGCGGGCTGGAGGAGTTGATGGAGATCAAGCCTTACTGAAATGTAAGACGGGTGCGCGAACCGACGCGCCCGCCCGAGGCTGAGGGCAAGCTTACAACCGGGACACGGCCAAGAAATATTTCTGTACGCGTTGAGTGTTGGCCGGGCTCACGATCTCCGCTCTCACCGCGCCTCCTCCGATCCGCTCGACCCGCGCTCCCGCCAACAGGCAACGCGTACGGGTCGCATCCTATTCGAACGCTTCCCGCCCAAATACAATTTTTCGCGACGCTGCACCGTCGGCGTGCACAGTGGACGCCGATACGGCTCGTCTGTCTACAACTTACAACTCGTTTCGAGGAGCAGAAATGAAAAAGAGGAGAACAGCAGTAGTCAGCGCGATTGCCTTGGGTGTGGCGGCGGCGTTCGGCGCGTCTTCGCAGGTCGCCGCAGCGGATGGGGACAGCACGCTGCAGTTTTACGGTCACCTGGACCTGTCGCTCGACGTCATCACGAAGGGGATCGCGGAGGGCGGATCGGGCGGAAATCCCCCGCCGACCGGCAAGGTCGGCTGGCAGCCGGACATTTCGAGCAACTTGTCGTACGTCGGCTTCCGCGGCGATCACGACATCGGCAGCGGATACAAGATGGTGTTCCAGGTCGAAACCCAGATCGACGTGTCGGCGACGCCAGGCCCCAGCCCGGTGAACCAGGCCTCTCCGGGGAACCAAGATAACAAGGTGCAGGGGGCGCTCGCCTCGCGCAACAGCTTCCTCGGCATCGCCGGCGGTTTCGGCGCGTTGAAGCTCGGCAAAACGGACGCGCCTTACAAGCTGTCGACCGCGCGCATGGACCCGTTCTCCGCGACCGTCGGGGATTACAACAGCATCATGGGTAATACGGGCGGAGACAATCGAGCTGAATTCGATACGCGCCTCTCGCACGCCATGTGGTACGAATCCCCCAAATGGGGCGGTGCCTCCTTCAGTGCGCTCTGGGCGCCCGGACAGAACCGCGCGAGCGACAACAGCCTCAACGCCAGCGGCGAGCCGGATTGCACGGGAGGCGGCGGACTAGGGGCGGGCCCCTGCAATGACGGCTCCTTCGGCGACGCCTTCAGCGTAGCAGGCGTTTATGAGCAGGGTCCGCTCTACGGCATCATCGCCTTCGAGCAGCACAACAAGGTCAACCGTACCGGTGACGAAGGCAGCCCGATCCCGGGGTCTGCTCCTGCGGGAGCCGTCGGTGTCGCCGACGAGCGTGCCTACAAGATAGGCGTCCAATACGCGTTCTCGACCAATACCATTGTCAACGTCATCATCGAGAGAATGACCCGCGCAGCGCCCGACTCGAATTTCAACGAGCGGCAGCGCAACGGATCGTGGCTCGCGATAACGCAGAAATTCTCCGGCGAGGACGAAGTCAACTTGGGTTGGGGGCACGCAGCAAAAACCCCGGGGCAACCCGGCGGAGCCTCCGTCGATAACGTAAACCCCACCGGCGTGCTTGGGCCCGGCGGGTCGGTCGACAACGCATCCGACCTGTTTACGATCGGGTACAAGCACCACTTCGACAAAAAAGCGAACTGGTACGCGGTCTATGCCCGCCAAGCCAATAAGGCCGGAGGGCACTACGACCTCGGCGCAAGCGGCCATGGCGTTACCACCGATTGCAAGGATGGTTCACCTGGAGCCTTCTGCTTCACAGGCGAGACGCTGCAGGCGATATCCGTGGGCATGATGTACTCGTTCTAGCGCCACGAGTCTCCTCTTTGGGTTTCGTGGTAGGTTTGGCGGGCGTCGCAAGGCGCCCGTTTTTTCTTTTCGGAGACTGGAGTTGAAGCGCCTCGGTTTGATGTTTGCAGTGGCGGCCGGCCTCTGGCTTGCGGAGTCATCCGCGACAGCCGCGTTCATCTTTCGCGCGGGCGATTCGGTCTGGGTGGACGGCAAGAAGTACAGCTGGGAAGAATGGAAAAAGATCCGCGACGACCCGGAGCTGGTGAAGCAATCGCAACAGCCCGAAGCGGCGAAGCCGGTTGCCGCCGGCGAGCCCAGGGCCGCGAGCTGCGCGACGGCGATCTACCACGACGAATTCCCGAGCGACGACGAGCGCTTCCAGTGCACGGCGGGGCTGGGTGAGCTGACACGCGAGCAGATCCTGCAGAAAGGCTGGAAGGTCGATCTCATCGAAAAGATCCCCCCACCGAGCGGGCAGCCGACGCAATCGCCGCGCGGTCTTCCGCTCAATCTGTACAAGCTGGTGATTTCCCGCGCCTCAGGCTACGAGGCACCGGTGCCTTCTCCGAAGTCCGCTGCACCGGCCGCGAAGCGCCCGGGGACCGACACGCTGTGCCTGAACGATTGCCTGGGCAGCGGCGCGAGCCGGGCGCTGTGCGAAAGCCGCTGCGGCTACTGAGACCGGAGTGAAAAGAAAAAGGGCCGGCGAATCGCCGGCCCTTGCTTCTTCAACCGCGCCCCTTGCTGATCTAGGCGCGTGAAGCGACGGAGGTCTTTCAGTGGTCGTGGTCGTGATCGTCCCGGTCGTGATCGTGGTCGTCCTTGTCCTTGTCGACCTGATGGGAGTAGACGCCGATGCAGCCGTTGTTGCTGCCGCAGATTCCCGCGCCTGTGCCCCCGAGTCCATTGTGGGTCGGCCCTGTGGTATCCCCGCCGTTACCGACTGTAGCCACCGGCGCCGACTGCGGGACGAAGATCAGGTTGCGCTTGGAGTCTGCGGCCACCGAGTGCGAGCCCGACGACTGCGGGACCGTCTCGATCAGGACGCTGGTCCCGTCGATCACGCCGAGCACGGCCGTCTGTTGCGACGCGGCCGGACAGGGGGCGCTGGTCGTGCAGTTCCTGTTGGAACCCGTGTAGTAGCGCCCGTCGCCACTGTTGAACCAGACCTCATCCGAGCCGACGATGCTGTTCACGTGGCTGAAATGCTTGGTCGTCGCGTTGATCACCAGCGTGCTGTCATTCGTCGGGTTGTTGGCCGGCGTGCAGCCCAGGAGCAGGTTGTCGTTCGGCCCAACCGTCGCGCCGTTGGGTCCACAGTTGCTAAGTTGCAGGACGCCAATGTTCGTGGCCGGATTGAAGGCGCCGAGCACGTAGGTCCCTGGCGTGACGGCGTTCGGATCGATCACCATCAACCCGCCGTCGCAGGTCGCCGTGCCGCAACCCCCCGGTTTCCCGAGGATCGGCACCGACACATAGAAGCGCTTGGTCTTCGGATCCCAGGTCGGCTGCTCGATCCCTGGCGTGCCAGGGAAAAGCGTCGTGTCGATAGTGATCTTGCTGAGGCTCAGGACCGAGCTGTGGTTCCGGTCGCCGTTCGCCGCGAACAGCGTCCCGAAGGGCGGGTCCTCGGCGTTGTTAATGGCCAGCAGCAATTCGCCGTCGGGCGTCAACGCCATTTCGTCCACTCGCGTGCCGCCTCCGGTCGCCAGTGTTTGCTTGAGGGCTGACGCGTCGGGCGCATCGAGATCGAACACCTTGAGCGTGCTGTCGCCGTCGCCCGCGTATAGCCACCTGCCGTGCGTCACCACCCCGTCGGGTCCGGAGATATCGTTGTTCACCGACTCGTTCGGTAGGCCAGGGTTGTTGAGCTTAACGCCCACGAACTGCCCCTTGCCGAGGAACCTCTTGAACGTGACGTGACGGGTATCGATGATGTCGATCGCCGCGTTCGAGCGATCGGCGAGGTAGTACTCTGCGCGATGCGGGTTGACCCAGCTGATGTCGTACGACCGCAGTGCGGCGCCTGGGATCTGTACCGCGGTCAGGCACTTCGTCTCCGTCGTCGTCGGTGCTCCCGGGCCCGTGCAGGGTCCGGCGAGGGCGAATGCTGAAAGCCCCAGCAGCGCCGGGCCCGCGGCGAGCGAGGTACGGAAAGATCTTGAGAACATTGTGCTGCCTCCTTTTTAAGATGGGACGACGCTCTCCCGGTCACCGCGCGGACGGGCCGCCGGTGCCTACGCGTCGCGGAAAGCGAACCGTAGAACCTTGGGATTTCTTCAGTGCTTGGGAAACCGCAGACCGTCCCGTACGCGGCGGGCGCCGCAAAAGGTCGCGCCCGAGGAAACCCGCTCAACTGCGAGCGTCTATCCAAGAATCCGTGCGCTAGGCGAAGCCCGCACACTGTTGTGGCTTTCCTCCGGACCGCATTTTCACTGCTCGATGCTGCCCGCTGACTCTGCCGCAATTCCATTGGGCACGCACCTTAAAAAACTGACAGCTTCAGCTCCCGCTTATGCAGCTAGCAGGACAATCCACAAAACAAGGAGTTGATCGGGCCTCTTCAAGCGCTTTGTCATTGCAAGGTGAGAGCAGGGTTGGCGCGCCTATACTGACACTTGGGGTCCGGAGGAGGCTTGCCGTGCGCATCCTGGTAGTCGAAGACGAAAAAAAAGTCGCGAAGGCGCTGCAGGAAGGGCTGGAAGCCGAAGGCTACGCCGTGACCATCGCCGGCGACGGCGAGCTGGGATTCGAGTTCGTCGGCCGGCAAGCGTTCGACCTGGTGCTGCTCGATCTGGCGCTGCCGCGGCGCGACGGCATCGACATGCTCGCTTCCCTGCGCAAGAGCAACTGCATGACCCCGGTGTTCATTCTCACCGCCAGGGACGCCGTCGAGGACCGGGTGCTCGGCCTGGACGCGGGCGCCGACGACTACATGGTCAAGCCGTTCACGTTCCCCGAGCTGCTCGCACGGATCCGCGCGCTGCTGCGCCGCGGGCGCGCGGACTCCGTCCTCAGGCTGCAGCACGAGGACCTGTGGGTGGACCTCGCGACCCGCAAGGTGGCGAGGGGAGAGCAGTCGCTGGAGCTCACCGGAAAGGAGTTCGAGATTCTCGAGTGCCTGCTGCGCCACAGGGGCCGGACCGTTTCGCGGGACATGCTCGCAAGCCATGTGTGGCACGTGACCGCGCGCGCCACGCCGCTCGACAACGTCATCGACGTGACCATACTGCGGCTGCGCCGCAAGCTCGACGACCCGTTCGAAAAGAAGCTCCTGCACACCGTGCGCGGCATGGGATTCGTGCTGGGAGCGAGGCGGGAATGAGTGCCCGGCTGAACGTGCGGGCGCGACTCGCCCTGTGGCATGCAGGCGTGCTGACGCTCATCGTTTGCGTGTTCTCCGCAGGGATATTCGTTTTCGTCCGGCAGAGCCTGTTTGCGGGAGTCGATCGCCAGCTACACCGCGCGCTCGCGACCATCGACTGGGTTTACCACCACGAGCCTCACGAGATCCAGGACCTGGCGTCGGAATCGGGCATCGTGCTCTTTCGTGTGGTCGTCGATGGGAAGCTCTTCTATCAGACCGACGGTTGGGAACAAGCGGGACTGACCCAAGCGCCCGTCGAGGCCGGGACGCCGCCGGAATCCTGGAAGAGCCCGGACGGCACCTGGTACCGGGTCCGAGCCGTCGCAGGCCCTTCGTACACCATTGCCGCTGCGGTCCGCGAGGGCGCACGCCGTGACGCGATATGGACGCTGGTCGTGATACTCGCGGCGGGCATTCCGCTCGCCGCGGGGCTAGCGATCGCAGGCGGCTACTTCCTCGCGGGGCGTGCGCTCGCCCCGGTGGGCGCGATGGCCGACAAGGCCAGGAGAATCACAGCGGATTCGCTCGGCGAGCGCCTGCCGGTGGCGAATCCCCAGGACGAGTTCGGGCGGCTCGCGACCGTCTTCAACGACACCCTTTCGCGCCTGCACGATTCCTTCGACCGCCTTCGCCGCTTCGCCGCGGACGCCTCGCACGAGCTGCGCACCCCTCTGACGGCGATGCGCAGCGTCGGGGAGGTCGCGCTGGAGGCCGAGCTCGACGCGAGCCGGTACCGCGAGGTCATCGGCAGCATGCTCGAGGAAGTGCACCGACTCACGCACCTCGTCGACAGCCTGCTCGTCCTCACGCGCGCCGATTCGGGCACGACGAAGGCGGCGCGCGAAGTGGTGGAGCTCGCCGGCCTCGCCGGCAGCGTCGCCGACCACCTGCGCGTTCTCGCGGAGGAAAAGCAGCAAAGCCTGAGCGTCGAGGCCGGCGCGCGCGTGGAAGCCCTGGGCGATGCGGCCATCCTCCGGCTCGGCCTGATGAACCTCCTCCACAACGCGATCAAGTACACGCCCAACGGCGGCGCGATTCAGGTTCGCGCGAAGAGCACGCCGTCGGGACAGTCCTCGATCGAAGTGCAGGACTCGGGGCCCGGAATCGCGCCCGCGCACCGCGAGCGGATCTTCGAGCGCTTCTACCGCGCGGAACCCGGCCGCGCCGGTGAAGCCGGCGCCGGGCTCGGTCTGGCCATCGCGCGCTGGGCGGTCGCGGCGAACGGCGGCCGCATCGAGCTCGAGAGCGAGGAATCCCGGGGCAGCCTCTTTCGGATCGTTCTGCCCGCGAGGTGATCCGCTAGAGCTTCTTGAGCCGGTACAGCAGCTCGAGCGCTTCGCGCGGCGACAGCTCGTCCGGGCTGACCGCGTTGAGCGCATCACGGAGGGCGTCGGACTCGGGGTCCCCCGCGGGCTCTTCCTTGCCCGCGACGAAGAAGTCGGACTGGCCGCCGCGCGTGAGGCTCGCCTCCTCGAGCATCTGCAGATACCTGCGCGCGTTGCGGATCACGTTCTTCGGCACACCGGCAAGCTGCGCGACCTGCAGGCCGTAGCTCTGCGAGGCCGGGCCCTCCTCGACCGCGTGCAGGAACACGATCGTGTCCTTGTGCTCGACCGCGTCGAGGTGCACGTTGACCGCCTGCTTGTACTCGAGCGCGAGGCGCGTCATCTCGAAGTAGTGGGTGGCGAAGAGGGTGAGCGCCTTGTTCTTCTCCAGTAGCTGCCGCGCGATCGCCCAGGCGAGCGCGAGGCCGTCGAAAGTCGAGGTGCCGCGCCCGACCTCGTCCATCAGCACCAGGCTCTTCTCGGTCGCGTTGTGCAGGATGTTCGCCGACTCGGTCATTTCGACCATGAAGGTCGAGCGGCCTCCCGCGAGGTCGTCGGCTGCGCCGACCCGTGTGAACACCTGGTCGATCGGCCCGATGCGCGCGCCCTTCGCCGGCACGGATGAGCCGACGTGCGCCATGAGGACGATGAGCGCGACCTGCCGCATGTAGGTGGACTTGCCGCCCATGTTGGGGCCGGTGACGAGCAGCAGCTGGCGCGAAGGCGAGAGCTTCACGCCGTTGGCGATGAATGGCTCGACCTGCGACTCCACCACGGGGTGCCGCCCGGCGTCGATCTCGACCGCGATGTCCGGCGTGAACTCCGGGCGACAGTAGCCGCGCGTCTCCGCGGTCGCGGCAAAGCAGGCGAGCACGTCGACTTGCGCGAGCGCCCGGGCGATGCGCTGCAGGACCGGCACGTGGGCTGCGAGCAGCCCCAGCAGCTCGTCGTAGAGCGCTTTCTCCAGCGCGAGGGCGCGGTCGCGCGCCGACAGCGCCTTGTCCTCGAAGGTCTTCAGCTCCGGCGTGATGTAGCGCTCGGCGTTCTTGAGCGTCTGGCGACGGCGGTAGTCGGCGGGAACCTTGGCGGCGTGGGCGTTGGTGATCTCGATGTAGAAGCCGTGGACGTTGTTGTAAGCGACCCGCAGGTTGGGGATGCCGGTGCGCGCACGCTCCCGCTGCTCGAGCTCGGCGAGAAACGTCCCTGAGTCGGTCTGCAGCGCACGCAGCTCGTCGAGCTCCTTGTGGTAGCCGTCGGCGATCACGCCGCCGTCGCGCACCATCGAGGACGGTTCCTCCATCACGGCGCGGCGGAGAAGGGCGAGGCAGTCTCCCGGCACCTCGAGGTCGGCGCGCATCTTCGCGAGGAGCGTGGCGCCCTTCGGAATCGCGGGCGCAAGCTCGGGCAGGAGCGCGAGGCTGTCGCGCAGCGACGAGAGGTCGCGCGGCCGCGCGTTCTTCAGCGCGACGCGGCCGGTGATGCGCTCGACATCGGCGAAGCGGCGCAGGAGCTTGTGGACCGCGGTGTGCGCGTCGGCGAGCGCCGCCACCGCCTCGTGCCGCGCGCCGACCGCGGCCTGGTCCCTGAGAGGGTGGTGCAGCCAGTGGCGCAGCAGGCGGCTGCCCATCCCCGTCGCGCAGGCGTCGAGAACGGAGAACAGCGTGGGCGCGGGCTCGCCGCGCAGCGTCTCGGTCAGCTCGAGATTCCTGCGCGTCGCCGGGTCCATGCGCAGGTACTCGCTCGCGCGCTCGGGGACGACCGCGGCGACGTGCGCCAGCGCCTGCCCTTGGGTCTTCCTCGCGTACTCGAGCAGCGCGCCCGCGGCGGCAATCGCCGGCTCCATGTCCTCGCAGCCGAAGCCGGCGAGGCTCGCCGCGCCGAGCTGCTTGAGCAGGATTTTCCGGCCGGCGTCGAAATCGAAGTGCCATTCCGGCAGGCGCGTCACGGCGAAGCCGTTCAGCTCCGTTCCCTCGGTCGCGAGGATCTCTGCGGGTCCGATGCGGCGCAGCTCGCTATCAAGCAGCTGCGGCGCGATCTCAGTGACGCGCAAGTCGCCGCTCGCGAGGTTCAGCCACGCGAGACCCACGGCGCCCTTCGTGCGGGCGAGCGCGAGCAGGATGTTGTCGGCCTTCTCCTCGAGCAGCTCGGAGTCGGTGAGCGTCCCGGGCGTCACGATGCGCGTCACCTGGCGGTCGACCGGGCCCTTGGACGTCGCCGGGTCGCCGATCTGCTCGCAGATCGCCACCGACTCGCCGATCCTCACCAGCTTCGCGAGATACTGGTCGATCGCGTGATAGGGCACGCCCGCCATCTTGATCGGCGCACCGGCGGAAGCGCCGCGCGTGGTGAGCGTGAGATCGAGCAGGCGCGAGGCGCGCTCCGCGTCGTCGTAGAACATCTCGTAGAAGTCGCCCATGCGGTAGAACAGCAGGATGTCCGGGTACTGCGCCTTGAGGCGCAGGTACTGCTGCATCATGGCCGTGGTACCGGGAAGATCGGCCGAGGGCGTTTGATTTCCCGTGCTGCCGCTTGAGGTTGCGGAATTTCGGTGTTCCATCTGGATCATCAGGGCCTGTGGCGCGCAGACATGTTGCAGTAGGCGCTAGGGTCTTGCAAGTCAACTCGGGCAGAATGGGCACGACCTGTCG
>Ga0137409_10000203_pt1 | contig 61202 bp, 72 predicted proteins | sample CZODoug1_16funga_FD_122059 | JGI IMG/M metagenome (GOLD analysis project Ga0137409, IMG submission 122059) | Vadose zone soil fungal communities from Angelo Coast Range Reserve, California, USA - CZODoug1_16fungal (Hybrid Assembly) | ecosystem: Environmental > Terrestrial > Soil > Vadose zone... | reverse complement strand
AATGGATGAGCTGCTACCGGGGTGCGATCGCCGGCGCCGTCGCCACGGTGCACAGCCCCCTGCTCACCGCCGTGCACGGCGGCGAGAGCAACGAGTCCGGTGTGACGGCAATGCTCACTCGATGAGGTCGAGCCTGCGGTTCCATGAAACGGGGCCCGTCAGATTTGACGGGCCCCTTCATTTGGCTGGGGGACTAGGATTGCTCGGCGCTGCGCGCCTCGGCCCTGCGGGCCCGACAGCTTCGCTGCCGCGAAGCCGTCGTCCAACCACGCTCGCAGACTCGCGCGGTTGTCGAACCGGCGGTTCTCATCCTAGTCCGCCGCGACTCCCGGCCCGGAAATGAAACGGGGCCCGTCAGATTTGACGGGCCCCTTCATTTGGCTGGGGGACTAGGATTCGAACCTAGGTAAACGGAGTCAGAGTCCGTTGTCCTACCACTAGACGATCCCCCAGGAGTGGCGGGATACAAAATCGAGCGGGCGCGCACGGAGCTGCGTGCCCCGCTGCCCGCCGAAGCTTAACGCTTCGAGTACTGCGGCCCGCGGCGGGCCTTGCGGCGTCCGACCTTCTTGCGCTCGACTTCACGCGCATCGCGCGTCACGAAGCCCGCGGCGCGCAGCGGCTTGCGCAGGCTCTCATCGTACTCGATGAGCGCGCGGGTGATGCCGTGACGGATCGCGCCCGCCTGGCCGGTGATGCCGCCGCCGTCGACCTTGACGGAGATATCGAAATTGCTGAGGAGCTTCACCGCCTCGAGCGGCTGGCGCACGATCATGCGGCCGGTCTCGCGGCCGAAGAACTCCTCGAGCGAACGGTCGTTCACCGTGATACGCCCGCTGCCGGCCTTCAGGTACACGCGTGCCGTCGCGGTCTTGCGACGGCCGGTGCCGTAGTGATTGTGCTGGGTCGCTGCCATGTATGGTCCTATTGAATCTCGAGCGGCTTCGGCTGCTGCGCCTTGTGGGGATGCTCACCGCCTGCAAACACGTGCAGCTTCCTGAACATGCGCCGGCCGAGCGGGTTCTTCGGCAGCATGCCCTTGACCGCGAACTCGATCACGCGCTCGGGGTGCTCGCTGAGAAGCTTCTCGAGCGCGATCGACTTGATGCCGCCGATGTGTCCGGTATGGTGGTAGTAGATCTTGTCGGAGAGTTTGCGTCCGGTGACACGGATCTTCTGCGCATTCACCACCACGATGTGGTCGCCCATGTCCACGTGCGGGCTGTAATCAGCCTTGTGCTTGCCCTTGAGGCGATGGGCAATCTGCGAGGCCAGCCGCCCGAGCGTCTTGTTGCTGGCGTCGACGACGAACCAATCGCCCCGGACGGTACCGGGCCTGGCAAATACGGTCTTCATAGGTCACTCGTGGCTTGAGCCCGCCGTCGGGGGAGAACCCTGGAACGGCCGGGGGCCGAAAAAAGGCGGGGAAGTGTACTCAAGCAGGTGCAGCAATGCAAAGGAGACCCCGGCGGCCCCCGCGAGGGTTTGCCGCTCGTAATTGCCCTCTATAATAGAGCACTTAGCTATGGAGTCCGGTCGCCTTCTCGACTCTGCCATCGCCGCCCTGGACCGTGGACTGCGATCGGTCTTTGCGCCGGCCAGGACATCCCGGCCCGTCCCGGGCGGTTCGGACCAGGCACCCACCCCCCTGGCGGCTGCGGAACGGCGCGCCAGCGCGGCGCTCATGCGCGTCAACCACGCCGGTGAGCTGGCCGCGCAGGCGCTCTATCACGGTCAGGCTTTCGTCACCCGCTCCACCGCGACGCGCGACATGCTGATGGCCGCGGCGCGCTCCGAATCCGATCACCTCGCGTGGTGTGAGACGCGCCTGAAGGAGCTCGCCGCCCGGCCGAGTCTCCTCAATCCGCTCTGGTACGCCGGATCCTTCGCCATCGGCGCGGCCGCCGCGCTGATGGGCGATCGCGCCAGCCTGGGGTTCGTGGCCGAGACCGAGCGTCAGGTCGAGGGGCACCTCGATGATCACCTCGGCAGACTCCCGGCGAGCGACACTCGCAGCCGTGCGATACTTGAGACCATGAGGGCGGAAGAGATCGCGCATGGCGCGGCGGCCGCGGCTGCCGGCGGCGCCCGTCTGCCCGCACCGGTGTGCGCCCTCATGCGGCACACGGCCCGTGTCATGACGGGCACTGCCTACTGGGTTTGATCCTGAAGGTTGTATATCTCCCGGGAGCCGCTATGGAAGAGAACATCAAGCCCTTAAGCGAGATCCCCGCGATCAACCGGTTCCTGAGTTACTGCCGCATCCGCGCGGTCCCCTCCAAAACCGTCGTCATCCACGCCGGCGACCTGCCGGACGTCCTCTACTACATCATCAGCGGTTCGGTGGAAGTGATGATCGAGGATGAGGAAGGCAACGAGATGGTGCTGGCCTACCTCAACCGCGGGCAGTTCTTCGGCGAGATGGGACTGTTCTACGAGCAGCCTACGCGCAGCGCCTGGGTCCGCACGCGCAACCAGTGCGAGCTCGCGGAGATGACTTACCCGCGCTTCCGGCAGATTGCCGCGGAGAGCCCGGGGCTGGTGTTCGAGCTCGCCACGCAACTGGCCACGCGCCTCGACCGCACCAACCGCAAGCTGGGCGATCTCGCCTTCGTCGACGTCACCGGCCGCGTAGCTCACGCCATCATGGACCTGTGCGGCGAACCCGACGCCATGACGCACCCGGAAGGCATGCAGATCAAGGTCAGCCGTCAGGAGCTCTCGCGCCTGGTCGGCTGCTCGCGCGAGATGGCGGGCCGGGTGCTCAAGGTGCTGGAGGAGCAGGGCCTGTTGCGCGCGACCGGCAAGACCATCGTGGTCTTCAACGCCCGGCCGAAGATGAAGACGCGCCCGGTCATCGTGCCCGCGAAACCGGCGGCCGCCACCACCGCCGCCGCCGCCACCAAGGCCACCAGCCCGCTCGACCTCGACGACGATGATGATGATGATGACGATGACGACGAGGATGAGAACCCGTAGCGCGTAATCTGCGGCTCATCCCCGGCGCTGTGCCGTCAAGTGGCGCTCTGGCGCCGCATCTCCCGGATGGTCTGAGCGTAGTCGCGACTGCCGAAGATCGCCGATCCGGCGACGAACGTGTCCGCTCCGGCCTGTGCCGCCGAACGGATGTTATCGGTCTTGATCCCGCCATCGACCTCGAGGCGCACCGCGCGGCCTGCCCTGTCGATGCGGGCGCGCGCATCAGAGAGTTTGCGCAGGGTGGTCGGAATGAACTGCTGACCGCCAAAGCCGGGATTCACCGACATGATGAGCACCATATCGAGCAGCTCGAGGGTGTAGTCGAGGTAGTCGAGCGGCGTGGCGGGATTGAACACCAGTCCCGGCTGGCAGCCGTGCTCGCGGATCAGGGCGATGGTGCGATCGACGTGCTCGGAGGCTTCCGGGTGAAAGGTGATGAACGTGGCGCCGGCGGCGGCGAAGTCCGGCACGATGCGATCGACCGGACGGACCATGAGATGCACGTCGATCGGCGCCTTGACGCCGTGCCTGCGCAACGCCCCGCACACCATCGGACCGATGGTGAGATTCGGCACGTAGTGGTTGTCCATCACGTCGAAGTGAATGAGATCGGCGCCGGCGGCGAGCACCGCGTCGACTTCCGCTCCGAGCCGGGCAAAATCGGCGGAGAGAATCGATGGCGCAATCCAGGCGGGCAGCATAATAGCCACAGTCTAACCCATCGCAATCGATCGAAACTCAGGCTGTCAGGCGCGCGAGCGCTTCGCGGTACTTGTCGCTGGTGCGCGCGATGATCTCGGGCGGCAGTTTCGGTCCCGGTGCCTGCTTGTTCCAGTCGAGGGTCTCCAGGTAATCGCGTACGAACTGCTTGTCGAAGCTCGGCGGGCTCACACCCGCGCGATAGCTGTCCGCGGGCCAGAAGCGCGAGGAGTCCGGCGTCAGCACTTCGTCGATGAGCGTCAGCCTGCCTTGCGTGTCGACGCCGAATTCGAACTTGGTGTCGGCGATGATGATGCCGCGGCTGCGCGCGTGTTCGGCCGCCAACCCATACAGCGCGAGCGCGGCGTCGCGTACCGCGGCGGCAAGCTCTGCACCGATGAGCGCGGCCATTTCCTCGAAACCGATGTTCTCATCGTGAGCGCCGCTCTGCGCCTTGGTCGCCGGCGTGAACAGCGGCTGCGGCAACCGCCCGGCCAGCTTGAGTCCCGGAGGCAGGGCGATCCCGCACACGCGCCCGCTCGCCTGGTAGTCCTTCCAGCCGGAGCCGATGAGATAGCCGCGCACTACCGCCTCGACGGGCAACGCCTTCAGGCGCCGCACGATCACCGCCCGCCCGGCCAGCAGCGCGCGCTCGCCCTCGTCCCTGACTACCTCCGCCGGCTCTCGGCCCGTCAGGTGATTCGGCACCAGCTGCCGGGTGCGCGCGAACCAGAAGTTGGAGATGCCGTTCAGCACGCGCCCCTTGTCGGGAATCGGATCGGGGAGCACCACGTCGAAAGCCGACAGCCGGTCGGTAGTCACGATCAGCATCGTGTCGGCGTCGACGGCGTAGATGTCGCGCACCTTGCCCTCGTGGATGCGGGTAAGGCCGGTGAGTTCGGTTCGGTAAACGACGGGCGCCGGCATGCGCTTGGTACTATAGCGGCCCTTTGAGCCTGCGACATCCTTCGGCCCTGACGCCAAGCCATGAGAATGAAATGGATCGGCAAACTCACCGGCGGCCTGCTGGGTGCGGCCGCGCTCGGTCCGATCGGGGCCGTGCTCGGTGTGCTGCTCGGGCATCAGTTCGATGAGCACGGCGATGAGCTGCAGGCGAGGCTGTCCGCGGGCGAGGACGTCGCTGCGATTGGCGAGCGCTTCTTCCGCGCCACCTTCCGCGTCATGGGCTATCTCGCCAAGGCCGACGGCCGCGTGTCGGAGCTGGAAATCTCCGCCGCGCGCGCCGTCATGGGCGACCTGCGCCTCGATCTCCCGCAGGTGCGCGAGGCGATCGCCTGCTTCACCGCCGGCAAGCTCCCCGCATTCGACCTCGGCGCCGAACTCACCGGTCTCAGGCGCGCCTGCCGCGGCCGGCCCGACCTGCTGCGCGTGTTCCTCGAGATCCAGATGCGCGCGGCGCTCGCCGGCAACAACCTGCAAGGCCCGGTACGGCCCCTCGTGGGACGGGTCGCCGCGGCGCTGGGCATCTCGACCCTCGAGCTGGCGCACATCGAGGCGGTGGTGCGCATCCAGCGCGGCGGCTTTCGCCCGGGCGAGGCGCGCGGCGCCGGCGCTGCGGCGCGCGACCGCTCGCTCGAGGAGGCCTACAGCGTGCTCGAGACCACCGCGGGCGCGAGCGACGAGCAGGTCATCAAGGCCTACCGCCGGCAGCTGCACCGCCATCATCCCGACAAGCTCAAGGCCAACGGCTTGCCGGAGTCGATGATGGCGCACGCCAAGCAGCGCACACAGCAGATCATCGAAGCCTACGAACTGATCCGCGAGCGGCGCGGCATGACTTAGGCGCGCCGCGCCCACTCCTCGATGATGCCCTGGATCGCGCGCACGCCATCGGTCAGCGCCGCGGGTCCGGGCTGCAGGATGAGCGATGACTTGATCTCGCGCACGTAGCCGTCGCGCACCGCGGGAATGGCGTCCCACCCGGGCCGCGCAGCCAGGCGCTGCGGCTGGAACTTCTTGCCGCACCAGGAGCCGAGCACGATGTCGGGAGCGCGCCGCGGCACTTCCAGCGGATCGGCGATGATGCGATTGCGCCCCAGCCCCTCGCGCGCGAGCTCGGGAAAGCACTCCTCGCCGCCGGCGAGTGTCACGAGCTCGGACACCCACTGGATGCCGCTGATCATGGGATCGTCCCATTCCTCGAAATACACGCGCGGACGGCGCGCCAGGCCGGCCGCCCGCGCGCGCACCTGCGCCAGTCCCGCGCCCAGCTCAGCCACCAGCGCCTGCGCCTTGCCCTCGCAGCCGATCATGCCGCCGAGCGTGCGGATCATGCGCAGGATGTCCGCGACGCTGCGGTGATTGAAGACGTGCACCTCGAGGCCGGCGCGCACCAGCTCGGCGGCGATGTCGGCCTGCAGGTCGGAGAAGCCGAGCACCAGGTCGGGCTGCAGCGCCACGATGCGGTCGGTGCGGGCACTGGTGAACGCGGAGACCCGCGGCTTTTCGCGGCGCGCGCGCGGCGGGCGCACGGTGAAGCCCGAGATACCGACGATGCGCCAATCCTCGCCGAGCCGATACAGCGTCTCGGTCGTCTCCTCGGTCAGACACACGATCCGTTGTGGAAATCCTGAATTTGTCGTCATGAGGCACCCAAGGCGGTGAGCACTGTATCCTTAAGGCATGTGGACGCGCATCCAGGCCTTGCTCGACTGGTGCTTCTTCGGACCGGCCTCGGTGCGCGCCGGCCTGCTCGGGGGGAGCCTGCGCGTGCTGCGCTACCCGTATGCGGTGGTGCGTGACCTGTGGCGCGGGGAAATCAACCTGCGCGCCATGAGCCTGGTGTACACGTCGCTCCTGTCGCTCATCCCGCTGCTCGCCTTCAGTCTCGCCATACTCAAGGTCTTCGGCGGGCACCGTGACCTGGAGCCGATCGTCTACGAGCTCTTTCGCCCGGTCGGCGGCGCGGCGGCGACCGAGCTCACGACGCGCGTGGTGCAGTTCGCCAGCCACGTCAGCAGCGGCGTGGTGGGGTCGGTGGGGCTGGCGCTGCTCGCCTGGACCCTGGTGGGCACCATCAAGAAGGTCGAGGACAGCTTCAACTTCCTGTGGCACGTGGACCAGCCGCGCAGCTTTGCACGGCGGCTCGCGGAGTACACCACCCTGCTCATCGCCGGCCCGGTGCTGCTCGTGGGCTTCGTGGGGCTGTCGCACGCGGCCCTGAGCAGCGCGCCGGTGCAGGAGGTGGTGGACCTGCCGCTGCTGCACCGTCTGCGCGGCACCGGCATCAGCCTGGCGCCCTACGTGATGGTCACGGCGTTCTTCACCGCCCTGTACATGATGATTCCCAACACGCGCGTGCAGTGGCGTGCGGCGCTCATCGGGGCACTGGCGGGCGGCATCCTGTGGGCCGCCGTCGGCAAGATGTTCACCGCGTTCGTCATGTACTCCACCCGCCTCACCATCGTGTACGCGGGATTCGCGTTCGTGGTGGCGGCGCTGCTGTGGACGTATTTCGGCTGGCTGATCCTGCTCGCCGGTGCGCAACTGTCGTTCTACGTGCAGAACCCCACGTACCTGCGTCTGGGCCTGCAGCAGCTGCGACTCTCGAGCGTGGAGCTCGAGCAGCTGGCGCTGAGACTGATGTACTTCGTGGGCCGCGCGCATGTCGCCGGCGGACCGCGCTGGAGCGTGAATCGCCTCGCCACGGAGCTGGGACTGCCGGGCATCGCGGTGGCGCAGATGGCCGCGACGCTCGAGCGCGCCGGGCTGCTGATCGTGACCGACAACGACGAGCTGGTCCCGGCACGCGACATCGGGCGCATCGGCGTGTACGAGATACTCGACATCGCCCGCAACCAGGGCAGCGGCCACGTCGCACCCCGCAACCTGCCCATCCCCCCGGTCGACCGGCTGCTGGCCGGTGTCGAGGATGCGCGCCGCCATCGCTGCGGCGAGCTCACGCTACGCGACCTGGTCGATGAAGCTGCGCGGCCGGCGCTGCAGCTCACTCCCCGGCAATCGTCATCTCGCTGACCAGCACCGAGCCGGTGCGGATGCCGCCGCGCACGTCACAGTCGTCGCCGAGCGCCACGATGTGCCGGTACATGGGCCTCAAGTTGCCGGCAATGGTGATCTCGTGCACCGGGTGCACGATGGCGCCGTGCTCCACCCAGAAGCCGCTCGCGCCGCGCGAGTAGTCGCCGGTCACGCCGTTCACGCCCTGTCCCATCAGCTCGGTCACCAGGAGCCCGGTGTCCAGGCGCCTGAGGAACCCCGCCGCATCGAGCGCTCCGTCCGTGCTGGTGACGATGAGGTTGTGAATGCCGCCGGCGTTGCCGGTGGTGGTCATCCCCAGGCGCCGTGCGGAGTAGCTGCCGAGCACGTAGCCGCTCAGCACTCCGTCGCGGACCAGCTCCCGATCGCGCGTGGCGGCGCCTTCCTGGTCAAACGGGGCGCTGGCGAGGCCTTTGCGGATATGCGGCCGCTCCTGCATCTGCAGGAACGCCGGAAAGATCTGCTCGCCGGCCGCGTTCAGCAGAAACGAGGACTTGCGGTACTGGCTCGTGCCGCTGATCGCGCCGACGAAGTGTCTGAACAGGCCGCGCGCCATGTCGGGCGTGAAGGCCACCGGGACCTTGCGGGTGGTGAGGCGGCGTGCATCGAGCCGGGCCACGGCGCGTACACCTGCGGTGCGGCCGACGCTGGCGACGGCATCAAGCTCGGCCGGGTCGCGCGCGACGGTGTACCAGTAGTCGCGCTGCATGTCATCGCCGGCTTGCGCGATGAGCGAGCAGCTGATCGAGTGGCTGGTGGCCGCGTAGCCGGCGAGAAAGCCGAGCGAGTTGCCGTAGACACCCGTGCTGCGCTGACTGCTCACGGATGCGCCCTCGGAGTTGGTAATGCGGGCATCTACACCCAGGCCCGCGGCCTCACATTCGCGCGCCAGCTCGATGGCGCGCTCCGGGGCGAGGTCCCAGGCGTGATCGAGATCGAGGTCGGGGATCTCACGGGCCAGCGCCTCGGGCTCGACCAGCCCGGCATACGGATCCTCGGCGGTGTAGCGTGCGATCGCGCAGGCCTTTTCCACCGTCTCGCGCACCGCGGCGGCCGTCAGATCCGCGGTGCTCGCCGAGCCCTTGCGCTGGCCGAAGTAGACCGTCACTCCGAGTCCGCGGTCGCGCTGATACTCGAGCGTGTCGACCTCACGCAGGCGCACGCTCACCGACAGCCCCTGGGCGAGCGAGGCGTCTGCTTCGCACTGCGAGGCTCCCTGGCGGCGCGCTTCCTCGAGCGCGAGGCTGGCGACGTCGGTGAGTTGGCGGATTGGCCCGGATGCGGACGGTGGTTGCATCGTGCGTGATTCGCGTGAGCGTTGGGCTTAAATTGTAACTCACCGCCCGGCACTGCCGCCCATGACCGCCGCTGACGACACCGCGCAGCCTCCCAGCAAGAGCGCGCGCAAGCGCGCTGCGCAAGCCGCCCAGGATCTGGGCGAGGCGTTGGTGCGCCTGCGCGACGCGGAGCTTGACGCGCTGCAGCTGCCGGAGGCCCTGAGCGAGGCGATCCGCGCGGCGCGGGACATCACCAGCCGCGCCGCCGCGGCGCGCCAGCGCCAGTACATCGGCAAGCTGATGCGCGGGGTGGAGCTGGAGCCGATCCGCGCCGCGCTCGCCGCGCACAGCGCACGTGCCGCGCGCGAGGCCGAGCGCTTCAAACGCATCAGCGCCTGGCGCGAGCGGCTGATCGCAGAAGGTGCGACCGCCCTGGCGGAGCTGGCGCGCTGGCGCCCGGATATCGATCGAGCGCAGTGGGCCCGGCGTGTCAGCGCCGCCCAGGCGGAGCGCGCGCGCGCCGCCGGCGCCGGCGCGGCGGCCAGAGAGCTGTTTCGCGCGCTGCGCGCATTGTTCGATACAATGCCGTGATGAAACCGCTGGTCGGCATCATTATGGGCTCATCGTCCGACTGGGAGACGATGCAGTCCGCCGCCGAGCTGTTGGACAAGCTCGCGGTGCCCTACGAAGTGCGCGTCGTCTCGGCGCACCGTACGCCCGACCTGTTGTTCGAATACGCCGCAGGCAGCCGCGCCCGCGGCCTGGAAGTGCTGATCGCCGGCGCCGGCGGCGCCGCTCACCTGCCCGGCATGACCGCCGCCAAGACCAGCCTGCCGGTGCTCGGCGTGCCGGTGCAGTCGAAGTCCCTGGGGGGACTGGATTCGTTGTTGTCCATCGTGCAGATGCCGGCGGGCGTGCCGGTGGCAACGTTCGCGATCGGCGCGGCCGGCGCGACCAACGCCGCGCTGTGTGCGGCGGCGATCCTCGCCAACAAGCACCCCGCCATCGCCGCGGCTCTGGAAGCGTATCGCGAACGCCAGACCGCCGGCGTGCTCGGCAACCCCGATCCGCGCGCGACGCCGCGCACATGACGGTCGGCATCGTGGGCGCCGGCCAGCTCGGCCGCATGCTCGCTTTGGCGGGTTATCCGCTCGGGCTTGATTTCCTGTGTCTGGACCCGGCGCGCAAAGCGCCCGCCGGCCAGGTCGCCCCGCTGCTGCACGGCGCCTTTACCGATCACAAGCTCCTGACACGTCTCGCGCGGCGCTGCGAGGTCCTGACCTTCGACTGGGAGAACGTGTCGGTGGCGAGCCTGCGTGCCGTGGCGCGCGTGCACGGCGCACGTATCTGTCCGCCGATCGCGGCGCTCGCCGCCGGCCAGGACCGGGTGACCGAGAAGCGACTGTTCGAGCGCCTGAGGATTCCCACCACGCGCTGGCGCGCCGTGAGCTCACGCGCACAGCTGACGCGCGCCATCGGCGCCGTCGGCCTGCCCGGCGTGCTCAAGACGCGCCGGCTCGGCTACGACGGCAAGGGTCAGGCCGTGATCCACACGGCCGCGGACGCCCGGCGGGCCTGGAGCGCGCTCGGCAAGGCGCCGCTGCTGTACGAGGAGTGGGTCCCGTTTGATTGCGAGGCGTCGATCATCGGCGCGCGCAGCGTGAGCGGCCAGCTCGCGGTCTATCCGCTGTGCGGCAACGTCCACGGCGGGGGAATCCTGCGACTCACCTGTGCGCCTTTCGGTCCGCCGCGCTGGCAGCGCCTGGCCGCGCGCTATCTCACCCGCGTGCTGGCGCATTTTCGCTACACCGGCATCCTGACGCTGGAGTTCTTCGTGCGCCGCGGCAGGCTCATCGCCAATGAGATGGCGCCGCGCGTGCACAACTCCGGACACTGGACCATCGAGGGCGCCACCACCAGTCAGTTCGAGAATCACCTGCGCGCCATCCTCGATCTGCCGCTCGGCGCCACCCGCGCGCTGGGGCACAGCGCCATGATCAATCTCATCGGGCAGATGCCCGCACGCGCAACGCTGCTGGCGCTGGAGGGCGTGCACCTGCACGACTACGGCAAGCAGCCGCGGGCCGGGCGCAAGGTGGGCCACTGCACCGTAGTCGAGCCGACCGCTGCCCGGCGCGACGCGCGCGCGCGACGCCTGCTCAAGGATTTGGCCGTCGGCGTTCGCATCCCGTAACATCGGCTGCGAGCCAACACACATGTATCTGGAACCCTTCAAGCTCAAGGAGTTGCCGTTCCGGCTGAGCCCGGACCCCCAGTTCCTGTACCTGTCGAAGCAGCACGCCCGCGCCAAGGCGTACATGGAGTCGACCATCTGGTTCACCGACGGCTTCGTGGTGATCACAGGCGAGATCGGCTCGGGCAAGACCACGCTGATCGAATCCTTCCTCAAGGAAGTGCCGGCGGACGTGGTGGTGGCGCAGATCAACCAGACCCAGGTATCGGCCATCGATTTCCTGCAGGCGGTGCTGGTGCAGTTCGGCTTCTCGCCCTTCAAGATGCGCAAAGCCGAGCTCATCAGCACGGTCAACAACTTCCTGATCGAACAGTACGCCGCCGGCCGCAAGGTGCTGCTGATTGTCGATGAAGCGCAGAACCTCACCATGCGCGTGCTGGAGGAAATCCGGCTGCTGTCGGGCGTGGAGACCACCAAGGACAAGGTGCTGCGGATCATTCTCGCCGGACAGCCCGAGCTCAACGACAAGCTCGACGCGCCCGAGCTCGCGCAGCTCATGCAGCGCGTGCGGCTGCGGTTCCACCTGCAAACGCTGTCGGAGCTGGAAACGCACGGCTACATTCAGCACCGGCTGGAGGTTGCCGGAGCCGGGGACCGCGAGATTTTCGCCGCCGATACGTTTGCCGAGGTGTTTCGCTACTGCGGCGGCGTACCGCGGCTGATCAACACCCTGTGCGATACCGCCATGATGGCCGCCTACACCTCGGATCGCGGCACGGTCACGCGCGCGGACATCATCAGCGCGGTGCGTGAGCTGCAGTGGGTCGAATACGCCGCGCGCCCCCAGCCGCAGCCGCAGCCGCAGCCGGCCGAGGCCGCCGGCGCCGCGGCCGCCGCGACTGCCGAGCCCCGCGCCACGCTCGGTCGCCTGCTGGTGGCGACCGACGGCCGCACCGTGCAGGAGATGGCCCTGCGTATCGGCCGGGTCATTGTCGGGCGCACCCCCGACAACGACGTGCAGATCGACAGCCGCTTCATCAGCCGGCATCACTGCCAGGTGATCACCACACCGCATTCCTGCGTGGTCGAGGACCTCAACAGCACCAACGGGATCTACGTGAAATCCAACCGCGTGCGCCGTCATTACCTCAACGACGGCGACGTCGTGCAGATCGGCAAGCACGAGTTGATCTACGTGGATGAGCGCACCTCGCGTGGCCGCGGCGCGTTCACCGACACCGACCCGGGCGTCCATTCGGAGGTCGCGCGCGCCGCGCCCGCGACCGAGCACCCGGCGCCCACCGTAGAGCCGGCGCCGATCAAGTAGCCGCTAGGGCGGATCCTTGCCGCTGAGCGAATCCGGGTTCGCGTACTGCGAGCGCATCTCGCGGTAATCGCGCCGCCGCAGCAGCACGACGATCCCGCCGACCAGGATCATCAACCCGAGCACACCGGTGAGCAGGCTCAACCCGCCGCGGGAGGCGAGCAGGTAGCTGGCCACGAGCGCCGCCACTCCGCAGGTTATGTAAAACCAGGGCAGCCCTTCGTAAACCGGGCGGGAGAAATGCGGGCTATGGCGCGACATGGCACCCATCGTAGCGCGAGCGGCCCCGAAGTTGGAACCGCCGGCGACGGGTGCGTCAGGTCAACCGAGACCGAAGAGCTTCGCGAGGCGCTCCAGCAGGGAGGGTTTCCAGCCGTCGACGTGAAAGTCCACTGGACGCGCGGCAGCGCGTCGGCTGACTTCGGCCTGCAGGTCCGCCGGCAGGTTGAGCTGCGGGGACTCGAGAGTGGCGTCGTCGGCGTACATCGGGACTCCTTCCTTTGCGCGGGTTGAGCTCGCCCGATGCACGTTACGGACTCGCGACCCAAACGGGTGTGTGGAGAATCACAGCTTGGTCAGGGATCCGATTATGTCGCGGTAAGTGCGTACAGGGTACGTGACGCCGCGCTGCGACACTTCGCACCCTCAGGCGGTGCCGCCGACCGTGAGTCCTTCGATCCTGAGCGTCGGCTGGCCGACGCCGACGGGCACGCTCTGCCCATCCTTGCCGCAGGTTCCAACACCGTCGTCGAGCTTCAGGTCGTTGCCGACCATCGAGACGCGCGTCAGCACGTCGGGACCATTGCCGATCAGGGTCGCGCCCTTGAGGGGCGCGCCCACGCGACCGTTCTCGATGGCATACGCCTCGCTCGCCGAGAACACGAACTTGCCGGAAGTGATATCCACCTGCCCGCCGCCGAAATTGACCGCGTAAATGCCGCGCTGCACCGAGCGGATGATTTCCTCCGGCGCATGCGGACCGGGCCGCATGTAGGTGTTGGTCATGCGCGGCAGCGTCATGTGCGCGAACGACTCGCGCCGCCCGTTGCCGGTCGGTTGCGCGCCCATCAGCCGGGCGTTCAAGCGGTCCTGCATGTAGCCGCGCAGCACGCCGTTCTCGATCAGGGTGGTGCACTGGGTCGGCGTGCCTTCGTCGTCGATGTTGAGTGAGCCGCGCCGCCGCGCCAGTGTGCCGTCATCGACCACCGTGCACTCCGGCGCCGCCACCTGCTCGCCGATGCGGCCGGCGAATGCAGAGGTGCCCTTGCGGTTGAAGTCACCTTCGAGCCCATGCCCGATCGCCTCGTGCAGCAGGATCCCCGGCCAGCCCGGCCCCAGCACCACCGTCATGGTGCCGGCGGGTGCCGGGCGCGCCTCGAGATTGACGAGCGCCTGGCGCGTGGCTTCGCGCGCCAGTGCGAGCGGCCGCTCGCCTGCGACGAGCTCGGCGAGCGAATAGCGGCCGCCGGCGCCGGCGTAGCCCTGTTCGCGCCGGCCGCCCTGTTCCACCAGCACCGAGACGTTGAAACGCACCAGCGGCCGCACGTCCGCGGCCAGCTCCCCGTCGCTGGTGGCGATGAGCACCACTTCGTGCACGGCGACCACGCTCGCGGTGACGTGCACGACGCGCGGATCGATGCGCCGTGCCTCGCGATCGACGCGCTCGAGCCAGGCGATCTTGTCCGGGATGGCGAGCGCGGCCGCGGGATCCTCCGACAGATACAGCCGATGCCCGGTCTGCGCCCGCCACGGGCAGACGCGCCGCTCGCCGCCATGCACCGCGATGGCGCGCGCGGCACGCGAGGCCTCCTCGAGCGCCGGCAGCACGATCTCGTCCGAGTAAGCGAAGCCGGTCTTCTCACCGGCGAGCGCCCGCACGCCAACCCCCTGTTCGATGCTGGCGCTGCCGTCCTTGACCATGCCGTCCTCGAGCGACCAGGACTCCTGGTGCGTCAGCTGGAAGTACAGGTCGGCGAAATCCACCGAGTGCGCGAGCACTTCGCCGAACACCCGGTCGAGGCGCCCGTCATCGAGGCCGCTCGGCCGCAGGATGAGGTCGCGGGCCAGCTCCAGCGGATCGGCAACCGGGGAATCACTCATGGACGCCTCACTCACGGACGCGTACTTGCGTCCGCCAGGGCGCGGTGCAGCAGCGCCGGAAAGCTCTCGCGCACACCCATCTGCCGCGCCAGATCCACTTCCGCCACGGCGCAGCCGCGGCCGCGTGGCACGCGCTGCAGGACTCGTCCCCAATAATCCACGATCATGCTGTCGCCGTAGGTCTCACGTCCACTCGGATGGAAGCCGGACTGCGCCGGCGCCACAACATAACAGAGATTCTCGATTGCCCGGGCACGCAGCAGGGTCTCCCAGTGCGCCCGCCCGGTGGGGCTGGTGAACGCCGACGGCACCGCCAGCAGTTGCGCGCCGGCGGCGCTCAGGTGCCGGTAAAGCTCCGGAAACCTCACGTCGTAGCATACCGACAGCCCCAGGCGGCCTACAGGCGTGTCGATCACCGCAGGACTCGAGCCGGGAGCGACGTGCGCCGACTCCCGGTAGCTCTCGGCACGCCCGGGAATGTCGACATCGAACAGGTGAATCTTGTCGTAGCGGGCGACGCGCTGCCCGTCCGTGTCGTACACCAGCGAAGCGGCCGCCACGCGCCCGTCGGCGCCGGCGCGCAGCGGCACCGTGCCGCCCACAATCCACAGCCGCAGGCGCCGCGCGCTCGCCGCCAGGAAATCCTGCGCCGGGCCGCTGCCGTCCGCTTCCGCCACGCCGCGCTTGTCGGCGTCCTTCAATCCCATGAAGGAGAAATTCTCCGGCAGCGCCGCGAGTCGTGCGCCGCGCCCCACCGCGTCCTCGAGCAGCGCGCGCGCCTGCTCGAGGTTCGCCGTCACCTCCGGTCCGGAGGTCATCTGTATTGCCGCTACCTTCATCCGTCACCTCATTCCGCAGGCGTCACGATCGGCTCATCCCAGGTGCCCCGCAAACTCAGCGCGGCATGCGAGCGATCCGCATCCGGTCCGGTGAACAACTCGCGCAGCGACAGCCACACCGCCGCAACCTTGGGCGTCGGTCCGAACCGCCGCACGGCAGCCGGCAGACGCTCCTCGCCACGCAGGATCCACGCCTGCTCATCGTAGTCATGCGCGAGGAGCCCCGTCCGGCCGCGCACCAGGATCTCCGCGTCACCGTCGAAGTGCAGGTCGGAGGTCATCGCCTGCCCGTCGTGCAGCACGTAGTCCGCTGTCAGGCGTGAGAACTTCAGCCCGGAACTCATGCCCGCGGTCAGCGCCGGCACGGGCAGCAGCGCGAAAGGAACGCCCGCCAGGTCCGCCCCTGCGGCGCGGGTGACACCCTGCTCGAGTTGCATATGGAGGCGTCCGTCGAGCGTTGCAAGGGAGGCGGCTGCCTGCTGCGGCCATTGCAACTCACCCTCCAGCCGCGCGCGGCTCGCGCCGAGGTCCGGCCGCAAGCCGAAGGCGGACAGCGTGGCGGCGGCGTCGCGGCTGTCGAGGCTGAATTGCAGGCGGCAGGCGCCATCCCGGCACTGCAGCGCGCCGCGGGTGTCCTCGTGGTCACCGGCCAGATGCAACTCGTTGACCTCGAGCGCGTCCGCCCGCGCAGCGAGCGTCGCGCCGAGCCTGCCGAGCGAATGGCCCTGCCACTGCAGATCATCGACGGAGAGTTGCGCAACGGCTCCGAGCGCGGCCATGATTTCGGCTAGCAGTACGGTGTCGCCGGGTTGCGCCTTGAGCCTCGCGAGGTGCACCACCGCCGGGTGTGCGCCGCTCACCACCGCCGGCCAGCGCGCCGTGCCGGAAAGGTCCGCAGACTGCAGCTGCAGCTGTCCGCCCGCGCGGCTCGCATCCACCGCTACGCTCACCTCCGGGTAGCTGCGCTCGCCGGCGACCAGCTGGGAGGTCGTCAGCCGCGCGTGCAGCGCGGGCAGCGCTGCATCCCGGCCGACCTGCAGCCACAGGGCGAGATAGGCCGGCAGGTCGAGGCGGCCGACGTGTCCTTCCAGCCACAACACCGGTTCCGTGGGCAGCATCGGTGTCGTGGACGCGAGACGTACCGCGCCGCGCTCGATGCGCCACAGCTCACCGCTGCGACTGAGCGCCACCCACGCGCGCAGCCGCTCGCCGAGGCTCAAGCGCAATTGCCCGGTATCGGCACTGGCCTGTACCTCGACATGCAGCGGCAGCGCCGCGCCCTGAGCCTTGGCAAAGGGCTCGGGCAGGCGGCTGCTGACGTCGATCAGGTTCGAATCGGCGCGCACACGCCAGTGCGAACTCCCCGCACCCGCTCCCGGCAGGAACGCAAGGAGCGCGCTCCATTCGGCATGGCCCGCAAGCTGGGCAGCGTCCCTCCCTCCGGCTGCCAGCACCGCCTGCCGCACGTCCACGAGTCCGTGCCCGGAAATCGCGAGTGCGGTGACGCCGGGCTCGTGCCGCTCCAGGACGCCGAGGGTGACCGGGCCGCCCAGCCACCGCCCGGTCAGGGTCGAGGGCTGCAGGTGGCCGGCCGCAAAGCCGAGCGTGCCGCGCAGCGCCTCGATCGGTGGCAGGCCCGCAACCGGACGCAGCTGCACGCCATCGAGCAGCGCCGTGACGCGCGTGCGTACGCGGGGCTGGCGCGCCGCGGTGGCGCGCGCCGCCGCGGGCACCAGCACCTCGACATCGAGCAGCGTGTCACCGCGCAGATCAACATCCTGCACCCCGGGGACGTAGGCGCTGAGCTGCGGGTGTTCACGCAGCCACGCCAGCGCCTGCTGCGCGCTGCCGGTGACACGCCCGGCGAGGCGCATGGCGCGGTCACCGCGGGCGTCCCACTCGGCACTCGCCGCGGCGAGTTCAAATGTCCCGACCTGCCCGCCGTCGATCGCCGCACGAATGCGCGGGCCGTGCCACTCGACGTGCGCATGGAGGTGGTGCGTATCGGGCCAGGGATCGAATCCTGCCAGGGTCGCGTCGTGCAGCTCCACAGCGCCCCGGAACTGCGTCCCGGTACGGCTCCAGGGCAGCTGTGCGAGGTCGAGCGGACCGTGCCACTCGAGATCCGCGCTCGCGATGCGTCCGGCGGTGAGCCGTGCGGCGGCGGCACCGAACGTGGCCAGCGCGCGCGGACCTAACAGTCCGGCGAGTAACGCCACGTCGGCGTCCTTGAGAGCGACGTGCGCATTGATCTGCGGCTGCCGGCCGGCGCCGTCGGCGCCGATCGCGCCGCTGGCCGCAAGACTCAGCTCCGCGCGCCGCACCTCGAAGTCATCGGTACTGACTTGCCAGCCGCCGCCGTCCGCGCCGATGGCAAGGCGTGCGGCGATCGCGAGACCGTCGAGCACGACGGGCTGCTCGCGCGCCAGGGTGAGCTGCGCCGCGTGCGCCTGCAGGTCGGCCACCAGACGCTCGTCGGCTCCCGACACGTAGCCGCGCAGTCCGGTGAGCACCAGGTCGCGCGAGGGCGTTGCGACCGTGACGTCTGCGAGTTGTGCGGAAGTTCGCAGACGTACGCCCCCGGGGCGGCGCGCATCCCAGTCAAACCCCAGCTCGCGCACCGTCCCGCCGAGGGCCACCTGCGCCAGCGGCAGCTGCGGGGCATACCAGCGCGCGATGGCGAGAACCACGGGGAGCGGCGCGGATTCCACCCTGCCGCGCGCCCAGGCGGCGTCGGCCGCGGCATCGACGCTGAGCTCACCCAGCTCGAGCGCGTGCACCTCGAGGCGCCAGCGCGCGCCGAGCCGCTCGAGGCGCCACGAACCGCTCAGCCGGTCGACGGTGAGCGCCGCAGCCGCAGCGACGGGCGCTGTCCACTCGAGCGCCTGCGCCCGCACCTTGCCGTCGGCGTTGAGCACGCGTCCCTGCGCGAACTCGGTGTGCAGCTCGAGGTTGCCCCGGCCCGCTTGCGGCAGGTAGCGCTCCAGCGGCGGATATTCGATCAGCTGTCGCCAGCCGGCGAATTCGAGCATGCGGCCTTCGAAACTGAGGGTGCCACTCGAGCCGGCCGGCCGTGCGGGATCGCCCGTCACCTGCAGAGCCAGGTGAGCGCTGGCACCCAGGCTTGCGGGCAGGAGCACCAGCGCGTCCGCACTCCACGCCGAAGCCAGGCGCCGCAGCTGTGCGTGCCTGACAGTCAGTGTGAGCGGCAGTGGTGCCCCGGTGAGGGGCCAGCGCAGCGTTCCGCCCTGGATGTCGATCCGTCCGTCCCGCCAGCGCGACAACAACCGCGCGCCGGCGGTCAGCAGCGGCTCGCGCCCGGGGCCGGTGGCAGGCGCGCCGGCCAGGTCCGCGCCGGCACCGAGATCGATGTCGGGATTCACCAGCGTGATGCGCCCGGCCTGCAGCTGGCCGCTGCGCACCATACGCCAGGCGTCCAGCCCCACGATCAGCTGCGGCGCGCGCAGCAGCGCCCCGCGGCCTCCGGGCTCACCGAGCACGACACTGTGAAACACGACCTCAGGACCGTACCAGCCCCAGCCTACGCTGAGCTCGCTGAAGCTCACGTTGAGTCCGGTCTGCTGGCGGATCAACTCCTCGAGCGCGGCGCGGTGTTGCGGCACGCGCGCCGCGGCCAGCTCGCAGGCAATCAACGCCACCGCGCCCAGGATGGTGGCGCCGCCCAGTACCCAGGCCGCCCACCGCAGCCCGGTGCGCGCCGGGCGCGCGCCGCCGCCTCCGGCGGCAAGGGCAACCGGCCCGGCAGCAGGCTCTGCTGGCGTCACATGCACACTCATGCCTCAAACGAGTACGACGTCGTAGTGATCAACGCCGTAGAGCGCCTCGACCTGCAGGCGGATCGGACGACCGACCTGCGCTTCGAGCTCTCCGAGGGTGGCGGACTCCTCATCCAGCAGGCGATCCACGACGTCCTGGTGAGCGAGTATCAGCAGCTCACGACTGGCAAACTGTCTGCTCTGTCGCACAATTTCCCGAAAAATCTCGTTGCACACCGTTTCGGGCGTCCGGATGAAGCCGCGCCCTGCACAGCTTGGACACGGCTGACACAGCAGATGTTCCAGGCTCTCGCGGGTGCGCTTACGGGTCATTTCCACGAGCCCGAGCGGCGAGAGGCTCACGATGTGGGTCTGGGCGCGATCGCCGGCGAGCGCGCGCTCGAGGGCGCTGAGCACCGCGCGCCGGTGCGGCTCATCGCGCATGTCGATGAAGTCGATGATGATGATGCCGCCGAGATTGCGCAGCCGCAGTTGTCGCGCGATGCTCACCGCCGCCTCGAGGTTGGTGCGAAAGATGGTTTCCTCGAGGTTGCGATGACCCACATAGGCGCCGGTGTTCACGTCGATGGTGGTCATCGCCTCGGTCTGATCGATCACCACGTGACCGCCGGACTTCAGCGGCACCTTGCGGTCGAGCGCCTTGGCGATCTCCTCCTCGACGCCGTTCAGGTCGAGTATCGGCCGCGCGCCGGCGTACAGCTCGATGACCGGCGCCGCCTCGGGCATGAAGGCGGCGGCGAACTGCTGCATGCGCTCGTGCTCGCGTGGCGAATCGACCAGCACGCGGCTCACGCCACGGGCGAGCTCATCGCGCAGCACGCGCAGGCTGAGCGGCAGGTCCTCGTGCACCACCGTGCCCGGGTCCGCCTGGCCGGCACGCGCGCGCACGTGGTCCCACAGCTTGGCGAGATAGGCCATGTCCTCGCGCAGGCTGTCCGGGGACGCCCCCTGCGCGGCCGTGCGCACGATGTAGCCGCCGCTCGCGCCAGGGGTCAGGAACTGCGCCAGCACCGTCTTCAGTCGCGTGCGTTCGGCCTCGTCCTCGATGCGCGCCGACACCCCTACACCCAGGCCGCGCGGCATGTACACCAGGTAGCGCGACGGCAGGGCAATGAAGGTGGTGAGCCGCGCCCCCTTGGTGCCGAGTGGATCCTTGATCACCTGCACCAGGATGTCGTCGCCGGAATTCACCAGCCGCCGGATATCCTCGACCGGTGCTTGGCTCGCCAGCGACGCACTCGCCACGGTGTCGTCGGAAACGGTGCCGGCGATGTCGGCAGCGTGCAGGAACGCGGTGCGCTCAAGGCCGATTTCCACGAACGCCGCCTGCATGCCGGGCAACACGCGTGACACACGCCCCTTGTACAGGTTGCTCACCAGGCCGCGGCGGCTGGTGCGCTCGATGTGGATCTCCTGCACCACGCCGTTGTCGAGTATGGCGGCGCGGGTCTCGCGCGGCGCGATGTTGACCAGGATCTCGATGCTCACGGCTTACGCTCCCGCGCCCGCGCCGTCCCGCCAGTACGGCACGCCCGCGGCACGCAGCAGCTCCGCCGTCTCGAACAGCGGCAGACCCATGACTCCCGAGTAACTGCCGCTCAGGTGCTCGATGAACACCGCGGCGCGCCCCTGGATCGCGTACCCGCCGGCCTTGTCATGCGGCTCGCCGGTGCGCCAATAGGCGGCGCATTCCGCGCGGGTCAAGCGCCGAAAGCGCACCTCGCTCACACTCAGGCGGAAGCTCACCGTGCCGTGAGCCGCCAGCGCCACCGCGGTGAGCACCTGGTGCGTGCGCCCGGAGAGGCGCTCGAGCATGGCAAGACTCTCGCCCTCATCGGCCGGCTTGCCGCACACCATCTCATCGACCACCACGGTGGTGTCGGCGGCGAGCACCGGCAGCGCCATGCCGCGCTCACGCACGGCGAGCGCCTTGGCGCGGGCCATACGCACCACGTAGTCCGCCGCGCTCTCCCCGGGCAGCAGCGCCTCGTCGATGTCCGCCGCGCTCACCACGTGCGGCACACCGATCCGCGCCAGCAGCTCGCGGCGCCGGGCCGAGACCGAGGCGAGACACACGAGCGGTGCAGGGTCCTGCGCTTTCATCAGTCGCGGTGATACGGGTGATGGGTCAGTATGCTGTGCGCCCGGTACAGCTGCTCGGCGAGCAGCACGCGCACCAGCGCGTGCGGCAGCGTCAGCCGTGACAGCGACAGGGTGAAGTTGCCGCGCGCGCGCACCTCCGCGGCGAGCCCGTCGGGGCCGCCGATCAGAAACGCCAGATCCTCGCCCTGCTGCATGCGCTCCTGCAGCCAGGCCGCGAGCTCGCGCGTGGAGAACTGCGTACCGCGCTCATCGAGGACCGCCACATGATCGCCGGCGCGCACGGCGCCGAGCAGGCGCTGGCCCTCGGCCGCAATGGCCTTGTGCGCCGTGCCGCCCGCAGGGCGCGCGCCGGGCTCGATTTCAACCAGCGATATGGCGAGGCGGGATGCAAGCCGGGCCAGGTAGTCTTCGCAGGCGCTGCGCACCCAGGCGGGCAGGCGCGTGCCCACGGCGATCACGCGCACGCGCATCGGTTGCCGCTACCGCGAGATTCGCCGCCGGCGTGCGGCCGCACGGGAAACCGCCGGGGTGGCGACCGCGACTTGCGCCGGGCCGCTGTCCCAGAGGTGTTCGAGACCGTAGAACTCGCGCACCCGCGGCAGCATCACGTGCACCAGGACGTCCTGCAGGTCCACGAGAACCCATTCACCGTCGCGTGCGCCTTCGGTCCCGAGCGGCCGCAAGCCCGCCGCCCTGGCCTTCTCCACCACGCGCTCGGCGATCGAGCGAACGTGGCGGTCGGAGTTGCCGCTCGCGATCACCATCGTATCGACGATGTCGGTCAGGCCCCGCACATCCAGCACCCTGACATTCACAGCCTTCATATCATCGAGCGCGGCCGTTACCAGGTTCTGCAGCGGCAGGGCGCGCTCCTCCGGGGGGCGCAGGCGTTTGCGGGTGATCATGTGCTTAAGTGAGTTCTCCTGAAAACTGTCCCTCAGCGGCCATCGGGCTCTTGCTGTGCAGCATAGCACCTCGTCTCGAGGATGATCTGCCTCACCTCGTCGGGAACGAGGTAGCGCGGGTCGCGGCCCGCGATGATGAGGGAACGCAGTTCGGTCGAGGAAATCTCCAGCTGGGTCACTGAGTGCACGTACACGCACCCGGAAGGTCTCTCGTGCAGCGCGCGGATCGTGCCGGTGCCGTGATCGACCATGACCTCGCCGAGGGGACCGGTGGTCGGCGCCCGCCACCCCGGGCGGTGAGCCACCACGATATGCGCCAGCGGCAGCAGCTCGCGCCAGCGGTGCCAGTTGGGCAAGCCGAGAAACGCATCCATCCCGAGCAGCAGACACAGCGAGCGCTCCGGATACTCCCGGCGCAGCTCCGTCAGCGTGTCCACCGAATACGACAGGCCGCTGCGGCGCACTTCGCGGTCGTCGACCACGAAGCTCGGCTGATCCGCCACCGCCGCCCGCACCATCTGCAGCCGCCGCTCGGGGCTCGCATACAGCCGGGCCCGATGCGGCGGGCTGCCGGTGGGCAGAAAGCGCACTTCGGCCAGCCGCAGCTCCTGCCACAGCTCGAACGCCGTGCGCAGATGGCCACAGTGAATCGGGTCGAAGGTGCCACCGAAGACGCCGATGGGTTGCATCGGTTACGTCGCCCGCGGCCCGCACAGGTCAGCCGCCAGCAGCGCCAGCTCGTCCCACGCATCGCCCGCAACACGGCCCTTGATCATGCGGTCGGCGCGCGCCGCGCGCCGCGCCAGCGCCGCGAACGGCAGCCGCGACGCGCGCCGCAGCGCTTGCTCGAGCGCGGCTCGGTGGCGCTGCTGCCAGGCGGGCGGTTTGCCGCCGCCGCGCGCGCTCCACACGTCCCGCAGCGCGCGGCTCAGTGCCCACAGCACCAGAGTCGGCTCGGTGCCCTCGGCGCGCAGGCCCGCCAGCACGCGCAGCGCCCGCGCCGTCTCGCCCGAAAGTACGGCCTCGCCCAGCCGGAAGACATCGAAACGCGCGCTGTCGGCGACGCTGGCGAGTACGGTGTCGGGCGTCACCCTGCCCTCGGGCGCCAGCAGCGTGAGCTTGGTCAGCTCCTGGTGAGCCGCGAGCAGGTTCCCCTCGGTGCGCGCCGCCAGAAGCTCGAGCGCTTCATCGCTTGCCTCGAGTTTCAGCCTGCGGCAACGGCCCTTGAGCCACGCCACCAGGCGGTGGCTGTCCACCGGCCAGATCTGCACCCAGGCACCGTGCGCCTCGACCGCCCGCACCCAGTCGGCAGCCTGCGCGTCGCGATCGAGGCGCGGCGTCAGAATGAGGAACAGTGTGTCAGGATCACGCGCCTCGAGCAGTGCGATCAGGGCTGCGTTGCCGGCGGTGCCGGCCCTGGCGCTGGCCAGGCGGATCTCCACCACGCGGCGCGCACCAAACAGCGACAGATTGGCGGCGGAGGCGCGCAGCACGTCCCAGTCGGCGGCACGCTCGATGAAGTGCACCTCGCGCTCCGTAAAGCCCGCGCCGCGCGCGCGCGCACGCACGGCGTCGGCTGCTTCCGCCGCGAGCAGCGGTTCGTCGCCGGAGACGAGATATACCGGCAACAGCCGTTCCCCGAGGTGCGTTGCCAGCGAGTCGGAGGTGAGCTTCAAAGGACCTCATGCCGTCCTGGGGCCGCCGCCGGCCCGCGACTACGCAGTGTGGGCCGACTGCCGCTCATTATAAATACCCCAACTTGCCCACACCCGCGGGGGTCGCTACCCTGTAGTGCAGTCAACGGGTTTACCTAACTTGAACACCGGTTTCCGCCGCAATCGCCTGCTCGCCCTCGTGGCGGCCTGCGCGCTGATCGCCTGCGCCGCGGTGTACTCGGCGCACGGACTCACGGAGCGCTCGCACGAGCATTCGCATTGCGACCTGTGCGTGCACTTCAGCGGCAGCGCCGGCTCACCGGCGCACGCGAAGGCCGTCGGCAAGCCGCTGCTGGTGGTGCGCGTGGCTGCCTCGCGCCCACAAATCGTTCTGCCCACGCGCTCTCCGGTGGGCAATCACCTGCCTCGGGGTCCTCCCCTGCTCCTCACGTGATCTGACCGTCCGCCGGACCTACGCCGCCAAAGCGGGCGCAGCCGGCTTCGGGGCGCGAGCTCACGCGCCGCAACCGGCTTTGCCGGGCTGACACAGGATTTCGAGGAGTCAGGACGATGTTCACCGTTCGTTTCTGCGTTGCGCGCGTGCTCGCCGCGGCGCTGCTCATGTGCCCCGCAATCGCCACATTCGCGCAGGTGGCAGATCAGGCCAGCGCCAGCCTGCCCACCATCGTGGTCACCGCACAGCATCTGAACCAGGAGCGCTCGCGGATCGATACCCGGACGGGCGCTTCCACCTATACCTTCGACTCGAACGACATCCAGTCGGCCCCGGGCGGGGACAACGTGCAGTTGAACCAGGTCATGCTGCAGGTCCCCGACGCCGCCCAGGACTCCTTCGGGCAATTGCACATCCGCGGCGATCACAACGGACTGCAGTTCCGCCTGAACGGCGTCATCCTGCCCGACGGCATCAGCGTCTTCGGGCAAACACTCCCGCCGCGCATGATCTCCTCGATGACGCTCATCACCGGAAGCCTGCCGGCGGAGTACGGCCTGCGCAGCGCCGGCATCATCGATCTCACCACCAAGGGCGGCGCGCTGCAGCCCGGCGCCGAGGTGTCCGTGTACGGCGGCAGCCACGCCGCGATCGAGCCGAGTTTCAACTACGGCGGCACCACCGGCTCCAACACTTACTTCGTCACCGGCGACATGATCCGCAACGACCTGGGGATCGAGTCCCCGGACGGGCGCTCCACGCCGCTGCACGACCACACCAGGCAGTACCACGGCTTCGGCTATTTCGAGCACATCTTCGATGAGAGTAATCGCCTGTCGGTCCTGGCCGGGAGCTCCGATGACCGCTTCGAGATTCCGAACCGCGCCGGCGTGCACGCCGCCGACATTGGTCCGGGACTCACCGTCAACGGGCAGACGGATTTCCTCAGCAATCTGCTGAACGAGAATCAGCGCGAAATCACCCGGTTCGCCGCGCTCGGCCTGCAGCACTCGCAGGGACCCCTGAGCGTGCAGACCTCGCTCATCACCCGCTACTCGAGCCTGAATTTCTCCCCGGACCCGCTCGGCGATCTGCTCTTCAACGGCATCTCGGAGCAGGCGTACAAGCGCGACGTGGCCTACGGCCTGCAGAGCGACGGCGCCTACAAGCTCACCGATTCCCACACGCTGCGCGCCGGGGTGTACGCACAGACCGACCGTCTCACGAGCAACACCACCGCGCAGGTGCTGCCGACCACGGCCGGCGGTGTCCAGAGCAGCGACCTGCCCATCGCCATCATCGACGACGCCAGCAATACCCAGTGGATCGAGAGCGCCTATCTGCAGGATGAGTGGCGCATCGCCCCGGTGCTGGTGATGAACTATGGCGTGCGCTTCGATCACTACACGGCGTTCTCGAGCGGCAGCCAGTTGAGCCCGCGCGTGAACTTCGTGTGGCAGGCGGCGCAAGACACCACCGTGCACGCAGGCTACTCGCGCTTCTTCTCGCCGCCGCCGTTCGAGCTGGTCGGCAGCACCACGGTCGCGAAGTTCCTGAACACCAGCGCGGCGCCGGCGCTCACCCAGGACGACCCGGTGAGGGCCGAACGCTCGAATTACTACGACGCAGGCGTCCAGCAGAAGCTGTCCGAGGCCCTGACGGTGGGCGTCGACAGCTATTACAAGCAGGCGATCCATCTCATCGACGAGGGTCAGTTCGGTTCGCCGATCATCCTGACGCCGTTCAATTACCGCCACGGCCAGGTGTACGGCGTGGAATTCACCGGCAACTACACGGCCGGCCATTTCCAGACCTACGGCAACGTCGCGTTCCAGCGCGCGATCGGCAAGCAGTTCGAGTCGAGTCAGTTCAACTTCGCTCCCGAGGATCTGAGCTACGTCGCCGGCCACTACATCCATCTCGACCACGAGCAGGCGCTGACGATCTCCGGCGGTGCGGCCTATCAGTGGCACGGCACGCGCGTGAGCGGCGACCTGCTCGTCGGCTCGGGCCTGCGTGCGAGTCTCGATCTCCCCAACGGCACCAGCATCCCTAACGGCGCTCACCTGCCCTACTACCGGCAGGTGAATCTCGGCGCGAGTCACGCGTTCGACGGCGAAGGCATCAAGGGCCTCGCGGTGCGCCTCGATGTGATCAACGCCTTCGACCAGAAATACCAGATCCGCAACGGCACGGGAGTGGGCGTCGGCGCGTCGCAGTACGGTCCGCGGCGCGGGTACTTCGTCGGCGTAACCCAGGCGTTCTAACGCAGCGCCCCGGTTACCCGGCCGGCGGCATCGATCACGCCGTGCCGGCACAGCCAGTCACGTGCATCGGTTGCATCCCCCTCAAACCACGCGCGCGTGCTGCCGAGGCGGAAGCTGTAACCCCAGGCGTCCATGTCGGAAAGCAGCCGCGCTCGCCCGAGGCCCGGCACCTGCTCCGCGAGCAGCAGCTGCAGATAGCACACCGCCGACTCCTCGAGATCGGTGCCGCCGGCATCCCGATCGAGGCCCGCGCGCCGCTCGGCAGTCATGCAGATGTAGTGGCTCGCCTCGTGCAGCACGGAGTGCGCCGGGGTGTCGAGCCGCGCGTACAGCCGCGCGCCCTTCAGGCCCGCCTCGCTGTGACCCCAGTAGGATGCTGGAATGCCTTCCCCGGGCGCGACCAGCGTCAGCTGCAGGCCGTAGCGCTCGAGGAGCAGCGCCAGGGTCACGCGATCCGTGGCGTTCAGCAGCAGCACGGCGACGCTTACAGGCTCGACAGCCGCCGCATGACCATGTCGGCGAGATCGTGCGCCATGTCCTCGCGCAGGACGTCGTCCTCGTGACCCTTGGCGAGCAGCAGACGCTCGTCGAAGCTGTAGGTGCGCGTGGCAGAGACCTCCTGCTGCGGCAGCAGCTCCCTGTCCCCGGCGGTGACCAGGAAGCCGACCGTGTAGGTCACTTCATACTGGTTAGGCTGGTTGGTAGCCGACACCGACACCACGCGCCGCGTGACGTTGTCCTTGACGATGCTCACGACGGCGGATGCCTGGCCTTTCTCGCGCGCCAGGTGCGCCCCGTTCGACAACAGCGCGCGACGCAGGCTCTGCACGAAATCGCTCTGCCGGTCCGGCACCTCCAGATAGGGGGTCTTCACCGGGTCGGGCAGGGGCACGCGGCCCTGCAGATGAAAGCCGCACGCGCTCGCCAGCAGCGCCGCGGCGGCCGCGCCCGTCACGCGCATGCCCCGCGGCAGCGCCATCAGACGACCACGTTGACGAGTTTGCCGGGCACCACGATCACGCGTCTTACGCGCTTGTCGGCCACGAACTTGCGCACCCGTGCATCGGCAAGGGCCGCGGCACGCACCGCGGCCTCATCCGCGTCCACGGCGACGCTGATGCGCCCGCGCAGCTTGCCGTTCACCTGCACGACGATCTCGTAACTTTCCTGGGCCAGCGCCGCCGCATCCGCGGACGGCCAGCGCTCATCGACCAGCGCGGTCGTTGAGCCGAGCGCCTGCCACAGCGCGTGACACACGTGCGGCGTGATGGGCGCGAGCACCAGGACCGCGATCTGCAGCGCCTCCTGGCGCACGGCGCTTCCGGCCGCACTCGCGTCGCTGAACCGCCCGACCGCATTCAGCAGCTCCATGACGGCCGCGATCGCGGTGTTGAAGTTGCGGCGCCGGCCGATGTCGTCCGTGGCCTTGGCGAGTGCCTGGTGCGCGGCGCGCCGCAGCTCGCGTTGCGCGCCCGTCAGCACGCTCGCATCCAGCGCTGGCGCGGGGCCCGCCGCAACATGCTCGTACACCGCATTCCACAGCCGGCGGATGAAGCGCGAGGCGCCCTGGACCCCCTCGTCGGACCATTCCAGGGTCTGCTCCGGGGGTGAGGCGAACATCATGAAGAGCCGGGCGGTGTCGGCGCCAAATCGCTCGATCAGGCCTTCGGGGTCGACACCGTTGCCCTCCGACTTCGACATCTTCCCCAGGCCCTCGTGCGTAACCGGCACGGTGCCGAGGTCGGCAGCCGTGACCTCGCACATCAGGGCGCCGTCGGCCCCGCGGCGGGTGTCCACATCGGCCGGGTTGAAGTAGCGCTTGCGCCCGCCGACGGGCTGGTATGAATAGATGTGGTTCAGCACCATGCCCTGGGTGAGGAGCCGCGTGAACGGCTCGGCGAACCCGAGCAGACGGAAGTCGCGCATCACCCTGGTCCAGAAGCGCGCATACAGCAGGTGCAGGATCGCGTGCTCGATGCCGCCGATGTACTGATCCACCGGCAGCCAGTAGTCCGCGCGCGCGTCCACCATGGTGGACGCGCCCGGGCACGCGTAGCGCATGAAATACCAGGACGAGTCGACGAAGGTGTCCATGGTGTCGGTTTCGCGCCGGCCAGGCTGACCGCACTTCGGGCAGGTGCATTCATAGAAGGCCGCGGACTTCGCCAGCGGATTGCCGCTGCCATCCGGCACCAGGTCCTCGGGCAGCACGACCGGCAACTGCTCATCCGGCACCGGCACCGCGCCGCACGCGCCGCAGTGGATGATCGGAATCGGGCAGCCCCAGTAGCGCTGGCGGGAAATGCCCCAGTCCCGCAGCCGGTACTGCACGCGCTTGCTGCCGAGACCCTTCTTCTCCAGCGCCGTGGCGATGGCGTCCACCGCCGCCTGGAACGTGAGGCCCGAGAAGTCCCCTGAGTTCACCGTCACGCCGGGGTCCGAGTACGCCGCTATCCACGGCGCGCGCACCTCCTCATAAGCACCGGTGGCGGAGCGCACCACCGTGACCAGCGGCAGGCCGTGGTGGAGCGCAAACTCGAAATCGCGCTCATCGTGCGCCGGCACGCCCATGACGGCGCCCTCGCCGTATGCCATGAGCACGTAGTTGGCGACCCAGATCTCGAGCGGCGCGCCGCTCAAGGGGTGCAGCACGTGCAGCCCGGTCGGCATGCCCTTCTTCTCCTGGGTCGCGAGCTCGGCTTCCTTCAGGCTGCCGCGGCGGCACTCGTCGATGAAAGCGGCGAGCGCCGGGTCGTGCCGCGCAGCGGCGAGCGCCACCGGATGCTCGGCGGCGATCGCCATGAAGGTCGCGCCGAAGAGTGTATCCACGCGCGTGGTGAACACCTTGAGTGCCCCGTCGCTCCCTACGACCTTGACCGTGTCGGGGGCGTAGGGAAAGGCGATGTCGCAACCCTCGCTCCTGCCGATCCAGTTCGCCTGCATCACCCGCACCCGCTCGGGCCAGCCGTCGAGGGTATCGAGCGCCTCCAGCAGCTCATCCGCGTAGCGGGTGATCGCCAGGTAGTACATCGGGATCTCGCGCTTCTCCACCGGCGCCCCGGTGCGCCAGCCGCGGCCGTCGATCACCTGCTCGTTGGCGAGCACGGTCTGATCGACGGGATCCCAGTTCACGACACCGGTCTTGCGGTACGCGATGCCCTTCTCGAGCATCCGCAGGAAGAACCACTGGTTCCAGCGGTAATAGTCCGGGTCGCAGGTGGCGAGTTCGCGGCGCCAGTCGATCGCAAACCCGAGGGACTTCATCTGCCCGCGCATGTGGGCGATGTTCTGGCGGGTCCAGCTCGCCGGGGGCACGCCGTTGCTGATCGCCGCGTTCTCGGCCGGCAGGCCGAACGCATCCCAGCCCATCGGCTGCAGCACGTTGTATCCGTGCATGCGCAGGTAACGCGCCAGCACGTCGCAGATGGTGTAGTTGCGCACGTGGCCCATGTGCAGGCGCCCGGACGGATACGGCAGCATCGACAGGCAGTAGAACTTCGGCCGCGTCGCATCCTCGCGCACCTCGAAGACGCGCTGCTCGTCCCAACACTGCTGCGCGGCGCGCTCGACGGCCGCGGGATCGTAGCTCTGTTGCATTGTTCTTACGGCAGGCGCAGAGGCACGAAAATCTGGGCCTCCTCGCGCTGGATCAGCAGCGCCACGCTCTTGCCCGCGGTTTTGGCCGCATCCTGCAGCTCCTTCACCGAGTGCACGCGCTTGCCGTTGATGCCGAGAATGATGTCGCCCGGCTCGACTTCCGCAGCCTGGGCCGGGCCGCTCACCTCCTCGACCACCAGACTCCCCTGCGTGTTCGCCTGCTCCTTCTCCTGCGGCGCGAGCGGCCGCACGGTCAATCCCAGCGCGCTCGCGTGGTCGGTCCCATGGCCCGCCGGCTTGCCCTGGCGCGCACTGAGCAGGGGCTGCTCCTTCAGTTCCGCGACCCTGACATTGATGTTCTGCTCCTTGCCGTTGCGCCACACCTGCAGGCCGGCATCCGCGCCCGGCCGCATCGCCGCGATGGCACCGGACAGCTCGCCATAGCGCTCGATCGGACGCCCGCCGACACCGAGGATGACGTCTCCGGCGGCGATCCCCGCGTGGGCCGCCGGGCCGTCCTTCTCCACCGAGGACACCAGTGCGCCATGCGGGCGCTCGAGTCCGAAGGACTCGGCGAGTTGCGCGTTGACGTCCTGGATGGTCACGCCGATGCGGCCGCGGACCACGCGGCCGGTCTTGATGAGCTGCTCGCCGATGTTGCGCGCCACGTCGATCGGAATGGCGAACGACACGCCCATGAAGCCGCCGGTGCGGCTGAAGATCTGCGAGTTGATGCCGATCACCTCGCCCGCCATGTTGAACAGCGGCCCACCCGAGTTGCCGGGATTCACCGCCACGTCGGTCTGGATGAACGGCACGTAGTTCTCCCCCGGCACCGAGCGCGAGGTGGCGCTGATGATGCCCGCGGTGGCGCTGTTCTCGAAGCCGAAGGGCGAGCCGATGGCGAGTACCCACTGCCCCGGCTTGATGCGCGAGGGATCGCCGAGCTTCACGATCGGCAGGTTCGTGGCGCTGATCTTGATTACCGCCACGTCGGTGCGCTCGTCGGCGCCGATGACCTTGGCGGGGAACTCGCGCCGGTCGGTGAGGCGCACGGTCACCTCATCGGCGTTGGCCACCACGTGCGTGTTGGTGAGGATGTAGCCGTCGGAGTTGATGATGAATCCGGAGCCCGCGCCTCTCGAGGGTGGCTGGTTGGCGCGCGGCCCCTGCCCGGGGCCGGGAACGCCGAAGCGGTGGAAGAAATCATAGAAGGGATCGTTGGGCGACAATCCCTGCAATCCCCCGGCCGCGGGCTGGGGCTTCTCCACGACCTCCACGTTCACGACCGCAGGCCCGTAGCGGTCCACCAGCTGCGAGAAATCCGGCAGCGCCCGCAGCACCGGCTCCGGTGCCGGCGCCGGCGCGGGCGCGGGCGCGCTGACGGGGCTATCGGCCGCCGCGCCGGCGGGGCCGGCGGTGGCACGCGTGGACTGCGCGCTCAGGTCCCGGGAACAGGCCGCGAGGGCGACGGCGATGGCGCACAGCGCGATCATGCGCTGCAGGGGCGGTGTGAGACTCGACTCGAACTTGGGATTCATGGGGACACTTCCAGGTTGCGCCGGCCCCTATCATTCCGCACCCACAGCCCGTACGCCAGCGCCAGCGCGGCCAGGCTCACGACCAGCCAGTTTCCAACATGGGCGTAAGGCGGCAGGCCCCTGAGAGGCACGATTCTTGAGACCAGCACCAGTGGCCGGAATTCCGGGGCGCGCGCGATCACTTCGCCGTGCGGCCCGATCACCGCCGAAATGCCGTCATTGGCGGCGCGCACCAGGTAGCGGCCGTCCTCCAGCGCACGCATGCGGGCGATCTGGAAGTGCTGGTGCCGGGCGCTCGAGTGACCGAACCAGGCGTCGTTGGTGACGTTGACCAGGGCGTCGGCCTGGCGCAACACCCTGAGCATGGAGCTGCCGTAGGCGTCTTCGTAACACACCGTGGTGCCGAGCTGCAGGTGCGCCGCGGGCAAGGGCGGCTGCTCGGCCGCTCCGGGGGTGAAGTCCGAATACGGCAGGCTCATCAGGCGCAGCCACGAGCGCACCAGGCTCGGCACCGGAAAGAACTCGGCGAACGGCACCAGGTGATGCTTGTCGTACCAGCTCACTTTCTCGTCCAGCGCCAGCACCGAGTTGAAGTAGCGCGGCGCGGCGTCGTCGGTTGCGCCGCCTTCCGCGCGCAGCACGCCCAGCACCAGCGCCGAGCCATGCGTGTGCGCTTCGCTGTACAGGTGACTGATGTAGGGAACGAGGTCGTTGGCTACGCCGGCGGGCGCGGATTCCGGCCACACGATGAGCTGCGTGCCGAGCGCCTTCTCGGTGAGCGTCTGATAGAGGTTGAGCGTCGTGTCGTGGTTACTCTCGAGCCACTTCTCGTCCTGCGGAATCGCCCCCTGCACCACCGCCACCGACACCGGTGCTCCGGCGGGCTGGGTCCAGGAGTGTCCGTACAGCCCAGCGCCAAGGGCCCACGGAACGATGAGCAGCGTGCCGGCCAGGATACGCACGCGCCGGGTACCGCAGGCGAGCGCGACCAGCGCGCCGGCGCTCACGAGCAGCAGCGCACTGATGCCATAGACCCCCACCACGGGGGCGAAACCGGCGAGCCAGGTGTCGGTCTGGGAGTAGCCGAGCGACAGCCAGGAAAACCCCGACAGGAACCAGCCGCGCCACCACTCGATGAGCAGCCAGCTCGCCGGGAGCGCGGCGAGCCAGCGCACCGCACCGGTGCGCGGCAGCCAGCGCGCCACCGCGTAGCCGAGCGCCGCGTGATACAGCCCCATGACCGCCACCAGCCCCAGCATGAGGATGAAGGCGAGCCACACGGGTGCGCCGCCGAAGATGTGGATGCTGATGTACAGCCAGTAGGTGCCGGCGGCGAAGGTCGCGGAGTTGAAGCAGAACCCCAGCCGCGCCGCCTCGCGGGCAGTGGCGTCCTGCCACAGCCACATGAGCACGGCCGGGCACAGCACCACCAGCGGCCACAGGTTCAGCGGCGCAAACGCGGCGGCGAGCGCTGCCCCCGCGGCGAGCGCCAGCCCCGCCCGCAGCGCCGCGGACGCCGGCCGCGCCAGGCCGTAGCGGGCTTCCGCCGGCATCCTGCTAAGCGCCCGTGGGCCGCTCGTCCGGCGGCAGCACGTCGCGCGGCGCCACCACGCGCAGCGCATCGATGCGGCGCCGATCGGCGCGCAGCACGCGGAACTCGAAGCCATCGATGCTCGCGGTTTCGCCGCGCCGCGGCAGCCGGCCGAACTGCTTCATGAGCAGGCCCGCGACGGTGTCGAAGCCCTCCGCTTCCGAGAGCCGCGCGCCGAAGTACTCGTTGAACTCCGCGATGCGCGTGACGCCGCGCACCGTGAACTGGCGCTCGGCGTCGCGGCGGATGTTCTGGTCATCCTCGACATCGAACTCGTCGTCGATCTCGCCGACGATCTGCTCGATGACGTCCTCGATGGTGCACAGTCCCGACACGCCGCCGTACTCATCGACCACGATCGCCATGTGGTTGCGGTTGCGGCGGAACTCCCTCAGCAGCACGTTCAGTCGCTTGGACTCCGGCACGAACACCGCCGGGCGCATGTACTCGCGGATGTCGAAGCGCTCGCGCGCGTGCGCCGTCGTGAGGCGCAGCAGATCCTTCGCCAGCAGGATGCCGACGATGTCGTCGCGATCCTCGTCCATCACCGGGAAACGCGAGTGGCCCGATTCCACCACCACCGGCAGGATGCGCGCCGCTTCGCTGTCGCGCCGCACGAACACCATCTGCGCGCGCGGCACCATGATGTCGCGCACTTGCAGGTCGCCGACCTCCAGCACCCCCTCGAGCATGGTGAGCGCATCGCTGTCGACGAGTCCGCGCTCGCCGGCCTCGCGCAGCACCGCCAGCAGCTGCTTGCGATCCTGCGGCTCGGGCGCCAGCCCCTGGGTGAGACGCTTCAGCCAGCGGCCGGTGGTGTTGAGATCCTTCGTCATCGGCTAGAGGCTCCGGTAGGGATTGGCGAATCCCAGGCGGCGCAGCACCGCGATCTCGCGTCGCTCCATGCGCCGTGCATCCGCAGCGCGCTCGTGGTCGTAGCCCAGCAGGTGCAGCGTGCCGTGTACCACCAGGTGCGCCCAGTGCGCTTTCAGGCTCTTGTCCTGCGCCCGCGCCTCCGCGCGCAGCACGCGCGGGCAGATCACCAGCTCCCCCAGAGTGCGCGCCCCGCCGGCAGGCGCGTGCGGCAGCGCGCCGGCGGTAAACGACAGCACGTTGGTGGGCGCATCGAGGCCGCGGAAACGCGCATTGAGCCGCCGGCTCTCCGGCGCCCCCACCACGCACACCCCGAGCTCGCGCCCGCCGGCACCGCTTCCGGCCGCGACGCTCGCCCAGCGCGTGAGGTCGCGCCGTGTCGGCGACCAGCTGCGCACCTGCCGCTGGAATTCGACCCGCACGCCGCCGGGCCCGCGCGGCGCTGCAGCACGGGGCTTGCGGCGCCGCCGCGCCGGCCTCATGAAGAGCCGCCGCGCGCTTCGTACGCCTGCACGATGCGCTGCACCAGCGGATGGCGCACCACGTCCTGGGCGTCGAAGAACGTGAACGCGACGCCCGGCACCGCGCGCAGCACCTCGACCACGTGACTCAAGCCCGACTGCCTGCCGGCGGGCAGATCGGTCTGGGTGATGTCGCCGGTCACGACCGCCTTGGAGCCGAAGCCGATGCGCGTCAGGAACATCTTCATCTGCTCGATGGTGGTGTTCTGGGCCTCATCCAGAATGATGAAGGAATCGTTGAGCGAGCGGCCGCGCATGAAGGCGAGCGGCGCCACCTCGATGACGTTGCGCTCCATGAAGCGCGCCACGCGATCGAAGCCCATCATTTCGTACAGTGCGTCGTACATCGGGCGCAGGTACGGATCGACCTTCTGCGTCAGATCCCCGGGGAGGAATCCCAGCCGCTCCCCCGCCTCCACCGCCGGCCGCACCAGGATCAGTCTGCGCACCCGGTCCGCCTGCAGCGACTCCACCGCGCAGGCGACCGCGAGATAAGTCTTGCCGGTGCCGGCAGGACCGACGCCGAAGGTCAGATCGCTGCTGCGGATGTGGGCGAGATAATCGCGCTGGTGTGCGCCGCGCGCGCGTATGCCGCCGCGCGGCACGCTCACGCCGTGCTCGCTCACGTCCACGTCCGCCGGCGGCGGGCCGGACTCGTGCTCGTGCAAGGCGAGATGCACGCGCTCAGGAGTGACCTCATCGCTCTTGGTGAGGGCGAAAAGCTCGCGCAGCAGGCCTTCGGCGCTCTCGGCCTGCGCGCCGCTCACGCGGAAAGTTCCGCCGCGGCGACGTATGCGCACGTCAAGACGCGTCTCCAGCAGACGCAGGTTCTCATCGAGCGGTCCGCACAGATTCGCGAGCCGCGCATTGTCCGATGGGCCGAGTGCGAATTCCCGCTGCGGTTCGGGCGATGAGGCTGCCACTGGCGTTCAGCCGCTGACCGCGACGCTCGAGGCGGCGGGCGGCGGCGCGTGCGGACTGCCGGGCGCCTCCGCCAGGCGCCCGCGCAGGCTGTGCGGGCGCGCCTCGGTGACGATCACGTCGACGAAGCGGCCGATGAGGGCGGCGGGTCCGGCGAAGTTCACCCAGCGGTTGTTGGCGGTGCGGCCGGCGAGCTCGCGCGCGTTCTTCTTCGCCGCCCGCTCGATGAGCACACGCTGGCGGGTGCCGACCATCGACAAGCTGATGGCGCGCGCCTGGGTCTCGAGCTGCGCCTGCAGGCGCGCCAGGCGCTCCTGCTTGACGGCCGGCCCGATGTCATCGGGGAGCGAGGCCGCCGGCGTGCCGGGCCGGCGGCTGTAGAGGAAGCTGAACGACTGGTCGAAGCCCACGTCGCGCGCCAGCGCCAGCGTCGCCGCAAAGTCGCGCTCGCTCTCGCCGGGGAATCCGACGATGAAGTCCGAGGAAATCGCAATGTCGGGCCGCGCCGCGCGCAGCTTGCGCACCTTTTCCTTGAATTCGAGCGTGGTGTAGCCGCGCTTCATGAGCGCCAGCACCCGGTCCGAGCCGCTCTGCACCGGCAGGTGCAGGTGGTCGGCGAGCTTGCCGACGCTGGCGAACGCCTCGATCAGGCTGTCGTTGAACTCGAGCGGGTGCGAAGTGGTGAAGCGGATGCGTTCGATGCCCGGCACGCGCGCCACATGGTGGATGAGCGTGGCGAGATCCACCCGCGCGCCGTCGGCCATCGGTCCCGAGTAGGCGTTGACGTTCTGACCGAGCAGTGTGACCTCGGCGACGCCCTGGGCCGCGAGTTGCCCCACTTCCTCGAGCACCGAGTCGAAGGAGCGGCTCACTTCCTCGCCGCGCGTATACGGCACGATGCAGAAGCTGCAGTACTTGCTGCAGCCCTCCATGATGGACACGAAGGCCCGCGCGCCCTCGGCACGCGGTGCCGGCAGGCGATCGAACTTCTCGATCTCCGGGAAGCTCACATCGACGACCGGCTTACCCGTGCGGCGCAGCTCATCGAGCATCTGCGGCAGGCGGTGCAGGGTCTGCGGACCAAACACCAGGTCCACGAACGGCGCGCGCTCGGTGATGCCAGAGCCTTCCTGGCTCGCCACGCAGCCGCCGACGCCGATGATCACCTGCGGCCGGCGCGCCTTCAGAAGCCGCCATTCCCCGAGCAGCGAGAACACTTTCTCCTGCGCCTTCTCGCGCACCGAGCAGGTGTTCATGAGGAGCAGGTCCGCCTCAAGCGGGTCGTCGGTGGGCACGAGATCCGCGCCAGCGCGCAGCACGTCCGCCATCCGGGCGGAGTCGTACTCATTCATCTGGCAGCCGAAGGTCTTGATGAAGTAGCGGCGGGACATAGGGCCTGCAAAAGGAAATTCTACCTTACGGGGACCTTCGCAAGGGCCCCGCACGCCTTCGCCCGCGCTCGGCCGAAAGGCCGCGCCCAATGGAGAAAACTCAAGTACGCCCAAAGACTTACGCGTACCGAAGCGGGTGCTCTAGAACGGAATGTCGTCGTCGAAATCGTCGCCGCGCCCGGAACCGCCTCCGGACTCCTCAGACTCGGACGGAGCGCCGGCGCCCGCACCGGCACCCCCACCCGCGCCGGCACCCCCACTGGCCGCCGCGCCGGCGCCCGGCGCGCTGGCCGCCCCACCGCCCCGGCCCCCGAGCATCTGCAGCTCGTTACCGACGATCTCGGTCGAGTAGCGATCGTTGCCCTGCTTGTCCTGCCATTTGCGCGTGCGCAGGCTTCCCTCGACGTAGACCTGCGAGCCCTTGCGCAGGTACTCGCCGGCGACCTCTGCCAGGCGCCCGAAGAACGCCACACGGTGCCATTCGGTGCGCTCCTGCTGCTCACCGGTCTGCTTGTCGCGCCAGCTTTCGCTGGTCGCGATGCGCAGGTTCGCCACGGTCGTGCCGGAGGGCATGGCGCGAGTCTCGGGGTCGGCCCCCAGGTTGCCGATGAGAATGACCTTGTTGATGCCACGCGCCATGGTGAGTCCTTAAAACGCGGTCGTGAAACAGGCTTCGGGTCGGGCGCCCGCCGCGGAGGCGCTCATTCTAGAGGACGCGCACCGGCTGCGCGAACCTCAAATCCGGCCATAAACCCCAAGTTTGGGTGTGAGTGGCGCGCACGGGTACCATTGACGGTTCAATGCAGCAGATTCGCGTGCGCGGAGCGCGCACCCACAACCTCAAGAACCTGAGCCTCGATCTGCCGCGCGAGCGGCTGATCGTGGTGACGGGCCTGTCGGGCTCGGGAAAGTCCTCGCTCACCTTCGACACGCTGTACGCCGAAGGCCAGCGACGCTACGTCGAGTCCCTCTCCGCCTATGCGCGGCAGTTCCTTTCGACCATGGACAAGCCCGACGTCGACAGCATCGAGGGCCTCTCGCCTGCGATCGCGATCGAGCAGAAGGCGGGCTCCCACAACCCGCGCTCGACCGTCGGCACGGTCACCGAGATCTACGACTACCTGCGCCTGCTGTACGCGCGCGCCGGCACGCCGCGCTGTCCCGACCACGGCATCGATCTCGCCGCCCAGACCGTGAGCCAGATGGTCGACCAGGTGCTGCGGCTGCCGGAGGGCCTGGCTGCGGCACTGCTCGCCCCGATGGTGAGCGAGCGCAAGGGCGAGCAGCTCGAGCTGCTGGAAGATCTCGCCGCACAGGGTTTCGTGCGCGTGCGCATCGACGGGCGCATCCATGAAATGGACGCGCTGCCGCAGCTCGACGGCAAGCAGAAGCACACCATCGAGGCGGTGGTCGACCGCATGCGCATCAGGCCCGATGCGGCGCAGCGCCTGGCGGAATCGTTCGAGACCGCCCTGCGCCTGTCGGGCGGGCTCGCGCGGCTCGTGTTTCTCGAGAGCGAAGCGCGCGAGGGTGAGCCGCGTCAGCGGCGAACGCCTGGCCAGGATGGCCAGGCCGGGGCGATCGCGGAGCAGGATGCGCAGCGAGAGCTGGTGTTTTCCAGCCGGCACGCCTGCCCGGTGTGTGGCTACAGCGTGCCGCCGCTCGAGCCGAAGCTGTTCTCTTTCAACAACCCCTCCGGCGCCTGCCCGAGCTGCGATGGGCTCGGGGTGCAGGAATTCTTCGATCCGCAGCGGGTGGTGTTGCACCCGCATCTGTCACTGGCCGGCGGCGCGGTGCGTGGCTGGGACCGGCGCAACGATCATTACTTCAACCTCATCCAGTCGCTCGCGCGCCACTACGGCTTCGACATCGAGACGCCCTGGACGGAGCTGCCGGAGCACGTACGCCACGTGCTGCTGCACGGCAGCGGCGCGGAGGTGATCGAATTCAGCTACCGCGAGGATGCGGGACGCAGATCGCGCAAGCGTCACGCGTTCGAAGGGATCCTGCCGAACCTGACGCGGCGCTATCGCGAGACCGAGTCACCGATGGTGCGCGAGGAGCTGGCGCGTTACTTGGGGGTGCGTCCATGCCCGGACTGCCAGGGCACGCGCCTGAACCGCGCGGCGCGTTTCGTGTTCGTCGCCGGGCGCACTCTGCCGGAGCTCGTGCATCTCACGGTCGGCCGGGCGCTCGAGTTCCTGGGCCAGCTCAACCTCCCCGGCTGGCGCGGTGAAGTGGCGGCCAAGATCGTCAAGGGCGTCGTGGAGCGCCTGCGCTTCCTCACCGACGTCGGCCTCGACTACCTGACGCTCGACCGCAGCGCCGAGACGCTCTCGGGCGGGGAATCGCAGCGCATTCGCCTTGCGAGCCAGGTCGGCTCCGGCCTTACCGGCGTCATGTATATCCTCGACGAGCCCTCGATCGGTCTGCACCAGCGCGACAACCGGCGCCTGCTGGCAACCCTCAAACAGCTGCGCGACCTCGGCAACACGGTGATCGTGGTCGAGCACGATGAGGAGGCGATCCAGGAGGCCGACCATGTCGTGGACCTGGGTCCGGGCGCCGGTGTGCACGGCGGGCACCTGGTGGCGCAGGGCACACCGCGCGACATCGCCGCCAACCCCGCCTCCATCACCGGCCAATACCTCGCGGGCAAACGCCGCATCGAAGTGCCCGGCTTGCGCATCCGCCCGGATCCGGCGCGCCAGATCCGCATCGTCGGCGCGCGCGGCAACAACCTCGCGCAGGTGACCACGCAGATCCCGCTGGGCCTGTTCACCTGCGTCACCGGAGTCTCCGGCTCGGGCAAGTCGACGCTCATCGTCGACACGCTGTTCGGCCACACCGCCGCGCGCCTGAACGGCGCGCGCGTCGAAGCCGCGCCCTGCGAGCGCATCGAGGGCCTGGAACAGATCGATCGCGTCATCGACATCGACCAGAGTCCGATCGGGCGCACGCCGCGCTCCAACCCTGCGACCTACACCGGGCTGTTCGCGCCGCTGCGCGAGTTGTTCGCGGCCGTGCCCGAGGCGCGCGCCCGCGGCTACGATTCCGGCCGTTTCAGCTTCAACGTCAAGGGCGGGCGCTGCGAGGCCTGCCAGGGAGACGGCGTGATCCGCGTGGAAATGCACTTCCTGCCGGACGTGTACGTGCCGTGTGATGTGTGCGGCGGCAAGCGCTACAACCGCGAGACGCTCGAGATCCGCTACCGCGGCAAGAACATCCACGAAGTGCTCGAGATGACCGTCGAGGATGCCGCGCGCTTCTTCCAGAACGTGCCGGCCGCGGCCGGCAAGCTGCAGACGCTCACCGACGTCGGCCTGTCGTACGTGCGCCTCGGACAGAATGCCACCACGCTCTCGGGCGGGGAGGCGCAGCGCGTGAAGCTGTCACGCGAGCTCGCCAAGCGCGCCACCGGCAAGACCCTCTACATCCTGGACGAGCCCACCACCGGGCTGCATTTCCACGACGTCGAGCAGCTGCTGCACGTCCTGCACCGCCTGCGCGACGAGGGCAACACCGTCGTGGTGATCGAGCACAACCTCGAGGTCATCAAGACCGCCGACTGGGTGATCGACCTGGGTCCGGAGGGCGGTGAAGGCGGCGGCGAGGTCGTCGCCACCGGCACGCCCGAGGACATTGCGGCCAGCGAGGCATCCTGGACCGGAAAATACCTTCGACCGCTGCTGGCGCCGGACCGCCACCGCTCCGCTGCCGTAAGTGCCTGATTATCTTAACTATGGTATTCGCGATGGTAATGCGATTGCAAATGCGAACCGTTCTCATCCATAATTAGACCCATGGACGCCGTCGCCGCACCTGAGGGACTTGCTTTCGAACCGGGTTTCGTGAGCCTCGCCGCGCTGCCCCCCGGCACCACCGCGCGAGTGGTCGGCGTCGGCTCGATCGCGTCGGCCCTGTCGGCGCTGGAGCGCCGGCTCCTCGAGTTCGGCTTCGTGAGCGGCGAGCAGGTGGAAATCCTCGCCGAGGCGCGCCCGGGGCGTGATCCGTTCGTGGTGCGCGTCGGTCACACGACGCTCGCGCTGCGTCGGCGTGAGGCGCAGAGCGTGTGGGTCGAGCTGCAGCGCCCTGGATCCGGCGCACCACCCCATGAGGCACTTGGGGGCGTCAGCGAGAGGGTCGAGATTCAGCGCTCCGGATCCGACGCACCACCCCGAGAGGCACGTGGTAGCGCCAGCGAGAGGGTCGAGCTGCTGCACCCCGGGTCTAGCGCATCACCCCCCGATGCACTGGGCTGCCTGAGCGAGAGGGTGGAGATCTCCAGGTCCGGACCGCCGCGATGAACGCCTCCGCGGCCGCGGCGTTGGCCGCGCCGCAGCTCAGTCTCTCGCTCATCGGCGTCCCCAACTGCGGCAAAACCGCGCTCTTCAACCGTCTGACGGGCAGCCGCCAGAAAGTCGCCAACTACCCGGGCGTCACGGTCGAACGCAAGGAAGGCCGCCTGATCGGACCGCGCACCGGACGTATCTTCCGCGTCGTCGACCTGCCCGGCGCCTACAGCCTCGAGCCTGCGACACTCGATGAGGCCATCGCCCGCGACGTCGTGCTCGGCCGGCACGCGACCGAGCCCGCGCCCGACCTGCTGGTCTGCGTGGTCGACGCGACCAACCTGCGCCTCAACCTGCGCCTGGTCCTGGAGCTGAAGCGCCTCGGGCGGCCCATCATCGTCGCCCTCAACATGAGCGATCTCGCCGCGCAGCGTGGCTACAGGCTCGACCGCGCAGCGCTCGAGCGTGCGCTCGGTGTGCCGGTGGTGCCGACCGTCGCGGTACGCTCCGGCGGCGAGCGCGCGCTCGTGGATGCCATCGACACTTACGGTTTCGCCGCTGAAACGGCGGCGCGCGCCCACCAGCGTCTCGAGCCCCAGCCCGCGGCGAGCGGCGCCGACATCGAAGCCACGCAGCGCGAAGTGCGCCGCGTGTTGCACGACAGCGGCTATCGCGTACCCGCGCGCCTCGCCGTGCTGTCGCGCCTCGACGCGGTGGTGCTCAATCCCATCGCGGGACCCGCGCTGCTCGCGACCGTGCTGTTCCTCATGTTCCAGGCGGTGTTCAGCTGGGCCAAAGCGCCGCAGAACATCATCAACAGCGGCGTCCAGGGCATGAACACCTGGCTGAGCGGCGTGCTGCCCCCGGGACCGCTGCGCAGCCTGCTGCTCGACGGCGTGGTCGCCGGCACCGGCAGTGTGCTGGTGTTCCTGCCGCAGATTCTGATCCTGTTCCTGTTCATCCTCGCCCTGGAGGATTCCGGCTACCTGCCGCGCGCCGCGTTCATGCTCGATCGTCTCATGGGACGGGTGGGCCTCTCGGGCCGCGCGTTCATTCCGCTGCTGTCGAGCTTTGCGTGCGCCATTCCCGGCATCATGGCGGCGCGCACCATCCCCTCCGCGCGCGACCGCCTCGCGACCATCATGATCGCGCCCCTCATGACCTGCTCGGCGCGCCTGCCGGTGTACGCACTGCTCATCGGCGCATTCATTCCGCAGCGCACCATCGGCATTCTCAACCTGCGGGGACTGGTGTTGTTTGCCCTCTACCTGGCGGGCGTCGTGAGCGCGCTGGCGGTGGCCTTCGTCCTGAAGCGCACCATGATGCGCGGCGAGTACCGGCCACTGCTGCTGGAGCTGCCCGAGTACCGCTGGCCGCACCTGCAGAACCTGGCGCTCGGCCTGTGGGAGCGCACGCGCATTTTCCTGACGCGCGTCGGCACCATCATCCTCACGCTGATGGTGGTGCTGTGGTTCCTGGCGAGCTTCCCTGCGCCGCCCGCGGGCGCCACCGGCCCCGCCATCCAGTACAGCATCGCGGGACTTCTCGGCCGCGGGCTCGAGTTCCTGTTCGCGCCCATCGGCTTCAACTGGCAGATCTCGATCGCGCTGGTGCCGGGGCTGGCGGCGCGCGAGGTGGCCGTGAGTGCGCTCGGCACTGTGTATGCCATGTCCGGCACCAAGGACGTCGCCGGGGCGCTGAGCCCGGTCATCGCGCACGGCTGGAGCTGTGCCACCGGCCTGTCGCTGCTCGCCTGGTACGTGTTCGCGCCGCAGTGCCTGTCGACGCTCGCGGTCGTGAAGCGCGAAACCAACTCCTGGCGCTATCCGCTGTACATGGCGCTGTATCTGTTCGCGCTCGCGTATGCGGGCGCGTTCCTCACCTACCGCGTGGCGCTGCTGCTCGGAGGCGGCGCGGCCTTGAGCACCGCGGCATGAGCGCAGTGCTGCAACAGGTGTTGGTGGCAGTGCTGGTCACGGCCTGCGCGCTCTACAGCGCCTGGCGGCTGCTGTCGGCGCGCCTGCGCCTGCGTTGCCTCGACGCCCTGGCGGCTGTGCCCGGCGTGCGCACGGCGCGCTGGCTGACGGCGGTGCGGCGGCGTGCGCTGTCGCGGCTCGGCGGCGGCTGCGGCGCCTGCGCGCAGCGCTCTACGCCAGGCGCGATCTCACGGAATCAAACACCTGGTGCACCTCGTCGTTGACGATGCGCTCCTGGTAGCTGCCGCGCGTGTAGCTCGAGACCACGCGGCGCCAGAAGTTCACGGCCTCGGCATTACGCAGGTACTCGGTGATTTCCCAGCGCCCGGCGAAGCGGCTCAGGATCAGTGCCACGGCGCTGCGGCCGATACCCAGCCGGCGCCGCGCGCGCGCCACGAAAAACTCAGCCATGCGGTACTCGATGCGCGGCGGCGCGGCCGTGGCTGCGATGCGCAACACGCGCGCAAAGCCCACCGGCTCGGTGCCCTTGAGGATCACCAGCGGGAAGGAGTTCGGATCGCCGAACCAGTGTGCGATCAGGTCCGGCTCGCGATGTCCCACCTCGCCGAGTTTGGGAAACAACCCGGTGCCGGGATTCAGGTCATCCAGGTAATCGCGGTAGACGCTCTGGATCCACAACCGGTCGGCCGGTGCCGCCCGCGCATCGCGCACGCTGACAGTCGCGGGAGTCATCGCTCAGAGCTCTTAAGTCTCGCGTCCCCCAAAAACGCAACGGCCCGGACAGCTCGCGCCTGCGAACCGTCCGAGCCGTGGCTTCAGCCGTAAGCTATGAGACTTACTACTTCGGCGGCGGCGTCGTGTCAGCCGGCGGAGCGGCAGAGCCTTCAGCAGGCTTGGCGGCGTCGCCGGCGGGTGCCGCCTGGCTGGCAGCCTCAGACCCAGGAGCAGCGGGCGGAGCGGAAGAGTCTGTGGCGGCCGGAGCAGGAGGAGGATTTGCAGCCTGGTCTGGCGCTGCGGATTCCTGCTTCGCGCAGGCCGTCAGCATCAGCGCCGCAACGATTGCGCTAAGAGCAAGTTTGGTGTTCATCGATCGGTACCCCGAGGGAAGCAAGAGTTGTGTTAATGAGACTACGACCGCTCGCGGTCGTTCCCGCGCCCGTTCCTGGGCCGCGGAGCGCAAATTCTATAGAAGTCCCGGTACGATTGGAAACCGAGGCGATGACGTTGCTGTCGGGTGAGGGCGACAGATGAGTCGCCCGGCCACGGGGGGTTGGAATGATGTCCAGCGTTGGATCCACGCCCGAGCGCGAAGCCCGGCTCGAGGGCACATTCGGTGCGCACCTTGAGGCGGTGTGCGAGCGCTCGGCGCGCGCACTGACAGCATCCGGCTACGCGGGTCTGGTGGTGCATTCCGGGTCGCTCCTGGGTGTCTTCGAAGACGACCGGACCTACCCGTTCGAGGCGAACGCCCCCTTCAAGGTGTGGGTGCCCCTGCAGGACGCCGCGGACTGCTTTATCTGGTTCGAACCCGGGTCGGCGCCGCGTCTGATCATTCATCGGTCGGGGGACTACTGGCACAAGTCCGCGGACGTGCCGCAGGCCTACTGGACCCGACACTTCGAGGTTCGCACCGCCGCCGACCGCGCGGGGGCACGCGCGCAGCTGCCTGCCGACCTCTCCCGCGCTGCCTACATCGGGGATGCCCTTCCGGAACTGACCCGTTGGGGTATCGGCGCCATCAACCCCCGGCACCTGATGCGCCGACTGGACTATGCGCGTGCGGTCAAGACGCCCTACGAACTGGCGTGCCTGCGCGAGGCGAGCCGGCTCGGCGCTCGCGGGCACCTGGCCGCCGCGCGGGCCTTCACGGCGGGCGCCTCGGAATTCGAAATCGAGCTGGCGTTCCTCGAGGCTTGCGGGCAGCGCGAGCAGGAGCTGCCTTACAACCCCATCATCGCGCTGAACGCGGGCGGCGCCGTGCTGCACTACCAGGTGCTGGAGAAGCGCCCGCCGCGCGAGCGGCACTCGCTCCTGATCGACGCCGGCGCGGAGTTCGCCGGCTACGCGAGCGACATCACCCGCACTCACTCGTACCAGGATGCGGACTTCGCAGCGCTCATCGGCCGCCTCGACCAGATGCAACAGGCGCTGTGCGCCGGTGTGCGCGCCGGCGTCGACTGGCGCGACGTGCACCTCAACGCCCACCAGCTCACCGGGGCACTGCTGCGCGAGGCGGACATCACCCGCTGCGGCGCCGACGAGGCGGTTGCCACTGCGGTCACGAGCGTGTTCCTGCCGCACGGCATCGGGCATCTGCTCGGGCTCGAGGTGCACGACGTCGGGGGCTTCATGCGCTCGCCCGAAGGCGGGGACATCCCGCGTCCCGACGGCCACCCTAACCTGAGGCTCACCCGCGTCCTCGAGGAGGGGTTCGTGGTGACCATGGAGCCGGGAATCTATTTCATCGAGCAGCTGCTCGATGCCGCGCGGGCGGATGATCGCGGCCGCCGCATCAACTGGTCGCGGGTCGCCGCCCTGGCAAAGTTCGGCGGGATCCGCATCGAGGATGACCTGGCCGTCACCCGCGACGGCTGCGAGAACCTCACCCGCGGGGCGTTCCGCTCGTTTCAGCCGGTGTGAAGGTATTGAATCATATGTGAGACAGACTCTATCTCCTCGCCAGAAGATCCCTGATTTCCTGCAACAATGACTCGGTCCGGGTGGGCCCAGGAGGTGGCGGGCTCGGGGCCGGGCGCTTCAGCCTGTTGATCCCCTTGATCACGAAGAAGATCGACAGGGCGATCACGACGAATTCGAACGTCGTCTGCAGGAATGCCCCGTACTTGAGCAGCACCGGCTTGCCCGCAGCGTTGGTGGCAATCTGCACCGCCAGGTCGGTGAAGTTGACGCTGCCGAGTATCGGGGACAGCGCCGGCATGATCACGTCCCCGACCAGCGAGGCGACGATCTTGCCGAAGGCGCCGCCAATCACGACGCCGACCGCCAGATCGACGACGCTGCCCTTCATTGCAAATTCTTTGAATTCTGAAGCCAGACTCATGACGGGCTTCCTCCCCTCGGCACCGGTTCGAGCGCCGGCTGGACGGCAGAGACTAGCGGATGCGCTAACGCGAGCGCAAACACACCGCCGGACCTGCCTGGGTCAGGCGGCGGCGACCTTCTTCTTGCGCGTGCGCTTCTTCGGGGCTTTGGCAGGCACGGCCTTGCTCGGCGCGGCTTTGCTGGGCGCGGCTTCGGTCTTCGCTTCAGCCTTCGACTTTGCCTTCGTTTTCGCCTTCGCCCGCCGGGTGGATTTCTTTTTCTCTTCCCCCGCCGGCTCCTCGGCCGCCGCCGCAGCGGGTCCCTCCACCAGCTGCATCAGCGCCATGGGAGCGGAATCCCCGGGACGCGGCAGCATGCGCAGGATGCGCGTGTAGCCGCCCGGGCGCGTCCTGAAGCGCGGGCCCAGATCCGCGAACAGTTTCTCGACGATCTGCGCATCGCGCAGGCGCGCGAACGCCCTGCGGCGGTTGGCGTCGCCATCGTTCTTGGCAAGCGTGATCAGCGGCTCGACGACCCGCCGCAGCTCCTTCGCCTTCGGCAGCGTGGTGCGGATGGTCTCGTGCCGCAGCAGCGAAACCGACATGTTGCGCATCAGCGCGTGCCGGTGCGAGCTGTTGCGCGACAGCTGACGGCCGGAAAGATGGTGACGCATGGCTAACCCTTCGCTGCGGTGAGGTACGGGGCGGGCCGCGCGCTTCATCAGCGCGCGTGACCCGACCCAACCTCTCAGATGACGTCGCGCTCTTCGTCGTGCTTCAGCCCCGCGGGCGGCCAGCCGTCCAGGCGCATGCCGAGCATGAGTCCGTGGCTTTGCAGCACTTCCTTGATCTCGGTGAGCGACTTCTTGCCGAGGTTCGGCGTGCGCAGCAGCTCCACCTCCGTGCGCTGCACCAGATCGCCGATGTAGTGGATGTTCTCGGCCTTCAGGCAGTTCGCGCTGCGCACCGTGAGCTCCAACTCGTCCACCGGACGCAGCAGGATCGGGTCGAACTGCATCTCCGAGACCTTGGTGGAGGCCTCTTCCTCGCCCTGCAGGTCGACGAACACCGACAGCTGATCCTTGAGGATGCTGCCGGCGCGGCGGATCGCCTCTTCGGCGTCGATGGTGCCGTTGGTCTCGATGTCGATGACCAGCTTGTCGAGGTCGGTGCGCTGCTCGACGCGCGCCGCATCGACCGAGTAGGTCACGCGCCGCACCGGCGAGAAGGACGCATCGAGCTGCAGGCGGCCGATGGGTCGCGTCTGCTCCTCGAAGGCGACGCGCGAGACCGCCGGACGGTAGCCGCGGCCGCGCTCGACGCGCAGCGTCATGGACAGTTCGCCGGCCTTGGTCAGGTTCGCGATCACCAGCTCGGGATTCACGACCTCGATGTCATGGTCAGTCTGGATGTCGCCCGCGGTCACCGGGCCCGGGCCCTTCTTGTGCAGGCGCAGCTCGGCGCTGTCACGCGAGTGCATGCGCAGCGCCACGGTTTTCAGGTTCAGGAGAATGTCGACAACGTCCTCCTGCACACCCTCGATGCTGGTGTACTCATGGAGCACGCCGTCGATCTCGACCTCGGTGATGGCGCTGCCGGGCATCGACGACAGCAGCACGCGGCGCAGCGCGTTGCCGAGCGTATGGCCGAAGCCACGCTCGAACGGCTCGATCACCACGCGCGCCTGGCGCGGGGCCACCGGCTGCACCTTCACCACCCGGGGTCTCAGGAACTCGCTTACAGATCCCTGCATTGCAGTCTCACCTTGCCGGCTCACTGGGACCGGCGCAAACGGAAAGTTAGGTCCTTTTGCATGGGGGCGGCAGGCACCCATTGCAAGCGGACGCGATTACTTCGAATACAGCTCGACGACCAGATTCTCATTGATGTCGGGCAGCACCTCGTCCCGGCCCGGCGCCGACTTGAACAGGCCACGGAACTCCTTGTCGTTCACCTCGACCCATTCCGGCAGGCCGACCTGCTGCGCGACGTTCAGCGCACTGTGGATGCGCAGCTGCTTGCGCGACCGCTCGCGCACCTGGACGATGTCCCCGGCCTTCACCTGGAATGAGGCGATGGTGACCGGCTTGTCGTTGACGGTGATCGCCTTGTGGCTCACCAGCTGGCGCGCCTCGGCGCGCGTGGCCGCGAAGCCCATGCGGTACACGACGTTGTCCAGCCGGCACTCGAGCAGCTTCAGCAGGTTCTCGCCGGTAGCGCCGGCCCTGCGAGCCGCCTTCTCGTAGTAGTTGCCGAACTGCCGCTCGAGCACGCCGTACATGCGGCGCAGTTTCTGCTTCTCGCGCAGCTGCAGGCCGTAGTCGGACAAGCGCGTGCGGCGCTCACCCTTGATGCCGCCCGGCGGCACGCTGAACTTGCACTTGTTTTCCAGCGGCTTGACGCCGCTCTTCAGGAACAGGTCGGTGCCCTCGCGGCGGGCGAGCTTGCACTTTGGACCAAGGTAACGCGCCATATTATCCTCGCTAAGCCTCTAGACCCTGCGCTTCTTCGGCGGCCGGCAGCCGTTGTGCGGAATCGGTGTCACGTCCGCGATGCTGGTGATCTTCAGTCCGCAGTTGTTGAGCGCGCGCACCGCGGACTCGCGTCCCGGTCCCGGTCCCCCGACGCGCACTTCCACGTTCTTCACGCCATGCTCCTGGGCGGCGACGCCGGCCTTCTCGGCCGCCACCTGCGCCGCGAACGGGGTGCTCTTGCGCGAGCCACGGAAGCCGCAACCCCCCGAGGTCGCCCAGGAAAGCGTGTTGCCCTGGCGATCGGTGATGGTGATGATCGTGTTGTTGAACGAGGCATGCACGTGCGCGATCGCATCCAGCACGTTCTTGCGGGCCTTCTTGGGCTTCTTGGGCGCCGCGGCCGCTGCCGGCGCGGCTGCGCCCGGTTGGGGTTTCTGCTCAGCCATTCGTTATGCCTTTCCAGGAGGTGCGTTCAGCTTGACCGCCTGCTTGCGCGGACCCTTGCGGGTACGCGCGTTGGTGCGCGTGCGCTGGCCGCGCACCGGCAGTCCGCGGCGATGGCGGATGCCGCGGTGGGAGCCGAGGTCCATCAGCCGTTTGATGTTCATCGACACTTCGCGGCGCAGGTCGCCCTCGACCGCGAACCTGGCGATCTGCGAGCGGATCGCGTTGACCTCCGCCTCGGTGAGATCCTTCACCTTGGTGGCGGGGTTGACCCCCGCGGCCGTGCAGGCGGTGAGCGCGCGCGCTCTGCCCACACCGTAGATATGCGTGAGCCCGACCCACGCGTGCTTGTTCATCGGAATGTTGATACCGGCTATGCGTGCCATGTGTGCCTTACCTCAACCCTGACGCTGCTTGTGCCGCGCATCGGTGCAGATGACGTACACCACGCGGCGGCGGCGCACGATCTTGCAGTTCTTGCAGATCTTCTTGACCGACGGACGTACTTTCATGATTGACCACCGGAACCGCTGCGGCCGTAGCCGAGCAGGTTCGCCTTCTTGAGAAGTCCCGGGTAGTGATGCGACATCATGTGCGCGTTCAGCTGCGACATGAAATCCATCACCACCACCACCACGATGAGGAGCGAGGTACCGCCGAAGTGGAACGGCACGCCCTGCGAGGAAATCAGGATCTCGGGTAACAGGCACACCGCGGTCACGTACAGCGCACCCCACAGCGTGAGCCGGGTGAGCACGTGGTCGATGTACTCCGCGGTCTGCTGCCCGGGACGGATGCCGCGCACGAAGGCGCCTGACTTCTTGAGGTTGTCGGCGGTGTCGCGCGCGTTGAACACCAGCGCCGTGTAGAAGAAGCAGAAGAACACGATCAGCAGTGCGTAGATCACCAGGTGCAGCGGCTGGCCGTAGCCGAGCGCCGCGGCGACGTTCTGCATAAAGCTCGACACCGGCCCCTCGGCATTGGTGCCGAAGAAGCTGGCCAGCGTCGCCGGGAACAGCAGCAGGCTGGAAGCAAAGATCGGCGGGATCACGCCCGACATGTTGATCTTGAACGGCAGGTGGCTGCTCTGGCCGGCGTACATGCGCCGCCCGACCTGGCGTTTGGCGTAATCGACCGGGATGCGCCGCTGGGCGCGCTCCATGAACACCACGAACGCGGTGGTGGCGAGCACCAGGATGACGAGCAGCAGCGCGAACGGGCCCTGCATTTCGCCGTTGCTCACGGCTTCGGCGGTGTTGCCGACCGCCCCCGGTAGCCCCGCGACGATGCCCGAGAGGATGATCATCGAGATGCCGTTGCCGATGGCGCGCTCGGTGATCTGCTCACCGAGCCACATGAGGAACATGGTCCCGGTGGTCATGGTGATGGTCGCGGTGAACAGGAACGACCAGCCGGTGACCAGCGTCATGCCGCCCTTCTCGAGCGCGCCGGCGGCGGCGAAGGACTGCACCAGGGCGAGCACCACCGTGCCATAACGCGTGTACTGCGTGATCTTGCGCCGGCCCGACTCGCCCTCCTTGCGCAGCTCCATGAGCGTCGGCACCACCATCGACATCATCTGGATGATGATGGAGGCGGAAATGTACGGCATGACGCCCATGGCGAAGATCGACAGGCGCGACAGCGCGCCGCCCGAGAACATGTTGACGATCCCGAGGATGGTGTTGGAGCGGTCGCCGAAGAAGCGCGCCACTTCCGCCGGATTCACGCCCGGCACGGGAATGAAGGTGCCGATGCGGTATACGACCAGCGCGCCGATGAGGAAAAAGAAACGGCTGCGAATCTCCCCAAAACGGGCAGCTTCGCTGAACGCGGCGGCCGGGTTGCTGATGCTGGTGTTCGCCATGCCTGTCCTGTGTAGCTCTATCAGGCCTCGATCTTGCCGCCGGCGGCTTCGATCGCCGCGCGCGCACCCTTGGTCACCGCCACGCCCTTGAGCGTCACCGCCCTGGTCAGCGCACCGGAGAGCACCACCTTGGCGCGCTCGGTGCCCAGCGGCACGACACCCGCCTTCAGCAGCGCTTCCAGATCCACCAGCGCGCCTTCGACCTTGGCGAGCTCAGAGAGCCGCACCTCGGCGCGGCTTCTCTTCATGTCGGAGCGGAAGCCGACCTTCGGCATGCGCCGCTGCAGCGGCATCTGGCCGCCCTCGAAGCCGACCTTGTGGTAGCCGCCCTTGCGCGCGCGCTGGCCCTTGGTGCCGCGGCCGCAGGTCTTGCCCTGGCCGGCGGAGGCGCCGCGACCCACGCGCAGGCGCGGGCGCTTGCTTCCGGGAGCGGGCTTGAGTGTGTTGAGTCGCATACGTTTAAGCGCCCTTCTCGACGCGCAGCAGATGCACGGCGGCCTGAATCATGCCGCGGTTCTCACGCGTGTCCGCCACCGAGACGCTCTGGCGAATGCGGCGCAACCCCAGGCCGCGCGCGGAGGCCGCGATGTTCTTGAGCTGTCCGTGCAGGCTCCTCACCAGCGTCACCTTGAGTTGTTTGCCCGCCATGGTCATCAGCCCATGATCTCTTCGAGGCTCTTGCCGCGCTTCGCCGCGATTTCCTCGGGCGAGCGGATTTTCGCCAGCGCGTTCATGGTGGCGCGCACGACGTTGATCGGGTTACGTGAGCCGTAGCTCTTGGCGAGCACGTTGCGCACGCCGACGCACTCGAGCACCGCGCGCATGCCGCCGCCGGCGATCACGCCGGTGCCGTCGGAGGCCGGCTGCATGTACACGCGTGTGGCTCCATGCGTACCTGTGACCGCGTAATGCAGCGAATCGTTCCGCAGCGCGACGTTGATGAGGTTCTTGCGCGCCTGGGTCATGGCCTTGGAAATCGCCACCGGAACCTCACGCGCCTTGCCGAAGCCATAGCCCACGCGGCCGGTACCGTCGCCCACCACGGTGAGCGCGGTGAAGCCGAACTGCCGGCCGCCCTTGACAACCTTCGCGGTGCGATTGACGGCAACGAGTTTCTCTACGAACTCGTCCGCCGACTGGCCCTTTTCTGGTCTTGCCATGTGTGTGTTACCTGCCTAGAACTCGAGACCCGCTTCGCGGGCCGCATCCGCGAGCGCCTTCACGCGCCCGTGGAACTGGAAGCCGGAGCGGTCGAACGCGACCTTGCTCACCCCCGCAGCCTTGGCGCGCGTGGCGATCGCACGTCCCACCGCCTTGGCAGCCTCGACGTTGCCGGTGTTCTTCAGGCCCTGGCGCACCGCGTCCTGCAGCGTGGAAGCCACGGCGATCACCTTGGCGCCCACCGGGTCCGTGACCTGCGCGTAAATGTGCCGCGGCGTACGGTGCACGCTCAGACGCGCCACCGCCAGAGCGCGGATGTGCGCGCGGCTCTTGATGGCGCGTCGCAGCCGGCGCTGCTTCTTGGTGATGATCATTGGTCATTCGCGCACCAGCGCGAACCCCGTGCAAGTAGCGGCGCTTCGCGCCGGGAAGAGGGCTTCATTTCTTTTTGCCCTCCTTAAGAGTGATCTGCTCATTCGCGTAGCGCACGCCCTTGCCCTTGTAGGGCTCGGGCGGACGAATGCCGCGGATCTCGGCGGCCACCTGGCCGACTTTCTGCCGATCGATGCCCTTCACCACGATCTCGGTCTGGCTCGGAGTCTCGATGGTGATCCCTTCGGGGATCGCCACGTTCACCGGATGCGAGAAGCCGAGTGTCAGGTTCAGGTTCTTGCCCTGCAACTGGGCGCGAAAGCCGACGCCCGACAGCTCGAGCTTCTTCTCGTAGCCGCGCGTGACGCCGCGCACCATGTTGGCAAGGTGCGCGCGCGTGGCGCCGGCGCGCATGCGCGCCGGTCCCGCTTCCGCGTACTTGATCTGCAGCTTCTTGTCGGTCTGTTCCACCGACACGCCGCTCGTGAGCAACAGGCTGAGCGAACCCTTGGCGCCCTTGATGGTCACCGCGTCCGCGGCGATGGTCGCGGTCACGCCCTGGGGCAGTTCGACCGGAGCTTTGGCGATTCTTGACATGATGGCTGCTCTTTAAGTCGGGGCGCTGCTGTCAGGCGACGATGCACAGGACTTCACCGCCCTGTCCGATCGAGCGCGCCTGCTTGTCGGTCATCACACCCTTGGGCGTGGAGACGATCACCGTGCCCATGCCGCCCAGGACTTTCGGCAACTGGTCCTTGCCGCGGTAAATCCGCAGGCCCGGGCGGCTGACGCGCTCCAGGCGGTCGATGACGGGCCGGCCTTCGAAATACTTCAGGCCAATCGTGAGCCGCGGCTTGTCGCCGTCGGCATCGAGGCGGAAGTCGGCAATGTAGCCCTCATCCTTCAGCACCTTGACGATGGCGGTCTTCAGGCGCGAGGACGCGAGCTGCACTTCGCTCTTGCCCGCGGTCTGGCCGTTGCGGATGCGCGTCAACAGATCGGCAATGGGGTCGGTCATGCTCATGCGGCGCCCCTCACCAGCTCGCCTTGGCGAGACCGGGAATCTCGCCGCGGCTGGCGACCTCGCGGATCTTCACCCTCGAGAGGCCGAACTTGCGGTACACGCCGCGCGAGCGGCCGGTAATGGCGCAACGGTTGCGCTGCCGCGACGCACTCGCATCCCGCGGTTGCGTCTGCAGCTGCACCTGCGCAGCCACGCGCTGTTCGGGCGAGCTCTTGGGGCTGCGGATCAGCTCCTTGAGCTTCGCGCGCTTCACCGCGTACTTTTTCACGATCCCGGCGCGACGCTTCTCGCGCTCGACCATGCTCGTCTTCGCCATAGACTTTATGGTTCCTGTTACTTCCGAAACGGGAAGTTGAATGCCTCGAGCAACGCTCGGCCGTGACGGTCATCTCTAGCCGTCGTAGTGATGGTGATGTCCATGCCCCGCACCTGATCGACCTGGTCGTACTGGATTTCGGGGAAAATGATCTGCTCCTTCACGCCCAGGGTGTAGTTGCCCTGGCCGTCGAAGGCGCGCGGCGACACGCCGCGGAAGTCGCGGATGCGCGGCATCGCGATGCTGATGAGGCGGTCGAGGAACTCGTACATGCGAGTCCCGCGCAGCGTCACCTTGGCGCCGATCGGCAGCCCGGCGCGCAGCTTGAAGGACGCGTTCGCCTTGCGCGACTTGGTGATCAGCGGCTTCTGCCCGGTGATCTTGGTGAGATCGGCGAGCGCCGCGTCCATCACTTTCTTGTCGGTGACCGCCTCGCCCACGCCCATGTTGACCGTGATCTTGCTGATGCGCGGCACCTGCATCACGTTGTCGATCTTCAGATCCGCGCGCAGGCGGGGAACGACCTGCTCGCGGTAGTGCTGCTGGAGCCTCGGCGGGCCAGAGCGCTGGTCAGCCACGCGGTGCGCCGGCGCCTCAGGCTGCTTGCCGGCCTGCGTATCCGCCTGCTTCTCGGCGTGCTTGTCCGCCTGCTTCTGCTTGCCGGCGTGTTTGCCGGCTTCTTTGCCTGCAACCGCGTCAGACATCGAGCATTTCTCCGTTCGATTTGAAGAAGCGCACGCGCTTGCCGTCGGTGAGCGTCTTGATCCCGATGCGATCGCCCTTCTTGGCGCCCGGGTTCCAGATGGCCACCTTCGACACCGGCAGCGGCATCTCCTTCTCGATGATGCCGCCCTGCTTGCCCGCCTGCGGATTGGGCTTCTGGTGCTTCTTCACCATGTTCACGCTCTCCACGACCACGCGGCCGTCGGCGAGCACCTGGATCACCGCGCCACGCCGGCCCTTGTTACGGCCGGACAGCACCACCACCTGATCGCCCTTGCGGATCTTTTTCATAGCACTTCCGGTGCCAGGGAGATGATCTTCATGAACTGCTGGTTGCGCAGCTCGCGCGTCACCGGGCCGAAGATGCGGGTGCCGATCGGCTCGAGCTTGTTGGTGAGCAGCACCGCCGCGTTGCCGTCGAAGCGGATCAGCGAGCCGTCGGCACGCCGCACGCCGTGCCGGGTGCGCACCACCACCGCGTCATACACCTCGCCCTTCTTGACCTTGCCGCGTGGAATGGCGTCCTTGACGCTCACTTTGATGACATCGCCCACGTTGGCGTAACGGCGGCGCGTGCCGCCCAGCACCTTGATGCACATCAGGGTGCGCGCGCCGCTGTTGTCAGCGGCATTCAGCATTGTGCGCATCTGGATCATGATTCGAACCTGCCTTCGGGCCTCTCGAGCGCTTCAGCGCCGCGCGGCCTTCTCCACGATCTCGAGCAGCCGCCACGACTTGCGCCGCGACATGGGGCGGCACGGGGTGATGGTCACCACGTCGCCCTCCTTGGAGGTGCCGTTCTCGTCGTGCGCCAGCAGCTTGGTGGTACGGCGGATGTACTTGCCGTAGGTCGGATGCTTCACCAGCCGCTCGATCTCCACCGCGATCGTCTTGTGCATCTTGTCGCTCACCACGCGCCCGGTCAGCGTACGTGCGCCCTTGGCTTCCGGCGGGTTACGCTGCTGCGCCCTGGGCTCCTGCGGCTGGGTTTCCTGCACCTGGGTTTCCTGCACCTGGGACTCTTGTGCGCTCATTTCTGGTTGCCTCCGCGGCTCGCCGCCTGCGTCTCGCGCAGCACGGTCTTCAGGCGCGCGATGTTGCGCCGCACTTTGCCGAACTGATCGGGCTTGGGCGCCTGCCCGGTGGCGCGCTGCATACGCAGGGCAAACTGCTCCTTGCGCAGCTTCACGAGCTCATCGGCGAGCTCGGCCGGCGATTTGGTGCGCAGCTCCTTGGCGTCCATCTATCGAACCTGCCGTTTCACGAATGAGGTGGACACCGACAGCTTCGAGCCTGCGAGCCGGAACGCCTCGCGGGCCGTCACCTCGTCCACGCCCTCCATCTCGAACAACACTTTGCCGGGCTGCACGCGTGCCACGTAGTACTCGACGTTGCCCTTGCCGCTGCCCATGCGGACCTCGAGCGGCTTCTTGGTGATCGGCACGTCCGGAAACACGCGGATCCAGATCTGTCCGCCGCGCTTCACGTAGCGCGCCATGGCGCGGCGCGCCGCCTCGATCTCGCGCGCGGTCATGCGCGCGCGGCTGGTCGCCTTCAGGCCAAACTCGCCGAAGGACACGTTGCTGCCGCGCGTTGCCAGGCCGGGGTTGCGGCCCTTGAACTGCTTGCGATACTTGGTGCGTTTGGGTTGAAGCATTTCCTCAAGCCATCAGGTCGGACCGTGCCGCGACTTCGGGCGCCGGCGGCGCCGGCGGCGTTACCGGCTGCGCCGGGGCGGCGGCCGCGCTCGGCGCCGCGGCAGCCTCGGCTTCGCTCGCCTGCTGCGCGAGCTCGCTCTTGTCGAACACCTCGCCCTTGAATATCCACACCTTGACGCCGATGACGCCGTAGGTGGTGTGCGCTTCCGACAGACCGTAATCGATGTCGGCGCGGAAAGTGTGCAGCGGAATGCGACCCTCGCGGTACCACTCGGTGCGGGCGATTTCCGAACCGTTGAGGCGTCCGGAGACGCGCACCTTCACGCCCAGCGCGCCGCTGCGCATGGTGCTCATGACCGCGCGCTTCATGGCGCGGCGGAACATCACGCGCTTCTCGATCTGCTGCGCGATGCTGTCGCCGACCAGTTGCGCGTCGAGCTCGGGCTTTCTGATCTCGGCGATATTCAGGCGCACGTCGTTCATCGGCATGCCGAGGAGCCCGGCGGTCTCCTGGCGCAGTTTCTCGATGTCCTCGCCTTTCTTGCCGATGACGATGCCGGGACGCGCAGTCTGGATGGTGATGTTGACTTTCTTGGCGGCGCGTTCGATGAGAATGCGGCTCACCGAGGCCTCGGCGAGCCTCTTCTTGAGGAACTCGCGCACCCGGAAGTCGGTGTGCACGTGCAGCGGAAACTGTCTCTTGCCGGCATACCAGCGCGAGGTCCAGTCGCGGGTGATCCCGAGGCGTATCCCGATCGGATTGACCTTCTGACCCATACGCTAATCCTTCTTGCCGTCGCTGACGCCGACGGTAATGTGACTGTTGCGCTTGATGATGCGCGCGCCACGTCCCTTGGCACGGGCGGCAAACCGTTTGAGCTGCGGGGCCGCATCCACCTGGATGACCGCCACCTTCAGCTCGTCGATGTCGGCGCCGTGGTTGTGCTCGGCGTTGGCGACCGCGGACTCGAGTACCTTGCGCACCAGCTGCGCACCCTTCTTCGGCATGTAGCGCAGCGTCGCGATCGCATTGCCGACCGTCTGGCCGCGCACCACGTCGGCGACCAGCCGGCATTTCTGCGGGGAAATGCGCGCGTAGCGGAGTTTGGAGGTCACTTGCATCGTGTTCTGCGCACGCCTCAGGTGGCGGCGGCAGCCTCCACCTTGCGATCCCCGGAGTGCGCCTTGAAGGTGCGCGTCGGGGCAAACTCGCCCAGCTTGTGTCCCACCATGTTCTCCGTGATCAGCACCGGAACGTGCTGGCGGCCGTTGTGCACGGCGATGGTCAGACCCACCATCTCGGGCACCACCGTGGAGCGGCGCGACCAGGTCTTGATCGGCTTGCGGTCGTTGCGGGCGGACGCCACCTGCACCTTCTTGGCCAGGTGCAGATCGACGAACGGGCCCTTCTTCAGCGAACGTGGCATGTGGCTCTCTCAGCGAAGCCGCGATTCGTAAGGTATTTTCGGGAACGCCGTAGACCCGTCCCTGGGGGCTGCGGGCGCGCCGTCCTGGCGCGCACGCTCCCGAAAATACCTTACGAATTGCGCCTTCGCGTTCATGTGTTGGTTAACGAATGCGGTTCTGGCGGCGCTGGACGATCATGTTGTCCGTGCGCTTGTTGTGACGGGTCTTCAGTCCCTTGGTGTTCCAGCCCCACGGCGACACCGGGTGCGGGTTGCCCTGGCCGGACTTGCCCTCGCCGCCACCGTGCGGGTGATCGACCGGGTTCATGGCCAGTCCCCGCACCGTCGGGCGTATGCCCTTCCAGCGCTTGGCGCCGGCCTTGCCGTAGCTGCGCAGGTTGTGCTCGTCGTTGCCCACTTCACCGATGGTGGCGCGGCAGTCGACGTGCACCTTGCGGGTCTCGCCCGACTTCAGCCGCAGATACGCATAGATGCCTTCGCGCGCGCTGAAGGACACGGAACTGCCGGCGCTGCGCGCCAGCTGCCCGCCGCGCCCCGGCTTCATCTCGACGTTGTGGATGATCGAGCCGACCGGGATGTGGCGCAGCGACATGGCGTTGCCCGATTTGATCGGGGCGTCGGCGCCGGAGCGCACTTCGTCGCCGCTCTTCACGCCCTTGGGCGCGAGGATGTAACGCCGCTCGCCGTCGGCGTACTTGATGAGCGCGATGTGGCTGGTGCGGTTCGGATCGTACTCCACGCGCTCCACCACGCCGGGGATGCCGTCCTTGTCGCGCTTGAAGTCGATGAGGCGGTACTTCTGCCGCGAGCCACCGCCGATGTGGCGCGTGGTGATGCGGCCGAAGTGGTTGCGCGCGCCGGTCTTGCTCTGCGCCACGGTCAATGGCAGGTGCGGTCCGCCCTTGTGCAGGTGCGAGCGGTCGATCTTCACCACCGCGCGAGTGCCGGGCGTCCTGGGCTTGTACTTGATGAGGGCCATATGCGGATCCGTCCTGTCAGGCCTTGGCGCGGGCTTCGTAGTCGATCGTCTGCCCTTTGATCAGGCTCACGTACGCCTTCTTCCAGTCCTGGGTGCGGCCTGCGCGCTTGCCGAAGCGGCGCACCTTGCCCGGCTCGTTGACGACGTGCACACCCGCGACCTTGACGTCGAACATGAGCTCGACCGCCTTGCGGATGTCGGGCTTGGTGGCGTCGCGGCGCACACGGAAGGTGTACTGGTTGTGGTTCTGCATCGCGAGCGAGGTCTTCTCGGTGACGTGCGGGGCGATCAGAACGCTCATCAGCTGCTCGCGGTTCATAATCACTGCAGGCGCTCCTCGATCAGCTTCACCGCGCCCACCGTCATCAGCACCTTGTCGTAGGCCGCGAGCGATACCGGATTGAGGGCCGGAACTTCGATGACCTCGACGTGCGGCAGATTGCGCGCGGCGAGGATGAGCTTCTCATCGCTCGCCTCGACCACGATCAGCACCGAGGGGAGCTCCCAGGCCTTGAGCTGTTGCGCGAGCAGCCTGGTCTTCGGCGCCTGCAGCGCGATGCCGTCGGTGACCAGCAGGCGCTCGGTGCGCGCCAGCTCCGAGAGTATCGAGCGGATAGCGCCGCGGTACATCTTGCGATTCACCTTCTGCGTGAAGTCGCGCGGCTTGGCCGCGAAGGTCCTGCCGCCGCCGACCCAGATGGGCGAGCGGCTGGAGCCGGCGCGCGCCTGGCCGGTGCCTTTCTGCGCGTAGGGCTTGCGGCCGCCGCCGCGCACTTCGGCACGCGACTTCTGCGCCTTGGTACCGGCACGGCCGGCGGCGCGGTAGGCCGTCAGCACCTGGTGCACCAGGGGCTCGTTGAACTTCGTACCGAAGGCGCCTTCCGACACCTGCAGTTCGCCCGCGCCATTGACCAGCTTCAGTTTCATGGCTTACTTCTTTCCCGCCTTCGCCGGGTCCTTCGACGCTGCGGCGCCCGCTTTGAGCGGCGTCACCGTCTTGCGCTTCGCGCGGCGCGCGGCTTTCAGCGACGGGCGCACGATCACCTGTCCGCCCTCCGCGCCGGGCACGGCGCCACGGATCAGGAGCAGATTCCTCGCCAGATCGACCTGCACCACGCGCAGGTTCTCGGTGGTGCGGCGCACGACGCCCATGTGACCGGACATGCGACGGCCCTTGAACACCCGGCCCGGCGTCTGGCGCTGGCCGATCGAGCCCGGCGCGCGATGCGACAGCGAGTTGCCGTGCGTAGCCATACCACCGGCGAAGTTGTGACGCTTCATGGTGCCGGCAAAGCCCTTGCCGATGGTCGTGCCGGTGACGTCAACCGCCTCGCCTTCCTTGAAGAGGTCGGCCTTGATCTCGGCCCCCGCTTTGAGCTCGGTCTTGTCGGCCTCGGTGAGCCGGAACTCCACCAGCGCCTTGCCCGGAGCGACATTCGCGCGCGCGTAGTGGCCGGTCACGGCCTTGGAATACAGTTGCGGGCGGCGTGTGCCGTAGGTGACCTGCACGGCGCGATACCCGTCCTTGTCCTGCGCCTTGACCTGGGTGACACGGTTCGGCAAAACCTCGATCACCGTCACCGGCACGGTCTCGCCGGCGTCGGTGAACACGCGCGTCATGCCGGCCTTGCGGCCGACCAGTCCGATAGTCATCTCTTGTCCTCTCACGGCCCGAGGGCACCACCGGGCACCCAAGGCACGCTGGCTTCGGGCTAAGTCATTGACACAACAGGAGATTTTGCGCTTGAAGCCGTCGAGGCTGCGCTGATCTCGAGTGGTCTTGGAGCTTGTGCCCCGAAGGGCCTGCTCCAACCTCGCCCGATGCCGCTTACGCGACCGCCCCACGGGGGTCCCGGGGGCCAAAAGGGCGCGCAGTATAGGCGCGCCGGAATCCTCAATCAACCTGTGTTTTCGCAGGCTTTTCGCCGGCAAAACCCACGCGTTTTGCCCGCGGGCCCGACATGGCTATTGGCTTGGCCCGCTGAAAGCGCCGCCAGGCGCTTTCAGCCAATCAACTAATTCAGCTTGATCTGCACGTCCACGCCCGCCGGAAGCTCGAGTTTCATGAGGGCGTCCACCGTCTTGTCGGTGGGGTTCATGATGTCCATGAGGCGCTTGTGAGTGCGCAGCTCGAACTGATCGCGCGCGTCCTTGTCGGCGTGCGGGGAGACGAGCACCGTGAAGCGCTCCATCTTGGTCGGCAGCGGTACCGGTCCCTTGACGGTGGCGCCGGTGCGCTTGGCCGTCTCGACGATCTCGCGCGCCGAGCTGTCGATCAGGCGATGGTCGAACGCCTTCAGGCGGATACGGATGTTCTGATTGGCCATGGCCTGGAGTCCTCGTGCCTGTCTACTTCAGGATTTTCGTCACGACGCCGGCGCCGACGGTTTTACCGCCCTCGCGGATCGCAAAGCGCAGCCCGTCTTCCATGGCAATCGGGCT
>Ga0137409_10000202_pt1 | contig 61289 bp, 61 predicted proteins | sample CZODoug1_16funga_FD_122059 | JGI IMG/M metagenome (GOLD analysis project Ga0137409, IMG submission 122059) | Vadose zone soil fungal communities from Angelo Coast Range Reserve, California, USA - CZODoug1_16fungal (Hybrid Assembly) | ecosystem: Environmental > Terrestrial > Soil > Vadose zone... | reverse complement strand
AACAAATTGGACCAGTAGCAGCCCTACCCCAAGATATTGGGGGTATATGAATACAATGTCAACAGTTTTTTGCACAGGTTCGTCGAAAGTTGAGTTCACGCTGAGTTGCCCTGAACCTCGTCCGTAATCGCAGATGCCATCTCGAGCGTCAATCCGCGACGATCCCGATACGGTGCGGCGAGCATGTTCTAGAATGCCGGGATGAACCTCTCAGCCCATTACCTCGAAGAAGTCCGCCGCCAGTTGCACGGCTACAAGCGGCTGGCGGACGGCGCACTGGCGCAGATCAGCGAAGAAGAATTTTTTCGCGAGCTGGATCCAGAGTCCAATAGCATCGCCATTGTAGTGAAGCACATGGCGGGGAACATGCGTTCGCGCTTCACGGATTTTCTGACGACGGACGGAGAGAAGCCGGACCGAAACCGCGATCAGGAATTCGAAGTGGGCACGGCTGACCGGGCTGCGTCTCTCAGGTCCTGGGAGCAGGGTTGGAAGGCCGCTTTTGATACGGTGGACGCGCTCAAGCCGGAAGATGTCGAGCGCACGATAACGATCCGCAACGAACCGCACAGTGTTCTGCAGGCGTTGAACCGGGCGCTGGCGCATCTGGCTTATCACGTGGGGCAGATTGTTTATCTGGCGAAATATTTCCGATCCGAGAAATGGACGACCTTGAGCGTGCCGCGAGGCAAGACGGACGAGTTCAATGCGAAGATGCAGGCGAAACACATCGCGCCGAAGGCTTAGCAAGAACCTAGCCTAGAGAGCCGGGCCGCAGTATCGATAGTGGCCGGTAATCCGCCAGCGAAAGAGCACGTCTTCGATCTTTGGACCTTCTCCGACGTTGTGCAGGACTAGATTGGTGGAACTCAAAGGCGTCTGCCGGTCGACGACGATGCCGATGTGCGGCACGTTGCCGCCGAGATCCCAGCTCACGATGTCACCAGGCAAGTAATCCTTTGCGTTCGCTGTGACAGCCAGCCGAGCTCCCTTGCGCTGGAAGAAAACCATGAGATTGGGTACGCGGCGATGATCAATGTTCGTGTCCGGGTGGGACATGGCCCACTTGTGCGGATATTCGGCGAAATGCGTGGCCATGTCTTCGTGGACTTCTTTTTGCAGGTCGACTCCCACGGCTCGGTAAACGCGGATGATCTCATCGGCACAAACGCCGGTGCTTGCAGGCACGTCGCCGTTGGGGTAGTCGATGCGAACATAATCAGGAACATATCGAACCGCATGATTCGCCCGCTCGACGGCAGCCGTCACCAATCGCAGCGTAAATTGTTGCTTTGAACCCGGAGGGGATGGCCTGTGGTTGGCCTGCGCGAAGCAGGCGCAGAAAGAAATCAGCGCGGCGAAGAAATACGAATTGACTCTACGCACCTGCTTATTCTACCGTCATAACACTGATGCTACAGAAGTGACGGTCGTAAGCTTCGTCGCAGAACCCCGACTCGTTATTCTTGCAATGCCAGGCGAACCGAGGAAGGCCAGAAGCAGGGCTCTGCGGGCCATATTGGTTTGACGGATGCAAAACACACAAAGGGGAGTACACATGCGATTCTCAATCTTGAAGGCCATTCTGTGTCTGGCTTTGTTCACTGTTTCACTTGCAGGCGCGCAACAGCCACAAGCTACCACCCCACAAACCGAAGCTTCCGCCTCCCAGGCCAAAAGATTCTCAGGCCACCGTGTACGTCTATCGGTACAAACAGTTTGTAGGAAGCGCACTCTCGCCCTCCGTGTTCTGTGATGCAAACGAACTTGCGCGCATGGATAACGGCAAATTCTTCGCGGCGAAACTCGCTCCCGGGAAACATGTCTTCACGTCAAACGACAACCAGGCTGGCATCGAGCTTGACCTAAAAGGCGGGCAGGATTATTACGTCCGCGTGGAACTGGCGACCGGATTCATGAAAGGACATGGTCGCCTGGTTTCCGTTACTCCGGAACAAGGCGCTTACGAAGTCAAGAACTTGAAGCCGCTCGGAGCAGACAAGGTGAAAGACACACAACATGTGACGGTCGCAGGTCTCGAAGGAAAATAGATACAAAGTGTGAACGCTGGGCGGCACCCTTTCCTGGGAGTACATCTAGGAGATGGCGCCGCTCTGAGCGGACCTCCAATCAAAAACGCCATACCCGCGACAAAAGTCGTATGCCCGGAGCAAGTGCTCGAAGTAAACGTGCTGATGGCGATGGCACGCCCAAGGCAACCGCCTGCGCCCACGGTCGCGCCCGCGTTGGCAGTGCTAAAATCAAATGTTTTCCCGAAGTGTCCACGACGACGCGGGAAAACCCTCCTATGTCCGCAACAATGCTTGCCGTCGTAAAACCCACCGCCAGCCCCGGCGCCGAAATCCGCGAAGTCCCGATTCCTCAGTTTGGCCCGCGCGAAGTGCTGGTCAAGGTCAAAGTCGCTTCCATTTGCGGGACTGACTTGCACATTTACAACTGGGACCGGTGGGCGCAGGGGCGCATACATCCGCCACTCATTCCAGGGCATGAGTTCTGCGGCGAAGTGGCGGCGTTTGGCAGTGAAGTCACGAGCGTAAAGGAAGGCGATTTTGTCTCCGCCGAAATGCACGTAGCTTGCGGGAAGTGTTTGCAGTGCCGCACTGGTGACGCGCACGTTTGCCAGAACGTGAAGATTATTGGCGTGGATGCCAATGGGGCATTTGCGGAGTATGTTGTGATTCCGGAAAGCAATATCTGGAAGCTGGACCCGGCGATTCCTCAGGAGTACGCTTCGATTCTCGATCCGCTGGGGAATGCGGTGCATACCGTGCTGGCGGGCGAGATTGCCGGCAGAACCGTGGCGGTAACCGGGTGCGGGCCGATTGGGCTATTTTCGATTGCGGTGGCGCGGGCCGTGGGAGCGGCGACAATTTTTGCGCTTGAGATCAACGAACATCGCCGTCAGGTCGCGAAGCAGATGCACGCGGACTATGTGCTGGATCCGAAGAACGATGATGTGCGGAAGATTGTGAAAGAGCGCACCGGAGGGCTTGGGGTGGATGTCGTACTGGAAATGGCGGGGCATCCCGACGCCATTCGTACTGGGTTCGATATTGTGCGTAGCGGCGGAAGGGTTTCGCTGCTGGGGTTGACCTCGAAACCGATCCCGCTGAATTTTTCCGAGGACATTATTTTTAAGGGCATCACGATCCAGGGGATCAATGGGAGGCGGATGTATCAGACCTGGTACCAGATGACGGCGCTGCTGACGAGCGGGAGGCTGGACCTGCGGTCCGTCATTACCGATCGGCTGCCGATGAAAGACTTCTCCATAGCGATGGACCGTCTGAAGACGGGTGAAGCGAGCAAGATACTGGTGTACCCGAATGGAGTTAAGTAGGGTCGCCAACGCATAAAGACCACGCAGGCGAGGATGCCCGCGCCACAAGGCCTTACCCAACCGATGGTTCCCCACATTTCTTAGGAGAAATGTCACCAACTCAGAAAGAACTACCCGGTGCCCGCGAGCGGATTTCCGTTTGCCATCTCGCAGGCTCTAGGGTGCCCTTAGGCAAAGGGCAAAAAGACGGAATAATTTCTACAACCAATCTCGCAGAATGCGGAGTAGAATCAACTTGGCCACCCAAATGCGGACAATAATTTTCAACCTTCAGTCAGGAAAGGACCATTCGTTATGTGGAAACCCGCTAATCAGCCGCAAGCACCTTCTCGACCCGGCGCGCCGGAACCGGAGCGTCCAGCAATGACACCGACCCCGCAGAGCGCGCCCGAGCCCGGTCCGGCGGCGGCAGCAGCGCCCCGGCCAACAGTTACAACCACCGCAGATCAAGCCACCATCGGTAAGTCTTTGGTGATCAAGGGTGAAGTCACCGGCTCAGAGGCACTTTATATTGACGGCCGTGTGGAAGGGTCCATCAACCTTGCGGGCAATCGGGTAACCGTAGGCCGCAACGGCGTGGTGAACGCCAGCGTAACCGCGCGGGAAATCGTGGTGCTCGGCAAAGTGAAGGGTAATCTCACAGCCAGCGACCGCGTAGACATTCGCAGCGACGGATCGCTGACCGGAGACGTGATTGCCGCCAGAATCTCTATTGAAGATGGCGCGTACTTTAAGGGCGGCATCGATATCCGCAAAGGCGGAGCGCCTGCCAGCCAAGGTCAGCCGGCCAAAGTCAACGGCGAGGCGGTGAAGGAACAGGCCGTGGAAGCTCGCGCTTAGTTTTTCTGGAACAGTTCTTGCGACGGGTGCCTTTGGGCACCCGTTTGCTTTGGTCGGGCTGCATCTAAGTCTTGCGCAGGTTCTTGAGCAGATCGGAGCGCGTTAACCAAAGACCAGCAGCCACGGCGGCGGCCCAAGTGAGGGTTGTTAAGCATAGGGAAATAAAATCGGTCCGGCGGGTATTGTTCACTGGGATCGTCTGCGCTGCCTCGTAACTCAGTCCAGCGGCGATTACGGCAATCACCAGGGCTTTCGCAAGTTCTCTCCACGGTAGGCCATCCCAGCGCACCAAGCCGCGCGAATGCAAGAGTAACGCAAGGGCGAGTGTGTTGGCCAGGATGCCGATATCCGAGGCGGCCGCTAGGCCTACGAACGAGAACTTACTAAACAAGATCGAATACACCGGAAGCGACGCAAGCGTAATGATCGTGCAGGCGATCATCGGGGTAAGCGTGTCGCCCGCGGCGTAGAACGCTCGCGCGTAGAGGCCCTGAGCGCACCAGCAGGCCAGCGACAGTGCGAACCAGAAAAAATAAGTCGCGGTAATGTGGGAGTCGCCGAGAGAGAATCGTCCACGGCGGTAGACGAGGTCAATCACGGGAAGAGCGGCGGCCATCATCCAGCCGGTTGCCAGGAACGAGGCGGCGGTGATGCGGTAGATCGATGCGTTCACCGTATCCGCAAACTCGGTCATGCGTTTTTCGCCAAACAGCTTGGCGAAAAACGGGAGCGAGGCCTGACCCGTGGCTTGGCCCAGTATGGCGATAGGAACGGCGAAGAGACGTTTTGCGTAATTAAGGCGAGTGATGTCACCCAATCCCCCCGAAGCAAAGTGGCGCAGAATCCAGTCGTCAGCGGTAACTAGAGACACGCCGAGCATTAGGGGAATCGAGAGCCTGGCCCACTCGAGGAACGCTGGATTTCTTACGTCCCAGGAAAGACGGAAACCCGTGCCGATGCGGGCTGCGCCGATTGCGTTGATCAAAAACGGACCGACGAAGGCCCCCGCCAAGGCGCCGTAGGCAAGGGAAGAAATTCCGAACTGCTTGCCGAGTACGACCCCGCCCAGGATGATGAAGACGTTGTAGAGAAGTGGACCGAACGCGGGGAACAAAAACAACCGCCGCGAAAGCAAGACCGCCGAAACGACTCCGCCGACGTAGAAAAAGATCTGTGCAGGCAGAAGGATGCGCGTGAGGTGCACGCACAGCGCCATCTGATCGGCGTCGAACTTCGGCACGACGAGCCGGAGCAGTTGCGGCGTGTAGACCTCTGCCAGGACTACGCCGAACGCCAGCACGGTTGTCATCACGGTAATGATGATGGAAAAGGTCTTCTGAGCCTCGTCCTCGCGTTTCTCGGCTACAAATCGTGTGTAGATGGAAATGAAGGTGATCGAGGCCGCGCCGCCCGCGACAATGTAGTTCAAGAAATCGGGAATGGTGAAGCCAGCGACGTAGGCATCAGTGAGTCGTCCGGCACCAAAAGCCCAGGCAATATAGGCCTCGCGCACATAGCCGATGACGCGCGACAGCATCACCGCAGTCATCAATAGCAGAGTGGCGGAAGTATTGCTGTGCTGATGCGAAGGACGCAGTGCCCGCAATGCGCGCGCCAGAACACTTGTGGATGCCGGTTGCGGAGAGGTTTCGGAACTTGCCATCTAGCGGCGATTGTACATGGCGAAATCGCGGCTCCCGGGGCGCTCTTCCTCGGGGTAGACGCTTCGGTAACAGTGGTTACCGGCTTTTGACACTCCTTTTCCCGAGCCGCGATAATGAGCAGTGACGCAATCTCGCCATCCCGCCGCGTTTCCCCGTTTCTTTCGCAAGACGTTTCCGCAAGCCGTGCGCGGCGAAGGTGTCTATATTTGGGATTCCGACGGTGAGCGTTATCTGGATTTCTCCGGACAGGCGGCGGTGAATTTTATTGGCCACGGAGTCCCGTCAATTTCTGAGGCCGTTGCCCAGCAGGCTTCCCAGTTGGAGTTTGTGCACAGCAGCCAATTCACTACGGCGATCGCGGAAGACTACGCGGCTGAGCTGTTGGAATTCGCGGGCAAGCATTTCCGCGGCGGCTGCGTATATTTCACCAGCGGCGGGTCCGAGGCCATTGAGACTTCGTTGAAGCTGGCGCGGCAGTATCAAATCGAAATCGGCCAAAGTCAGCGCTACCACATGCTCAGCCGCACGCAGAGTTACCACGGCTCGACGCTGGGAGCGCTCGCGGTTTCGGGGAACGTTCGGCGGCGCGAGATTTACCTCCCGATGGTACGTGAGTTTACGCATGTGGGCGTCCCGTATTGCTATCGCTGCGTGTACAACTGTCTCAACGGTTGCATCAATTGCGCGGAGAAATACGCGGGCGAGTTGGAGAAGGCGATTGAGCTATCAGAGGGTCAAGCGGCTGCATTCATATTGGAGCCCGTAAGTGGCGCGACACTTGGCGCCGCTGTGCCCTCCGCGCGCTACATGCAGCGCATCGCTGAAATTTGCGAGGGGACTGGCGTGCTGCTCATCGCGGATGAGGTGATGACGGGGATGGGGCGCACTGGGCGCAATTTTGCGGGCGATCATTGGGGCGTTTCGCCAGACATTCTGGTAACAGCCAAAGGGCTTTCCTGTGGATATGCGCCGCTTGGTGGTGTACTTGCCAGCAAGAAGGTAGTCGATGCCATTGCCAAGGGTTCAGGAGCGTTCCTGCACGGGTTTACCTACAACGCGCATCCGCTTTCGACGGCTGCGGGAAGAGCGGTGTTGAGGTTCGTGAAAGGGCAAAATCTTGTTCAAGCGGCGGATTCGGAAACGGCTGGCACACCGGCTAGCCACCTGAAGGCGTCTCTCGCGAGTCTGTTGGACCACCGTGCCGTGGGGGACGTACGCGGTATCGGCCTGTTGTGGGGAGTGGAATTCGTTGCCGACAAGACGACGAAGACGCCGTTCTTCGCCGACTTCAACTTTGCCGGTCGCGTTGGTGAAGCTGCCAGGAAGCGCGGCCTGCTTGTCTACCCGATGCAGGGCGCGGTGAATGGCCACTCGGGAGATCATGTGCTGGTTGCTCCGCCGGCTGTGATTACAAACGAGCAGATTGACTGGGCCGTCGGCACACTGCACGATGTGGTTGAAGAAACATGCCAAGGGGCGTAAAGGGCCTATTCCCCGGGACGACATCTACCGCTTTTCTATGCTCTGTAGCCGGAACATCAACGTTCCCCAACTCATCTTCGCCCGCATCTGCACTGGCGTGTGGCGCTCGTCTTCCGCATACCAGATCCAGAGCGAGCCTTTTCCTCTCAGAGCACCCGACGTAGTCTCCACGCGAACCCGAATCGTGGAGTACGCGCCGCTGGGAGTCTTCACCGCTTCCTTGCCTTCCACTTCAGCCCGCACGATGGCCGTCTTATTGCCGTCGTTCACCGGAAAGAGATGGACGTTTCCCGGGGCCAGTGGCAAGGATCCCAAATAGTAGAAGCCGCTCAAGACATCTGTAACGCATCCAGGGATATCGTTTTCGACGGTCTTGGATGCATTGGTCTTCAGGTTCTTCTCTTCGAGAACGCTCTTCCGGCGCGCGTAGTCGAATCGAATCTCAGTCTGCCGTTTGTGTGAGCCCTCTTCGGCATGCTTGGAGATGCTCAGGGAGCAAAACGTCTTCGGATCCACCGCCGATTGGAACCGATCCCGCACCGTGTACAGCATGTTGACGACGCCTGCCGAATCCGCTGTTGCGGCCACGTGCTTTTCCGCGCCGGAACCTTCTACGTGGATCGTCGCCGTACCGGCCGTGAAGAAATGCCACTCCACGGCATACGCAAAATTCGAGCCTTCTAGAAACTGGTAGGTTGCTGGCGGCGCAACAATCGCCGCGTTGGTTTCGCTGCTCTGCCCGTGGGCGGTGCCACAAGCAACCGCGACAACCAACGAGGCCAGCAATCTATGGGCGCGGAGCGAGCGGACCGAACGGGGAATCAAGCAACTCCTGAGTGAACCTGGATTGCGCGTGCTACCGCGAGAGCCAAACCAATTTTACGGTGAGGAGGGCGATCATAGCGAGAGCACCCGCTAAGGCGTTGTATTCGCGATGCTGGAGATACAGTTCGCGGGAAAAAGTCCCTCGTGCATGATGGGATGCCGAGAACAATGCTCCGATGCGCGGTAACAGGCGGGGCACCCGGCGCTCATACTCCGCGAATTCCGGGAAGCGCTCTCGCAAGAAGGCTTCCTCGCCTCGAATTACCGGTAAGTAAATCGCGAGGAACATCACAAATAATGCGATCGGGATAATCCAACTTCGCGCAGCCAACGCATATCCCAGACCGATGACGATCGACCCCATGTACAAAGGGTTACGCGTGTAAGCATAAGGCCCCGTCGCGGCAAGGTCTTCATTCTTGCGCACGTACCCTGACGCCAGTGCGCGTATCCCCAATCCCACGGCTGCCACGCCTCCACCGGACAGGATCGACCACCACGCGGGGTGTGCTAGCCATAAATAAAGAACCGCAAGGATGAAGCCAAGTGGAACGCGCACGCGCCGCGCAAATCGGTTCCAACTCACGACGCACTTCCCAGAAGTTCTCGAGCCGCCGAGAGAGCTTGTTCGGTGGTGATCCTCAAAAGCCCTGGCTCTGCTTCCGAGCGGCGTGAGTGCGATGTAATGCTCTCCGGGCTACGCAGCACAATGCTTCTTGTGCCAAACGGGCCGTTGCGCGCCGGATCGGTGGGACCGAAGACCGTGACAACGGGCACTTGCAAAGCTGCAGCCAAGTGCATGGGCCCGGTGTCTCCGCCAATGAAGAGGGAAGCGCGACGGGTGAGGGCGATCAGCTCTCCCAGGGAGCACTGCACAGGCTTCGCCGCTCCATCGCTGGTGTTCGCCACTCCCTGAGCTAGTTCTTCTTCGCCGGGACCGTGGTTGACCAGCAGTGTGTACCCGTCGCTCGCGAGTTCCCGTGCCATTGCGCCGTAACGTTCGGCGGGCCATTGTTTTGCGCCCCAGCCCGCGCCCGGATTCAGTAAAACCAACTGCTTCGATTTAGCTTCTTCGAGATAACGGGTGCACCATGCCTCCGCGGCGGGATCTCGGGGCAGGAGAGGCTTGGGCGCAGCGGCTGAGCCTGTGAGTTCGGCGGCGAGTTCGAGGTTTTGTTCGATCACATGTGCGAATTTTGTATGCACGTTTCTGGTATAGAACCACCGCGCTTGAGCCTCGCGCGGGGCAGCGCAGCCAACAATCTCCGAAGCGCCCGACCAACGCGCAATCACTGCGGAGCGAATCGCTCCCTGGAAGTCAATCGCGACGTCGTAGTGCGTTCTCCGTACTTCGCCCAGACTACTTCGCAAGTCAGCCCAGGTGGTAGGCGTCAGCGGGCTTCGGCGCCATTGTTTTGTGCGCACACGATGCACACAATTCACCAAAGGCTTTTGTTCGGAAAGTGGGCCGTCAAGCGAATAGCCCTGGGTACACAATAGTTCCGACCAGCGCTCCTCAATCACCCATCCGATGGTTGTTTCCGGCAGCGCCGCCCTCAGTGCCGCGGCAGCAGGTAGCGCGTGGATCACGTCACCCATGGAGCTCAGGCGGACCACCAGTAGCCGCCGCACCGTTGCCGCTGCCATTTACTTCAGCGCACGAGGAGACAGACGCGTTCGGATAATTTCACTGGTGGAATGATCCTTAGGATCACCGACAATTTCAACCCGACCTCCAAATTCCCGCACGACATCCCCTTCAGGGACGCTCTCGAGCGTGTAATCCGTGCCTTTGGCATGTACGTTGGGGCGGATTTCGCGCACGAGCGCGCGTACGTCCGGCTCAGCGAAGACTACGACGGCATCGATGCACTGTAAGGCCGATAGAATTTCCGCGCGTTCCCATTCCGGCATGAGAGGCCTTCCCACGCCCTTCAACATCCTTACGGAATCGTCGGAGTTGATGGCGACCACTAGCCTACCGCCCAGAGCCTTGGCCGCGCGGAAATAGCGGATGTGCCCGACGTGCAACAGGTCGAAGCAGCCGTTGGCGAGCGTAACGGAATCTCCCGCCTGACGCCATCCCTCGACGAGCCGCTGCAATTCGCTGCGGGTTACGACTTTGCTGGGTTCGGAAGTCAATGGGATCGCGTCGCCGGAGGTGCCTGCTCCAGGGCATGTAACAGTTCGGCGCGAGAAACTGTCGCCGTGCCACGTTTCATTACCACAATTCCGCCAGCATAGTTGGCGAGGTGCGCGGCTTCCTCGGTGCTCGCCCCGGCTGCCAAGGCTGCGGTGAAGGTGGCGATTACCGTGTCGCCCGCGCCGGTGACGTCGGTGACTTCGTCTGAGCCAAACGATGGAATGTCAACGGGTTTGTGGCGTCTCGTAAAGGCGACCATGCCATCGCGGCCGCGCGTGACGACCAGGGACTCGAGTTTGAGGCGTCGGACTACTTCGTCGCCCGCATCCACCAGCTTGCGCCAGTCCTGACCCACGCGGAGCCGTAACGCCTCTTCGACCTCGGCCTCGTTGGGCGTGGCCGCTGTGATCCCGGAAAACTCCAACAAGCGATAACGCGAGTCCAGCGTAACCGGAATATCGTCGAGGCGGCTCTTCAGCCGCACCGCATCGAGAATGGGCGGCGACGCTGCGCCATATCCGTAATCCGAAATCAGCAACGCATCGGAGGCTTTGGCGTATTGCCGGGTCGCCAGAATCAATTCCCGTATCAAAGGGCGGCTCAGTTCCCCGGCGGGCTCACGGTCAATTCGCACCACCTGTTGCCGCCATGTATGCGGCATCCCCGCCAGGATGCGAGTCTTGGTCACGGTCGTGTGACTCTTGTCGCGCTGGATGCCGGTGAGAGGGATGTGCTTCTTCTTAAACTGTTGCAAGAGCAGTTTGCCAGCCTCGTCTTCGCCAAGCACGCCCACCGGCAGCACGTTCACGCCGAGTTCCGCCAGATTGTAGATGGCGTTGGCCCCGCCACCGGGTACCACTATACGTTCCCTGTGCTTCAAAATTAGAACAGGGGCTTCCCGAGAAACGCGCGAAATCTCGCCAAACACGAACTCATCGGCTACGAGGTCTCCAAGCACGGTTACGGTCGTTTGAGGAAATGCCTCGACGATCTTCCTGAGGCGGTCAGTCTCTTTATTATGTTTTGTCATGATGGAAACGGTGGAACCAGGTTCCGGCCCCAGCAGGATTTTCTCACACTGCCCCCGCCCGTGTGGGAATTTGCGCCATCAAAAGGCTCAGTGCGGCCTCGGGATCGAGCAATTCCATGGTCACAATGGCCGCGAAGAGCGGCTTTATGCGCCCGGCATGAGGCTGAAGATTGATCACATCTTTTTCTGTCGTCACGAAGGCGGCGCAATTTTTTTCTTCGCGAACTGCCATCAAATCCCGTACATCCTTCTCGGAATATGCGTGGTGGTCGGGGAAGGGAATCTCCACGGCAGCAACCACGCCAGCGGCGCGCAGTTGCTCGAAGAATCTCTCCGGCCGCGCTATGCCGCAAAAGGCAGCCACCCGCGGAGGGACCGTTGGAAGACGGATTCCGCGCCGGACCCGCCAAATTGTTTTTCGTCCGAGCCGCCGCGCCGGATAGGGAACATTTTCCTCCAGTACGACTACGTTGGCGCGCTTCAACGCTGTCAATGGCTCGCGCAAGCGGCCTCCCGGCAGCAGGCGATCCTCGAAATCCGATGCATTCACCATCACGATGTCCAGGTTGCGCGCCAGGGCACGATGCTGAAATCCGTCGTCCAACAGGTGCAGCTTAGGTCCAAAGCTGGCCTCGGCGAACTGACCGGCCTCGTATCGCTTCTCCCCCACTACAACGGGCACCCCCAGCTGCTGTGCGATGAGCAAGGGTTCATCACCGAACTCGGCAGATGTTCCGTTGGGGTCGACCAACAGCACTCCCGTAGTGGTCCGCCCATAACCGCGCGAAAGCACATCGAATTCAACGCCTTGATCCTTCAGGAGTTCGCCGAGCAGGATCACAAATGGCGTTTTGCCTGAGCCACCCACAGCCAGGTTGCCAACGCTGATGACTGGTCCCTTTAAGCGTTGGGCTTGCAAAGCACCGCGTTCGTGCAGAGTGTTCTTGGCTCGAACTACCGCCCCATAGATGGAATCGAATAGGCTCATTGCAATCCGGATCAGTGCGGGCTCGGTCCTCTGTTCGGTATGAGCTCTGCCAGAGCCTGCAAGGTTCGCTCGGTGGCGCCCATCTGTTGCCGGAGGGTTTGCAGGGCTCGTTGTCCGAATTCCCTGCGCTGTTCGGGCGAATCCACCAGTTCCATGAATACCAAAGGAAGTTCGGCAGCGCCGACCACTCGCACCGCTTGATTCTGCTGGAAGAGCATGACAATATCACGAAAATTCTGGAAGGAAGTGCCAACTACTGTGGGCACTCCGAACAACGCGGGTTCGAGGATGTTGTGCCCGCCATAGGAAACGAGGCTGCCCCCGACGAAAGCAACGTCCGCCAGAGAATACGCCGACGCCAGCTCGCCAATCGAATCCAGAAGAAAGACTCCGCCGAAAACCGGCTCACCGCGCCAATCCGAACGCCGCCAATACTTTGTGCGCAATTGTTGCAAGAGTCCTGCTACTTTGTCGAAGCGCTCGGGATGGCGCGGCGCCAGCACCATTACCGCGTTGGGGTGGCTGGCCAAGACGTTCTCGAACCCGCGCATAAGCAGCGCTTCTTCGCCCTCCATCGTGCTGCCGCAAACCAAGACCGGGCCGGCGCCCGCGTTGGTTAAGGACTCCCGCAGTTGTGCGACCAAGGCTGTTTCCGTTGGGGGCGGGACGTCAAACTTCAAGTTGCCCGAAACGCGCACGCGTTCCTGAACCGCGCCGATCTCAACCAAGCGGTGCGCATCTCCCTCCGTTTGGGCCAAGAAGAGATCGACATTGATGAGGACCGGGAGTAGCCACCTTCGAAATCGCAAATACCCCGGCAACGAGCGGTCGGAAATGCGCGCATTCACCACGGCAATCTTTGCGCTGCCATCGCGGGATAGCCTCAGAAAATTCGGCCAAAACTCAGTCTCTGCCATTACCACCAGGGCCGGACGCAGCGCACGCAAGTAGGGGCGAATGCTGAACGCGAAGTCCAGGGGAAAGTAGAAGACGTCCTGTTCTCCGAACCGACTCCGCGCCAGTTTCTGGCCGCTCGCCGTCGTTGTTGAAACCACAACGCGGTGCTGGGGAAATCTGTCGCGCAACGCGGCCACTAAGCCGGCCACCGCCAAGACTTCCCCAACCGAGACTGCATGTACCCAAATCGATGGCCCGGCGTCCGGCAGCAAAATGCGCTGAGGCACCCGCCCCAGCCGTTCTCTCAGACCCGCGCGGTACTTGCCATGCCGTGCCATCTGGAAAATCCAAAAGGGAAGTCCCACAACGAGCACGGCTGCGAGCAACGCGCTGTAGAGCACATACATGCTGAATCGTCATTCTAAATGCAAGCACCGCAGGTGCTGGGAAACTCCACTAGTCGTCCGGGCATCTATAATAATCGTCCAACAGGAACTACTTTGCCCTGCCTCTCCTACATCACGCGCCGCGCCGCGGTATTTTTCGTCTTTGTCCTCATTGCAATTGGAGTCTCCGTGGCAGGCAAGGAATTTACCTTGCCCACGGCGCGTCCCGCCGCCACCTATCCGGCTCGCGACCAGCACACCGATGAATCCGTAACCGTTGCCGTCGATCCCTATGACATGGCCGACAAAGCGGCCATCTTCACAACGAACTATGCGAATGCCGACATGCTGCCCGTCTTCGTCATCATCACCAACGATGGCGACGAGACGATTACCCTCAGCGGCATGAAAGCGCAGTACATCACAGCCAACCGCACGAAGCTGGCTCCCGCAACACAGGACGATCTCTACCGCCGTCTCTCCCACCCCAATCCTGGCGGGCCGGGCAAGCGGTTGCCCATTCCTCTCCCTCTGCCCACCGGCCGCGGCAAACCAACGGTGAGCCCGAAAGCTCTGGACGAAATGCAACGTGCCCAGTTTTCCGCTCGCGCTGTGGAGCCGCATTCGACGCAGGCGGGATTTCTCTTCTTTGACATCGCGGGCATCGAGAATCCGCTTCCCGGCGCGCACTTTTTTCTTACGGGACTTCGCAACTCCAAAGGGGAGGAACTCTATTATTTCGAGATAGCGCTAGAAAAGTATCTGAGCGCACCGCAGCCCGAGAAGCCGCACTCGGCCGAACCGCCCGCCAAGTAGTCAAGTGGCTGTGTAGTCGCGGGCTCGCTCGCCCGCGCGGTCTTAGTGTTCCAGGCCATCGCAGTAGACTAGGGAATGCCCGTTGAAACTCCCTCCCCGGCAAAGCCTGTGCTGCACAGCCCGTTGATCCTCGTCGTCTTTGCCTTCCTCGCCATCCATCTCGTCTGGGGCTCGACGTATCTGGCGATCCGCTTCGCCGTCGAGACCATTCCGCCCTTCCTCGCCGTCGGAGTCCGCCAGTTCACCGCTGGCTCGCTCCTGCTGCTATGGTGCCTTGCCAAGGGCGAGCGCCCCACCTGGCAGCAATGGCGCGCCAGCGCCATCATCGGAGTCTTCTTCTTCCTCATCGGACACGGCACGGTGCACTGGGCCGAACAGGTCGTCCCCTCTGGGCTGTGCGCCGTTATCATTGCCAGCGAACCCATTTGGGTCTTCCTGTCCTCGGCCGGGGCGGAACGCAAGTGGCGCATGAACGCCACGCTTTTCACCGGCCTCGCTCTCGGCCTTGTCGGCGTAGGCCTCTTGTTCCAGGGAGAAACACTGCGCTCCGCCCCCGGCGTGCTGTTCGCCGCCGTTGCCGTGCTGGTCGGAGCCATCTCGTGGTCGATTGGCATCGTCTATTCGCGCCGCTCGCACCTCTCCGGGAATCCCGTGCTCCTCTCCGCCATGTCGCTTGTCTCCGGCGGAGCCTTGCTGCTCCTGGCCAGTGCCCTCTTTGGAGAATGGGGTCGCGTCTCCTGGGCCGCCATCTCGCCGCGTTCGCTGTGGGCGCTCGGCTACCTCATCGTGTTCGGCTCCATCGTAGCGTTCACAGCCTACAACTGGCTTCTGGAACGCTACTCGCCCACCCTGGTCGCCACGCACACCTATGTCAACCCGGTCGTCGCGGTTCTGCTGGGATGGTGGCTGGCTGGGGAGAGGGTCACGCTGAGCATGGGGGTGGCGGCGGCGATGATTCTGGCGGCGATCCTGTTGGTGGAGCGGGGTGGGCGTGGCCTTTCTGCGGAGTAGAACTAGCAAAGGGAGGCCTTTCCGAAATGGGAAAGCAAGGCCATGGCTCGGCTGTGGGAACATTCAGTCTAGGCCCCTCACCTCAGCGGCTAAAGCCGAGTCAGTTAGCTGGCTAGAATGCAGCGCTAAAGCGCTGCTCCGCCCAAAAGCCTTTTGACCCCGGAGTTAGCCAACGGTACGAAAAGACCCCTACCTCACGCAAGCTTGGAGCGGAAGAGTTCGCGAAGTATGGGTTGTTCTTCGGCTGGGACGCAGCTCTTTGGGAATATGTAGTACTGAGACGAGTTGAAATACAGAAGAAAGCATCGTGTAGCCTCCCGAGATTTCTTGAAAATGACCCAGGATCGGAAGAAATCGACCTTTGCTGTCTTATAGTGCATTCCTTTTTGAGAAAATTCCACCTCCCACGGGATACGCAATTCTTTGTGAGAGGTCAGATATTTGATCAAAAAGTACCAAAACTGCGCGCTGATTGTGATAAGGAGGAATAGCCATGCGATCGCCCATCCGAAGGGCGTCCCAGGCCCTTCTGAGTGATACATGGTATTTGCGATCATAACGAAGAAAAAGAGGCCACCAGCGTGCGCTTCGGTCATCAAAAAAGGGTGGCTTCGCCAAAGGGAAGGAACCTCGGTAAGCAGATAGTCCAAGAGACCAATGCGACAGGCCCATCTTTTCTCGCTGGCTCCGATGGCAATGCGGCGCAAGTGCTGCAGTTCCTCGGCGCTCAATACTCTCTTAGGTACCATCGCAACCGGTTGGTCCCTGGCCGATAGGGTTATTACATTTTGCCACTCCGCCGCTGTCAGGATCCCTGCCCATCGCGCTTCCTGTCTGCCTGACTCCGTTTGCAAAGTCCATTTCTCATCATCAAACTCAAACGTCCGCTCGCCCGAGTGGTAGGTCTTGTAGATAGCCCTGAGATCTTGCACGCTCCGTGATCGCCGTTTTGCAGAGCGTACACGCAAATCCCAAAAAGCCCCGACGAAGAGCGCAACCGAAAGCCAACAGAAGATGGAGGCCGTAAGTTTGCTGCCCGGATCGACGGCGTAAGTCAGCACGACACCGAACACGCCGACTCCAAAAGCGATGAAGATCGTCGCTACGAAGGACGCGATGCTGGGTACCGGTAGAATCTGTTGGTGAGTCTCGAAGAACTCTTCCCAAGAGAGCGTATAGGTGTGCATATCGGTTCCATTTTAGTGCAACCGACGAAAGAGGCGAGTTACCTTCGATACGCAAAGTTTTACTGTCCGCGCTGGGGCAGACTGAGGAATAGGGTCTGTCCGACCGCCAGTCGACCGACACGAGTGACTGCGGCGTAGATTCCCGCGTTGTTCTGGTTTGCGCGGACGACCGCCTTCATCACTTCGGGCGCGATGCTGGCTGTGTCGGGATCGAGGTTCACCATTGAGCAGCGCTCGTCGCGCATGGTGACGGTGATGGCGGGGGCGTCGTGACTTTCTTCGGCGGTTGCGCCGAATGTGAGCACAGCGCCCAGCCACTCGTCTTCCTGGAAAGGTGCTGGCCGCAGTAGACGAACCACAATATTCGGGCGAAAACGACGCACGTCGAGGCTGCGCCCGGCGAGCCGTCCGATCTCGCTCACTGTCTCGGAGGCGATCACGGAGATGCTCGCTTCATCGAAGATGCCGTGGCGCAACTGCATCATCTGCACGGGAGCGCCGTAGCGGCGTCCAACCTCGGTGGCCAGGTCTTCGTGCGGCAAGCTTCCGAGGTCTTTTCCGTCGAAGTTCTTTGCAAAGATTGGCAGGACTTCGCCATCCGGAGTGCGGACGTGGGTAGGAAGGTCTCGCCGTGGGCCAACCTCTTCGGGATATGGAACATAGCGGACGAGGGCGGGAAGCTTGCTGGCGGTGAGCCACGGCATTCCACTACGGTCGTCCACTCGCCGCAGTGCGAGGCGTCTGTCACCTTCGAGGCCGTACCAGCCCAGGTCGGCGGCCTCGAGCTGTTCGCCGGACATGGACTTCACCGGATAGCGGAAGAGCGCCTCGACGTGGCCAATTTCTATGGGCATGCACTGATACTAGGGAACGGCAAGCGGGTAGACAAGATTGGCCGGCTGGTACTGCCGAATTGGGAAAGAACGAAGATTGGGAAGGGATGTCGTTTCGGAAGCGGATCGCTGGCCATCGCTGCGTTGTGCGGGCAGCGCGGCTCCCCGCCCTTTGCTTCGCAAAGGACGGGCATCCGGTGTCCGGGTGGCGGCGACGAAGATAAGACCAAGGACAGGCCACTCCCCAATTGGACGGGTCGGCCACCCGCCAATTGATCGCCTACTGCGCCGCGCGACGGCGGTAGCGTTCGGCGAGCTCGGCCCACGAGATGCCGGAGCTTGGCAGCGGCGCCTGCTCGTCGCCGAGGCGACCCCCAATCGTCTGTACCTTCTCGAAACCAGCACGCTTCCAGTCGATACGCTGGTTGACGAATGCGGTGAGGCGGGTATCGGATGACAAGGGGTGTATGAAGGTGATCGGATCCTTCACCCGGGGACCGAGGCGCTCGAGCGCATCGCGCGGGGGCACCTCGCTGCCATCGAAGTCCAGCTCCTCGAGCACGGGTGTTTCGCCAAGGCGATGCGCGTGCACGCGCACCACGCGCAACAGTGCCACGCGCCGTGGGAGCGGGAGAGCGGGAGAGCGAGAACGTCTCCAGCGGCGAGGCCGGAGAGCACCCGCTTCGGCGGACGCAGGCGTCTCCGGGCCGGCTGCGGACCGGTCAGCTGCGCCCTAGCTTTTTCGAGCACCGCGCGGCGCTTCGGCAGAAGCCTCGGATTCTCTCGTTCCCACACCGACAGGTCGGCGCCGGCGTCGATGCTGGCGATCGCGCGATCGCGAACGTCAGGTTCCAGTCGGCCAAGCTTCGACTGCGTCACCGCGAAGGCGATCAGCGCGATGCTATCGGACTCCTCCAAGTACGGCTTAAACTTCTCGAGAGTTAGCCGCGTCGCGGCGCTATCCTCGACAGCGTCTTCCAGCAACTGACGATAGTGATCGCGTATGTCGCACGCCACGTCGTCTGAGAAAAGGCCGGTTCCCCACACCCCCAAGAGATACCTCTTTCGCCTTCGATGTGAAAGTAGTCCTTTGCTCTTCCTGATGCAGCGATACTAGGGAACGGCAAGCGGGGAGACAAGATTGTTTTAAGATGCCGCTTTCGTTGTTGTCTTCATTCCTGCGAGCAGAAACGCAGCGGTCGCAATGGCAGTAGCAGCAGTCACGCGTAGGGCGATAATCGGCATGTCGGGCATCGCAGACGGGGAAATTCTTTCGTGTTCGTGTTGTGGCCGATCTAGAAACTCGTCGGCATCAGAAAAGTCATTTCTTATTTCCGCTGTCGCTCTTGCTGGTGCTGAAGGGAAAACGGGTAGGAATCGTGGGCCTGCCCAGACCCAACCTTAACCAATTCGGCTATAGTCCGACGCGCTGTGGAGATTGAAGCGCCATGGAATCCAACACAGCAGTAAGCAACTGCAATGCGGTAGACGATTACGACGATGCGCTGGTATCGGTTCACGGCAAACATCATAGAACGTTACTCCCTACCGCACCACCCGCTATAATTTTTGAATGGCCACCACCATTACCCCCCCGCCAGCGACCACAAAATACGAGCCCGTGATCGGCCTGGAAGTTCACGTCCAGCTTCTCACCAACACCAAGATTTTCTGTTCGTGCTCGACGCGCTTTGGAGACCAGCCCAACTCCAACGTTTGCCCCGTGTGCCTTGGCCTGCCCGGAGCGCTTCCGGTGCTCAACAAGAAGACCGTCGAATACGCCGTCCTCGCCGCCATGGCGTTGAACTGCCAGATTCGCGAGACCTCGATCTTTGCGCGCAAGAATTACTTTTATCCCGACCTGCCCAAGGGCTACCAGATTTCGCAGTTCGATAAGCCCATCGCCGAGCACGGCTACCTGGAAATCAAGACGGCTTCCGGTCCGAAAAGGATCGGCATCACGCGGCTGCACATGGAGGAAGACGCTGGCAAGAGCCTGCACGACGGATTTCCTGACGCCGCCAATAAGACCGCCATCGACCTCAACCGCAGCGGTGTTCCACTCATAGAAATTGTGAGCGAGCCAGACCTGGCCAGTCCCGCCGAGGCCTACGAATACCTGACGCGTCTGAAGGAAATCATCCTTTACACCGGCGTCAGCGACTGCAACATGGAGGAAGGCTCCTTGCGCTGCGACGCCAATGTTTCCGTCCGCCCCAAAGGTCAGAAGGAATTCGGCACCAAGGCTGAAGTGAAGAACGTTAATTCCTTCCGCTTCATCAAGCAGGCCCTGGAGTACGAAATCGAGCGCCAAGTGGACGTGATCGAATCCGGCGGCAAGGTGGTGCAGGAGTCGCGGCTTTACAACGCCAACGAAGGGCGTACGTATTCCATGCGCTCGAAAGAGCAGGCGCATGACTACCGGTATTTTCCTGAGCCGGACTTGCTGCCGCTGGTTGTCGATGCTGGCTGGCAGGCTGAAATCCGCAAGCAGCTTCCTGAATTGCCGGAGGCGCGGCGTGCGCGGATGGTCGCCGAATATGGGATTACCGAGCAGGATGCCGGCGTGCTGACCATCACGAAGAATTTCGCCGATCAGTTTGAAGAAGCTGCGCGCGCCTCGAAGAGCCCCAAGCGCGTGGCGAATCTTGTGCAGGGGGAACTTCAATCGCGTCTGAAGGCTCATGGCCTGGAAATTGAGCAGTCGCCGATTTCGATGAAGGGCGTGGCTTTGTCGGCTGATCTTGCAGAAGCTGGGACGCTTTCCAGCAAGATGTTGAAAGACCTGTACGACCTATGCTTTGATCGCAACCAGGACTTCCCTGAAGTTTACGAGACAGAAAAGCCACAGCAGATTACCGACACCGCCGCGATCGAGAAGGTGATCGACGAAGTCGTTGCGGCTAATCCCAAGCAAGTTGAGCAGTATCGAGCTGGCAAGAAGACGGTGAAGGCCTTTTTCGTGGGGCAGGTCATGAAGGGGACTAAAGGGCAGGCTAGCCCTGGCGTGGTCAACGAGCTATTGGACAAGAAGCTGGAAGCTTAAGCCACGCGGGCGGGGCGCCTGCGACTACATAGGCTTACGGCCATCGGCGCTCACCCGTCCAACGCCTTCCGTCATACTGCTTCTGCGTCTGCTTCCCGATACCATAGGCAAGGTACGGAGACTTCGTGACCCTCAATCGCATCATCAGTTTATGCTCGCTCGCCGTTTCCCTGGCGGTCCTCGTGATGCTTTTCGGGAGGCCGCAGCCAGTGGCGCCGCCGTTGGCACCGGCTGCTGCTGTCGCCAGCGCAGAATCGTTCCAGAACAAAATCTCACAGCTTGAAAAACCCAGTCCCCCTGGCCAGGCTCCAGCCGAGATACACCTCAACTCCTCGGAGATCACAGCCGCCTTCGCCCAGGCCGCCGGTGCGATTCCCGTGCCTGCGCCGAGTGAACTCAATGCCGGAACGCCCGTGACCGCTTCTGTCGATCCCGCCGCACAGCCCGACATCAAGGACTACAACGTCAACTTCGACGGCGATCTGGCACACGGCCAGTTCCTTACAAAAATTGCTGGCAAAGAAGTTTGGGTTACGGTTTCTGGCCACCTTGGCTCCAAAGATGGTTACGCCACCTTCGACCCTACAGAATTCAAAGTTGGCGATATTAGTGTTCCGACCTCGCTGGTCAACGACGCGTTCCAAAAGAAGCTCGCCGAACAGCGGGATCGCCTGAAACTTCCCGATTCCGTTGGCGGCATTAAGGTCGAGAACGGCGAACTCGTGGTCACCCAGAAGTAAGCGGCCAAGCCCGTGGGGCGCCCCCGCTGGCAGGTCTCTTAGAATGTCAGCATGAGCACCCCACCATTCCTGATCATTGACCACGTCCAACTCGCCATGCCCGCGGACGGCGAAGATATAGCTCGCCGCTTCTTCGTCGAATTGATAGGAATGACTGAGACTCCCAAGCCCTCCGAACTTGCCAAACGTGGAGGCTGCTGGTTCCGAAGCGGCAAGGTCGAAGTGCATCTAGGAGTAGAACAGGACTTTCGGCCCGCTTTGAAAGCGCACCTAGCGCTAGTCTGCGAGAACTACGATGCTCTCATCGCGAAGCTTAAACTGGCCAACGTTCCCGTCAAGGAAGACTTCGAGATTCCCGGAACACGCCGCAGCCATATCGCCGACCCGTTCGGAAACCGCATTGAGCTGATCGCGAAGACCGCATAGGGTCTTCGCAGGGAAAATGCACTGTAATGAAAAATGCCCTTTTCGGAAGAGCGGATTCCTCTCTCCGGTCGGAATGACAAATATGTGGGAGAAAAAGAGGGTTCGAGGAAAACCTATGAGACATGTTCTGGCAGGTGGTTCAACTTGGCGACTTCCCCATACCATCGCCCCGACGCTTTCAGGATGCGCTGCTGAGTCTTAAAGTCGACCCACACCAATCCAAACCGGGCTCGATACCCTTCGGCCCATTCAAAATTGTCGGTCAGGGTCCAGGCGTGATACCCTCGCACGTCCGCGCCGTCCTTGATCGCCCGCGCCACGGCTCCGAGATACCCGCGATAGAACTCAATCCGGCGCGCGTCATTCACGAGGCCGGACGCGTCGGGGCCGTCGCCGTAGGCGCAACCGTTCTCTGTAATTTCAATTGCGGGCCGTCCGTAATCGTGTGTTATGCGCATCACTATGTCGTAAATCGCATTCGGCCAGACTTCCCAATCCAAGTCCGTCCGCGGCCCCTCGCGGCCAAACGAACGGGTAGCCGGGAACAACCACATCTTTGGATCCGTCACGCGCGCCCAAGTCGAAGCCGACGTGGCTATCGTACGGTAGTAAAGATTGATGCCGACAAAATCCAGCTGGGCTCGAGTCTTCTCCATGTCGCCAGACTTGATTCCCATCACCGTCTCCGGCAAAAAGGTAAATGCCGCCGGATATCGCCCGTGCAGGGCCGGTTCCAGAAACCAAAGATTCATAATCGCATGCGTGCGTTCTGATGCGAGCTTGTCGTCGCTCGATGAAGACGCAGGCTGGCATGCCGACATATTGAAGGCCGATCCCACCCGCGCCTTGGGCCGCGCCGCCTTCAGGGCGCGAAACCCCTCGCCCTGCGCCAGGTTCACCACGTGAGTGGCGCGCAGAAAATCAACGATGCTCTTCCGTCCGGGCGCGTCGATTCCCTCCAAATATCCATTGTTGGTAAACGCTGTCGGCTCGTTAAACAAGATCCAATCCCCGACACGATCACCCAACTCCCTCGCCACAACAGCCACATACTCCGCGAACCATCCTGCCATGTCACGATTCGGCCACCCTCCGCGATCCTCCAGAGCTTGTGGCAAATCCCAGTGGTACAGCGTGGGTAATGGGCGAATCCCTGCCGCCAGCAACTCATCAATCAGGTGTTTATAGAAATCGAGGCCTTTGGAATTTACCGGTCCCGTGCCGGAAGGCAAAATCCTCGGCCACGCAATCGAAAAGCGGTAACTGTTCAAGTTCATCGCCCGCATTAGCCCGATATCTTCGCGATAGCGATGGTAGTGGTCGCAGGCTACATCTCCTGTGCTGCCATCCTTGATCTTCCCCGGGGTATGTGCGAAGCGGTCCCAAATTGATTCGCCGCGCCCGTCTTCGCGGAAGGCGCCTTCCACCTGATACGCAGCAGTCGCCGTGCCCCAATAGAAGTTTTTCGGAAACATCAGAGAACTCTCCGCCGCCAATACCTTGGGCACGGCCGCCGAAGCGAGCACCGCCAGACTTCCGGATGCAAACTCGCGTCGATTCATCGCCAGGGCCTATGAGTTCAGTAGTTCCGCAAGCTGTCAAACATCGTCCACACCTTGTCGAGGCCGGCGCGGTACACCACAAATCCCGAACTGTTGTCCGACGTTTCCCGAAAGACCAATTCGCCTGACCCATCCCCATCAGCATCCGCTGCGTCCAGGAAGTCCAGCCGCGGATATACATCCAGGTGACGGTCATCCGTAGCCTCGGCCAGCAGCTTGCGCAGTTCGCCATAGATGTCGACGCGCGCGATCACAGTTACGGTCGCGTGCGCAGCGCCCAGCGTCTTGTCGGCGGGATCGACTGTTGCCGTGAACACCAGCACCGGGTCGTTGCTGTTGGTCAAATCAAAGGTTTGCATCTGCGCGTTGGTGAAGGCTATCGAGACGGGTTTGCTCCTTGCATCCAGCTTTGCCTTGTACAGCGCCCGAACAGCTTCCGAGGCCATCGCTTCCAATTTTCTGCGGTATGCGATGACGTCATCAGGTTTCGCAAGCAGAATATAGGAACGCGGTTCCGGGCCGCCCGCATCGGAAACTGCGAGGAAGTGTTCCTTTACCGGCGCTGTCGAAGCAAAGTCCTTATCCTCAAATTTCTGCTGCCCTTCACCCGGCTTGCCCCGCCGCAAGAGCGGCCTCTCTCCGGCGCCGGGCGCCATGGGCACGGTTGTTGGCGGCGGCGCCGCGTCCTTGCTATCTTTCTTCAGCTTCGGTGGCGCATCCGCTCCCGTGGGGAGAGGAGGACTGGAACTGCCTGGTTTGGTCTCTGAAGGCTTCGTTTGGTCCGCTTTCGCAGATGGGCTATCGGCCCGCCGCAAAATTGGAGGTGCTTCCTCTTCATCGACGCGTTTGGTCGAAGTGATTGGAGGAGGAGGCTTCGGCTCGCTGCCCGTTGGTACCCACTTCCCCTCACCAAACCAGCTGCCGCGCGCCGCGCGCGCGTCGACGATGGTGTACAGGCCAATCGAAAGGCCATTCCGCGTTCCTTCGTATACGGTTTGCGGAGCCACCGACATCGGGACGGGCGTGGCCTTGTAGGTGCCGCCGTCAAAGAATTTGCCGTCGACCATAATGCAGATGGTTTGGATCCGCGCTTTGCCGTTCGTCAAAATCTCGACAAGACCCAACGCCCGTGGGCCGGATGACTTCTTCGTACGCTTGGCAACCTGGGCCCAAGCTCCGCAAGCCAAGACCGCCAAGATGACGCTGCACAAGCCTGTGCGATATAAATAACGCGAGGAAGTTCGATTCATGAAATATGAACTCATGAAATGTAAGATGCCAAAGAGGATTCAGACGCCATGAAGGTCAATGATAAGGCTCCAGCGTTTTCTCTGCTCGACCAGGACGGGACCAAGGTTTCGCTCAAAGATTTTGCGGGTAAGACCGTCGTGCTGTTCTTTTATCCCAAGGCCGACACCCCGGGCTGTACCGTGGAAGCCTGCGGGTTCCGCGACACTTACAAGAAGATCCGAGCCACCGGTACGGTAATTCTCGGCATCTCGGCCGACGAGCCAGCCAAGCAGAAGAAGTTTGAGGAGAAGTTCAGTCTGCCTTACCCGCTGCTTGCCGATACCGACAAGAAGGTCTGCGAGGCCTATGGAGTCATTCAGGAGAAAAGCATGTACGGCAAGAAGTACATGGGAATCGCCCGGATGACTTTCATCATCGGGCCGACCGGGAAGATCCAGCACATTTACGAGAAGGTCAAACCCGACGGCCACGCTGAGGAAGTATTGGCGTACCTGAAAACCGCCGCGTAGGGCGCTGAGGCTCTAAGGTGCCCCGTTCTTGTCGAGTTTTCCGCGGAAGGGCGGGGCCCTGATAAAGCGAGCGTAGCGTTTTACTTCTTCGATGCCACCGTCGTCGTGAACGTGATGGCGCTTTCTGCTGGGATCACGGCCTCTCGCTTCCCGGTAGCCGCCGCCACGCCGGTTCCCGCAGCTCCGCCCGCTACTGCTCCAATGGCCGCACCCTTACCGCCTCCGGCGAGCGCCCCGATCAACGCGCCAGCGGCAAGTCCGCCGCCGCCTTTGATCAGAGAACTCTTCTTCTGGTCCTTACCAGCGATGTGATAGGACGCGCTCTGTACCGCCACGCTCTTCCCGCCCACTTCGACAGACGTCAGGCGCAGGGAAAGCTGTCCCGGAGCATGCAACCGACCGCTCGACTTGGCCAGCGTTATCCTGCCGCTTACAGGCGAGCCTTTTGCGGCAACGGTCTTCCCGCCAATGACCAAATTCCTCGCCAGTACGCCGTTCCACTGTTCGCCAACCTTCGCGCTGGCCGAACTGATTTCGGTCCCGCTGCGTACGGTGATTCTCGTGCCTGCGGGAATAGTCTGTGCTGCCGCCATCGCGGCCAGCAGAGCCAAGAGAGCTGTAAACTTGAGTGTCTTTGTGAACATAGGTTCCTCCTGAGAATGAATCCAGTTCACCATACCAAACTTGTCGTAGGGACGTTGTGACTGCCCGCCCTCATCCCCATGTCGCGCTGGCACCGGAATTCTTCGATCGCGACCCCCGCCGCGTTGCCCGGGATCTTCTGGGGAAGCTGGTCGTCCGCCACTCTGGTCGCCAAACTTTAATCGCGCGCGTCGTCGAGACCGAAGCTTACCTCGGCAAGAACGACCCTGCCGCCCATTCTTCTTCGGGACGTACTCCGCGCAACGACGTCATATTTGGTCCGCCGGGACATGCGTACATCTATTTCATTTACGGAAACCACTATTGTTTGAACGTGTCTTGTCTTCCGGATGGCGAGGCTGGCGGCGTGCTCTTCCGTGCCGTGGAGCCCGTCACGGGGATTGCCGCTATGGCCAAAGCCCGCGGCCTGCCTGCCTCGGCCAGCCCTCGCCTCACGAACGGCCCCGGTAAGCTCACAGAAGCCCTCGGTATTACGCTCGCCGAAAACGGTGTCAATCTTACCGACCCAACACAATCGCTCTATCTCGCGGAGGACGATTTTCCTAAGCCCAAAATCATGACCACAACCCGCGTTGGGATCACTAAAGCCGCAGAGCTTAAACTTCGTTACTTGATTCCCGACAACTCCTTCGTTTCGAAAGCCTAGTTGTGACTCCAAAGACCGCGCGAGCGAGGGCGCCCGCGACTACACTGGGCTACAGCACCACGTTATCGACCAAGCGCGTGCTGCCCAGGAAGGCGGCGACCGCGACCAGAGCTCCAGGCCCGGCCGTCACCACTGGCTGCAAAGAATCAGCATCGACAATTTCGAGAAAATCCAAATGCGGTCCATCGTCTCGCGAAAACTCTTGAACTCCCGCCGTGATCAAGCGTGCTGCGTCGCGCTCGCCTTCTTCATACAGGTCTTGAATCCGCCGCAACGAGCGGGATAAAGCCAACGCTTGTCGCTGCAGTTCCGCGTTGAGATAGACATTGCGGGAGCTCAACGCCAAACCGTCGGTTTCGCGCACGATTGGGCACGCCACGATCTCCACGGGCAGCAGCAAATCCCGCACCATGGCGCGAATCACGGCCACCTGGGCTGCATCTTTTTGGCCGAAGAACGCAACTTCCGGTTGCACGACATGAAACAATTTGCTGACGACGGTTGCGACTCCGCGGAAGTGCCCGGGCCGGGAGCGGCCGCACAGCCGATCGCTGAGTCCTTCGACGTTGACGTAGGTGACAGCACCCGGTGGGTACATCTCCTCCACCGAAGGCGCGAAGAGCAAATCGACACCCTCAGCGTGCAGCAGCTCGCTGTCGCGCGCGAACGGACGCGGATATTTCGCTAAATCTTCGTGGGGACCGAATTGGGTAGGGTTTACAAAGATCGATGCCGCCACGACTTCGCACTGCGACCTGGCCGCCCGAAGCAACGATAGGTGTCCCTCGTGCAGAGCACCCATGGTCGGCACCAGGCCTAAGCGGCGGCCGCCGTAGCGCAAGGCAGCGCACTCTGCCCGCATGGTCGCTACTGTCTCGCAAACGCGCATTTGAGTGTGTATCAGAAGCTGAACTAGGGCGGCAACCCCAAGACCCTGCGGGCGGGGCGCCCGCAACTACACAATCACTGAGCTACCGCACCATTGCCTTCTTCCGTTCGAGGATTAGGCCCAGAGCTTCCTGCGCGTCCTTCGGCAGATGATAGGACTCTACGTCCGAAGGGAATTCCCTCGTTGCAAGATCCTCCTTGAACGCTTGGACCGCCTCGGACATTACCTCGGCTACATTGGCGTACTGGCGCACGAACTTGGCGGGCTCACCCGTGAGGCCGATCAGGTCGTGGAAGACCAGGATTTGACCATCGCAGTCCGGGCCGGCACCGATGCCGATCGTGGGCACGGAAACTTCGGCGGTGATCATGGACGCGACTTCGCGTGGCACGCCCTCAAGGACGATAGCGAACGCGCCTGCGCGTTCGAGAGCGATGGCATCGCGCATTAATTCTTCCACGGCGGGTAAGCTCTTTCCCTGGACCTTATAGCCGCTCATCCGGTGGATCGACTGCGGCGTCAGACCGATGTGTCCCATGACTGGGATTTCCGCGTCGATCAGATGCCGGACCAATTCTGCACGCTTCTCGCCGCCCTCGATCTTCACGGCTTCGGCGCCGGCCTCTTTCAGGAAACGCGAGGCGTTCTTCACGCCTTCCTCGATGGAGGCCTGATAAGTTCCGAAAGGCATATCCGCTACGACCAGCGCGTAGCGGACCCCTCGGTGGACTGCGCGAGTGTGGTGCAGCATCTCATCGAGCGTTACGGGCAGGGTGTTTTCGTAGCCCAGCAGATATGAGCCGAGCGAATCGCCGACCAAAACGAAATCAATGCCTGCGTCGTCGGCCAGGCGCGCGCTGGTGAAATCTCCGAGCGCGAGAGCGGAAATCGGCTCATGACGAGCCTTCTTCTCCTGCAAATTGTTGATTCGGATTTTGCTGCGCGGCCCGGAGCCCCCTGGGCCTAAGGAAGACTTGCTGATCGGTGTGACGTTCAAGTTGCCTCCAGTGTCCTTCCGCCTCGGCGGATAGAACCTGCTCGCTGATTGGATGTTGTACCACCCTCCCAGCTTCAACGATTCTCACGTGCGCAGGGCATTAAGTCAAATCAATTTCTGCACTTGTAAGTAGCAGATAACAAGAGGCTTATGCGCTCGCAGCCTCGTCCGATCCCAATGCCAAGAAGTACTGTGTGCCGCGAATCGGCTCGGAGACTTTCTTGAGCAACTCCTGCAAATCCTGGTTGCGGTCAACGAAATCGATCTCCGATGTGTTTACGATGAGCAGATCCGACTGCGAGTAGTGAAAAAAGAAATGCTCGTAAGCCTTGGCGACCTCGTTCAGGTAGTCGTCGCTTACGCCGCTCTCCGCCGCCGCGTTTTTTTTGCGCAAGCGCTTCTTCAGGACTTCCGGAGTGGCTTGCAGATAGATCACTAGGTCGGGCGTGGGTAGTTGCTCTCGGAAGAAATTGAAGTAGCGATTGTAGGTTTCAAGTTCGTGGTCGTTGAGGTTGAGACAGGCAAAGAGCTTGTCTTTCTCGAAAATGAAATCTGAAATCACAATCTTCTGCGACGAGCCGAGGTCGAGCTCTCGCAGCTTTTCAAAGCGCTGCACCAGAAACGCCATCTGTGTCTGGAAGGCCGACCCCTTCTCGCCATCGTAGAACGATTGCAGGAAAGGATTGTCTTCCGGCTCGGTGATGCGCTGCGCGTTCATCCGCTCGGCCAGGATGCGCGTGAGCGTGCTCTTGCCGACGCGGATCGGTCCTTCCACTGCGATGTAGCGGGGGCTCTCGAAAAGTTTGGCCATGAGGTGATAGTTTGCTAATGATGCCGGGACAAGTCTGAAAGAAGTCTTGTGCAGGATACCGTGCCCTGTCCTGGATGACAATTGCGGGAAGAGTTAACACGAATTCGTTCTGGCCTGTTCGTGATGGCGACTCGTTTAGAATCAGTGGCATGCTGGAAATCGTCCTGGGGGCCGCAAGCGCCGCCGCGGTTACCTACGCGGGCTACAGCGCCATGGCGCCGACGTCGCAGACCTACGGACGCACGCGGGTTCGCGGCACTAACGAGCAGCAGTTAGCTCTAACGTTTGACGATGGCCCCAACGACCCGCATACGCTCAGACTGCTGGATGTCTTCGCCAAACACGATGTGCGCGCGACATTTTTCATGATCGGCCGCTACGTGCAACAGCGCCCTCAAATCGCGCGCGAAGTTGCGCAGGCCGGACACGCGCTCGGGAACCACACCTTTACCCATCCCAACCTGATTTTCTGTTCTGAAATGCAGACGCGCATTCAACTTGCCGAGTGCAATCGCACCATCGAAGACGTAGTGGGACAGTCGCCCACGCTATTTCGCCCACCCTTCGGCGGACGCCGCCCGAGCACGCTCAGAATCGCTGGGGAACTTGGGCTGGCCCCGGTCATGTGGAATGTGACGGGATGGGATTGGAACGCGCATTCGTCGGAGGCGGTTGAACGCAAAGTCGCGAAGCAGATCCATGGCGGCGACGTCATCCTTCTCCACGACGGCAGCCATCGGCAGCTCGGCCTCGACCGGTCGCATACTGTGGCGGCGACGGATCGGTTGGTGGCTCGCTATAAGAGAGAGGGATACCGTTTTGTTACGATCTCAGAAATAGTGGCATAGGCATGCCTGGCTTCTCGGTCATTTCTTTTTCTTCTGTTCGTTCTCGGCAATCCGTGCCTTCACCAGTTTTTTCACAAGCGAGGCCGAGGGAGGCTTATCCATAGGGAACTGGATCGTTCCCTTCGAAATGGAAAAGCCTTTCAGTTCATCCTGCAACTCTGCAATCGGCCCGGCGCCTGGAAATAGGCTGCAGTGCTTCGAAAACGCGGCAAACCCCACCAGCATGCCTTTGTACTTGAACATAGGCATACCATAACTGATGCTCTCGGTAGTCTCGGCGGGCGCGGCGGCGCGGATTGTGGCGCGAACCTTGACCAAGGTACTGCGGGCGGGCTCCGGAACAATTGCAAGGTATTCGTCTACGGTTTTTGGGGCCTTGCCGGTTCTCATAGTGCACTCCTTACTGGCAATTAAATCTTAAGCGCTGAATCTCTCGGCAGCGCGAGCTTTGGCTTTAGCGGCCTCCTCTTCGCGGTTCTTTGGAGAGGCCGTGGTTTCGAGCGAGAGGAGAAGTCGACCGGAAATACCGGCAATTTCGTCGATTGCAGCGAGAAAGGCAGCCTCGTTCGCTTTCGACGGTTTATTGAAGCCGGTGATCTTGCGCACGAACTGGAGCGAGGCGGCGCGCACCTCTTCGGGGGTTACAGGAGGGTCGAAATTGAAGAGCGTTTTGATGTTTCTGCACATGGCTTTATTCTAGGCCGGCTCGATCTCGGATGGTATTCGTTAACGGCGGTACTCAATGACCGGGTTCGGCGGCCCCGATAATCTCCCGCACAATTTTGCCATTTTCTCCCAGGAAACGAAACACAGGCTGCCCATCCGGTTGCACCGCCAGGATTATTCGCACCCGGCCGGCGTCATCGTGCAAGCTGAGCCCCACCGTACCGTCGGCGGAGCGGCCCAAATTGAGCCGTTTAACGTCGTGCCGGTGTGCCGCAAAGAACTTGGTCCAGGCCGCGTCTTGCTTTTCCGCGGGCAACTTCTGGATCTCGTCATTGGCTTTCCGCTTTTCTTCGATCGGAAAATCCCCCTGATCCAACATGGCGATCTGGGCGAATTTGTCCTTGCCCTCTTGTCCGGCGTCGATGGCAAAGACCTGGTTCTCCTCATACTGATCCAGGCTCAGGTGCGTATGGTTTTCAATCGTTCCATCCGGCACTTGGCTTGCGCCCCAGATGAGGCCGCCCTGTTCGGTGCCTTCTTCGCTCATGAAGAGCATGCCAGCAGCCTCGGTGCGGTCCGGGCGAGGATATTCCTTCTTTCGATTCCAGGCGCCTGGGAAATCCGCGCGGTTGGAAATGGTGAGACGGACAGTTCCGTCGGGCTCGATAATGTTAATGCGGCGGGCAGTGATAATGCCGAAGGTTGGATTGGTAACGACGGAGGCGCCGCAGAGCACGACGACGGCCAACACAGACGTCAGCACGCCGGAATAGATCACGAGAAAACGGGGATTCGAGAGAAGGTTCACAAAGGCTCCTAATTGCTATGCTCTGCCAACGGTGGAAACCTTCCTTGGTTGCCTTACCCCAACGCCACCTTCGCCGCGGCGATCGTCGCTTCCACATCCGCCTCCGTATGCGCCGCACTCAAGAAAGCCGCTTCATACTGCGCTGGCGGGAGATAAACGCCGTTATCGAGCATTCCTCTGAAGAATTTGCCGAAAGCAGCGGCATCGCATTTCGACGCGGAGTCCCAATCGTGAACGGGGCCGGGTGTGAAAAACCAAGTGAACATCGAGCCCACGCGATTGGCTGTCATGGTCGCGCCTTCTTTCTTAGCGACCGCAAGAACGCCAGCGACCAGTTTAGCGCTGAGGCTGTCGAGGCGGGCGTAGATTTCAGGATGAGCTTTGAGGTGTCTCAGCGTGGCGAGCCCGGCTGCCATGGCTAGAGGATTTCCGGAGAGCGTGCCGGCTTGGTACATGGGGCCAAGGGGCGCGACCAGATCCATGATTTCACTGGGTCCGCCGTAGCCGCCAACGGGAAGGCCTCCGCCGATAATCTTGCCCATCGTGGTGAGGTCGGGGCGGATGCCGTTGAGTTCCTGCGCTCCACCAAAGGCCAGCCGAAAGCCGGTCATGACTTCGTCGAAAATGAGCAGCGTACCGTCCCGTTGGGTGATGGCGCGCATGCGCTCGAGGTATCCGGCTGCGGGAGCCACGCAGCCCATGTTGCCGACAACTGGCTCTACGATTACGCAGGCGATCTGCCGGTTGAACTTCTGGAACGCGGCTTCCAGCGCCTCGCGGTCGTTGAAGGAAAGTGCCAATGTGAATTGTGTGAACTCCTCCGGGACACCTGCCGAGCCGGGGATACCCAGAGTCGCAACTCCGGAACCCGCCTTGACGAGCAGCGCGTCGGCGTGCCCGTGGTAGCAGCCCTCAAACTTGATAATGTACTTGCGCTTCGTATACGCGCGGGCGAGGCGGATGGCCGACATGGTGGCCTCGGTGCCGGAACTGACAAAGCGGACCTTTTGCATGTGCGGAAAGGCTGAGATCACCAATTCAGCGAGATCCGCCTCCGCCGGCGTCGAAGCGCCAAAGCTGGCGCTATTGGCAGCCGCCGTGGTGATGGCCTCGACAACTTCCGGAAAAGCGTGCCCCAGAATCATCGGTCCCCAGGAGCCGATGTAGTCGACGTACTCGTTTCCGTCCGCGTCCCAGAGCCGCGACCCTTTGCCGCGGACGATGAAAGGCGGATCGCCGCCGACGGCTCGGAATGCACGCACGGGGGAATTAACGCCGCCGGGAATCATGCTTTCCGCACGCTGCTGTAGCCTGCGGGATTGTTCTAGTTTTCGCGGCATCCTAAGGCTTTCTTGCTGCAACAGTATTTTAGCGTTTGGCGAGTCTTCGTGTGGGGCCGCCCTCTGCCGCGAAGGCCTGGGCTCAAGAACAAGACCATGCGGGCGAGGGCGCCCGCAACTACACAGGCCTGCGAATTCACAGGATATTTACTATTTTGCAATGTTCCAGCAATAGCCCCCCGCTATCTTCAACTCATTGGACATCCCTTCTAACCGGGAGGGCTGGGACAGCTTCGGGGGCTCCGGGCTGTCCTTTCTTCTTGCCTTCTTGGCTGCTAAAAGCCCCTGTTAAAATCAAGGTGCATGCTTTTGCCGTTCGTTCGCGAGGTCTTCGCGGACGTGGAAACTTTGCCCGCCTTCCGGCGTGCTGCCTCCCATCTGCGCGAGGGCACGGGGCGCATACGTCTGTCCGGCCTCACCCCGACCGCGAAGGCTTTGCTGTTAGCGCTGTTGCACCAGGCATCGCGACGGCCCTTGCTGGTTATTGTCCCTGATAACAAGGCTGCCGAAGAACTTTCCCCCACCCTGCGCTCGCTGGTTGAGTTGACTGGCGCGCTCGACCCGGAGTCCGTGGTAGAGGTTCCGGGCCGCGACGTGCTGCCGTTTCAGAATCAGTCGGCACACCCGGAGATTCAGGAGGCGCGGGCAGCGGCGCTGTGGCGGATCGCCACCGGGAACGCCTCCATTGTTATCGCCCCATTGGCTTCAGTAGCGATGCGGTTACAAGATGCGGCTTACTATGCCGACCTCGCGCGCATCGTGCGGCGCGGAGAAACGATGGATGCGGAACAACTGCTGCAACAGCTCAACAGCGTGGGATATACCGTTGCCGATATTGTGGAAATGCCCGGGGAGTACGCACTTCGTGGCGGCATTCTCGACGTATATCCGCCGGAAGCGGAACGCCCGCTACGCATCGAGCTTTTTGGCGACGAGGTTGAGTCCATCCGCAAGTTTGATCCGGCGACGCAACGGTCAGCCACGCCGGTGGATGAAATCAACCTGCTTCCGCTAACGGAAACGCCGCTAACGGAAAAGCTGCTCGGCGTCATCCACGCCCGCCTTTCCGGCAAGCGTATTTCCGGGCAGCACGATGTGGTGGAGCAGGCGGCCCGAGCCGAGGGGGCCACGGTTTTTCCGGGATGGGAGTTTTACGCCCCCATCGCCGGTGCCGAGCACAGCTTGCTCGATTTGCTTCCCCGCGTGGTCGTAGTACTCGATGAACCGTCGGCTCTCCAATCGGAACATAACCGCTGGTGGGAGAAACTCCTGGGTGTCCACGAGCAAAGCCTGATCGGCAATCTGGTCCGGGCTGAGGACCTTTTCCTGGCTCCTGAGGAGTGGGCTGCGAAGATCGCCGCCATGACCAGCATCGACTTTGAACACCTCGGCGTCGAAGCGCCCGGTATCGAGCACCTGAGCCTGGTTTCCCAACCCACACCGCGGTTCCACGGCACGGTTGCCTCCATGGCGGAGGAAGTTCATCGCCTTACCAAAGAATCGAAACACGTCGTCTTTGTAGCGCCAAGTACCGGCGAACTCGAACGTCTCGCCGGCATCTTCTCCGAGTACAACCTACCTTACCGCATGGGCAGTCGCGTCCGCCCGGGCTCGGAGAACCTGGTCGAGGAAACGGCCCGCTTTACCGACGCGCAAACCGCTACGCTGGTGAAAGGGTACGTTCCGGATGGGGTACTCATTCCGGAAGCTAACCTCGCCCTTTTTGGTGCACGCGATCTTTTCGACGAATCCGATACGGTTGTCACGCACAGCACGCGGCGGCGCGCCCGAACTTCGCCTTTCCTTTCCGATTTCCGTGATCTGCAAGTGGGGGACTATGTTGTCCACATCGAGCATGGGATCGCGCAATACCTTGGCCTCAAGGAAATCGACCAAGGCGACGGCAAAGCCGAATACATGCAACTCGAGTACGCCGACGCTGCGCGCCTCTACATCCCGCTTACGCGTCTTGACCTGATCCAGAAATACCGCTCGGCCGAGGGCGCGAAGCCTGCTCTCAATCACCTCGGTACGCTCGCGTGGGCCAAGACTAAGTCCCGAGTGAAGAAGGCCATGCAGGACATGGCCGACGAACTCGTCAGGCTCTACGCGCAGCGCAAAATGGTGCAGGGCCACAGCTTCCCGACTGATACCGAGTGGATGAAGGAATTCGAGGAGGCCTTCGAATACAACGAGACCGACGACCAGATGATGGCCATCGGCGACGTCAAGCGGGATATGGAGTCCGGGCAACCGATGGATCGCCTGCTCTGCGGCGATGTCGGCTACGGCAAGACGGAAGTCGCGATGCGCGCGGCTTTTAAGGCCGTGAGCGATAACAAGCAGGTCGCCGTTCTCGCCCCCACAACGGTCCTCGCTTTCCAGCACTACGAAACGTTCCGGCAACGCATGGCTTCGTTTCCGGTTTCCATCGACATGATCAGCGGCTTCCGGACTACGAAGCAGCAGAAAGAAACACTGGCTAGACTCGAAGCAGGGAAGCTGGACATCTTAATCGGCACGCACCGGCTGCTTTCGAAGGACGTAAAGTTCACGGACCTCGGATTAGTGATTGTCGATGAGGAGCAGCGCTTCGGAGTCCGCCACAAAGAGCGCCTGAAGCAAATGCGCAAGGAAGTCGACGTCCTTACCATGTCCGCGACGCCCATTCCGCGCACGCTCCACATGTCGATGGTCGGTTTGCGCGATATGAGCGTGATCGAAACGCCGCCCAAAGACCGCATCGCTATTCAGACCGTGGTCGCTTCGTGGGACAACAAGCTCATTCGATCTGCGCTGGAACAGGAACTGGAACGCGGAGGGCAAATTTATTTCGTTCACAACCGCGTCGAATCTATTTGGGAAATCGCTGCCAAGGTGCAAGAGTTGGTCCCGCCGGCGCGCATTCTGGTCGGCCACGGCCAGATGTCCGAAGGCGAGCTGGAAAAAGTGATGCTGAAATTCATGCACCACGAAGCGGATATCCTGGTTGCGACGACGATCATCGAAAATGGCCTCGATATCCCGCTCTGCAATACCATACTTATCAATCGCGCTGACCGTCTCGGCCTTTCCGAGCTCTACCAGCTTCGCGGCCGCGTTGGCCGCTCCAACCGTCGTGCCTATGCGTACCTGCTGATTCCGCAGGACACGGAACTCACGCCTTTGGCGCGCCGCCGTCTTGCCGCATTAAAGGAATTCTCCGACCTGGGTGCGGGCTTCAAGCTCGCTGCGCTGGATTTGGAACTTCGTGGCGCGGGGAACCTTTTGGGCGGGGAACAAAGCGGACAAATTGAGGCGGTTGGCTTCGAGCTCTACACTTCGATGCTCGAGCGCACCATCCGCGAGTTGCGCGGCGAAGCGGCTCCCGAGGAATCGGAAATCCAGCTCAACCTCGCGCTCAACATCCGTATACCCAACGACTACATTCCCGAAGAAAATCAGCGCCTCCGCATGTACAAGCGCGTTGCGGGCGTGCAGGGCGAGCCGCAGCTTAACGAAGTCCGCGCCGAGCTCGAAGACCGTTACGGCCCGCTTCCTGGCGCGGTCCGTAGCCTGGTTAATTACGCTGCCCTGCGCCTGCTCTGCCAGAGGGTCGGCGCTATCGGCATCGAGCGCAAGCGCGACCAATTCAGCATTCGTTTCCATCAGAACGCCAAGATTGACCCGGAACGACTCGCCCATTTTGTCGCGACGCACAAGGGCGCGCAGTTTTCTCCAGCAGGGATTCTGAAGTTCTTCCTGAAAGCTAGCGGTGCGGGGGAGGTTTTGCCGGAGTTGCACAACCTGCTCGCCGGTCTCGCCATCCATCAGGAAGCGCTGGCGGAGGTCGGAGCCCGGAACGAAGAGGCAAAGCCAGCCTAGCGGTCGCTGTGGTAGGTTACACATTTGCAGCAAGGAACACTCCGTCATGAAAATGAAAGTCCGCAAAGCTGTTTTTCCCGCTGCCGGTCTCGGCACTCGCTTTCTTCCCGCTACCAAGGCGCAGCCTAAAGAGATGTTGCCCATCGTCGACAAGCCCATCATTCAATACGGTGTGGAAGAGGCTCTGGCGGCGGGGTGCGACCAGATCATTATCATCACGGGACGTGGCAAAGTCGCCATCGAAGACCACTTCGATGTCAGCTACGAACTTGAGCGCATCCTAGCCGACCGCGGAAAAACGGATCTGCTGAAGATCGTAAAACAGATCTCCGATATGATCCACGTCGCTTACGTTCGCCAGAAGGAGGCTTTGGGACTGGGCCACGCCGTTCTGATGGCGAAAGAACTCATTGGCAATGAACCCTTCGCCGTTATCCTCGCCGACGATGTGATCGACGCGCCCAAGCCCTGCTTGAAGCAGATGGTCGAGGTTTTCGAGGAAACCCAAGCCTCTGTCATCGCCAGCCAGGTAGTCGAAGGTCCCGCCATCTCATCCTATGGAGTTCTGGATATCAAAGAAGCAGACGGCCGTTTCAATGGCAGGCTTTCGGAAATCAAACACATGGTGGAAAAGCCGAAGCTGGAAGAGGCCCCGTCGAAGCAGGCAATCATCGGGCGCTACATTCTTACGCCCGCAATTTTCGATGTTCTTGAGAAGACTACTCCAGGCGCCGGCGGGGAACTCCAACTCACGGACGCGATGCGCAATCTGCTGCAACAGGAGCGCATGTGGGCCTATGTCTACGAAGGCAAGCGCTATGACACCGGCGACAAGCTCGGCTTCCTGAAAGCCACCGTCGAGTTCGCTCTTCAGCGCGAAGACCTGGGCGGCCCGTTCCGCGAATACTTGAAGAAGCTGGAACTCTAGCGGGCACGGACAGGCGTCCTGGCCAACCTTAAGGCATCACGTTCGAGAAAATAAAGTCGTGTTTGCTCTGCGTAAACCCTGCCTCGCGCAGTGCGGTCGCGAGTTGCGCCCAATGCCGCACCCCATGTAATAGCATGTGAATTGCGATCTTCCGCTTACTAGCACTCAGTGTCCCCGAGGTCAGCGTCGGGAACGTCAGCACCCGATCCAGATCGTTTGCCTTCGCCAGATACTCCGCCAGCAATCCACGCGCTTGCTCGCCCATCGCGAATAATTCCTCGGACGGCTTCCCCGTGTGCCGCTCATACGGCGTCACCTCCGCAACGTGGTTGAGCCGCTCCGCGTAGCGCAACTCCACCGCAAAGATGTGCAATAACATGTCGCGCACCCTCTTCGTGCCCGCAATCGACACAGGCACGTCGAGCGCCGTTGGATTGCTCTGGAAGAACTCCCGCCACTTCGCGGTCTCTTCGTTCACGTATTGCAGCAACTCAGAAAAACTTAACCCGTTATCCATTGTTCGCCCTGTAGCCCCCTACCCTTGCAGCGACTTCTGCAACTTCTCCGATTTCGCTGCCACACCCGCCGCTAATTTTTCTTTGTGCGCATCCAGCTTCTTTGCTACTTCGGAATCGGACAACCCAATGATCTGCGCCGCAAGAATGCCCGCATTCGTCGCGCCTGGCTTCCCAATCGCTACTGTCGCTACGGGAATTCCCGCCGGCATCTGCACGGTGGCCAGCAACGCGTCCATCCCCTGCAATGACGTCGAAGGAATGGGCACGCCAATTACCGGCAAAGTCGTATGTGCCGCAATGACACCCGCTAAATGCGCCGCCCCGCCTGCTCCAGCGATGATTACACGGATCCCGCGCACTGCCGCCTTGCGCGCAAAGTCGGCCGTCCGGTCTGGCGAGCGATGCGCCGACGTCACATCCATCTCATACGCGATGCCAAACTCCTCCAACGCCCTCCCGGCCTCGCGCATGATTTCCAGATCCGAATCGCTGCCCATGACAATCGACACTTGTGGTTTGCTCATAGTTGTTTGTTCAGCGCCCTCGCCCCGATATCCTTTCGATAGTGCATTCCTTCAAATCCAATCTTGCCAACCGCGTTATACGCCCGCCGCAGCGCAATTTGCAGATCCGGTCCGCGAGCTGTAACCCCCAAGACGCGTCCCCCCGCCGTGTAGAATCCGCCGTCACGATTTGTGGTTCCAGCGTGAAAAACCTTAACGCCCTCCACCGCGTCCGCCTCTTCCAAGCCTAGAATCTTCTTTCCAGTCTCATACGTTCCCGGATACCCGCCCGAAGCTAGCACCACGCAAACCGCGGCATCGCTCAACCACTTAAAATCCCCGTCGCTCGCCCTGCCCTCAATCGACGCCTCCATCGCATCGACCAAATCCGATTCGAGCCGCATCAAAATCGGCTGCGTCTCGGGATCGCCAAAACGGCAATTAAACTCCAGCACCATCGGACCGCGCGCCGTCATCATCAATCCGCAGTAAAGGATGCCGCGAAACTCCTTCCCCTCGTCGCGCATGCCGGCCACCACTGGCCGCGCCACGTGGGCCAGGAGCCAGTCACGCATCTGGTCGTCGAGGATCGCCGGCGTCGAATACGCGCCCATCCCACCGGTGTTCGGCCCCGTATCGCCGTCGCCCACGCGCTTGTGATCCTGCGCCGCTACCAGCGGAGCTACGCGTTCGCCATCGCTCATCACCAGAAACGATAGTTCCTCGCCTTCCAGGAATTCTTCCAGGACGACGCGCTCGCCCGCCTCGCCCAACATCTTGCCGCTGAGCATTTCCAACGCAACTTCCGTCGCCTCGGCTTTGGTCTTGGCGATGACAACGCCTTTGCCTGCCGCCAACCCGTCCGCCTTCACCACAATCGGAACAGAAAAATGCTTCAGCGCCTCATGCACTTCTTCCGCGGCTGCACAAATCGCATAGTGTGCCGTCGGAATCTGGTACCGCTGCATGAACTGCTTGGCAAAACTCTTGCTCGATTCCAGCTGCGCCGCAGCCTGCGTCGGCCCAAAAATCCTCCACCCACGCCGCTGGAACTCGTCCACCACCCCCACCGTCAGGGCCAGCTCCGGACCTACGACGGTTAAATCCGGCCGCAACCGCTGCACTAGCGCGACCATCGACTCCAGACTCCGCAAGTCGACCGCCGCACATTCAGCGTCCTCTTCCATCCCGCCATTCCCCGGTGCGCAATACAACTTCGTCACCCGCGGCGAGGCGCGCAGCTTCCACACCAACGCGTGCTCGCGACCGCCACTGCCCAGGACGAGAACCTTCATAGATGAATGACAAGGTTAGGATCAGGTCTCGTTGATGTCAAACGAAACGGTGCTTCGCTGGGAAACACGGGCGTCCCCGCACGTCGAGGCAGAAATTAGTCTGTGTACGCCAACAACCTCCCCACTACCTCCCAACACCGCCGGTCCTTCACCATCCACGCATGCAACCATACCACCAGCCGAAACTCCTCCCCCACACCCAACCGCGAACTTCCTGCCGGAACGATCATCAAGTCCAGCGGCGTCCAAATCGATGCAACCCGCACCCGTTCCAAATTCCGGATATCCCGATCTAAATCGGTTAGAAACGCACTCCCCGGACGCATCTGCTTCGATCCCGCGTTTCCCGCCGTGTACGCCCAATACGTTCCCCGATGCGGCGCCGAAATCGTAATCAGCCGCCCCACCCGCTCCACGCCGCCAAGCCTCTGCACGTAGTACCGGCTCACCAACCCACCCATGCTGAAGCCGATCAAGTCAAACCATTCTCCCGGCGCCAAGTTCTGCTCCACGAACCCACGCAATTGCTCAGCCAGTTTGTTCAATCCAACGGCCCCATCGCTCGGTGTCAGATCTACCGCCAGAGCCCGAAAGCCGCGACCTTCCAGCCATCTCGCCATCCGGGCGAACACTCGCGACGTGTCCCAGATACCGTGGACCAGCACCACAACACGCGAGTTCGGAGCGTTGGACTTCATATCGCAAAGAACTTGATTGACTATGGTTCAGGCGTTAGACTGATGACCTTATGCTTCTGCAGCGCCAATGCCGTGCAGCTCCGAAACGCAAGTCTCAGGGCTCCCCCCAAGACTCATCGTCGCACACCGCACACAACCCCCTCCATAATCCGCTGGAAGACCTCCGCTTCATCCGCGAAACCATCGAACGCTCGAGTGCTTTCACGGCTGTCCCCGGCTGGGGACAAGTCATCCTTGGCGTTACCGCGCTAGCCGCCGCCCCTATCGCCGCTCGCCAGACGACGCCATTCGGCTGGATTGCCATTTGGCTCGTCGAAGCCGGCTTGGCCGTCGCCATCGCCAGCGCGGCCATGAACCACAAATCGCAGCGACTTGGTGTTCCTCTCATCAGCGGCCCCGCGCGCAAATTCGCCCTGGGCTTTCTCCCCCCGCTAGCTGTCGGCGGAGTCGTCACTGTCATCCTCTGCAGCGCCGGCCTCACCACGATGCTCCCCGGCATCTGGGCGCTAGTCTACGGTGCCGCCGTCATCACCGGAGGCGTGTTCTCCGTCCCGCTCGTCCCCATGATGGGAGCTTGCTTCATGGCCGCGGGCTGTCTCGGACTACCTTTTCCGCGAGCAGGCAATTTCATGATGGCGGCCACCTTCGGCGGCCTCCATATTCTTTTTGGATACGTGATTGCGAGGAAGCACGGTGGCTAGGCCGAAGCTCCTCCCGCGCAAACTAGTTCGCCAGCCTCAAGCCGCGCAAGCGCCCCACCGCGACGCCATTCCCGAGTTCGACCGCGTCATCCACGAGCGGCTTCGCCTCGGCATCGTCAGCGCTCTCGCTGTCAACGACTCCCTCAGCTTCTCCGATCTCAAGCGCCTGCTTGACACCACCGACGGCAACCTCAGCGTGCACGCCCGCAAGCTTGAGGACGCCCGCTACATCGTTTGCCACAAACGCTTCGAGGGCCGCGTTCCCAGGACGGAATACAAGCTCACCGCCCCGGGCCGGAAAGCCCTCGAAACTTATCTCGCCGAAATGGAAATGTTTATTCAGCGCTCCCGTGAACAGCAGCCCCGCCGCTAGACTTTCGCGCTGAAACGCCCTTCTGCTCCTTCACCCAGCCGTGAATCCGCTCCGACAGCACATCCAACGGCAATGCCCCCGCACCCAGCACTTCATCATGAAATCCACGTAGATCAAACTTCTCGCCCAACTCGTCTTCCGCATACTGGCGCAGCTTCAGGATTTCCAGTTGCCCAATCTTGTACCCCAAAGCCTGCGCCGGCCATCCCATGTAGCGGTTCGTCTCGCTCTGCACTTCGGGCTCGGCGATCGCCGAGTGGTCATGGAAAAAGTCTACAACCTGCTGCCGCGTCCAATGCTTGGCATGGAAACCCGTATCGACCACCAGTCGAATCGCCCGCAGCATGTCATCCTGCAAATGGCCATAGTAGCTGTACGGATCCTGGAAAAATCCAACTTCCTTTCCCAGCCGCTCCGAATATAGCGCCCAGCCTTCCGTATACGCCGTGTAGTACTCGTTCTGACGATACGACGGCAGCTCGGGCAACTCCTGCGCAATCGCCAGCTGCATATGATGTCCGGGCACTCCCTCGTGGTACGCCGTCGTTTCCACATCCAGAAGTAACTGTTTCTCAGCCTCTCCCGTATTCACCATCACGTGCGCTGGCCGCGATCCATCCTGCGCCGCCGGGTTGTAATGCGTCGATGCATCCTTCTCGTTGAACTCCTCAATCGGCATGATTTCTACCTTCGCCTTCGGCATGCGACCAAACATGTCGGGGAGTTTGGTATACATCTGATCGGTGTACTTCCGGTAGAGATCCAGAATCTGCTCCCGCGAATGCGCGTGCAGTTTCGGATCGGCGGTGATTGCCGCATTGAAGCTCTTCAAATCCTTGAATCCCAACTGCTGCGCCACGCCCAGCATTCGCCCTTCAATTTCCTTCACCTGCGCCAGGCCGATCTGGTGAATCTCTTCCGCCGACAAATTCGTGGTCGTGCTCTCTTTGATTCGAAAGTTATACCGCGCTACGCCTTCCGGCAGGGCCCAGATGCCGGGATCCAGTCGGCCCTTCGGCGCGTAGTCATTTTTCACAAACGCAGTGAACTTTAGATACGCTGGCAGCACATCCTCGCGAATCGCGGCCAAACCCGCTTCGCGCAACCGCTTCTGATCCGCAGCGGAAATCGACTCCGGAACCTTCGCAAACGGCCCGGCGAAAGGACAGTCTTCTGGCTTCTGCGCGCCGATCCCGCCCGCCTGATCCACAACTTTTTCCAGCAAGAGCTTCGGAGGCATCAGACCCTCGGCCATGCCCTTGCGCATCTGCACCACGGTCTCGTCGAAGACCCGGGGCATCTGCTTCAGTCGCGCAATGTAATCCTCGTAATCTTTAACGTTCGTAAAAGCCAGCAACGAGACCAACTGCGGCAAATCGATATGAGGCCCGCTATTCTGCGACACGGGCATCTCCCAGCTCTTGAACCGCGCGCCTTCCAGTTGCATCCGCAGATCGCGGACCATTAATGCTTTGTTCAAAACCTCCTGTTCAGGAAACCCCGTTGTGTCCACCGCGTCGAATTTCGCCAAATCCATCTTCGCGCGCGCCAGGTCGTCATCAATCGCCTTTTGTGAGCCGTCCGACAGCTTGTCGTTCCAGCGCTTGTCGCCCAGAATTGACGCATACTCCGGCGAGGTCCGCATGGTGTATTCCCACCGTTCGGCCAACAAATCGTTTAGTGCTTTACGCTGCGACGCGACATCGGCCGGAGCGGCAACCATTGCAAGCGGGAAGCAAAAAAGCGCAAGGAGAAAGGTAACTGCACGATGCATAGAAGGCTCCTGGTAGTTCTTTCTAAAAGCAAGACACGTTTCGTGCGGATGAACACCCGACAATAGCTAACCCTGTTTCGACGCGAGCCCAGCCCAGTGGTTACCAAGTTTCACCACTACCACGATACGCACTGGCCAAGAAAGAAGTTCACGCCTGCCTACCGCTTCAGCAAATCGACCGGCGCGTGAACATCGTGCACTCGGAAATACCCCGCCAACGCCGGATGCTTCCGGGCGACGGCTTCGTACATGCCATAAGCCACGCGACGGTACGAAGTGTGCCCAGCGGGAGTCGTGCGAAGCTCGGAAATGTATACCGCCTCGGCAAAATCCATTTTGAAAAGCGTTCTCTTGCGGAATGCCAACGGAATGGCGTATTGCGCCGACTCGGCTGCTTCCGCCGCACCACCTTGAGCGATCTTTTCCACGGCGTTCCGTGCGCGCTGCATCGTCGCAAGGTATCGACTGGTAAGCCCAGCGGCGTCGAGTTCTTCGGGCGCATCCCATCCATGCGCGGTGGTGAAGTCCTGGATAATTTGCGTGCAACGTCGATGCCGGTGCATGTCGCGGAAGCCGCCAATGTCCATCAGGATGTCGAAGCGAAATCGCTGCCCGGCTGAGTAGGCGCGGAGGAGTTCGTCGTGCTTGCCGCGATGGCGCAAGCCAAGATCGATGATCTCGCGGCGGCGCGCATCTCCCGCTGCTTCTACTGCCTCACGAATCTGGCGGTAGGGGTAGTGGCAGTGTTCGTAGAGCAGGGTGGCGGCGAGTTCGATCTCGACGGGATCGCCGTCGAGAAGATCGACTAGTTCGGCCTGGGCGATGGGCGCGCCCTTCATGAACTCGCCGGCGGCCCGGCGCAGCTCGCGGCGTGTTTCCATTTCGTAGGCATTCGGATCGGCATACTTCATGAGCGTGGGCGCGACTCGGACGTCCTTGAGGAGTTCCCGCGCGGCACGCTCCCCAAGTTCGGCATTTACTTCGCGAATCTTCTCCACCAGCTCACGTTGCGAGTCGTGATTCACATTGTAGGCCGGCTCCAATGCTGCTTTCTTGAGCAACTCGCCCAGCCGGCGCACTTCCGCATGGGTATGCGAGAGCAAGTGCGAGACCTGGGATTCCAGCGTGCGCGCGTTGACGATTTCTCCCAATGAAGTGTTGGTAGCGAGCGGTAACAAGTAGCGTGAAATGTCGAAAGCGCGGGCGCGCAGAGTCCGCTCGTAGGCGTCCTGCTTCATTTCGTCCGGACGGGGCGTCCGGCTCATCAGGTGCTGGAACATCTGTTCCGAAAGCACTTCGTACTCTGCAAAAAGGAAATCCACCGTTTCCTGATACAGCATGCGCGCATCGTCATCTGCAAACTGCGGCGTGAAATAGCCACCCTTGCGGAAGTCTTGATATCGAGTAGAGCGCTCCTGCCCATCCCAACGCTGCTCGTCCGCAAGGGCAATCGCGGCAAGCATGGAGAGTCGCTCTATCGCCAAGACTATGTGGGCAAGATCCGCAATCGACCGATGACCGTACTGAAAATAAAACGTGTTGAGAAACTTCTCCGCCTTTTGCGAGCTGATCTCGCGCAAGGACTCCTTCATCGAGAGCGCCGAGCGCGAGTACTTAGCCATCGCGTAGGCCTGCACTTCGGGTTCGGCTCCGTGGATGGCAAAAACTTCGACGGCTGGTTCCGGGACGGCTGCTTCGGATTTGGAGAAGTCAGGCATTGCTGGGGTATGGGTAGCGTGCGGAGTTGCAGGGGTGGTCGGTGACATGGGAACCCTCATGGTACCGGGAAAAGCCGACCTCCGAAAGGCGCGCCATGGCGCATAACCATTGCGTCTTTTCCTTTTGGCGGGAATCCTATATAAACGTAAGGTTACTTCCTACAGTATGCGATCCTATCTCTTTGTTTTAGCCTTTGTTTTGTTGAGTTTGAAAGGGTTTGTCCTGGGCCAGGCTCCAAGTCCAGCAGTACTGGTACCGGAGGTTTTGTCCTCCGACGACTTGGCCACGATGGACAGTATCCTGGGTTCGATCCTCTCGTCCGAGGATTCTCTCCCGCCACAGGTCACGCCGCCGACGGTCCTGCCGGTGATGTCGCCCGAACTCGCTCTGCAAACTTATCAGTCGCGCGCGGCCCAGCAGGCCACGAGCCTAACATCCTACACTTCCACCAGCGTCATTCACGCCGAGCTTCCCGAAAGCAAGCAGCAAGGCGAATACGAGGTTAAACGGCAGTATTCCGCGCCGAAATCTCTGCTTTTTACGGCGCTGCATTTCACGGGCGACACATTCGTAAAAGCTAACGTGATAACCCGCCTTATGCAGTCGGAAGTCGAGCATGTTCAGAAGGACGACTCGTCGCTGATGGCGTTCACGGCGGCGAACTATAAGTTCTCTTATAAGGGCATGCATAGCGTCGAGGGACGCACGCTGCATGAATTTCAGGTGAAGCCGCGGCGGAAACGCGTCGGGCTGCTCAAGGGCAATCTTTACCTCGACGCCTATACAGGCAGCCTTGTCCATCTCGAGGGCGTTCCGGCAAAATCTCCGTCGGTGTTTCTGTCGAAGATTCACTTAAGCCAGGACTTTGCGGATTTCGGATCGTTCACCCTGCCAGTTCATCTGCACTCGGAAGCCAAGGCCAGCATCGTTGGGCGCACGATTGTGGACGTGTACCAGCGCGACTATCAGGTAGTGCCGGGAGCGACACAGACGGCGCAAGTGGCTGGGTCCGAGTAAAGTGCGAAGTCTCGCGAACTTGCCATCCTCGTTATAATCCTCCGCAGTTATCTCAAGGAGGCTCGGAATGACTCTGTCTGGACGCGTCGCTTTGGTTACGGGTGCGTCACAAGGAATAGGGCGGGCGTGTGCGCTACGTCTGGCAAAATCAGGGGCGGCGGTGGCGGTGGCCGCACGTAACCGGGAAAAGCTCGACGAGGTCGTGCGCGAAATTACTGCGGCTGGCGGGCAGGCGGCGGCGTTTGTGCTCGATGTTGCAGACGAGGAACAGATCAAGGCGGTGTTCAAGGCGGCCATTGCGCAATTTGGCAAGGTCGACATCCTGGTCAACAACGCCGGCATCACGCGCGACCAATTGGTCATGCGCATGAAACGCGCGGATTGGGATGCTGTCATTCAGACGAACCTGACATCTGCTTATCTTTGCACGCAGCAGGTGACCAGTTCCATGCTCAAGCAGCGTTGGGGGCGCATCATTAATATTGCCAGTGTGTTTGGACAGATGGGCCAAGCGGGGCAGGCCAACTACGCGGCGTCGAAGGCAGGGTTGATTGGGTTGACCATGGCAATCGCACGCGAACTGGCTTCGCGGAGCATTACTTGCAACGCGGTCGCGCCCGGGTTTATCGAGACGGCGATGACCGAGGTGCTGAGCGGGGAGTTCAAAGAGGGCGCGCTCAAGATGATTCCTTTGGGGCGCACGGGAACCTCCGAGGAAGTCGCCCACGCCGTTGCGTTTCTCGCCTCGGAAGAGGCTGCCTATATTACCGGGCACGTGCTCAACGTGAACGGTGGGTTGCTGATGGGGTAAGGCCAGCCTTCGAGTACTTCGTTCGCGGGCGAGAACGCCCGCGCCACACAAGCCCGTCATTTAGAATCTAACTTGATGAGTGCTGGCGTGTCCCTCCTGGAGAAACTCAATCCGCAGCAGCGTGAAGCGGTGGAAACCGCCGAGGGTCCGGTGCTGATCCTGGCCGGAGCGGGGAGCGGGAAGACGCGCGTCATTACCTACCGGATTGCCCACTTGATTGAGGCGATGGGCGTGATGCCGGAGTCGATTTTGGCGGTTACGTTCACCAATAAAGCTGCGGCGGAGATGGGCGAACGCGTTGCGAAGTTGACGGGTGGGATGTCGATTGCCAAGCCCGTGCTGGCGACCTTTCACTCGTTCTGCGTGCGGGTGTTGCGGCGGGATATCGAGCATTTGCGGATCACCTCGGCTACGGGGACGCCGATTGGGCACAGCAAGAGCTTTGTTATTTATGACGAGAACGATCAGCAGTCTCTGGTGAAAGCCGCGATGCGGCGCCTCGGCGTCGATGACAAACAGCTCACGCCTCGCAACGTGCTGGGGCGGATTTCCTGGGCGAAGAACCACATGCTCGATCCGCAAGAGGTTTACCTCAACTCGAATGATCCTAAGACGGAACGAATCGCGCACATATACGAGATTTACCGGAAAGAGCTGCTGAAGGCGAACGCCCTCGACTTCGATGATCTCCTGCTCGAAACCGTGCGCCTGCTGAAGTCGGTATCCGAGGTTCGCGATTACTACAACCGGCGCTTTCGTTATGTGCTTGTGGATGAGTATCAGGATACGAACCGTCCCCAGTATGAGTTGATGCGGCTGCTGGGGCAGAGCCACCAGAATGTGTGCGCTGTCGGAGATGAAGATCAGTCGATCTATTCCTGGCGGGGCGCTGATATTCGCAACATTCTGGAATTTGAGGAAGATTTTCCTAATGCCAAGATTATCCGCCTGGAGCAGAACTACCGCTCCACGCAAAACATCCTGGAAGCGGCCTCGGCGGTGGTGGCGAACAACATCAAACGCAAGGGTAAGAATCTGTGGACGTCGCGGCAAGGCGGGGCCAAGATTGCCTTCTACGAAGCTCCGGATGCGGAGAACGAGGCTTTGTTCGTGGCCGACCGGCTGGCGAAGTATTTGCGCGAGGCTGGGCATGAAGGCAATGCGCGCGCGGCCGTACTGTACCGGCTGAACTCGCAGTCCCGGTTGTTTGAAGAGGCGCTACGGCGCTATCAATTGAAATACCACGTGGTCGGCGGGTTATCGTTTTATGAGCGCATGGAGATCAAGGACATGATCTCCTACCTCAAGGTAATCCAGAATCCGGACGACACGATTTCGCTGCTGCGGGTGATCAACACGCCGGCGCGCGGGATTGGCAAGACAACGCTAGAGACTTTGGAGCGGCTGGCGCTGGAAACGGGCCTTTCGATGTGGGGCGCAGCGCGGGAAGCGGTTCGGCGTGAGTTGCTGCCGCCGCGAGCGCTGGCGGCGTTGAAGTGCTTTCAGGACTTGATCGAAGATGCGCGCGCATTGTTGCAGGGCAACTACGTCGAGCGCATGGAGATGACCGTTGAACCATCCTCGGATGCGGATAGTGTGGACCTGGCGGAAGATGAGGCCGCGGCGTTCGATCCGATGGCGTTCGATTTCGGCAGCGACGATGACGGCCATCACTTTCCGGCGGCGGGAGACATGGCGGCCAACGCTTCGGAGCCCGAACTCTCCGGCGCGAATAGCCCCGACGCTGTCATCCCGGCGGTTGGCGCGGCGGAGTTGCTGAAGTTCTTGATTGACCGTACTGGCTACATCAAGCAACTGGAAGACGAAGATTCTCCCGAGTCACAAAGCCGAATCGATAACCTCCGCGAGCTGGTCAACGCCGCTCTCGACGCTAAAGACCGCGGCGAGACGCTAGACCAATTCCTGGATCACGCAGCGTTGGTCGCAGATGCAGACCAGTACGACGAGCGCTCGGCGATCACGCTCATGACACTCCACGCCGCGAAGGGTCTCGAGTTTCCTCTTGTCTTCTTGTGCGGGCTCGAAGAAGGTTTGTTCCCGCATTCGCGAACCTTGCTGGCGCCTGATGACATTGAAGAGGAACGGCGTCTGTGCTACGTCGGCATGACACGTGCCATGGATACGCTGGTGCTGACGCGAGCGCGATACCGTCGTCGCTGGGGTACAGACATGCCGGAGGCTAGCGTCCCCTCGCGGTTCCTGGAAGAAGTCCCCGCTGCATTGCTCGAGGATATTTCCGGGCCTCGATCGCAAACAGCTTCGTCTCGCAGCACTCGAAACGCTGCCCGCTACGAATCGGAGTCTCCGCACTATTCGTATGAAGACGAAGACCAGAGCGCGGATTCATCCGAATCGGCGAGCGACAGCGGCAAGAAAAAAAGCAGCTACACCGGCCCCGCCCACAACTCCATTGGTAATATCGCGGAGTTCTTTGCGTCGCGCGGGAAGAAGTTCAGCGTTCCCAAGATGACGGAACCGGAGCCGCTGGCGAGGACTTCCTTCAAGCCCGGCCAGCACGTTCGTCATCCGAAATACGGCGAAGGGATCGTCTACCGGCGAGAAGGCGAGGGTAGTGACGCCAAGATTACTGTACAATTTCAAGGCTTCGGTTTGAAAAAGCTGGTAGAGAAGTATGCCCAGCTGGAACGGTCGTAGCGGCACTAATATCCGAACCACGAGAGGACTATGGCAAATACAAAGAAGCTGGAAAAAGACGAACGCAAGAAGGCCAAGCGCACGGCACGCAAGAAAGCCAAGACCGAGAAGCCGCTGAAACCGCGCGACTATCCGCGCGGCAGCAAGAAGCCGAAGACCAAGAAGCTGGCTCGCGGTACCTCGAAGCGCTAGAAGGAGAACCCCGCCACGATGGGCAGCTGCACTGTCGCTCTGCGTGGCGGGGATTCGTTTTGCGTGTTAGGCTTGGCGGGTTTCGTGGTGAGGAATTCATTTCGACCTGAAGGGGCGCTTCTCTGGGCAACCAACTTTTTGCCTGCAAGTCCATCGACAAGCTGATTACGGATTGCGAAGAGCCGGACCGGCAGCTTAAAAGGACCCTTGGTCCGGTCTCTCTCACGGCGTTGGGAATCGGAGCGGTTATTGGCTCCGGAATCTTTACCGTAATCGGCACGGCCATCGCCGGACAGAAGTTTGATACCTCTTCCATCCTGAACGCACCCCTCCTCGATTACCTCATTCACCACACGGCGACATTGGGACGCCCGGGTGCCGGTCCCGGGCTGGCGATTTCTTTGGTGCTGGTGGCGCTAGTGTGCGCGTTCACTGCGCTGTGCTATGCCGAACTAGCCTCGATGATCCCGATTGCCGGTAGTGCCTATACCTACACCTACGCCACCATGGGCGAACTGATCGCTTGGATCATCGGTTGGGATCTGATTTTGGAATACGCCGTCAGCAACATGGCAGTTAGCGTGGGGTTTGCTGCTCACCTCGTAGACATGTTCGATTGGTTTGGGTTGCATCCTGCGTTGCGATGGATTTCTCCGGCATATTTGCCGGGAGGGTTGACCGACCTGAAGGGAAACGTGCTCTATAGCTCGGGTTGGCATTTCGGCTTCAACTTCCCAGCGTTTCTGGTAGTCATGATCCTGACGGTGGTGTTAGTTCGCGGCATACGCGAGTCGGCGAAGGCCAACAACACCATGGTCATCCTTAAGATCGCCGCCATTCTCGCTTTCGTAATCGCGGGCGCTCATTACGTGAACCCCGGTCACTGGCATCCGTTCGCACCAAACGGTTGGTCAGGAATTCTCACCGGCGGTTCGATCATCTTTTTTACATACATCGGCTTCGACTCCGTTTCGACTGCCGCAGAAGAGGCCAAGAATCCGCAGCGCGATCTGCCGATCGGCATTATCGCGACCCTGGTGGTCTGCACGCTGCTGTATCTTTCTGTGGCAGTGGTTTTGACTGGGATTGTGCCCTGGCAGAGTTTGATCGATGATGCCGCGCCTGTCGTCAACAGTTTGAAGAAGCTTTCAATCGCCCATGGCTCGAGCACGCTGAACTGGGTCCGGCTCGCGGTCCTGTTTGGCGCGATGATGGGGATGATTTCCTCGCTTCTGGTGTTCCAGCTCGGCCAGGCGCGCGTGTGGTTTGCGATGTCGCGCGATGGCTTGATGCCCAAGTTGTTCGGCAAAGTGCATCCCAGGTTTCGCACTCCGGCGACGGCGACCTGGATCGCCGGTTTTGTCGTCGGCGTCCCGGCAGGTGTGCTGGATATCGGCACGCTCGCCGATCTTTCGAATATCGGAACGCTCTTCGCGTTCGTTCTGGTCTCTGTCGGCGTAATGATCCTGCGGGTGCGTGACCCCGAGCGCCGCCGCGGCTTTCGTGCCCCGGGCGGAATGATGGCGCCGATTCTGAGCGTCGCCTTCTGCGTGTTGCTCATGTCGGGATTGCCGATCCTTACGTGGATCCGGTTTTTTGTCTGGCTGTTCATCGGGCTGGCCATCTACTACTTCTACAGCCGCCACCGCAGCGAATTCGCTCCCCAGGCCAAGCGCTAAATATGGAGACCGAACAGACTCTGAAGTTGGAGCGGACCAAGCAGCGCGTGCAAGCCACGGACGTGGATATGTCCGGTTCCACGTTCACCGATGTGAATCTCTCCGCTGCCACATTCGAAGATGTAATCCTCGCTGGGACCTCCATTACCGATGCCAATCTCTCCGGCGTTCGTATCCAGCAAGCGAACCTGACCGGGGCATCCGTTGTCGACAGCTTGACGGATGGCATGACGATTGAAGGGATCGCCGTGGCGGATCTGATCGCCGCCTACCGGGCCGCGAAGCCGAAGAGCACATAGCCGGATTTCCGCGACGCGGGAAGGCTCGGGTCCGGTAAGATCGGGTTGTGACGCAATCGGTTCCCAGTACGTTTCTTCGCGCTCTTCCCAAAGCGGAGCTGCACCTGCATCTGGAAGGTGCGGTTGAGCCGGCAACGCTGCTCGAGTTGCGCCTGCGGCACGGCATGGTCGATGCCAACTTAGCCTCGTGCGAGGCCCTCTACCGATACACAGATTTTCAGGCTTTCCTCATGGCCTTCAAGGCCGTGACCGAACACCTGCGTACGGCGGAAGACTACGAACTCATCACCTATCGCATGATGGAGCGCTTGCAGTCGGAGAATGTGCTGCACGCAGAGGTGTTTGTGTCGGTGGGGGTGTGCCTGTGGCGTTCGCAGGATTTTGCGCCACTGTTCGAAGGGATGGAGCGTGGGCGCGAGCGCGGCAGGCGGGACTTTGGGGTCTCACTACTCTGGATTTTTGACGCTGTCCGCCAGTTTGGAGCTGAACCCGCGCAGCGTGTCGCGGAGTTAGCGGTGCAGTATCGGGATAGGAACGTGATTGCGTTTGGGATTGGTGGCGATGAAAGCCGGGGCGCGCCGGAATTATTTCGCGATGTCTACGCCTTTGCCGCAACCCACGGATTGCACCGGACGGCTCACGCCGGGGAGACGACTTCGCCGGAGTCCATTTGGGGCGCGTTGAATTTAGGAGCGGAGCGTCTGGGCCATGGGCTGAGCGCGGCACAAGACCCCGAGCTTCTGGAAGAACTCGCTCATCGGCAAATTCCAGTGGAGATCTGCATCACCAGCAACGTCCTCACTGGAGCCTGCCCCAAGCTCGAGGATCATCCCGTGCGGCGTTACTTCGATAAGGGATTGATGCTGACCCTGAACACGGATGATCCTGCGATGTTTCGGACGTCGCTGAGCCGGGAGTATGCCATCGCGCAGAAGACTTTTGGGTTTACAGAAGAGCAGTTGCGGGAGCTCGCGCGCAATTCCTTTGAAGCCTCGTTTCTCGATGCGGAACGAAAAGTGAAAATGCTGGATCTATTCGACGCGAAGGCGGCGACGGTTCGGTAACGCATGGCACAGCACATCGGCATCGTAGCTTGCAGCGGGGAGGGCGCGGCCCTTTGTTACCAGACGATTTGTCTCGAAGGCTCCGAACGCATGGGCCCGCACAATCACCCGGAAGTTTCCCTGCACAACCATCCGCTGGCCGAATATATGAAGTTCATCACCCGCGACGACTGGGCGGGTGTAGCCGAGTTGATGATGTCGTCAGCGGAAAAGCTCGCGCGGACAGGGGCTGATTTTCTGATTTGTCCGGATAATACGATCCATCAGGCGTTCGATCTCGTTGCTCACCGTTCGCCGCGGCCGTGGTTGCACATTGCCCAGGTGGTCGCGGGCGAGGCGAAGCGGCAGGGATTCCATCGCGTTGGTGTTCTCGGCACGAAGTACTTAATGGAAGGCCCGGTGTACCCGGAGCGTCTGCAAGCGGCTGGTCTGCTGCATGGCACTCCCAGCGCGCCCGAGCGCGAGCGCATCAATCAAATCATTTTTGACGAGTTGGTGTATGGAAAATTTCTTCCGCAATCGTTGGCGTATTTTACTGAAGTGATCCGGCGGCTGAAAGACGAAGCCTGCGATGTCGTTGCACTGGCCTGCACGGAGATTCCCCTGCTGGTTCCGGCCGAGGTCTCGCCGCTCCCCGTGCTGGACTCGACGCGGCTGCTGGCGCGAGCCGCCCTACGGAAGGCGATTGAGGACTAGGTTGCTCGCTCACCAGCTGAAGTATTCGGTGCTCTCTGGAAAATTTGCCGTTTGCCGCATGGCGCCGGGAACGACAATTCCAGAATGGGTGACTTCGTCGAAGTTCTTCTCGATCACAAGGAGCGCCGACGAGCTTTCGGTTGTTTGCGACGAAGAGTGTGTTCCTGCGGGAGTCCGGTCAGAAGCTGGTTGGGCCTGCATCCACTTGCACGGCCCGTTTCCGTTTCAGATGACGGGTGTTCTGGCGGCGATTCTGAACCCACTCGCGGCTGCGAACATCGGCATCTTTGCCGTTTCCACCTTCGATACAGACTACATCTTGATCAAGTCAGACGAGGTTCAGGCCGCCGAGCAGGCGCTGAGTGCTGCCGGACACGAGCGAGTCGCTTAACCTATTTCGGTGATGTAACCGCCTTCAGGAAGCGATAGTAAAAATCCACTCCAGCATAAAATGATTCGACGCCGATGCGTTCGTCTTTTCCGTGAGCGCGCACGTCGTCGCGATCGAGGGCAAGACCCGAAACCCCGTACCCGGGCATGCCAGCAGCGCTTGTGTAGACCTCATCCGAAGCTCCCGTAGCCATGGTTGGGATTACCGGTGCGCCGGGCCACATGTCTGCCGCAATTTTGTCTAGCGTTTCAAAAACCTCCGGACGTAACGATGGGGGAGCGAAAGCTTGCCGCTCGGAGCCGCGGTCGGTTACCTCGCCAATGGCCCCGATGTATTTCACCTCAATCTTGGGATCGTTGAATGCATGTACCAGTTCCTGGCGGATCTCTTCGGCGTTGTGGCCCGGAACAATCCGGCAATTGACGGTGGCCTGCGCGCGCTGCGGCAGGGCGTTGTTCGCGTGGCCGGCGTCGAGGCGCGTGGCCACACAAGTCGTGTGCAGGGTGGAGTTGTCCTGAGGGTCTTCGGAAAGCCGCGCGATCGCCGCCTGGTCTGGCGGAGTCTTTAGGATCGCCTTCATATCCCCGGCGCGCTGCCCGCCGACTACCTTCGACATCCGCTCGTAGTAGGCCTGCGTCACATTGTTCAGCTCAAAAGCAAATTGATAGTGCGCCAGCCGCGCGAGCCCTTCCGCCAGGTGATAGATCGCATTGTCCGGGCGGGGCAGGGAACTGTGGCCTCCGGGATTGGTGACCAGCAGGCGATAGTCGGCGTAGAGCTTCTCGGTCGCATCGACCGAGACCATGGTTGGCTTGCCTTGGTTGGTCTCCACGCCGCCGCCGTCGTGATTAAGAACGAACTCAGCGTCGACGAGATCGCGGTGGTTCTTAATCAGCCAGTCGACGCCGTTGGATTTCCCACCCTCTTCATCCGCCGTAAGGGCGAGAATAATGTCGCGGTCCGGCTGGAACCCCTCTTTCTTCATGCGGATGAGGGTCGTAACCATCACGGCATCGCCGCCCTTCATATCCTGTGTGCCCCGCCCGTAGTAGAAACCGTCTTTCTCGACAAACTGGAACGGATCGGTCGTCCAGTCTTCGCGCCGCGCTTCGACGACGTCGAGATGCCCGATCAGAAGGACAGGCTTGTGATGGCTCGCACCGTGCAGGCGGACGACGAGATTCTTCTTGCGGTCATTCGGCCCGCCCAAGTAGAGGTCGTGCGGAGAAAATCCCGCATCCAGGAAGCGTTTCTGCATGGCTTCCGCCGCGACGGTAACGCTGCCCACGGAGTCGGTGGTATTGATTTCGATGAGTTGTTGGAAGATAGCGTGCGACAGTTGGCGGGTGGCAGCATCGATCTGGGCTTGGGCGGCGAAAGAGAGAAGCAGAAACGCAGCGAGCAGAAAGGTAATGCGAATTCGCAAACGGGGCTCCTCGACGGGTCTAGTCGCGAACCTCCACGGTAAACGCAAGGCGACGGAATGGCAAGGAGCCTGCGACGCACGAATTAAATCGGCTTGCTCTCGATATGCTCGGCGCCAGTGACATTGTTGGGCTTGCCGGAGAAGCTGGCATCCGGATACCAGAATTTCTCCCACTTGCTTCCCACTCTGCGAATGGCGTCATACGAGCCCTCATCCCAGGTAATGTGGGCTTCGCCGTTTACCACAGTCCACGTGCCGTGATGAACGGATCCAATATTTTTCGAAGCGTCACCACTGGCCTCCAACGTGACGTAAAAATCGTCGCCGTTGCCGGTGCCCAACGCCCATTTCCCTAGAAAGTGACCCCGGCTCGGCAAATCGCCAGGTGCCGCAGCTGCGGTGCTTGGCGCTCCCTGGAACTCTATGCGCGCCACGTCGGCCATGGCGAAGCTCTGCTGCTTCCCATTCTTGAGGACGATCACGAGAGTTTGACCCTCGGAAGCCTTTGGACTTGCCGAAAAGGCATACAGCGGAAGGAGCACCCCTAGAAATCCAATCCACAGCACGCCAATTCTCTTTTGCATACGTCCTCCTCGCGGAACGCCTCAAGTGCCAATCCTAAGAGAACGCCCACAAATGTATACGATTGTCCTCCCGGGATTGTTCCCTGTTCTGTGAGTCTGGCTTTGGAAGCCTTCGTCCGCCAGCCTCCTGAGCCTACCACTCACCCTCGGAAACGCGCCGAACACTGTTGCGAATGTTGCACTTAGGGGGCATTCTGTGTTGCCATAAGAGTAATCGGAAAAACTATGCCTGCCCCGTCCAAACTCGGCCGCCGCATGAGAAGCTTGGTCCGCGAAGCCCGCGGCCTGCGCGCCGTGGCCAAGGCGGTTGTTTCCACCCAGCACCCGTTGCTGGCCCACATCATCCCCATGCGCCGCTGCAATTTGGCCTGCACGTACTGCAACGAATTCGACGATGTCTCCAGCCCAGTCGCGCTGGACACCATGTTCCGCCGCATCGACAAGCTGGGCGAGCTGGGGACGTCCGTCATCACGATCAGCGGCGGCGAGCCTCTGCTGCACCCGGAACTTGATGATGTCATCGGACGTATTCGGAAGAACGGCGCCATCGCGGGCATGATCACCAACGGATATCTCCTCGTCGCCGAGCGCATCCAGCGCCTGAATGCCGCCGGCCTCGAATGGCTGCAGATCAGCATCGACAACGTCATGCCGGATGACGTCTCGAAGAAAAGTCTGAAAGTTCTCGACAAGAAGCTCCAGCTTCTTGCCGAACATGCCACCTTCCACGTAAATATCAACTCCGTAGTCGGCGGCGGCGTGAACAATCCGCAGGATGCGTTGACCATCGGCAAGCGCGCCATCGAGTTAGGGTTCACGTCCACCGTGGGGATTATTCACGATGGCAGCGGCCAATTGAAGCCTCTGGGCGAGGATGAAAAACGCGTCTACGGCGAGATGAAGGCCCTCGGCAAACGCAGCTTCACGCGCGTAAATGCTTTTCAGGACAACATCGCTTTAGGCCAGCCCAATGACTGGCGCTGTCGCGCTGGCTCGCGCTACCTCTACATCTGTGAGGATGGCTTAGTTCACTACTGCTCGCAACAGCGGGGCTATCCGGGCGTTCCGTTGGAGGAATACACCAAAGCCGACCTGCGCCGCGAATACATGACCGAGAAGTCCTGCGCTCCGCAGTGTACCGTCTCCTGCGTGCATCAGGTCTCCATTTTCGACCGCTGGCGCGATCCGCAGATGCCCGCCCCGTTCGTGACAGGTGCGTCAACGGCAGACGCACTCGTCCAGATTAAATAGCAAGTTTGTGTGGCGCGGGCACTCTTGCCCGCGAGGGCTTGGTTTCGCAAGGACTTATTTCTTAGCCGTGGGCGGCAATATCCCATTCAATCGCAAATACATGGCCGCTGCGCTGTAGTGATCCGCCCAGTCGTTGGTCAGCGCAATCGCTGCCCAAGCCCGAGGGGCCGGATCTCCGTGATGGCCCTTGATGGTATCCCCCAACTTTGAATCATCCATCGCAGCAACCGCCTTGCCGCAATACTCAAACGAGTCTTTCAACGCGGCCACCAACTCATCTTTCCCTTCTTTTCCGGTCGGATCCCAAGACTTCGGTGCCGGGAGTTCGGCAAGAAGCGAGCACAAGTTAAAGTTGGATTTCGCAATATGGATGACGAGATGCGCAAAGCTCATCTGCTCCGGCGTAGGGCTGTAGGTGTATTTTGCCGCAGGCATTTCTTCCGCCGAAGCCGTGAGGTTTTTTTGCTGCCGGTCCAGCATTTCCCGCACCACCGTGCTCACCGGATTCTTTGTCTGCTGCGCAAAAGCCGCCTGCGCCCACACTGCCAGTAACAGGATCGCCAAACCAGACCGCATTTTCATAGATGCCCCCGGAGCAGGATACAACACGCCGCAGGGTCACTAAAGCCGCTACCGATGCGTGCCGATAACAGCAGTATGGACCTTGCCGGCATCGCGCTTCAGGGTATCGATCAAGCGCAAGTGCAACTGGAAGCGGCCGCGAGCGGGATTGCCAGTGCGGCAGCACTCTCTCCCGATGCCGCTACCGCCGATCCCGTCAACCTTAGCGCAGAAGTGGTCGCGCTGCTTTCGGCGAAGAACCAGTTTTCGCTCAACCTGGCCGCCTTGAAAGTTGCCGACGAGACGCAGAAAAGCGCCGTCGATCTGCTGGCCTAAGAAACCCCACACGCTTTTCTAAGTTACTGCACCACCTGATTCAGGACGATCGAGGAACTTTGAGCGGAAGCCGAATCCCCACGGTAAAGAGCCGTGATGGTGTGGGTGCCCGCGGCAAACGTGTGCGTCAGAGTCGCCACGCCGCTGTTCAGGGTAGCCGAGCCCAGCCAAGTTGTTCCATCCAGAAACCTGACGTTGCCCGTTGGCAGGCTGGGACCGCCGCTCGTGACCGTGACGGTGAAGGTGACAGGCTGTTTGCGTTGGGAAGGATTCATACTCGAACTCAAGGCCGTCGTCGTCGCATTCTTATTGACCTGCTGAACGATTCCCGCGTAACTTCCGATGTACGACGTATCGCCCGGGAATGAGGCGCGAATGCCATGCGCCCGTGCCGCCAGGGACGACGTCGAGAAGCTCGCTCCGCCATTGACCATCGGCACTGTCCCTAAAATCACGGAGTCGTCATAGAACGTGATTAGTGGCCCGGTGCCGCCATCCTGCGGGACTGTGGCATTGAACGTCACCGGTTGTCCCACTAGCGACGGCGAACCAGAACTCGTCAGTTTCAGGTGGGAAAGGCCCCGCGGAATCGTGTCGTAAAACACGTTGGAGGTGCTGCCGCTATGGTGCGCATCTCCCTCGTAGACGGCATAGATCGATACCACTTCTCCAAACCCAGGCCATCGATGCCAGATCGTTGCGGCACCGCCAGCGGAAATGAGGGGCGACCCGCCAGGTACGAAGGTGATACGTCCTGTGAACGGCGCCCCGCCAGGCGGGGTGGAGACCACGGCTAAATAACGGGCGGTCCGGCTGGGATGGGGAAATCCGTACAACGTGGTCGTTGTAGGCAGGTAAGGGATCGGTGTGGGCGCCAGAAGCACATCCACCGTTCCCACCGGAAGACCCGTGCCGTTCCCGTATCCGTGCGTTGCCACCAAGTCCGCCACGCCGTCCCCATTGGCGTCACCCACCGACACGGCGGTTGCCCGAGATCCGGAGTCGTAATCGATAACGGTCCGGAATGTGCCGTCTCCATTGCCGCGAAACACGCTGACGCAACCGGTGGCAGTCTTCGGGCAGCTAAAGCTGGTCGCCACGATGTCCAGAAGGCCGTCGCTGTTTGTGTCCCCGGCCGTGATGGAAAAGAAGCCGCCGGCTCCGTAGGCAACGGCGGCCTGAAATGTCCCGTCACCTCTACCGAGAAGTACAGCCACATTTCCCGAGGAGGATCCGTCCAGTCCGCACCCGTTGCCTCCGCAATTGGCGATCAGCAAGTCGGGCGCGCCATCTTCGTTCACATCCGCAACAGTAACCGCGCTTGCATCCATCCCGCCGGTGTCATCGAGCACTGCGGTCTGGAAGGTTCCGTCACCGTTTCCTAACAAAACTGCTCCGACCCCCGGGGTTGGGCAGTTGATCACATTGCCGTTGCTGCCACACGTGTTCGGCACAACTACATCAGGTCTTCCGTCACCATTCAGGTCGGCGACGGCGATCGAGAGCGGAGAATACCCGCCGGACGCATATGTAGTCGCGCTCCGGAACGTCCCGTCGCCTACGCCCAACAAAACGGCGACAGACCCTTGCGGGGGCAAGATGTTGTTACAGGCAACAGAGCATAGATTGGTCACCAGCAGGTCGCGCCTGCCGTCGCCGTCCACATCTGCAACCGCCACGGCTTTAGGACGATACCCCGCGGTGGCATACATGACGGGGGATTGGAAGGTTCCGTCCCCATTGCCCAACAGGACGCCGACCAAGCCTTCAGTGCAACTGCCCAGCACGTCGCACTCGTTAGCCGCGATCAGGTCGGGCTTGCCGTCCCCGTTGATGTCGGCGATAGCAACGGCGCTCAACACCGAACCGCCCGAGGCATAGGTCACGGCGGGCTGGAAGGTGCCATTTCCCATTCCCAGCAGCACACCGACCAAGCCCGGGCTGACGCAGAAATCTGGGCCGCTGCACTGGTTTCCCACGACCATGTCCGGTTTACCGTCGCCATTGATGTCGGCAATCGCGACAGAAATGGGATTGTAGCCGCCCGTGGCATAGCTAACCGGCGGGAAAAAGTTGCCGGCAGCCACGGTCGTAGCAAGCGCACTTTGCTTGACTTGCGGCGTGGTGGTTTCCAGAACGGTGGCACCCCCCGGACGAATCACCGCCACAGGCAGACCACTCCCATTCGTTTCTTTCCTTCCGTTTGACACCTGGCCCGGCGCGGTCAGAACAAGAATTGAGAGAATCCCGATGACTAGAGCAACGTTTACCGACATATGCGTTCTGCGAGAGGGCTTGCGGCGGGTCATGAGAAACCTCCAAGACCAAAGCACGAAGGTCTCGGTCGGGTAGCAGACATTCCGAATGGTGGGAACCGCTACGAGCGGAACTCCCCGGATTTTCCTCGACACTTCGAGCGCAGAATAGGCTTAGAAGTTTGTTCTGTCAAGGGAATCAGCTTTGCCGCTCAGAATGCTCTCATCACCACTAGCGCACTCCCATCCAGCCAGAACGTTGCCGCCCCATGGACATCCGTCCGGTAGGTAGTCACATGGTTGCGATCGAGCCGCTCCAGCACATCGCCATTCGGCAGACCGAACGGATTTCGCGTGCCTACCGAGATCACGGCATACTGCGGATGCACAGCCGCCAGGAACTCCGGCGTGACCGAGGTCTTGCTGCCATGATGAGCGGCTTTGAGGAGCACTGCTGCCGGGTCTCGGCTTACCATCAGCCCTTCGCTGAGACCTTCAGCGTCGCCTTCCATAAGAGCTGCCGTCCCGCCATAGCTGATCTTTAGGACGAGCGAATCGTTGTTCCCAGGACGGAAGCTGTGCCAGTCCCGCGCTGGAGCCAGCACGTGCATGTCAGTTCCGCCAAACGCGAACTCGTCGCCATCAAAGTGCTGCTCCACCCGAATGCCCAGCCGGCTTGCCTCGGCGAGCAACCGAGCCAGTTCCTCGCTGGGCGGAATCACGCTCAGCCAAAGCGCTTGCGGACGAAAGTTCTTTAGAATCGCGCTCATCCCTCCCATATGGTCCGAGTGCGCGTGCGTCAGCGCCACCACATCGAGCGTCTCAAATCCGCGCGACCACAAGTAAGGCGATACCACGTTCTCGCCCACATCGAATTCCGAAAGATGCGGCCCACCAGTCGGCCCGCCAGCGTCGATCAACAGCGTCTTTCCTTCCGGCGTAACGATCAGACTGGAATCGCCCTCACCCACGTCAATCGACGTGACCTCCAGCACACCTTTTCGAACGTGAGG